>Ga0209019_1000253_pt1 | contig 27393 bp, 25 predicted proteins | sample METZYME_3_300m_FD_187549 | JGI IMG/M metagenome (GOLD analysis project Ga0209019, IMG submission 187549) | Marine microbial communities from oxygen minimum zone in mesopelagic equatorial Pacific - METZYME_3_300m (SPAdes) (version 2) | ecosystem: Environmental > Aquatic > Marine > Oceanic... | reverse complement strand
AACAGCATTATAGACACAAACATACTTTTTAATCCATTATCGCATGAATGTTTTAGAATCAGTTAGTCAATATAAAGATCGTATTTCTGTTGAGCTTGGCAACACATTAACAGAGACAGAGCTGGGTACAATCAAAAAGAAAACTGGCAAGGTAAGAGACCAATATGATTTAATAGACTCGCTTGCTCTGATTACGACAGACAGGCAAAGCGCTTTTGACCGCGTTCTTGCCTCGATCCCATTTAAAGGACAAGTGTTAAACCTTGCAAGCGCCTGGTGGTTTGACCAGACAAAACATATTATAGACAATCACATAATTAGCGTGGCAGACCCAAACGTTATTATTTCTAAAAAGTGTAAAGTATTTCCTATTGAGTTTGTTGTTCGTGGTTTTATCACTGGCAGCACTAGCACCTCACTCTGGACGGTCTATAATAATGGTGACCGTGAATACTGTGGAAACTCGCTTCCTGAAGGATTGAAAAAAAATGAGAAACTCAAAAGCAATATGCTAACCCCGACAACAAAAGAAGAGCACCATGACAGACCCATATCACCTGAAGAAATTGTCAGTGAAGGCTGGATGACCCAAGAAGACTGGGACTATTGCAGTCAAAAATCTTTAGAGCTCTTTGAGTTTGGACAAAAAAAAGCAGGCGAGAATGGGATGATATTGGTGGACACCAAATATGAAATGGGAAGAGATGAAAATGGGGATGTTCTCCTTATAGATGAAATACATACCCCAGATAGTAGCCGATACTGGATCACAGACACATATGAAGAAAGAATGTCTAATGGTCAAGAACCACAAAACATTGATAAAGAGTTTCTAAGGTTGTGGTTTGTTGATAATTGTGATCCGTATAATGATAAAGCGCTCCCGCCTGCTCCCGATGAGCTAGTGATTGAACTCTCCAGTAGATACATTTATCTCTACGAGACCATTACCGGAAGCATGTTCCCATTTCCTGACAGAGACAAGTCTGTGCAAGAAAGAATAAAAGAAAACCTGAAAGACTACATAAAATGAAAACAATAATTATTATGGGCTCAACATCCGATGAGCCACACGCAAAAAAAATAACAGACAAGCTTGATGAGTATGGTATTACATGGGAACAACACGCAGCCTCTGCACACAAACAACCTTTAAAAGTTTTAGAGATCCTAGAAGCAAATAAAAACGAAAAAAACATCGTTTATATCACAATCGCAGGTAGGTCTAATGCTCTATCAGGGTTTGTAGCTGCTAACTCTGAGTTCCCAACAATTGGATGTCCTCCCTTTTCTGATAAATCAGATATGCTAGTAAATATTCATTCCACGCTCCAGATGCCAAGCCAGACCCCGGTACTAACAGTTATAGACCCAGGAAATTGTGCACTAGCTGTCAAAAGAATTTTTGGTGTCTGACCCCCTAAAAAATATATCTCCACTTGATGGGAGATACTCAAAAAGCATTGAAAGTCTTTCTGATTATTTTTCTGAATCTGCCCTAATTAAATATAGAACCATGGTTGAGATTGAATATCTCATATCGCTCTCAGAACAAAAAGAAGTAAAAGAGCTTGAGCCTATGTCAGAAACAGACAAACAAAAACTCAGGAAAATATATAAATCATTTAGCCTTGTAGATGCGAAGCGAGTTAAGGCAATAGAGGTGGCCACCAACCACGATGTAAAAGCAGTGGAATACTATATCAGAGAGAGACTGGAAAAGATGAATAAAAAACGGATGTTTCCATGGATACACTTTGCGCTAACATCGGAAGATATAAATAATCTATCGTACTCTCTGATGTGGCAAGATGCACTGAAAATCCAATTTATTCCTGTGCTTCATGAGGTAATAAAAAAATTAAATTCTATTGCTAAACAATTTTCAACAACACCTATGTTATCTCTTACACATGGACAGTCTGCCACACCAACAACATTTGGGAAAGAGATCTCGGTATTTGTCCATCGGCTTAGCAGACAGCATGACCAAATCAAGAAACATAAGCTTCAAGGAAAATTTGGCGGTGCAACCGGAACCTGGGCAGCTCACTATGTTGCATATCCAAAAAAAGATTGGCTACAGTTTTCCAAAAAATTTATTACCTCTCTTGGTTTAGATCCGAATCTAGTAACGACACAGGTCGAGCCTCATGATTCTGTTGTTGAGAGCTATCACTCTATCATAAGAGTAAATAATATTTTGATCGATCTTTGTAGAGACATTTGGTCCTATGTAAGCAGGGGAATACTAAAACAAAAAAGGGTCCCCGGAGAGATAGGATCTTCTACCATGCCTCATAAAATAAATCCAATCCAGTTTGAGAACGCGGAAGGGAATTTGGGGCTAGCGGTCTCTATTTTATCCCACCTTTCAAATAAACTGCCGATATCAAGAATGCAGCGAGACCTGACAGATAGCACAACACTCAGAAATCAGGGAATAGCAATGGGCTACGGCTACCTTGCTTGTAAAAACATACTAAAAGGATTAAGAAGAATTACCATAAACAAAACAGAAATGAAAAAAGAACTAAATACTCATTGGGAGGTCTTGGCCGAAGCGGTACAAACTATTTTACGTAAGTCCGGATCGGAAAATGCCTATGAGCAATTAAAAAACATGACCCAGGGTGAAACAGTAACCCAGGAATCCATTCTTGATTTTGTTAAACTACTCCGGATACCAGAAGAGGATAAAAACAGACTGTCCAAACTTACTCCGGAAGAATATATAGGAATAGCACCAACACTGGTTAATCTAAAGTAATGTGTGGGATTGTTGGCATATATCACAAAAAGGATCAAGTATGTGCTGACATATGTGATGCATTAATTCAGGTTCAGCACAGGGGCCAAGATGCAGCAGGAATCGCTACCTGGGACCACTCTAAAATGTATACCCACAAAGAACTAGGGCTGGTCACAGAAGTTTTCAAATCAAGCGAAACACTAGAGAATCTAATGGGCAATATGGGCATTGGCCACGTTCGCTATCCTACTGCCGGAGGTGATGATGTCAACGAGGCCCAACCTTTTTATACCGCAAACCCAGTGAATGTAACCCTAGCACACAATGGCACACTCACCAACAGCGAAAAACTAAAAGAAGAATTAATCAAAACACACTTTTGCCAGTTTAACACAACCTCTGATTCAGAGGTTTTACTAAACCTATTTTGTTATGAGCTATATAAAACAAATTTCAGAAAACTAACAAAAGCTCACGTTTTTAAAGCGATAAAGAATGTATTTCAAAAATGTTCTGGGGGATATGCTGTCATTATGCTTGTAGCAGGAATAGGCGTTGTTGCATTCAGAGACCCAAAGGGGATTAGGCCTCTGGCGATTGGTAAAAATAACGGCTCTTTCATGATTGCATCAGAGAGCAGTGCAATCTCTTCGTTGGGATACAAATTATTAGGAGATATTACCCCGGGACAAGCTATCATTATTGATAGTGGTGGCGCGTTAGACAAAAAAAGACTGGTGAGAAACATCGTTCATCAGCCATGTATTTTTGAGTACGTTTACTTCTCAAGACCAGACTCTACGATTGATGAAATATCTGTCCATAAATCAAGATTACGAATGGGTGACTTTCTTGGCGATAAGATTCTAAACGAATATAAAAATATTGAGGTAGACGTTGTTATCCCTGTACCAGATACCAGCAGAACGTCTGCCATGCAGGTTGCTCACAAACTAGGGGTCAAATACCGAGAAGGGTTTATGAAAAATAGGTATATTGGAAGAACCTTCATTATGCCAGGGCAAAACACGCGAAAAAAGTCTGTCGCTCAAAAACTCAACCCGATTGAGATTGAGTTTAAAAATAAAAACGTTCTCCTAGTTGATGACTCAATCGTAAGGGGACACACTTCAAAAAAGATAATCCAGATGGTAAGAAATAATGGCGCTAAAAAAGTATATTTTGCATCTGCCTCTCCCCCAATTAGATATCAAAATGTTTTTGGGATTGACATGCCGGCAACTAAAGAGCTCGTGGCACACAATCGAACGATTAGACAAATAAAAAACTATATTGGGGCGGATGAATTAATCTATCAAGACCTTGAAGCCTTAAGACTGTCCGCCAGCATAGGAAATCCAAAGATCACTGAGTATGAGGACTCAGTCTTTACCGGAAACTATTGTGATAGCTATGTAACAAAAGACTATTTAAACAATCTCGAAAAACGTAGAAAAGATATATAAAGATAAACAATAAGACCCTTATGTCATGTTAAAAATTTTAGTGATTGGATCAGGTGCGCGTGAACATGCAATTGTCAGGGCGATAAACCGGTCTCCAAAAAAGAAAGAAATCCACTGCCTCGCGACCAACTATAATCCAGGGATTGCTGAAATCTGCAATAATATACTTGTGGTCAATATAAACGACCCTGATTTGGTAAAAAATTATGCCAAAGAACATAAAATTAATTTTTCCATTATCGGCCCAGAAAATCCTCTGGCAAATGGAATCGCAGATGTGTTATCAGATATAGGAATCGGCTCAGTGGGACCAAAAAAAAACTTGGCCCAGATAGAAACATCAAAATCTTTCACAAGAAACCTGTTAACCGAATACAAAATCCCGGGATGTCCAAAATTTAAAACATTTTCCAATATGGATGGTGTTGATGAGTTTTTACTAAGCCTTGGTGAAAATTATGTTGTGAAATATGATGGACTAGCAGGAGGAAAGGGCGTCAAAGTAGCTGGCGACCACCTTCACTCTCATGAAGAGGCTAAGTCATACTGTAAAGAATTAATTGATAAAGGTGGCACCTTTGTGATTGAGAAAAAACTCATAGGTGAGGAGTTTTCTTTAATGAGCTTTTGTGATGGTTCAAGCCTGATTCACATGCCGGCAGTACAAGACCACAAGCGAGCCTACGAAGGAGACACCGGACCAAACACTGGGGGGATGGGAACATACTCAGACTCTGACCACAGTCTCCCTTTTTTAGAAAACAGCCATATACGTTCTGCACAAATAATAAACGAGAAAACAGCTAGCGCTCTTAAGGACAAGTTTAAAGAAGGATACAAAGGCATTTTGTATGGCGGATTTATCGCAACCAAAGACGGAGTCCAGCTCATCGAGTATAATGCCCGGTTTGGAGACCCTGAGGCGATGAATATTTTGTCTATATTAGAGACAGACTTGATTGACATTTGTAGTGCCATTCTTAGTGAAGAGCTATACAAAACAGATATCTGTTTCAGCAACCTCGCCACCGTATGTAAGTATGCTGTCCCTGATGGGTATCCTGATAACCCTGTAAAAGATAAAGAGATTGATATTTCCGAGATGAGTGATGGAGAAAAACTGTTTCACGCCTCCGTTGAACAAAAAGATGAGAAGCTTATCGAAGTAGGTAGCCGCACAGTTGCAGTTGTGGGCACAGGAGAGACTATTTGGGAGGCAGAAGAAATAGCTGAAAAAGAAATATCTAAGATAAAAGGTCCCCTGTTTCACCGGAAAGACATAGGAACCACAGAGCTAATACAAAAAAAGATTAATCACATGACCTCTTTAAGATGATAAATATCGGTGTTCTTGGGTCAACAAACGGTACCGACTTACAAGCGGTTCTTGATGCCGTAGATAATGAGATAATTGATGCGTCCGTAAATATTGTTATATCAAATCGTAAAAATGCATATATACTTAAAAGATCAGCAGCCCGCGGTGTTGAGACCTCTTTTGTTTCTCAGAAAAATAAAACACGTGAAGAATTTGACAGAGAAATTACCTCACTGCTTAAGGCTCACCAGGTAGAGCTGGTACTGCTTATTGGATTTATGAAAATACTATCACAAGAATTTTGTAATTATTGGCAAGATAAAATACTAAATGTACATCCATCCCTCTTGCCCAAGTACGCTGGTGGTATAGACACAAATGTTCACCAAGAAGTACTTACAAATGGAGACCATAAAACAGGGTGTACGGTCCATTTTGTAACCGAAGAGATCGATGGCGGCCCGATACTGATACAAAAATCCTGTCAAGTGGAACAAGATGACACCGTAGAATCACTAAAAAAGAAGGTGCAAACTTTAGAGGGTCAAGCATTTATAGAAGCTATTAACCTAATAACTAGTAAATAATATGTTAGAGAAACCGAGACTAAATAAAAACAATATTAAAATAAACCGAGCATTGATCTCTGTGTTTGATAAAACTGGTCTTCCTGAATTGGGCAGGAGTCTTGAAAAACTAGGCGTAGAAATACTATCTACTGGCGGAAGCGCACAAGCACTTCGGGATGTAGGAGTAAGCGTAATAGATGTCAGTGATTATACAAAGTTCCCAGAGATTATGGATGGCCGGGTAAAAACCATTAACCCACTGATTGAAGGCGGAATACTAGGTCTAAGAGACAAACACGGTAGCGAAGCAGAAAACAATAGTATTAAATGGATAGACCTGGTGGTTTGTAATCTGTACCCGTTCTCTGATACAATAGCTCGAGAAGATTGTGACCTGGCACTTGCTTTAGAAAATGTAGATATTGGTGGCCCAACCATGATTAGAAGCGCTGCAAAAAACGTTGGCTGGGTAACTGTTATTGTAGACCCAGGCGACTATAACAATATTATTGAAGAGATAAATAATAATAACAAAGTCAGTTACGATACTCGGTCAAAGCTTTCTTCAAAAGCATTTGGACACACGGCTCAGTATGACACGATTATTCACAATTATCTAAAAGATCCACCTCTATCCAATGATTTTAGTCTGACATACAAAAAACACTCTGAAATGCGTTACGGAGAAAACCCCCACCAGGCAGCAGCAGCTTATCAGACCCCAGGTGATAATTCCAATAATATCCTCAATGCAACAATACACCAGGGGAAAAAACTATCTTACAATAATATTATGGACGCGGACGCAGCTCTCGCGTGCCTTAAAGAGTTTAGTTCCACGGCATGTGTGGTAGTTAAGCATGCAAGCCCCTGTGGCGTGTCTATAGGAGAAGATATGCTCGACGTATATATAAAAGCATTTAACGCGGACAGCCTGTCTGCATTTGGAGGCATTATCGCAATGAACAAACAATGTGATGAGTCTGTTTCAGAAGAGATTTCAAAAGTATTTGTTGAAATCGTTTTGGCACCATCATTCACTAAAGAGGCTTTAGATATTTTTTCCAAAAAGAAAAATCTCCGGGTTCTCGAAATTGGCGAGATCACACCAAGACAAAAAATCTTAGAGGTTAGAAACGTGGTTGGTGGAATAATTGTTCAGGAAACAGACACCAGCGTGATGACGAAAAATGAATTAAAAACTGTTACAAAACTAGAGCCCTCTGATACAGATATCGAGACCATGCTTTTTGGGTGGAAGGTATTAAAACATATCAAGTCTAATGGAATATTAATCGTAAAAGAAAATACCACTGTTGGCGTTGGCGGGGGACAAACAAGCCGCGTAGACTCCGTAGATATAGCAATGAAAAAATCTGAAGACGATATCCAAGGTTCTATCCTATGCTCTGATGCCTTTTTTCCCTTTCGAGACAGCATAGATAAAATTGCTAATAGTGGAATAAAAGTAGTATTACAGCCTGGTGGATCTGTCCGCGATAATGAGGTAATTGAAGCATGTAATGAACACGGGATATCTATGGTTTTTACGGGCCAAAGATGTTTCAAACATTAATTGTTATGAACCTAGAACGGAACGTACTTTCCAACGATATTTAAGTTATGAGTGACACAAAAAATATAGAGATCGGAAAAAATGTTATCCAGATCGAAGCAGCGGCTGTGTCAGCTATCGCTGACAGAATTAACCAGCAGTTTGAAAACGCTGTTAATACAATATTAGACTGCAAGGGGAGATTGATTGTATTGGGGGTAGGAAAGTCTGGTTTGATATCACAAAAAATTGCGTCGACAATGGCCTCTACCGGAACTCCGGCCCACTTTGTTCACCCTGGCGATGCGTTTCATGGTGACCTAGGAATGATCACAAAAGAGGATGTGGTTCTAATGATAAGTAACAGCGGAGAGACTCATGAGCTCATACAAATCATACCAGCTATTAGAAAAAAAGAGGTCCCGGTTATTGGAATGATCGGCAAAGAAGGGTCCTCACTATATAATGATGTTGATATCATCCTTGATACTTCAGTAGAAAAAGAAGCATGCACGCTAGACCTTGCACCAACAGCAAGTACGACCGCGACACTGGCAATGGGAGACGCGCTGGCGGTTGCGCTTTTTGAAAGCAGGGGGTTTAATGCACAAGATTTTGCAGAGCTGCACCCAGGAGGATCATTGGGTAAAAAACTGCTCCTTACACTTGACCAGCTAGTACACACCGGAGATGAAATACCTTTTGTGAATAAGGGGACAAGCGTAAAAGATGCCTTGCTGACTATTTCTGACAAGGGTCTAGGGGTTACCGGCGTACTAGATAGCAAAGATAAATTGGTTGGAATTATTACGGATGGCGATATTCGAAGAAGCTTAGAAAGGGGAGACAACAATATTTTCAATCAGACCGCAGAGTTTTTAATGTCAAAAGATCCAATATCAATCGCCAGCAACGCTCTTGCTATTGCCGCACTCGAGATCATGGAAGAGCACAACATTACAAGCCTGTTTGTATATTCTTCTCCAGGCCTAAGTAAGCCAGATGGAATTGTTCATATTCATGATATATTGAAAACTGGGGTACAATAATTATAAGCACTCCTAACAAAAAACTAATTTTCAGTTTTTAATATATTGTTTCAATAAAAGGATTAATGAATAACGACACACTAAAAGTTCTAGCCAAAACAGCTGGAATTATTTCTGCACTATATCTATTTCTCGTAGGCATAGCGGGGATGTCATCTGCAATAAAACACATGGGCTCTGGGTTTGCAGAAACAGTGCTCACCTCAACCAGTGATCCTTTTATTGCTCTTTTTATCGGAATTTTTGCAACAGTATTATTTCAAAGCTCCTCCACAACTACTTCTTTGATTGTGGGTATGGTCAGCAGTGGCAGCCTTACGATCGCAAGTTCTATCCCCATGATTATGGGCGCAAATATAGGCACCACTGTGACAAACACAATAGTATCCATCGGACACATAAACAAAAGAACTGAGTTTAAAAGAGCATTTGCAGCGTCAACGGTGCATGATTTTTTTAATATCATGGCTGTTATTATCATTTTTCCGATAGAAATTATTTTTCACCCACTCCAAAAAATATCAGAGTGGTTTGCTATTGAGTTATTTGGGAAAATAGATAACATCGATGTTCTTCAGGCAAAAAGCCCTATCAAGGTTGCAGTAAAAGCAGGATCTAAGTTTATCCAAAAATTTACTCTCGATAATGATGTTATCTATCTGATTCTAAGTGTGGCTATTACTTTTTTAATGCTTTATGTCCTTGTAAAACTTTTAAAAAGTTTGGTCCTTAAAAAGATTGAAGGGTTTTTTGATCAATACATATTTAACACAACCATAAAGGCAATGATTTTTGGGGTTATTATAACGATCATGGTGCAAAGCTCTTCCATCACCACATCACTGGTAGTACCACTAGCTGGTGCAGGCGTGCTAACACTGAGGCAAATATTCCCGTTTACCCTTGGAGCAAATATTGGGACTACCGTGACAGCTCTTTTGGCAGCAATTACCGGAACTGTGTCAGCTCTGGTTGCAGCTTTTAGCCATCTTCTTTTCAATATATTTGGGATTTTAATAATATATGGGGTTCCACTTTTAAGAAATATACCCCTAACCCTTGCAGAAAATATTGCGGATGCAGCGGTCTCAAAAAAGTATGTCCCGATTCTTTATTTATTAACAATATTTGTAATTATACCATTTTGCATTATCTATTTTGGTAGATAACAACATTAATGATAACTTGGAGGATATATGTCTGTATTTAAAAATCTAGTAAATATTTGGAAATCAGAGGACAGCCTGTCACAGGCTTGGGCATCTTCAAACGAAATGCTTACCCTTTCACATGCAATGTTTACTGATGCCATAAACGCCCTCAGATCAGGAGAAAAAAACAAAGTAATTAAAAGCATTAAACAGCGTGACACAGACATAAATAACTACCAGAGAGATATACGTAAAAAGGTCGTTACCTATTATTCCATATCAAAAGATGTTACGAACATTGATTCCGGGCTTGTGTTAATCAACATGGTTGTAGATATAGAACGCGTTGGTGACTACACAAAAAATATTCTAGACCTGGCAAAATACCATCCTAATAAACTCGTTTCAGAGAAAATCTCTGATGATCTTAGAATAATTGAAAAAGCGGTTATTGAAAGATTTGGGGACACGGTAAAGACCATTCAGGAAATGGATGAAGAAATAGCCAAAGATCTTATTAAATCGTATCGCAATGACCTTGGGAAACTATCTGACAATCTGGTTGCAGCTTCTATCTCTGGAAACCTTCAAATTGGTGAAGAGCATAAAGCATCTTCTATGGTCCTATATGCAAGATATCTAAAACGAATTGGTGCTCACCTAAAAAACATTACATCGGTTGTGGTGAATCCTTTTGAATCAATAGGATATAAAAAATAATTTTTTTAATATTTTGAACCTCTTCATATATATAATTTATTTCTGTTTTCTATCGCTTAATTTTCTTTACGCAGTAAACCTGAATTGGTCTGCAGAAACAAGATTCAAAATTGAGAATTATCACAATGATACCACATCCACATCTGCTACAGCATCCTACTTTAGAGGAAGAATAAATTTTGATCTAAGATCCGATATATATAGGACGTACTTCCAGCTACAAGACTCCAGATTATTAGGTGGTCAATACAGTTCTTCTGGCCAGACAGGATTAGACAATACATATCCAACCTTTCACCAATTTTTTGGTCAAATTAATGGCCCATTTAACGGAAAAAATAAAATACGATTTGGTAGGTTTGAATTGCCCCTTGGAAACCAAAGAGTGTTTGCCAGAAGCAATTGGGGGAATTATGGTAGAAGCTTTGATGGAATAACAAACAATAGAAATACTAGGCGGGGAGATATTCTATTTTTCCATTTAGTAAACACAGACTTATATCCAATGAATGATCAGTTCGATTATATAGTGGATGGCATATATGGAACATCAAATATAAGATCATTGGGGAAAAGTAATACACAGACTATAGAGAGCGAAAAAACTGAACCAAATAATGGTGGGTTACTATTAGACTATTACCTCTTTAATGAGAATATTGTGGTGACCCCTGGAACAAACACAAAAAAAAGACAAACACTTGGCGCTCGCATTGTTAAACAATTCTCAAGGTTCAATCTTGAAACTGAAGCAGCCTATCAATCAGGAAAATATTATTCAGATAATATCCAGGCATATTTATTATCGCTGAACCTTGAAATTCCGATAAGCTTTGTCCCACTTACAAAATCGATATCGTTTACCCAAGAATATATATCTGGGGATAAAAGTGAATCTGGGAATAATGACAATGTATTAAGCGGATTTGCGAAACCATTTGGTGCGGGCCATGCTTTCCATGGTTACTATGATAATCCGCTTCATAAAAAGTTCGCAAATAACTCGCATGCTGGATTAAACGAGTGGTATATAAAAACAAAACATGAGGTTTTCCCAAAAATCGATCTACTTATTAAATATCACAGTTTTAAAGATGCTATTAACGTAAATACATATGGTCAAGAATTAGATTTTGTGCTTACTAAAAACCTTCCCTTTGGTGGGAAAATAATTCAGGGGTACTCCGTATACTTTTCTGATAGCGGCAAAAGACTAGATTCTGGATATTTTATGTTGTTGTTTAACATTTAATTCTGTTCTGAATCATTGCCAAAAGAAATCGAAAGAAAGTTTTTAGTTAGTCATATTCTCGATGGGCTAATAAAGACAGAAATCAAACAAGGATATTTACAATCAGAAAAACATAGAACCGTAAGAATCCGAACCCTTATCAAAAAACAAGATGGTAAAGAAGCCTTTCTAACAATAAAAGGAGCTAGTAATAAAAGTGGCGCTAGTAGATACGAATTTGAAACAGAAATTCCTTTTGATGAGGCAACTTACTTGCTCAAACTTTGTGATATGCCCTTAATTGAAAAAACTAGATACATATATATATTAGATAATGTAAAATGGGAAATCGATGAATTTCATGGAGTAAATAGAGGCCTGCTTCTTGCAGAGGTAGAACTCTCAGATGAGAACCAAAAAGTTGTGTTGCCTGATTTTATAGTTGAAGAGGTTACTGGTATAAATAAATACTATAATAGTATGCTCCAGAAGAACCCATACACTATCTGGGCAAATAAGTCTTCAAAGTAAAAACATAGAAACAATCTGAATCAAAATAACAGCAGTTATTCCCTGAAAAAGTGTTGTAACAGTATGACACCGGAGTGCGATGCTTGTATTCATATTTGAAAATTGAGAAACCACCCAAAAATAACTATCGTTTAAATGAGAGACAGTCATCGCGCCAGCGCCAATTGAAAGAACGGCTAAAACTTTCCCCATCTCACTTGACAATCCCAACGCATCAAGCAGGGGCGTGATCATTGCCGCGGTTGTGATAATTGATACAGTAGATGAGCCCTGTGCTGTTTTTAAGAATGCTGCGATGATAAAAGGAAGTAAAACCCCAATTTCATAGCCTATTAATTCTTGGCTGATGGAATCACCCAATGATGTCGCTCTTAGAATATTCCCAAACGCTCCACCAGCACCAGTAATAAGTATGATAGTACCGGCGGCTTTTAATCCGTCAGCTACCCAATTAAAATGTTGTTCTGTAGAATAATTTTGCGCTGAAATCATTGCTATAAAAACCCCGGATAGAATTGCAATAATAGGATGGCCAAAAAATGTTATTAGACGCTCTAAAGAAAAATTTTCTAACACTATTGATGGGTGATCTATTAAAGATTTTAAGGTAATTAAAAGAATAGGAATAACAATCGGGAGCAATGCCATTAGTATATTCGGCGATCGCGTATCTCCTTCCTGCACATGTTCATCATGAGACTCTGTGTTTATTGAGAACCTAGAACAGTAATAGATTGCCCAGAACCAACCTATAAGCGAAACAGGGACCGCAATCATAAACCCAAACACTAGAACAAGCCCTATATCCGCCCCAAGAATTGATGCAGCTGCCAATGGCCCTGGTGTTGGAGGAACAAAAACATGGGTAGCATAAAGACCCGCCGCTAGCGATGTCCCTAAAACAGCGAGCGATATTCCTGTTTTCCTATTGATAGCCTTATTTAACGTAGAAAGAATAACATAGCCTGAGTCACAGAAAACGGGAATAGAAACAAGAAAACCTGTTAGGTTCATCGCCAGAGGAGATTTTTCTTTTCCTGTTAGGCTGAGAAGGGATTCCGCAATAGACTTTGCCGAACCTGTCCTCTCTAAATAGGCCCCAATGATCGAGCCGCAGGCTATTACTATTCCTATACTTTTTAATGTATTTCCAAACCCTTCAGATAAACTTTTTATTATTGTTTCAGTGTCTAGGCCCCCCATTAATCCCATCGCAAGTGATGCTACTATCAGTGTTAAAAAGGGATGAATTTTATATTTAGCCGTGGCAAATATGATAAAACCAATTGTCAGAGCCAGATAGATAAAGACAAACATGTTCTAAGTTACTTTATTATTTATATTCATTAACCAGGTCTTCTGTTTCTTGCCTGGTTCTTTTTAAGGGGCTGTCTGACTCCATCTTTAGGCTGGTTGCGGCGGCGGCCCACTTCGTTGACTCACTAGGGCCTGAGGTTAAGCGCATATAAACATAGCTGGCACCACAGGTGTCTCCCCTTCCACTGCGGCCAATAATTTTTTCCAGTTTAAACGGTTCTTCAAAAATCTGATTGTCAGCATATACAAGAACACCTTCTTTGTGTGTGATAATAACTTCTTTAGGACCATAAGATCTTAAAATTTTCGCGGCGGAAACCAGGTCAGACTCTCCTGTTAAGAATTCTGCCTCAACACCATCTGCTTTTAAATAGTGTGTAAGCCCAAGTGCTTCTTCTTTTTCTTCCCAGGGGCTATTAATTAGAACATTTTTTGAGTTCCTGGTTCTTATAAAACCTTGCAGATCGATGCCAATTAAAGAACCTTTCTTCTTTAGATCAAATAAGGTCTCAAGCCTAAACTCATCTCTAATTGAGGCATTAACTAAAAAAATTTTTGATTCGATATTTTCAAATTGATCTGTGGTAAATGAACCCGCTGACTTAGGCATGATCAGCGTTCTCTCATCAAAATCATCGCCAGGGTATATAAGTTCAATATGGGTTGACTGATCCGTAAATGTAGGAAACACATCAACACCAACACTGGTCAGATTTTCAACAACATGTTGGTCATTATTTTTTAACCGGGTTATTGCAGCCGTCTTGGCTCCTAACGCAACCGCGGCATGTGCGCCATAGTTAAAACCTCCGCCATCTATATACTTGGTTTCAGCAGGAGTCACAACAGTGTCTTTTGTGTAGTTTCCTATTAGTGTTATATCATAGGTCATTGTTTAGTCCATTATTATTTTCGGAAGCCAGACAACAATATTAGGGAATATAACAATAAGTAATAGCGTGATGATATTCGCGACTAAAAAGGGAGCCGCTCCTTTAAATATTCTTCCGATACTTAATCCAGTAATAATAGAACACACATTTAAACAATTTCCAACAGGGGGTGTACATGCGCCAACGGCTAAGCCAATAACCAAAACAACCCCAAACAAAATTGGTGAGATCCCCATGTCAACAATGCTAGGGAGAAATACAGGGGTAAATAATAATATCGCCGGGCTAACATCAATAAATGTTCCCGCGATCAATATTATAATAATAAATAATAATAGCATACTGGTGGGTTGCAGACCGAGACCTGTAATCATTTCTGACAATTCATCTGGTATTCTTTCATATGCTAATACCCATATGAAAATTTTTGAGAAGGCAATTATGATCATAATCTTTGCGCTTGTTAAGACAGAGCTTTTTAATGCGCTATTAATTTTTTTTAGGCTCAAGCTTTTAATCAGAAACCTACCAATAATTAGAGCATAGAACACGCCCAGGGCCGCAGACTCAGTAGCGGTTGCTATACCAAAAATAACAGACCCAACAACAAAAAAAGGCATAAACAGTATGTAAGAATATTTTACCGTCATTTTTAAAATAATCTTTAAAGAAATGGTTCTGTTTTCTCTGGGGTAAGAGTTTTTTTTCGAGATCCAAACTGTGATTAAAAGCTGCAACATCCCGACTAAAATTCCTGGGAGAACACCACCTAAAAACAATCGGCCAACAGACTCCTGTGCGGTAACCGCGAATAACACCATTGGAATACTAGGCGGAATAATCATACCCATCGTAGATGAGGCAACCGTAAGCCCAGCTGCATAATCTTCGGGGTATCCACGATTTTTCATTTCTGGTATTAGGATTGACCCTATGGATGCTGTGTCTGAAACCGAAGAACCTGATATCCCCCCGAACAGCATACTTGAAATAACATTAACCAGTCCTAGCCCCCCTCGTATTTTTCCGACAAATATTAAACAATAGTCGATCAGCCTGGATGTGATCTGGCTCTCGTTCATCAGCTGACCCATCAAAATAAAAAGAGGGAGCGCGATCAATGTATACGAGTCCATCCCCGCGAATAATATCTGAGGCATGACCTGCAATAATTCATTATTAAAAATGAGAAAGTATAAGGTGGTAGATAACCCAAGTGAGTATGCAATTGGGACTCCGATTGCTAAAAAAATAAACAGGCTACATAAGAGAACAATCATATCTTAGTTACCTCTAGAAGTATCGATAACATCAATCAATATTTTAAAACAGTATAGTACACATAAAATGCACCCAATCGGAATACTCGCTATCGCCACTAACCGTGGAAGCCCCGTGGCCGGCATCAGATAGCCACCTGCTTTGCCAATCCATTGTAAGCAATAAATAAATAGTATTAGGTGTAATGTAAAAAGTAAAACAATCTGCAACACCCTGGTTGTTTTATAAAACTTAGAGGGTAAGAGGTTCACAAAAACATCTATGCCTATGTGTTCATTTTTTCCAATCGATACCGCCGCACCTATTGCAGTAGTGTAAATAAATAAAATTGTCACAATTTCATTGGCACCGGTTATGGATTGGTTTAACGCATATCTTAAAAAGACCAGTGTCAGCGTTATGATAAATACCAGAAACAGAACCCCTACTAGCATTTTTTCAATATAGCTGGTTAGGGTTTTGAAGTTATGTTTTATAAAACTTAGTATTAGAGGCTTACCTTGCTTAGTGTTTATTGACTATTTCCTTTAGCAATTTTTTGTGCAATTTTAATTTCTTCTAAGGTGAACATCCCTTTATTTATAAAATAATCATATACCGGTTTGACCGCATTCTGAAAAGGGATTAATGCTTCACTAGATATATAATTAATTTCTAAATATTCAGACAATTGCTCAAGGTACTCGGTTTCTTTTGACCTGTACATTTGATCGCTTTTGGCCATGGCCTCTTTCGCGACCCTGTCAAATATTGTTTTTAGCTCAGGTGTTAGTGTGTTATACCAACTCAGGTTTACTATAAAAGGGTCGGGCCCAGTGGCATAGTTCGTTACAGTAAGATACTTAGATACCTCATGCATTTTAAAGTCCCAAATATTTGAAGGCGGATTGTCTTGACCGTCAATGACCCCTGTTTGCAGCGCCTGGTAAATATCGATCGCTGCCAGCTCTTGTGGGTTTGCCCCAAAGGCTTTTGCCGTTTGAATGAAAACCTCTTGCATAGGCACTCTCATTTTTAGACCCTTAAAATCACTCGGATGTTTTATCGGTTTCTCATTGTTGGTGTGCGCACGAAAACCTTGAGATATTCCTGTAGCTGGAATGTGGAATCCGTTTTCTTTTGCTCCCTCATTTATACTTTTCATAAAAGGACTGTTCACGAGCCGCAGGGCCTGATCCCAGTCTCTGACTAGAAACGGCAAAGTAAGTAAATTAAATTTAGGGTTAGCATCATTAAAAAACCCTCCGCGGGTGCCTTGCAATACTCCTGTAGACACTAGATCCATGAGCTCTCTCTCATTACCAAGTATGCCTCCAAAAAACAATTCTACTTTGATATTACCATTCGTTTCCTTTTCAAGTTTTTCTTTGAAATAGATCATTGACTGGCTTCGTATAGCGCTCTCAGGCTGTTCATTAGAATACTTAAACACGTATCCACTTTCATTTGTTGTACAACAAATGAAAAACACTAACACGCTGATCAGAACACGTCCAATTTTTTGGTAATAAACTTTATTTATTTTCAGCATCAAATCCCTGTAAATATATTTTACGAGTATAGTGTTTTAAATGCGGATACTGAGGCCCTGAACCCATCTTCAAATTCTCCTCCACTTGGGCGATATACACTCTCCAGTGACATTGCCCCATCATATCCAAACTCATTTAACCGGTTAGCTATTTTTTTAAGGTGGGGCGCCATTTGTCCTTCTCCTAATGCGACACATCTAATTTTTGCCTGATGAATAGAGACCTCCACGTCTTTCATATGAACATGACCAAGATACCCGCCCTCCATTGAGTCCAGTGCGTTCTTGCTGGGGTTTTCTCCACAGTATAGCGTATTTGCCGGGTCCCAGAGAACCTTTAGATGTTTTGTCTCTAAATCATCTATCAATTTTTTCCCTAGATAGCAAGACGTGATCATTGCATTGTTTCCTGTTTCTACGACTAACATAATATCTTCTTCTTTTGCCTGTTGTACAACCGGTCCTAGCAGCTCTACCAGCTTGCTCCAGGCCCCGTCACTTACGTTCCACTTTTCTGCGCCGTGCTCACCAAATAAAACCATCTCTTTACGAAAACTCATGATCCTAACCAAAGGTGAGCCCAACTTGTGAGCCATGTCAATGCACTCCTTAAGTTTTTCCATGTGCTGATTATAGATGCTGTCACCAATATTTACTTCATGCACACCAATGCCAGCAAAATTATGTCGGGAGATGCACGACACTTCCATGTTATATGTTTTTAACAGTTCTTCCGCTTTTTCGATTTCACTTTTACTAAGGTCTCCGACTTCTTTGTCCCATAAGAATTGTAGTTCCGCCTGGTTTAAATTATTGTCACTCATTACTTTTAACGCATGCTCAAAGTCTGTGCTTATGCCATCTGTTATTACACCTAGTTTTGCCATAGCTGTCTCCTAGTTATTATTTACCATTCTACTTTAGTGTTGGCCATTTTTTCTAATAGTTTTACTATAGACCAGTTGTCCCCCTCTGGGTACATTGATATTCCAGCCTGGAACAGTTCAAAAGCTGCGCCAGTCGTGAACATTGGGACCCCTTTTTTCTTGGCCATGTCCATGGTGATACCAAGGTCTTTGTACATGGTTGATATATGGCTCCCTGTGTTTTCAAACTTTCTGTCCAAAATTAACTTAGCACAATTTTTAAATAATGGGCTACTTGCTCCGCTTGTACTAAAAACATCATAAAGGATTTGTCCATCAATTCCCGCTTTTGAGCCTAAGACTAGAGACTCAAAAATTGCTGTAAATGTTGCCCCGATAAATGATTGAAGTGAGGCCTTTACTGTTTGCCCATCACCTATGTTAGTCCCCACGTGGATCATATTTTTTGAAATAGACTCTAATATCTTTTTGCAATCTTGAAGTGTTTTTTCATCTGCTGCTGTCATAAGTGTTAGTGTCCCCTCATGGGCCCCCTGAAGTCCACCGCTTACGGGACTATCAACCATATTAATATTATTTTTTTGAGCAATTTTATAGGCCTCTTTTACTTCTTCCGGTTTAGTGGTTGCGGTGATAATAATGGTTCCTCTATCTTTTAACCCCGGGGACAGTTGTGTGACCACTTCTTTTACCTGTTTTCCATTCATAACCATTACAAATACAACATCACTAAGCTGACTGACCTGTGAAACGCTTTCTGCTGCTTCCCCGCCATGCGAGACTATTTCCTTTAGGCACTCTTCACGGAGGTCGTATCCCACAGCTGTATAGCCGCCTTTAATAACATTTTTTGCAATCCCCATGCCCATGTTTCCAAGTCCTATTATACCAATTTTTTCCATAGTCTTAGTTTTTCTCCTTTATAATTACTAGATGATTATTTTTCTAATATAGTTCTTAAGCTGTTTGCTGAGGTCTCAAGCTTGTCGAACTTTCCTGCCATTTCTCCATTTTTAATAATAAAAAACTTGTCCCCAAGCATAAACGCCTGGTCAATATTATGGGAAACCAGGATCACATTAATATTTTGTTCTTTCAGCTGAATAATTTGCTCAACAACTTTGTTAGACTCTTTAACCCCAAGCGCGGATGTTGGTTCATCAAGAATAAGTATTTTAGCCCCAAAATATAGGGCCCGCGCAATAGCAAGAATCTGCCTCTCTCCACCAGATAGAGTCCCAGCTGGTCTTTTCGGGTCTTCTATATTAATGTCGAACTTTTTCAATTCTCTGATCGTCGTGTCAATCGCAAACTCTTTATCAATCATATTAAAATACTTATTGTTAATTGGTTCGTTCCCTAAAAAGAAATTTCGATAAATATTCATAATGGGTATAATCGCTAGGTTTTGATAAACAGTTGATATTCCTGCGTCTATTGCTTCCCGGGGGGTTTCGAATTGCGCTATCTTATCATTGACTCTGTATTCTCCTTTGTCTGAAAGAAAAACACCAGAAATAATATTTACAAGGGTTGACTTCCCGGCACCATTGTCCCCCAGAATACAGTGAACCTTCCCAGAGTCTGTAACCATCGAAATATCTTTTAGTGCGCTTATGTTTCCAAAGTTTTTATAAATATTTTTTAGGAATATTTGGTTATTATCTGTGCGCATATTTTTTCCTAAAAACCCCATTAACCAAGACCGCAGATATCAACATCACACCCATAAATACCTGGAACCAATCTGCATCAACACCAGCGAAAATTATTCCCTGCTTAACTATGCCAAATATTAAAGCACCAATCATGGCGCCAATGATAGAGCCATATCCCCCTGTTAAGAGCGTGCCTCCAATCACAGCTGCAATAATAGCGATAAACTCTTTTTGTTCCCCCCTTAATACGTCGGCACCGCCAAAAGTGGTGACCTGTGTAATTGCAATAAACCAGGCACAAAAAGCCGTCAACATAAAAAGAGATGTCTTGACTCTATTCACAGGAATCCCCATGAGCTTTGCGCTCTCTTTAGACGCGCCCGTGGCAAAGATCCAGTTTCCTATTTGCGTGTGCTTCAATAATAAATATCCTAGAATTCCAAAAAGAACCCACCATAAAATTGATATGGGAAAATCAGTTTCTGATATTGTTAGGCTATTACTAAAGAGGGAGGACATAATATTATATCCTTTTGATTCTTCCAGACCCCCCAACTGGGTCCTACCAGTAACCATTTTTGAGACTGCTATTGTTACCCCCCTAACCATAAATAAAGACCCCAGCGTAATAATAAAAGAGGGTAGCCCACTTTTTACTACGGTTATCCCGTTACAATAGCCAATAAACATCACCATGATCAATGTCAAAATAGACGCAACTGGCATACTCAAATTAGCCTCCACCGTTAATAGTGTGACTGACATACTGGAAAACCCGATGAGTGATCCTATCGACAGGTCAAACTCTCCGCTTATCATTAGCAGCGCGACACCAATCGCAAGAATTCCAATTTCGGATGAAACCTGGAGATAAGACTTTGTACCCTGAACAGATAAAAAGCCATCATGTGCAAATATTGCAAAAAACGCCCAAACAAAGACCAAGCCAAAAAGTGCGCCAGTCTCCGGCCTTGAGAATATTCTTTGTATAAAGATTACCTTGACCCTTTTTTACTTAAAGCTAAAACGTCTTGCGCGTTTTCAATATTAATAATGCTGGGACCTGTCTCGAGCTTTTTATAGGCAGGAGTATTCTTGTTTGTAATATATAGGTTCATTAACACCACAGGCAGATAGCCCTGCAAATATTGCTGCTGGTCTAGCGCAAAAATAATATGCCCATCCATAATCCCATCAATAATCTCAGGCGTAAAATCAAACGTTGCCAGTTTGATGTTTTTTTGTGGGTCAATCTCTTTCAATAGCCTGACTATTGGTATTGCGCCCAATGGGCCCAGAGTTAATATCCCGTCAACCTTTTTGTTTAAACTGAGAAAGGCCCTGACCATTTCTCTGGTCTCTGACGGATCGGAAGCATCTATGGGAACCGTTTTAACAGCAACATTATTCTCTGATAGTATTTTTCTAAAACCTTGTTCTCTCTGGTCCAGGCTTATGTTGCCTATTTCGTGGTTTATGCAGAGAACGCTTTTTACACCTTGTTTTAACATTCCCTCGGCAGCCTTGAGCCCTGCCTCATACTCACTCTGTCCAACGTATGTGAGTATATCAACCTCTTCCATGATCTCACTGCCAGCGTTGATCACAATAATTGGGATGTTCTTTTTTGATGCAGAGATAATACTCTTTCTTAGTGCGGGGATGTCTGGAACAGAAAGAATCAGTCCATCCGGCTTGGTTGCAATGACAGCATCTATCATCTGGGACATGGTTATCATGTCAAAATTTTGTGGTGATTGATAGTGTAGCGTTATCCCAAGCTCTCGTGCTGCGTCTTTCGCGCCATTGCTGACCACGCTCCAAAAAGGATCGGTGGCCTGACCATGTGTAACCATTTTAATCGTAATTTCTTTATCTGGGTTGTTTTTTAGATTGTTGTTATTTGAGCAGGAAACAACAATGCAAACAAAAATAACCAGGTAAAAACATTTAGCTATATATTTTTTTATCATAAGTCTTACACCATAGTGGGTTTATTGTTAAACAATGATTTATTAGCGGCTATTCCTGACTTAAGTGCGTGTAGCCCGTCGTCAACATTTGCATGATCAACGGCCTCACCATTTATTGATTTAGCAAAGTCTAGTATCTCTTTTTTGTAAGATTTTTCATATCTATCAATAAAAAAGTTTTTGGGGTTTGCGCGTGTAAATCCATTTTTTGTGCCCTTTTGTACTCCGTTTAAAAGTTTGTTCCCCACTTTCAAGCCTCCTTTTGAACCAAGAATTTCAATCCGCTGATCATATCCGTAAACTGCTTTTCTAGAGTTGTTGATAATCGCAAGGGCTCCATTTTTCAGGCTCATATTAATAATTGCTGTGTCAATATCATTAGCTTTTTTAATCTCGGGATCAATAAAACAACCGCCCTTAGCATATATTTCAGATATTTCGGAACCTGATAAATATTTGACCATGTCAAAATCATGTATTGTCATATCAAGAAATATTCCACCAGATTTTTTGATATAGCTAATGGGTGGTGGTGATGGGTCTCTGGAAATTATTTTTATTGTGTGAACATCCCCAATCTCTCCGCTAGAGATCGCTGTCTTTAAACTAGAAAAATCTGGGTCAAATCTTCTGTTAAAACCTACATGCAGATTTAGTTTATTATTATCCACAAGGGTCTTAACCTCCATGATCTCGTTGATAGAAAGGCCCAGCGGCTTTTCACAGAAAATGTTTTTTATATTTTGTGATACTTGTTTTATTTGGTTAACGTGGTAGTTAGAGGGTGAACAAATAATAACCCCATCAATATTTTCAAAATCTAAAATATCGTCTATGTTTTTGGACTGTTTTACTCCTTGTTCTGCCAGTCTTTCATTTACATCTAAGAGCGGATCAACAATCATTTTAAGACTTATGTCTTCTGCCGCCATTATATTAGCAGCGTGGATTCTGCCTATCCTGCCAAAACCAATTATTGCCAAATCAATATTACTCATCTTTTACCCCCTGCGGGCTCTTGGTCTCTAAAGATTTCCTTCCGGCGGCTGCAACTCGTATCGCAGATAGAATGTTTTCTGGGCCTGGGTTAGGTTTTGTGTTAGACATAATACACGTATAAAAATGTTTAAGCTCTTCGATATACGAGTCTTTGTATCTTTCAATAAATGAGTGTTTAATTTTTGATGTTTCCGTGCTTTCTTGGTTACTGAAATAATAAAGACTTTCTGGCTTGTTCTCTACCGATATGATGCCCTTAGAGCCGAATATTTCAATCCTCTGGTCGTAGCCATAGTGTGTCTGTCTTGAGCTGTCGATTGAGCAAAGTATTCCACTTTCAAGTTCAAGGGTAATTATAGCATTATCGATATCATCTATGTCTTTCAGCCTTGGTTCTATAAACACCTTTCCGTTTACATATACCTCTTTTATCTTTTCCCCAGTAAGAAAATTGAGCATATCAAAGTCATGTATACACAGATCTAAGAGCATTCCACCAGAGGACTTTAAAAATTTGAACCCAGGGATAGCAGCGTCGTGGTTTGTAATGTGTATTGTGTGAATGTCGCCTATGAGCCCAGCGTCTACTTTCTTTTTTGCTATAACAAAGTCTTGATCAAATCTCCGGTTAAGACCAACCTGAATGAAAAATTTATGATCTCTCATCATTTTGATTATTTTTTGTATCTCGTTTTCAGAAAAAGATAGGGGCTTTTCACAGAAAACATTTTTTCTGTGTGTCGCACATTTTTTGATTATCTCATAATGCGTTGGCGTTGGAGAACATATAATAACAGCGTCGATGGTTTTATCTGATATTATATTATCAGTGTTTTTACTAAAACTAATGTTCTCTAGGCTTTGAATAAAGTCTACATCTGGAGCCGGGTCTGCAACACTTTTTAGATTAAACATTGGAAGGTTTTGGTGAATGTTTCTTGCATGCATCTTTCCAATTCGACCTAAACCAATAACCCCTATATTAATTTTTTCTTTTTTCATTTATCTACCAAATTATGTACATTTGATTCGTTAGGACCTAACACAAATCTAACAAAATCTATAGAACACTTACACTTTGTAAATACGAATAAGGAGTTGATATGAGAGCGAAAACAGTCAAAAGCGTTATTATTTTATTTTCCCTAATACAATTTACATTTGCTGCGGATATCAGTGGGAGAGTTACTGATTCCGGGTCAGGTGATTTTTTGCCTGGTGCAAATGTTGTGGTGGAGGGAACAAACTTTGGGGCCTCATCTGACAGATCAGGAAGCTACACAATAACTGGTTTGGCGGATGGAGATTACACCCTTAAGGTTTCATATATAGGATACAGTGATTATTCAGCTCAGGTAACCGTTGCAGGAGAAAACGCTACTAACGATATCCAGCTTAGCGTATCCTATGTTAGTATGGAAGCTGTGAATGTTGATGGCCTTGCGCAGGGTCAGGTAAAAGCATTGAACCAGCAAAGATCAGCCGGCAACATTAAAAATGTGGTTTCAAGAGATCAAATGGAAAAATTTCCTGATCAGAACGTTGCAGATGTACTACAAAGACTTCCCGGTATTGCTCTAGAAAGCGATCATGGTGAGGGTCGCTATGTTCAAATTAGAGGAGCAGAGGCCTCACTGAATACCACAACAATTAATGGTGTGAAAGTACCTAGCCCGGAAGATGTAAGAAAAATTTCATTAGACATTATTCCTAGTTATTCACTTGGTTCGGTTGAAGTAACCAAGGCTATAACCCCAGATATGGATGGTGATGCAATTGGTGGTCATGTAAATCTGATAACCAAAAATGCTTTTGACTATGACGGTCAGTTTATGGAGGCAAAGATTGCTGGTGGAAACAGGCCTCTTTATGGTAAAAGTGGAACCATGGGGGCTTTTACCTATGGAAACCAATTTATGGATGGCAGGCTTGGCCTGATTGTTTCCTCAAGCTATGAGTTTAACGATATGAAAACTGATAACATTGAGCTGGAGTGGGCCGATGAATATGAATATGTAACAAGTGTAATTGATGATGAAGAGACAGAGGATCCAGAAGAACCGATATATGTTGTAGAAGAGGCCGATGGTGATATCGTAACAGATATAGCACTAAAGAACTATTCTCTTAGTCGCGAAAGAATAGGAATCACCTCAAGCTTAGACTATAAACTGGCTGAAAACTCAAAGCTATACGCAAACTTCATTTCAAACACGTATACTGATACTGAAAACAGAAACAGGCTCCGCTATCGGCTTGACAAGTCCGTTGATGAAGAAACACCTGGCTCTGGTTATTTTAATGTTACCTCAGAAGGTGGGACCGCTAAACTAGCGCGGATATATAGAGAACTAAAAAGCAGAGCATCAATATCAAAAATCAATAGTTTTTCTCTTGGCGGAGAACACGGTTTGGGAAAACTAGATTTAGATTGGTCAGTGACACAATCTTATGCAGAAGAACTTAGGGACCCTTCATTAAATGCTGAGTTTGTAGTAAAAGATATTAACATGGACTATGAATTCAGTGATGTGAACCATCCTCAGGTGTCTAACTTTACTGATGAAGATGGTGTGGCATTTGACCAGCATGATCTCTCAAGCTATGAATTAGATGAGATTGAGATTGAGGGTAACTATATACCTAACGCTAAAAGTCCAAACGGAAACTTAGTATCAGGCGATGATCAGGTTATGGCCTTTAATCTTTCTGTCCCCCTTGCCTTAGGAGGCGCTAATGGGAAAATAAAAGTAGGTGCAAAGCTTTCTACAAAAGAAAAAAAATCAGATAAATCTGGTGGTGAAGTCTGGGGGTGGGATGGTGATGACGATCTTATAATGGAAGGTTTTGACATGGATATTGAGGGTGACAAGTATATGGATGGGAACTATGTGCATACACATGGTTTAAACGTTGATAAAATACGCGATCACATGAGCGCGAATATTGGCTCGTATGAGATGCTACCATTGTATGAAGATGCTATCCTTGAAACATGGGACGCAACCGAAGATGTTTCTGCGTTCTATGGAATGGCTGATATGAAAATGGGTAAAATTAATTTTATAGGTGGCGCCAGAATGGAAAAAACAACTACAGAATATAACTCTTGGCTTGGTAGTGTGGGAGATGCTGAAGACGAGGAACTAAGTTTAGATGAGAGTCTTGCAGAGTTTTTCACTGCACAAAAAGTCTCTAAAGAGTATACAAACATGCTTCCAATGGCACACGTTCGCTATTCTATTAATGATAGAACCCTGGTCCGCGCAGCCTATACAGAAAGTATCGCAAGAGCAGACTTTGCCGCATTGGTACCATTTATTGCTACCGATGGAGATGATGCTGAAGCAGGAAACCCAGAGCTTGAATCAGCACACTCAAAAAATATTGACCTTATGTTGGAGTATTATCCAGCGGGTCTAGGAATATTTTCTTTTGGCTATTTTAGTAAGGCAATTGATAACTATATCTATACAGCGGTTCTAAAAGACGCAACAATACGTGATGACTCTAAAGTATATGATGAGGTAGTTATGCCTGTTAACGGAGATAACGCTACTCTAAGTGGTTGGGAAATGAATTTTATAAAGAATCTGGATTTTTTACCTGGGCCACTGAGCAACCTCTCGCTTTATTTTAACTATACCTCTACAGATTCAGAGGCTGATTATGGTGATTCGCGCGCGAAATCAACGTTCCCTGGTCAGGCTCCAAGTACAGGAAACCTCAGTTTTGCTTATGAGACCAGTAAGCTAACAGCAAGGTTTTCACAGTCTATTGCTGACCAGTACATAGTAGAGGTTGGTGAAGACGAAGATGAAGATATTTATTATGATCCGGCAAATCGGCTAGACTTCTCAATGAGTTATAACCTTAACAATAAGATAACTCTTTTTGCAGATGTGCTAAATATCACAAATGTTCCTCATGTATATTTTATGGGTGACGCTAGCAGGCCCGTTGAAAAAGAAGTCTATGGGGCAACTATAAAAATTGGAACAAACTATAGATTCTAATTCCTATTAAAAAGTTGATGTAAAAATAAAGGCCTCTCTCAAAAAAGGCCTTTATTTTTTTCATCCTATATAAAGCTTTGTAAACGACTAGGTTGCATATTTATTTGTAGGTACATTTTTTTAATAAAGGAAAGAATTTTTTATGATTATCAATTATCAAGGCATACTGTTATTTTCAATTTTTGTTATGTTTGCATTTCAATGTGAAAAAAATCATAATACGATAGCTCCCAATGGCTCTGTCTCTGCAACATTTGAAACGGAGCCGGTTGAAGACTCTGATGACACCGCTGATGACCCATGCGTTTGGGTTCATCCCACCGATCCATCTCTATCGGTTATTATCGGCACAGATAAAGATAGACACTCTCCAGGTCTGAGAGTATATGATCTGAGTGGCGCTCAGATTTATGCTACCAGTAATGAAAAAGCGAATAATGTAGACATAAGATATGGCATGGAGCTTGCTGGTGAAAAGTCAGACATTGTAACAGCC
>Ga0209019_1000242_pt1 | contig 27810 bp, 30 predicted proteins | sample METZYME_3_300m_FD_187549 | JGI IMG/M metagenome (GOLD analysis project Ga0209019, IMG submission 187549) | Marine microbial communities from oxygen minimum zone in mesopelagic equatorial Pacific - METZYME_3_300m (SPAdes) (version 2) | ecosystem: Environmental > Aquatic > Marine > Oceanic... | reverse complement strand
AACACGGCGGCTTCTCTCGCTGCCCACGGGTTTAGTAAAGATGACGTAACTGACGTTCTTTTTACCCACCTTCATTTCGATCATTGTGGAGGGGCAACAAAAAGAGACGGGGAAAAGATTGTGCCGGCCTTTAAAAACGCAAAATTTTGGTGCCAAAAAGACCACTGGGAATGGGCCACAATAAACCCAAACCCTCGGGAAAGAGTTTCTTTTTTGAAAGACAACATTGATCCGATTAAAGCCTCTGGGCAGTTAACTCTTTTTGAGGGTAGAGAGGCGGGGTTTTGTAAAGAACTCGGCTTTGAGCTTCTTCTGGTTGACGGCCATACAGAAAAAATGGTGTTGCCAAAAATCAACTATAAAGGAAAAACTATTGTTTTTGCAGCTGACCTTGTTCCGACAGTTGGTCATATTCCCATCCCCTATCTTATGGGCTATGACATCAGGCCTTTGGTGACAATGAAAGAGAAGGCGCTTCTCCTAAATGATGCCGCTAAAAACGATGTTTTGCTTTTTATGCAACATGATGCTCACAACGAAGTTGTGTCTCTAAAAAGCACAGAAAAAGGCGTTCGCCTTGACCAATCAATCTCTTTAAAAAACTTATAGTGCTTGCTCCTTTAAAAAACAAAAAAAAGATTGAGCTTCTTTTTCGTTTGGGAGAAAAGAAGAGTTCGGGGGTTTTTGAATGCCGGTATTTTTCTTCTTCTGAAGACAAGGGCGCTCTTAGGTTTGCCGTTGTCGCTTCAAAAAAAAACTTCCCCAGGGCTGTTGATAGGAATAAAATAAAAAGAAGGCTTCGTGAGGTTGTTCGTGAAAAGGCCGACCTCTTGGAGGGGTCAGGCTTTAACTGTTTTCTTTTTATTTATCTTAAAGAAGAGGTTCTTTCTACCGGCGTCATGCAAAAAGAGCTTACAAAACTTCTTCTTTCTCTTTAATTTCTTATCCCTTGTAATACATTGCGCAGTGGGGTATCCCGTCCTCTAGGTATCTCTCATTTTTACAAACAAAGCCCCTTTCTACATAAAACTTTTCTAAATGTTCTTGTGCTGAAATTTTTATGTCGTGGTTTGTGAAGTTTTTCAAACAAACCTCTACTGTTTTTTCAACAAGAGCTATCCCTACGCCTTTTCCTCTTTCTTTTTTGTCTACCGCCACCCTTCCAAATCCAGAAAACCCCTCATAGTATTCCCCTGGAGGAAAAGCTCTTGCGTAGGCAACAATTTTCTTTTCTTTTCTTCCTATTACGTGTATGGCTTTTTGGTCTTTGTTGTCCGGGTCTACATATGCTATTTCTTGCTCTAAAACAAAGATCTCTGCCCTTATTTTAAAAACCTCATACAGCTCCTCTGTGCTTAAGTCTAAAAACCTTTTTTCCTGCCACTCTATCATTTATTGTTTGGGTATTTTTTTTACTCTTCCTTCGTGCCTTCCCCCTTCAAAACGTGTCTCTAAAAACGATTTAATTATTTCCTCAATTTCTTCTTTTTCTAAAAACCTAGACGGTATGCTAATTATGTTTGCGTTGTTGTGTCGTTTTGCAAGGGCTGCAATTTCTTTGTTCCAGCAAACCGCTGCTCTTACCCCCTGGTGCTTGTTTGCTGTCATTGCCGCTCCGTTTCCTGATCCGCAAAAAATAATTCCTGCTTCTGCTTTTTTTCCATCAACATCTTCAGCGACCCTGTGAATGTAGTCTGGGTAGTCCACGCTTTCCTCTCCATCATATCCCCTGTTTATGGTTTTTATCCCTTTTTCGTTTAGGTGTTTTTCTATATGTTTTTTTTCCTCAACTCCTGCGTGATCATTTCCTAAAGATATTAGCATTCTTTTTTGTTTTAAGTTAACAAATATCTATTTATTATTTATAAGTTGTTAATAGTTGTTTAATATTTTTCTTTTTTTTTCCTTTCTTTTTTTTATCCTCTTTTTTTTCTTTTTTCTCCCCTCCTTGTTAACCTTTTTTTATTTTTTTTTATTAACCCTCACCCCTTCTTTTTGCTTATCAACATGTTTTAATTTCTTGTTTATTGTCTTCTTTTTTAAGTCTTTAGACTGTTAACAGTTTGTTGGTAGGTTGTTTTTTTTGTTTAAATGTTTTTTTTGAGTTTTTGTTTTCAAGATATTAACTGCACATAATAATAATATATATATTTATTTAAAACCTATTATTGTATATGTTTAAATGTTTATATGTAAAAAAGAAGTGCGCGAAGTTTTAAAACTATCTTTGAACAACAATTACCTATGTCTAAAAAAAAGAAACACCAAATTGATCTTGAAAGAAAAATAGCAAACGTTTTTCTTAAAAACCCCAACAAAGAATTTAACTACAAACAGATATCAGCAGCACTAAAAGTTAATGACACAAAAGGAAGAAACGAAATAATTAAAATGATTTCTAAAATGATAAACAAAAAGAAACTTATCTCTCCTGCAAGAGGTAAATACGCACTAAGTAATAACCAAAATATTATAATAGAAGGGGTCTTAGAGATAACAGCTTCAGGAAAAGGATATGTGGTAAGCGACCAAATTGAGGAAGACGTAATGATTGAACCAAGGAGGCTAAACAAAGCTTTTAATGGAGACCGCGTAGAAGTTCTGGTTAGACAAAGAAGAGAAAAAGGAAAGCCAGAAGGTGAGGTTTTGGAAATTAAAAAAAGAAAAAAAGAAAAATTTATAGGTGTTTTTGAAAGAAAGGAAGACTACGGCTTTGTAAACACAAGAAACGCAAGGATGTACACAGATTTTTTTATAAAAAAAGAAGACATAGGCAACTATAAAACAGGGGAAACCGTAGTCGTTGAAATAAAAAAATGGGAAGAAAAAAAAGAATCACCAGAGGGAAGGATATTAAAAAGTATTGGAGAAAAAAAAGAAGTAGAAGCGTATTCAATATTATACGAACACGGGCTTTCTGTTGAGTTCCCAAACAAGGTTGAAAAAGAAGCAGAGAAGAAAAGCAAAGAAAACAACGACAATGAAATAAAAGAAAGAAAAGACATGCGTGACGCGCTAACCTTTACAATAGACCCAGATGACGCAAAAGATTTTGACGACGCAATATCTTTTGTTGAGGAGAAAGAAAATCTTTTTGAGATAGGCGTTCATATAGCAGATGTGTCTTTTTTTGTAAAAGAAGGAACAGAGCTAGATAAAGAAGCAAAAAGCAGAGCAACGTCCGTTTATCTAGTAGACAGGGTTATACCAATGCTTCCTGAAACCCTTTCAAACAACCTTTGTTCATTAAGACCAAACGAAGACAAGCTCACCTTTTCTGCAATTTTTAAGATTAACAAAAAAGGAGAGGTAAAAGAAGAGTGGTTTGGAAAAACGGTTATAAGGTCAAACGAAAGGCTCTCATACCAAGAAGCCAAATTTTTAATAGACAGCAAGACAGCCATAATACCAAAAGAAGTTTCTTTAAACAATAAAGAAAGAAAGGTTGAAAAGGGGATAACAAAAGCGCTTTTAGAAACCAACGAAATAGCTGAAAAAATAAGAAAAAAAAGAATAGGGCAGGGGGCTATAATTTTTGATAAAACAGAAATTAAGTTTGAATTAGACGAAAACAAACACCCAACAAAAATTAGGTTTAAAAAAGCAGAAAACGCCAACAAACTAATAGAAGAGCTTATGCTTCTTGCAAACAAAAGGGTAGCAGAAAGAGTTCAAAAGTTTGAAAAAAAACCAAACTTTGTTTATAGGGTTCACGACAAACCAGATCAAGAAAAATTAAAAAACCTTAAAACAACCGTAGAAAGGTTTGGACACTCTCTCAACCTGTCAAAGGGTAGCGTAGCAAAAGAATTAAACGCTTTGCTTTTGGCGGTTAATGGAAAAAAAGAACAGAACCTAATAGACACGCTAACGATCAGGAGCATGAGCAAGGCGGAGTATACAACAAAAAACATAGGTCACTATGGGCTTTCCTTTTCTCACTACACCCACTTTACCTCCCCCATAAGGAGATACCCGGACGTTCTTGTTCATAGGGTTTTAGAGGCAAGCCTAAATAAAACAAAAATTAAAAACGAGGAGGAGCTTGAGGAGCTCGCAGAACATTCTACAGAAAAAGAAATCCACGCCACAAAAGCAGAAAGAGACTCAATCAAATTAACTCAAGTAAAATATATGCAAGACAAAATAGGAAAAAGATACGAAGCCGTTATTTCTGGTGTTATACAAAGGGGGGTTTTTGTTGAGGTTGTAGACAACAAGTGTGAAGGCTTAGTGAAGGCAAAAGATCTTGCGGGAGATTTTTATGTATATGATTTAAAAAACCACATGTTCCAAGGAGAGAGAACGGGAAAAAAATATCAGCTTGGCGACGAGGTGTCCGTCGTTCTTCAAGGGGCAGATCTGATAAAAAAACAACTTGACTTTCAGGTTGTCTCTTGAGGCATCGAGCGGATTCGAACCGCTGTAGGAGCTTTTGCAGAGCCCTGCCTAGCCACTCGGCCACAATGCCATTATTAATTAACAAAAATAAGACAAAAACATTAAACTTTTTTGCTTATCGCTACAGAACCAACATCCCCGCCAATAGGAGGGTTTGTTTTTTCTATTTTAACCTCAACGCTTGTGATGCTTGGGTGAATTTTTTTTAAAGAAGAGACCGTCCTTTCTAAAAGCGTTTCAAGAAGCCTCGCAGGCTTTTTCATCTCTTTTTTTACACAATTAAAAACCTTGATGTAGTTTACGGTGTCCTTAAGGTTGTGGCTTTTTTCTACCGCCGACAAATCAAACTCAACAACAACATCAACAACATAACCCCCCCCAACAACACCTTCTTCTTCCATGCAACCATGATAGGCATAAAAATGCGCCCTGTTTAAATATATTTTTCCCATTTTTTTCAAAGATATGAAAGCAAACGTGTTTTCTATAAAAAGCTTTTCAATATCTTTGTTTTGTGAAGAAGAAAGGCCCAAACTTTTTAGAGCAAATAATTGACGGAGACATCAAGAGGGGCTATAACAAAAAAACCTTGCGGTTTAGGTTTCCTCCAGAGCCAAACGGACATCTTCATGTTGGGCACCTAAAAGCAATCTGTGTTAATTTTAACCTGGGAAAGAGGTACGGCGCACCGGTAAACCTTCGTTTTGACGACACTAACCCTGAAAAGGAGGCAAAAGAGTATGTTGAAGCAATTAAAGGGGACATTGAATGGCTCGGTTTTAAGTGGGACAAAGAGTGCTACGCGTCAGATTATTTTCAACAATTATACGAGTGGGCGCACGAACTGATTTCCAAAGGAACCGCATATATTGACTCTCAAACACCAAAAGAAATTGCGTCTCAAAAAGGAACACCAACAGAACCCGGAACAAACAGCCCGCACAGGAACAGATCAACAAAAGAAAACAAACTTCTCTTTGAAGAAATGTATTCTGGAAAAAGCGCACCAGGAGAGCATGTCTTAAGAGCAAAAATTGACATGAACTCGCCTAACATGCTGATGAGGGACCCTGTTATTTACAGGTCAATGAACGCCAATCACCACAGAACGGGTGACACCTGGAAAATATATCCACTCTATGATTGGACACATGGAGAGTCTGATTATATTGAACAAGTAACACACTCTTTGTGTACGCTAGAGTTTGAGCCTCACAGGGAACTATACAACTGGTTTCTTGATGCGCTTGAGCCTTTAAAAGGAATAAGGCCAAAACAAAGAGAGTTCTCAAGACTCAACTTAAGCTATACTATAACAAGTAAAAGAATTTTAGCCGAACTAGTTGCGTCGGATGTTGTTCAGGGTTGGGACGACCCTCGTCTGCCTACAATTTCAGGATTAAGAAAAAGGGGGTACACGCCAAACGCTTTAAAACAATTTATAAATACTGTTGGAGTGTCGAAGCGAGAAAACATTATAGACGTTTCTTTGCTTGAGTTTTGCATAAGGGCAGACCTAAATGAAAACGCTCCAAGAGCGAGAGCTGTTATGTCGCCTTTAAAAATTACAATTAAAAACTACCCAGAAAAAACAAAAGAAGAGCTAGACTTTGAAATAAACCCACAAAAAAAAGAGCTTGGGAAAAGAAAGATTAACTTCGAAAGAGAGCTTTATATAGAAAGGAAGGATTTTCAAGAAGAGGAAGATGAAAACTTTTATCGCCTTACAAAAGGCCAGGAGGTTAGATTAAAAAATGCGTATATAATAAAAGCAGAAGAGGTTGTAAAAAACAACAACATAATAGAAGAGGTTCTTTGTTCTTACGATCCAAAAAGTAAAAGCGGTTCCGGAACAGAAGAGAGTTCGAGAAAGGTAAAAGCTACAATTCATTGGCTAGGGAGAAGTGAAGCGGTTCAGGCAAAAATAAACGTTTATGACAGGCTTTTTAAGGTTCCTGAGCCAGGAAAGGAAAACAAAATAACAAACGACCTTAATGAAAACTCATTAAAAACACTTGACGCACTTATTGAACCACACCTAGAAGAAGCAGAACCAGGAAGCGCTTTCCAGTTTCAACGACTGGGATATTTTATAAAAGAAAACGATGCCGACCTGCCAGTTTTTAACAAAACGATAGGATTGAGAGATTCTTGGAAAAAAGAAACATAAAAACAAAGATGTTTAAAGACTATTTTATTCAGCTTCTATTTTCTGTTCAATATTACCCAAGGGGCGGAGAAACCCTACTAGATGGAAAACATCAATGGTTTGTGCTTATGCTTATTGTAGTAATAGTTTATTTTAATTACAAACGAAACAAGTAAACTCCTGTTGTGTTATTCTAATTCTTACCCTCCAACATCTTGGTCATCCTCCAGCCCATCCATTGGCTCTTCCTTAACAATACGCTTGGGGTTTGGGCCTTTTGAAGAGCCGGGCAAACCACCTTGATTGCCATGGCTTTCTGCGCTTTCCTTTTTCAGAGCCTCTCCAATTTGGCTGCTTGCGCTGAAAGCAGCAACCATATCATTTAGCATTGTGCTTCCTGCCTGAGGAGAATTAGGAAGAAGGATTAGGTTAGAATTTGTCTCACCTCCAATAGACTGAAGGGTATCATAGTGTTGGGTAACAACAATAAGAGCAGACGCTTCTTGTGAGTTTATACCAACCCCGCTAAGAGTGCCAACAGAGTCCTCAATACCCTTAGCTATCTCTCTTCTTTGGTCAGCGATACCCCGTCCTTGAAGCCTTTTGCTTTCTGCCTCTGCTTTTGCTTTTTCAACAATTAAAATCCTTGCCGCATCACCTTCGTATTGTGCTGCAGTTTTTTCTCTGTCAGCAGCATTAATTCTGTTCATTGCTATTTTCACCTCTGCGTCAGGCTCTATGTCTGTTACAAGAGCTTTAACTATGAAGTATCCGTATTCTTGCATTGCCGCTCCAAGCGCCTCTTTAACAGCAACAGCAATATCATCTTGTTTCGAAAACACGTCATCTAGTTTCATTTTAGGAACCTGGGAACGAATTAAGTCAAATACGTAGGATGTAATTTGATCTTGGGGATAATCAAGCTTATAAAACGCGTCAAAAACTTTTTCTTCTACAACCTTATATTGAACAGACACCTTAAGCTTTACAAAAACATCATCACTTGTCTTTGTTTCAACAACAACATCTAGCTGTAAAATCTTTAAACTTAGTCTTCCGGAGATTCTGTCTATAAAAGGGATTTTGATTTGAATTCCCGGCCCTCTAACAGATATGAATTTTCCAAACCTCTCTATAATTGCAGCAGACTGTTGCTTCACAATAAAGACTGTTGAAAAGAGAAGTAAAAGTAAAAAAAGGATAAGTATTGGTGTGGTAAAAAGGTTCATTGTTTAAGTGTTTTAGTTAATTTATCTATTCTTTTAAGGGTTTCGGTAGTCCCTATAAGCTCAATTGTTTTAAAAAGATCGGGCCCTTTTAAAGCCCCAACTATAGCTAGCCTTAATGTTTTCATTGTCTGCCCAAAACTAATTTTATTTTTTGTTGACTCTTTAAATAGGCTCTCTTTAGTTGCCGCGCTATCTTTTGAAACACGGAGCTGCAATGTACAAAATTTTAACACAACCAAAGCCTCTTCTTTATTAAGCCTGTGCAAAGTTTTAGGGTCATAATTTGAAGGAGAGTTGAGAAAAAACTCCACCTCCTTTTGAAGGTCTACAATGAGGTTTAATCGCATTTTTACTAAAGAGACGATTTGGTTAGCTTTTTCTTCACCAAAAAGAGACGTTAACTCATTTATTTTTTCACCAGAGGCTTCAATAATTTTTTTTGTTGCACACTCTTTTATGTGAAGGTGATTTATCCAAGTTGCTTTTTTAATGTCAAACCGTGCTCCAGATTTTCGAATTCCAGCACTGTCAAAAACAGAGACCAGCTCTTCAAGAGAATACCTTTCTTTGTCACTTTCGTTATTCCACCCTAAAAGAGCAAGATAATTTATAAGGCCCTCTGGCAAAAACCCATATTCTTTAAACCCAACAGAGCCTTCCCACTCTAATGGAAAAACAGGAAAGCCTTGTTCTTCACCGTCTCTTTTTGAAAGCTTTCCTTTTCCTGTGGTTTTTAGAATTAACGGAAGATGAAAAAACCGTGGAGGAGCCCAATTAAAATATCGATATAATAAAACATGAAAAGGCAGCGAAGACAACCACTCTTCTCCCCTAACAACAGAAGTAATTTTCATCTCTTTATCATCAACCACGTTCGCTAGGTGATAAGTTGGCATACCGTCAGATTTTAATATTATTTTATCTTCCAGCTCGTTAGAGTTAAAAGACAGCTCTCCTCTTATTTGGTCTGTTGCTAAAATTGTTTCGTTTTTAGGGGCAACCATTCGAACAACAAAGTCTCCATTTTTAATTAATTTTTCAGCATCTTCTTTGTCTAATGTAAACGTGTTTTTTAAGCCAATATTGCTGTCGTGCCTATACTTAAAATCATTTCCTAGCTTTTTCTTCAGAGTGTTTAAATCCTCTGTGGTATCAAAGGAATAATAAGCGAACCCTTTTTCAATCAAGATCTTAGCATGATTTAAATAAAGCTCTTTTCGCTCACTTTGTTTGTAAGGTTTCTCGTCAGGAATTAAGCCGAGCCACTCCAGGCTTTTAATAATATATTCTTCTGCTCCTGGCACTGTTCTTTGACTATCAGTGTCTTCAATTCTAAGAATAAAATCTCCACCATTTTTTTTTGCAATTAAATAATTAAAAAGAGCCGTTCTAACCCCCCCTATATGAAGCGGGCCTGTGGGGCTTGGCGCAAACCGTGCTCTTTCTCTCATAACTCAAATATAACACCATATTATTCCTAATTAAAATATTCCTCATGATTTGATCTATATTTGTGAATAACTATGTGTAAAATTAGCTTTATATCTGGACCTTCTTTTTCTTTTGGAAAAGAAAAAATTATTCACGTTCTAAAAAAATATGCAAAAAAAGAAGGGTTTAGCATATCTAAAATACAATACAATTTTATAGACAAATCCTCTATGTTTAAAATTAACAAAAGCTATTTAAAACACGAGAATGACACCGATGTTATTACCTTTGACTATTCAAAAGAAAAAAAAATTAATGCAGAGGTTTATATTTCATTAGAAATGATGAATGAAAACGCAGAAACCCTGAAGCAAGATCCTGAAAATGAGACAGTTAGGTTAATATCCCACGCCCTCTTTCATTGTATGGGATATTCAGACAAAAGCTCATCAGAAAGATCTAAAATGAGAAAAATGGAAAACAGCTTTATCAATGACGTTTCACGTGAAACAATAGACAATGTTTAATTCAAAATATGATATAATTATTGTTGGAGGAGGACATGCTGGGGCTGAAGCAGCTGCAGCTGCAGCGAACATGGGCTCTAAAACCCTATTAATCACAATGAACCTTCAAACGATAGGTCAAATGTCATGTAATCCTGCCATGGGAGGAATTGCTAAAGGACAAATAGTTAGAGAAATAGACGCTTTAGGCGGATATAGTGGTATTGTCTCTGATAAAACAGCAATCCAATTTAAAATGCTTAATAAATCAAAAGGCCCTGCAATGTGGAGCCCAAGAGTACAATCAGACAGGGCAATGTTTTCTTCTTTCTGGAGAGAAAAGCTTGAACAAACTCCAAACCTTGATTTTTATCAAGAGATGGTTACAGGGCTTATAGTAAAGAACAATAAAATCAAAGGAGTTATAACAAGCCGCGGAAATAAGATTTCATCTAAAGCTGTAGTGCTAACAAACGGAACATTTTTAAACGGTTTAATTCATGTTGGTGAAAAAAACTTTGGAGGGGGAAGAGTGGGAGAAAAGGCTTCTGTTGGACTAACCTCAAACCTTGAATCTTTAGGCTTTGTCTCAGGAAGAATGAAAACAGGAACTCCACCAAGAGTTGACGGAAGAACCTTAAATTATGAATTAATGGAAGAGCAGCCAGGAGACTCTTCCCCTTCAAAATTTAGCTATTTAGAAAAAATCAAACCCTTAGCTAAGCAGAAAAGCTGCCACATTACACATACAAATAAAAAGGTTCACGACATAATGGAGTCATCGTTTGATAGATCTCCAATGTTCAGTGGCAAGATAGAAAGCACAGGCCCAAGATACTGCCCCTCTATTGAAGATAAAATTAATCGCTTCAGAGACAAGGATAGACATCAAATATTTGTCGAGCCAGAAGGCTGGAACACTGTAGAGGTTTATGTAAACGGGTTTTCTACATCTATGCCTGAAGACGTTCAACACAATGCAATAAAGGAAATTAAAGGGTTTGAAAAGGTTAAGTTTTTTAGACCAGGCTATGCTATAGAATATGATTACTTTCCTCCAACACAGCTTACCCTTAGTTTAGAGACAAAACTAATAGAGAATCTTTTTTTTGCTGGTCAAATAAACGGAACTACTGGATATGAAGAAGCTGCGGCCCAAGGAATAATTGCAGGAATAAATTCAACCAGAAAAATTAACAAAAAAAGCCCTTTTCTTCTTAATAGAAGCGAAGCGTATATAGGAGTGTTAATAGACGACTTAATTACAAAAGGAACAGATGAACCATATAGAATGTTTACCTCTAGGGCAGAGTACAGAACGTTACTAAGACAAGACAATGCAGACATTAGGCTTACCGAGAAGGCTTATGACATTGGTTTGGCAGGAGAAGATAGGCTAAACAGGGTTAGAGAAAAGAAAAGAAAATCTAATGAGTTTAAGCTTTTTTATTCTAAAACAAGTTTTGAGTTAAAGGAAATCAACCCAATCTTAAAGTTTAGTGGATATAAAGAAGTTAAGCAAAAAGACAAGCTAGCCAAAGTATACTCTAGACCTAAAATTACTGGCGAACAGATTAGGTCTCTAAAGCTGGTTTCAGAATATATAAAAAACAATAATATTGACGAGGAAACTTTTGAACAAACAGAAATTCAGATAAAATATCAAGGATATATTCAAAAAGAAAAAGACAACGCGAACAAATTGACCAGATTAGAGAATATAAAAATCCCAAAAAACTTTAACTATAATAAACTTTCCTCTTTATCATTTGAAGCCAAAGAAAAGCTTAACAAAATTAAACCAAGTACACTTTCTCAAGCCTCTAGGATTAGCGGCATAAAACCAAGTGATATTAGTGTATTGCTTGTTAAAATGGGAAGATAAATGTTTCACGTGAAACAAAAATATAAAAAAGACATACTAGTCTTTAAAGCAAAAGACTATATTAAGAACAATGAAGAGTTTTCAATATATAAAGACTCTTCTTCAGGGATTTTATGGACTGATGTTCCGGATCAACCTTCCAGCAAAAGTTATTACGATCCTTTAAAATACACCCCCCACACAGAGTCTAACAGTTTTTTTCAGAGGAGCTATAAAATTGCTCAAAAAATCATGTTCTACTATAAGCGACTCCTTTTAGGAAGTGAGATTAAAAATTCAAAACGAGCACTGGATTTTGGCTCTGGAGATGGAGCGTTTCATAGGTTCATGTCATCTTCCGCATTTAAAATAGACGCCCTCGACCCATTCTTTAAGGCGAGCCATATTGAACAAAAGGACTTTTACACAAAAATAGAGCAAGTTCCTGATAATCAATATGATACAGTGTTTATGTGGCATTCTCTTGAGCATGTTCAAGACCTTGTAAACACGATAAATGAAGTTTATAAAAAATTAACAAGCAACGGTACTCTTGTCGTTGCTGTTCCAAACCACAAATCTTTTGACGCATCGTATTATAAAGAAAACTGGGCAGCATTGGACGTTCCAAGACATTTGTGGCATTTCTCAACTAATTCTATAAAAAAAATCATGTTTCAATCGGGGTTTAAAGCAAAACGTTCTTTCCCGTTATTGTTTGACGCGCACTATATTTCATATCTGTCAGCAAAAAACACTAAATCGTATTTCCCTGTTTTATCAGGAATTTTTCTTGGAACTCTTTCTAATTTTATTGGCCTTTTTTCAGGAGAATTTTCATCATCTGCATATGTTTTTAAAAAAACAAGCTAGTCTTCTATTAGGCTAAGCTGCTTTGTTAGATTTAAACAAAAAGTTGAAAAGACAATTTTAGAGCTCACGTTTCGTGTTATAGAATAATGAGCGTCTTCTATTAAATTTACAATGTTAAGGATGTTTTTGCTATGAATAAAAGGTGAAAGCTTGTTTATCTCAAAGTCAGAGCTAGAGATAAAACTTGAAAGACTAGGCGCCCCATAACTAAGAAGAAGAGCCTCTCTTATAAGATATAGACAATAGGATAGAAACCCTTTTTGCTCCTCTTTTTTTAGCGTTGCCATTTTATTAGACCACGCCATTAAACCAATAATAGCCTCTTTGCTTTTTTTTGCTTTAAAAGCTAAGCGAAGGCAATCAACAAAATCCGCTTCATGTTCAAACGAGTTGTCACCTTCTTGAATATACCGAAGACATCTTCCCCAACTTCCCATTGATGCAGAGGTAATTTTTTTTGCATCTAGATCGGGATTTATTGCTTTAATTTTTTCCTCAATTAGCTCTGGTATAGCTGGGGAGAGAGAGGAAATCTGACATCTTGATCTTATTGTAGGCAGGATTTCATTTATGTTCCTTGTTATAATAATAAAATAACAATCAACTGGGGGCTCTTCAAGAATCGTTAATAACTTATTCGCCGCTCGAAGCATCAATAATTCTCCCCCCCAGATAATAAAAACCTTCTTTTTCCCATAAAAGGATTTCAGGCTTGCATGCTTATACATAGACTCGATCTCTTTAACTCTAATGGATCCTTGAGACCCAGAAGAATTTGATGCGGACATCCAGCCAACTATATTAGGAAATTTATTATCGCCAATATAGGAGAGCCACTCTTTGTTTAACTCAGAAGCTAAATCCTTTGAGGAAAAGAGGGGGAAGACAAAGTTTAAATCAGGATGATTTAACACATCTGAATTTTTAAACCCCTTTTCTAAAAGAAGACGCTCAGAGATTGCAAGAGCAAAAAGAAGCCCGCCATACCCATCCTTATCAACAATTATTTTAGACTGAGGAAAGCTGTTGTTAGACAAGGAGCTTTGAATCATTTGCTTTAAATGTTCTTGTCCTAAAATTTCGTCAAAAAGCATACTCAAATATATATGATATTATATCTTTAACAACAAAAACAAAATATGTTTTTCTTAACTAATCAAACTTTTAAAAATAAAAAGGCGATAATACGTGTTGATTTAAACGTTCCATTAGACTCCTCCCTAAAGGTTACAGATGCAACTCGAATTATAGCATGTAGGGAAACAATAGATTATGTAATTAACAATGGTGGCGCATGTATTTTGATGGCCCATTTGGGAAGGCCAAAAGGAAAAAACAAAATCCTTTCATTTTCTAACATTTTAAAGGATATTTCACAAGGCTTACAAAGAAAAATAAGATTTGTAAATGATTGTGTTGGAGATAGTGTTGAGAAAGCGGTTTCAATATTAAAACCAGGCGAAGTTTTGCTATTAGAAAACTTAAGGTTTTATAAAGAAGAGACTGCCGGAGAAGAAGTGTTCGCAAAACAACTAGCAAAACTAGGAGATGTCTATATAAACGATGCGTTTGGGACATGTCACCGAGAACATGCATCAACATTTACAGTGGCTAAATTTTTTCCTGAGAATAAATATGCAGGAAAGTTATTGGAGAAGGAATTAAACGTTATTAATAGGATATTAGAAAATGGACAAGCACCAATTCTAGCTATTCTTGGAGGTGCAAAAGTTTCCTCGAAATTAAAGACTATTAATAATCTAATAGAGCGTGTAGACAAACTAATAATTGCAGGAGGCATGGCTTTCACATTTATTAAGGCAAATGGAGGAGAAATAGGAGCCTCGACTTATGAACCATCATTAATTGAAGAGTCGAGATCTATTTTAGACAAGGCGCAGCAACTAAATAAAGAAATACACCTTCCGTTAGATGTTTTATCAGGCAACGACTTTAATGAAAGCACAGAGGAAAAGGTTTTTGAGGTTAACAAAATAGAAAATGGTTGGATAGGAATGGACATTTTTTTAGAAACAATCTCAGTTTTTGAAAATGTAATTATGTCAAGCAGTACAATTTTTTGGAATGGGCCCATGGGTGTTTTTGAGAAAGAAAAGTTTAGCCACGGAACAAAACAAATTTGTGAGATATTAAAAAAGGCAAAAGAAGAAGGCCGGTATGTAATTGTTGGAGGAGGAGATTCGATAGCTGCTTTAAAGAAGTTTGGAAAAGAATCTTGGGTTAACTATATTTCAACAGGAGGAGGAGCTATGTTAGAAAGCCTTGAAGGAAAAAAACTCCCAGGAGTAAAAGCATTGAATTAAAATGATAGAAAAAAAAAGAATTAAAAGAGAGACAAACAATCTAAGTTTTTTTATTGCGTTTAGTTTTGTAATAGCAGCATGTAATTCTTCCACAAAAAGAACCTATGTTTCAGAATCAAACGGAAATATCAATAGCTTAACTGTTGTAATGCAGGAGCAATTATGGGAAGGAAAACTAGGCGACCAAGTAAGAAGCGTTTTTAAGGCTCCCTATGAAGGATTGCCTTTTGATGAGCCAAAATATGACACATATTATATACCCCCAAAAGCATTTAGTGGCTTTGCTAGAAACAGCAGAAACGTTATAATTTTTTCAAAAGACACGATAAACAAAATCAATCTTCTTGAAAACCCCTGGGCAAAACCTCAAGTAGTTGCTTTAATATCAGGAGAAGATCAAGAGGTTATGGGTTTTTATCTTGATGAAAACAAAGATCTAATATTAAGAACATTTGCTGAAAATGAAAGAAAAGAAAAAATAAGAAGAATTTCCAAGTCTCTTAATAAAGAAAAAGAGCTTGTAAACAGGTTTGGTTTAACGTTAAAGTACCCATCAGCTTACACAACTGTTAAAGACACAACAAATTTTCTTTGGATAGAAAAACAAGTTTTCAAAGGCCATCTTAATCTAATTGTTTATTCGCTTCCACCAGATACGGATTTAAAAATAATTGAAAAAAGAATTCCTGAAATCAGAGATTCGATAGGCAAGATATATATTCCAGGAAGGCTTCCAAAATCATACATGATTACAGAAAAAGCATACAGGCCTTATTATTATCGAACAAAATTAAATGGATTAGAAACAATCCTAACGAAAGGGACTTGGGAGGTTGAAAATGATTATATGGCGGGACCTTTTATAAACTATGTAGTAAAAGACACTCAAAACAAAAGATATATTGTTCTAGAAGGATTTGCATTTGCCCCAACCGAAAGCAAAAGAAATTATATGTTTGAGCTGAATAGTATAATTACAACTTTAAAGCCAACAAAATAGTAGTTAAAAAAGATTACTCTTCAGTTTCTTCTTCGTCATCTTCTTCTTTAGAGGCTTTTTTAAACTCTTTTATACCACTACCTAATCCTTTCATGAGCTCTGGAATCTTTCTCCCTCCAAAGAGCAATAAAAGAGCTGCAACAATTATAACAACTTGTCCAGGCCCAATAGCACCAAGAATAAAATTTAATAAGATCATTTAAAATTGATTTTAGACAAATTTAAAGTATTTTTTTTAAACTCAATTTATAAATAAGATATCACCCAGTTAGACGAACTTAATATATCTTTGCTCTAATGGTTAAAAAGAATAAAACGTTCAGAATAAACAAATTATTAGAATCTTTTCATCTTGTTGTTGTAAATGAAAAGACATTAAAAAAAAGAAAAATTTTTTCTGCTTCGAGGCTAAAAATAATTCTTGTTTCTCTGTTTGGGTTTTCTGTTATATTGTCTGCAGTATTTTTGATTATATATTTTACACCACTTAAAGAGTATTTTAGAGGATACGCCAGTACAGAACTAAGGATCACCTCTCTTAATAATGCAATAAAGCTGGATTCGCTTGAAACTTTATATTCAATTCAGAACAACTACATCTCTTCTCTGAAAAATTTACTATCAGGCAAAATTGATTTTGAAGATTTATCTAAAGATTCTCTTTTAGAAGCATATTCAGCAAATGATTTAGATTTTGTTAACATAAATGCAGAAGATTCAATTTTGCGCGCAATTGTTGAAGAAGAGGACAAATATAACCTAACAAATATTAATGCAGATCAATTAAGTGACGTTTTGTTTAATCCTGCTAACGGAGGAATTTCATCAGAATTTAGTTTACAGGAAAAGCATTTTGGAGTTGATATTACCCTTCCTGAAAACTCTGCCGTTTATTCAGTTAGTGAAGGAAGGGTGCTTTTTGCAGAATGGACATCAGAAACAGGTTTTGTTATTATAATTGAACACTTAAACGGATTAACCTCTGTATATAAACACAACTCTTCTTTGTCTAAAACCCAAGGAGAATATGTAAGAAGAGGAGAAATTATTGGGTTTTCTGGAAACACTGGAGAGCTAACCAGTGGACCACATCTTCATTTTGAGCTATGGTTTGAGGGAGACCCTGTTGATCCTTTGGATTTTATAGAATTCTAATTAAATGAAAACAATTATAGCATTATTATATGCAAAACTTATTAGAAAAAAAAATCTACAGTGGATTACAAATCCAATTAAATATCAAAATAAAACTTTTCATAAATTAATTTCAAAATCTATAAAAACTAAATTTGGAACAGATCATGGGTTTTCTGAAATTTTATCATATGAAACATTTAAACAAAAAGTTCCTGTTAGAGATTATGAAGGGATGAAAAATTATATAGACCAAGTTGTTGGCGGAAAGAAAGATATTCTTTGGCCAGGAAAACCATTATATTTTGCAAAAACAAGCGGAACAACTTCAGGAACCAAATATATCCCCATAACTAAAGAGTCTATAAAAACACATATAAAGTCAGCTCAAGACGCGCTATTAAATTACTTTCTTAAATCTAAAAATTATAAATCAATAAACGGAAAGCACATGTTTTTGCAAGGAAGTCCCAAGCTAACAAAAAAGAATGGAATTTTTATAGGGCGCTTATCAGGGATTAGCGCACACTATATTCCAAAACTGTTTTTAAAAAACCGAATGCCGACATGGGAGACAAACTGTATTGAAGATTGGGAAGAAAAAGTAGAGAAAATAATAGAAGAGACGGTAGGAAAAAAAATGACAATAATTGCCGGAATCCCTTCTTGGGTGCAAATGTATTTTGAAAAAATTATAACCAAACAACAAACTAGTATAAGCAAAGTTTTTCCAGAACTTTCATTATATGTCTACGGAGGGGTAAGCTATGAACCCTATAAAAAAATGTTTGAAAGACTGTTTGGAAAAAAGATAGACACTTTGGCTACATTTCCAGCTTCTGAAGGCTTTTTTGGTTATCAAGACGAGTTTACAGAAAAAGAGCCAGACCTACTATTGCTTTTAAATAACGACATCTTTTATGAGTTTATAAAGACAAAAGATTTTTTAAAAGGAGAATATGAAAGATTAAGCTTAGAGCATGTTGAATTAAACGTGAATTATCTATTAATCATTTCAACATCGGCAGGACTTTGGGCGTATAATATTGGCGACACAGTTAAGTTTACGTCATTAAAGCCATATCGACTAATTGTAACAGGAAGGGTTAAGCACTATTTGTCTGCATTTGGAGAGCATGTAATTGCAGAGGAAGTTGAAAAAGCATTAAGCAGAGCTCTCAACAATACAGATATAATTATTAAAGAATTTACCGTGGCGCCTAAGATAAAACCAGAGCATGGGCTACCGCATCATGAGTGGTATATAGATTTTGAAATACCACCAGAGAATCTTCAAAATTTTTCAAACGATTTAGATGACCAGATGAGACGTTTAAACATTTATTATGATGATCTTGTAGCGGGAAGCATCATTAGGCCTCTGGCAGTTAGAAGGATCAAGAGAGATGGGTTTAAAAATTACATGAAATCTATTGGTAAACTAGGAGGCCAAAACAAAGTGCCAAGGCTTTCAAATGATAGAAAAATTGTCGATGAATTAAAATTATACTGACACTTGAAGACGAACATCACATTTGTTTATTCAGTTAAAAGAAGCTTTGTTGAAACAGATCTAATAATTCTAAAAGATCTAAACTCAAGAGTTATAGAGATATACTCCCCACCACTAAAAAATTTATATTTTTTTATAAACAGATTAAGAGAGATTTTTTTGAGCTTGAGCACCCTTTATAAATCATCACTTTTAGTCTGTTGGTTTAATGACTACCATTCTTTTTTTCCCCTTCTTCTTGCGAGAATATTTATGAAAAAAAGCATATTAATAGTTGGGGGCTATGATGCAATTGTAGACAAGCAATCCAAACATGGCCTTTTTTATAAAAAGGGTCTCCGCACGGTTGTAGCAAAACTTAATTATAGATTTGCACAAGAAATTTGGGTTGTCCACAAGACATTAGAATTTGGATGCCAACAAGCATATTTCGATAATGGAATAATTTCTGGAATACGAAATATTATAAAGCAGGACATGATAAATATTAAAGAGGTTCCCACTGGGTATGACTCAAAGTTTTGGAAAAACATAAAACAACAAAAAAGCAATTCAGTAGTAACTGTTGCATTTTTTAATTCACAACGAGTGTTAGACATAAAAGGAATTTCTCTTTTCAATGAAATCGCAAAAAGAATTCCAAATTATAATTTCACAATAGTAGGAGAGGCAGGGATTAAAATTTCAGATTATATAGAACTATCTGGGAATGTAAACGTTATGGGGATAAAAACACAAACTCAATTACGTGAGATTTATAGTAATCATAGATATTATTTTCAAGGATCTCGACTAGAAGGCTTACCTAATTCATTATGTGAGGCAATGCTTTGTGAATGCACACCAATTGGCTCCGAGTATTTTGGAATACCTCATGTTATAGGAGAAACAGGCTTGATATTTAATAAATCAAACGCTCTTGAAACGGTTATACAGTTTATTTTAAACAACAACGACATCAATGCCTCTAAGGCAAGACAAAGAATTATTAACCATTTTCATATTTCCTATAGAAAAAAACGTTTTATGAACAAGCTAAAAAAATGACATGAATGTAGGGGTTATAGGGTGTTTAAACTCTAAAAATATTGGGGATTATATTCAAACGCTTTCCGTTATAAACTTAATTAATCAGAGCTACACGATATTAGAGAGGGAGAGCTTAAATAATTATAAAGGGAAAAAGACCAAAACGATAATAAATGGATGGTTTATGGAGAATCCACTAAAATTTCCTCCCTCTAAGCATATTGATCCTATTTTTATTTCTTTTCATATTAACCCATCTATAGAAAAAGAGTTTCTTAATCCTAAAACAATTGATTATTTAAAACAATATCAGCCGATTGGCTGTAGAGACAAATACACTCAAACCCTTTTACAACAACACAACATTGAAACATATTTTTCATCATGTGTTACATTAACTTTGAAGAAGCGGGATTTTATGGATTCCTCATATAAAGATAAACGAATCCTAATCATAGGAGCTTTCGATAGACTTAAACCAAGCATTAGGCACAACCAAGGAGTATTAAAAGCTTTAATATCTTTCATAAAGTGGCCATATAAATTTTTTAATTATCAATTCAAAAATTATATTTTTAGAAAATGGTTAAACAATCAGAATTACGAAGCAGAGTTTATTAATCAAATAGTTGAAGAAAAAATATCTTCACATTCAGAAGGAATTGAAAAGGCAAAATCAATGTTAAAAAAAATCGCAAACTCTGAAATAGTTATTACTTCCAGAATTCATTCTGCTCTTCCAGCCGTTGCAATGGATAAAAAAGTAATATTTATTGACGATGGCTTAGAACACATCAACCACAAGTCCAGACTAAGCGGGCTAACCTCTTTTTTTAAATCAATAAAGCTAAAAGAGATTAGAATGCTTAATTTAGATTCTATAAGCGTAGAGATGAAGCATAAGAGTTATTCCAAAGAGATAGAAGAGAAAATCATCACTTTTTTATACACATAACATGAAAACTTTAATACTAGGAGGAGGAGGAAGAGAGCATGCTGTTGCACAAGCTATTTTGAAAAGTGAAAAATGCACAAAAGTTTTTATTCTCCCTGGAAATGCAGGAACTGAAAAAATAGGAGAAAATGTTGCAGGTGACATAAATGATTTTGAACACATAAAGAATGTCGTTTTGTCAAATGAAATTTCAGTTGTTTTTGTTGGTCCAGAAGACCCAATTGTTAAAGGGATTTATGATTTTTTCAAAAAGGATAAAGCCTTAAGCAATGTTATCGTTATTGCTCCTGGAAAATCTGCGGCAAGATTAGAGGGAAGTAAAGATTTTGCAAAAAAATTTATGAAAAAATATAAAATACCCACAGCAAAATATTCAACTTTTTCAAAAGACAATATTAAAAGTGGATATAGATTTCTTGAAAAGATGCGACCACCTTATGTTTTAAAAGCTGACGGACTTGCTGCGGGAAAAGGGGTATTAATTGTAAATGACTTAAATACAGCAAAGTTAGAGCTTGATAACATGGTATTAAAGAACAAGTTTGGCAAAGCCTCTTCGAGTGTTGTGATTGAAGAATTTCTTGATGGAATTGAATTGTCATGTTTTGTTTTAACCAATGGGAAAGAGCATAAAGTATTTCCAATGGCAAAAGATTATAAAAAAATTGGAGAATTAGATACTGGTCTTAATACTGGGGGAATGGGAGCGGTTTCGCCAGTTCCCTTTGTAGACGAGGAGTTTAAGTTGAAAATAAAAGAAAAAGTTATACTCCCCACTATCAAGGGTATCCAAGAGGAAAATATGGAATACAAGGGCTTTATCTTTATAGGCTTAATTAAAGTAAAAGACGAGCCTTATGTAATAGAGTATAACGTAAGAATGGGTGATCCAGAAACAGAGGCGGTTTTCCCTAGAATTAAATCAGATGTTCTTGAACTCTTCTTAGCTTTGGGAACAGAGAATTTTGCTCTACTAAATTTAGAGATTGACCCTAGGTTTACGTCAACTGTAATGTTAGTTTCTGGAGGATATCCTTTAACCTATCAAAAGTATTTTCCGATTATTGGACTAAATGATGCAAATGAATCGCTAGTGTTTCATGCAGGGACAAAGAACGAAAACAATAGCACATTGACTAATGGCGGTAGAGTTTTAGCAATTACGTCTTTTGGCGAGACTCTCAAAAAAGCAACAGAAAATTGTTACAGAGAGATAAAAAAAATCTCTTTTAAAGAAATGTATTATCGCAAAGACATTGGGTTTGATTTATAAAAATGAATGAGCGGTAAGATCTCTATTCTCTTCTCCATTATCATCAAACTGTTTAAGCTCCCGGATCCAATATACAGCACCCATTAGGCCAAGTAAAAGAAAACCCCAACTCATAATATTTGCTAAAAACCAGCTGTCAAATTGGAGGGTTCTTAAAAAATCAAAAGGAAGAAATAAGATTTCATCAAAAAGCCATGCTATAGTATAAAAAAAATCTTTTACCACGATATCTGTTGTATATTGCAAAATTAATATTTTAAAAATGATTGCAAAGGTTTTTAAACAATATTCCTATGTTTCAATAACTGTTTCAGCTCTACTCCTATGCTTAATCTCATATAATTACTCAAATTTGACAGCAACATGGCTTTCATTTCAAACGAAAAGCTTAAACTTTTTACTGATTTTAGCAATACTGATCATTACGATTCGAGCAATTGGCAGAGTTTATAAGTTTGCGCGTATTGGGGCTAGATCAAATTATTATATGTTGATGTATCCCCTAATAGTATTATCATTTCCAGTTGAAAGTTTAGATCTAAGGCTATTGCTTTGCCCTGCATTGTTTTTCTCAGGATGGTCTTTTTTTAGAGAGTATGTTGAAAAGAGAAATACAATAACCAGCAATCGATCAATGATTTTATTATTTGACAGTATACTTCTGATTTCGATTTCATCAATTCTATTTATTGAGCATCTTTTTTTGTTACTATTTCTATTAATTGGCCTTGCCTTTTCAAAAAAATCTATTAACTCAAAAGAGCTGGGGGTATTTATTATAATCCCTATTCTTTTGTTTTTTACTACATATACCATCTTTTTGGTCTTTGACGTCGATGCCTTATTTTTTTCCTCGATTTTATCACTAAAAAAGTTATCATTTTCAAATCAATTTAATCTGTCTTTTATCTATTATAATCCAGCGTTACTATATGTCTTTTTTTTATTTATGTGCTCTCTTCTGTTACTTTTTCGAAAAAAATCCAGCTATGATATTCAAACACTTGATTATGATGGGTTGTTTTATTTTGGGGCACTACTATCCGTAATCGCATTTGTTAACCCTCTGTCAGGCATTGAATTGCACTATTTATCTTTACCGCTAACCTATTATACTCATCATCTTTTTTTATGGAAAAAGAGCCTTTCTTTTGCAAACTTTATCTTTATTTCGCTAATTATTAGCGTTTTGCTTTTTACATTTGTTCTAAATTAGCAAACAATATGGATGAAAATAAAATAAGTAATTCAGCTCTTGGCATTTTTCAACAATCAGTAGCTGATTACCATAAACATGATAATATTAAGCAGCCTATTAAAAACCCATATGCTGAATCTTCCCTCTCTCATCTTTTATACAAAAAAAATTGGATAGATACTGTTCAGTGGCACTATGAAGATATAATCAGAGATCCAAATATTAATCCAGACAAAGGGATGGATATCAAGAGAAAGATAGACAAGTCAAATCAAGAGAGGACAGAGATGGTAGAATATATTGATTCATATTTTTTAAACAAATATTCACAGACTATTCCAAAAGAAAATGCTTCAATAAATTCAGAAAGCCCAGCATGGGCTCTAGACCGCCTTTCTATTTTGGTGCTTAAAATATATCATATGGATGAAGAATATAGGAGAGAAGACGCCAGTGAAGATCATAAAAATTCATGTAAGCAGAAACTTGATGTTCTTCTTGAGCAAAGACAAGATTTGAGCTATGCTATCGATGCTCTTCTTAGTGATATATCAAAAGGCGACAAAAAAATGAAAGGATACAAACAAATGAAGATGTATAATGATGAATCTTTAAATCCTATATTATATAAAAAGAATGAAGGAGAAAAAAGATAAATCATTACTTGTTTATAGATTTTCTTCTTTTGGTGACATTTCGATGATAGTCCCAGTTTTACGATCGTTTTATCAAATATATCCAGATCAAAAAATAATTTTTGTTTCACGACATTTTGTAAACCCTCTTTTTTTAGAGTTCCCTAATTTAACATTTAAAGGAGTTGATTTTAAATCAAAGTATAAAGGACTGAAAGGAATATTCATACTATATAAAGAGCTTAAAAAAGAAAGAATAATTGGAATTGCAGATCTTCATTTTGTTATACGAACATTTATTTTAAATTTCTTTTTTAGATTGAGTTTGTATAAAGTTGCATCTATTAATAAAGGAAGAAGGCAAAGGAAAAAATTAATTAGAAAAAGAAATAAAGTTTTTCAGCCATTAACTCCAATGCATTTTAGATATTGTGAAGTTTTTAGAAAACTAGGGTTTCCAGTAGATTTAAACAATCATGAATATCCCAATAAACCCCTTTTAAAGGATTCTTATTTAGAAGAAAGAATTAATCTAGGCAACAAAATAATTGGAATAGCTCCTTTTGCTTCTAATGAGGGAAAAACCTATCCATTAGATCATATGCAAAAAGTAATAGCTTATTTGCAAAAGCATTACTTTGTTTTTCTTTTTGGAGGAGGAGAGGACAACTTAGAACAATTAAGAGTTTGGGAAAATGCGTATAACAATGTAAGCGATATGTCAAGAAAATATTCACTAACTCAACAAATTAATATTATGTATTATTTAGATGTTATGATTTCTATGGATTCAGCTAATGGACATCTTGCTGCTAATTGCGGTATCCCAGTTCTAAGCTTATGGGGTTTAACTCACCCATTTTGTGGCTTTAAACCTTTTGACCAACCAATTGAGCATTCATTAACAGTGGATCGTAACGACTATCCTGAAATTCCTACATCTATTTTTGGAGACAAAATTCCTAAAAATTATGAATCTGCATTCAGATCTATTGAGCCTAAAAAAGTTATAGAAAAAACATTAGAAATTTTAGACACTGCTAAATATCATCATAACTAACCTCAATCTGATTTGAAGTTATTCTAGATTGACAAGTTAATATAAGCCCCCCCTCAACTTCATCATCTGTCAGTATTTGATTGTTATCCATTGTAACAGACCCTTTAATAAGTCGTGCAACACAAGTACTACAAATGCCGCCTTGACATGAATACGGGGCATCAATGTCATTTTCAAGAGCTAATTCTAAAATTGTTCTATCCTTAGAGGTTTCTATATTATAGTCGATATTGTCACAAGTTATTTTAACTTTTTTTGCCATACTGACATTGATTTTATGGGCAATATTAATAATAAATTATCTATTAATTAAAAATATTATCGTAGATTTATCGCCCTTATTTAAAATAAGATGAAAAATTTTGATTTATCAGCTGGCTGTAATACAATAGAAAAGAACACAACTTTTGTTGGAAACTTTGTTTCTGAATCTGACTTTAGAATTGATGGAGCTTTTGAAGGATCTATTGAAACAAAAGGAAAGGTTGTAATTGGCGAGAAGGGAAGCATTAATGGAACTATAGTTTGTAACTCAGCGGATATAGCAGGGAATTTCACAGGAACCATACAAGTAAAGGATTTATTATCTGTTGAGTCTACGGGTTCAGTTGAAGGGGACGTTACCATATCAAAGCTAATAGTAGAATCCGGAGCAATTTTCAATGCAAAATCTTCAATGAAAGAAGAAAAAGAAGATTCAGGAGGGTTGAAAAAAATCACTAATTTCTCTGATTCACGTGAAAAAACAGCCTAAATCTTGGTTGATTTTTTCTGGCCTAGCAGTTGAAATAGGAGTTATCATGTACGTTTTCTTGCAAGCAGGCTTTTATCTAGATAGTATTACTTTTTGGGGACTTGACATCTATGCTTTGTTGTTTTCTATTATTGCTATTATCGTTATTATTTGGCTTATAATTTTTCAAACAAAAGATCTTAAATAACTTTTTGATATTTTGATCTAAAATCATTATAAAAATTTCTATTTATACCTTACATTTGTCGCGAAAAACTTAATCTGCAAAGCTTAAGAATGATAAAAAATTTTCAGACATTCTCTCTAACAATTTTGATAGCTCTATCTTCAAGTTATAGTTATGCAATTGAAGAAGAAAAGAAAGAATTGTCTCTGCAGGAAGAAATTACGGAATACATAAACCATCACGTTCAGGATTCTCATTATTTTTCACTTTTTTCAACAAAAGATAAAAAAACAGGAGAAAAAATTTATATAGACTTTCCTCTACCGGTTATTTTGGTTGATAAAGGAATAAAAGTTTTTCTTTCATCAAAACTGGATCATGGAAAAAAGCTTGTAAATGCAGGAGACAAATACTATAAACTTTACCATGGGAAAATTTATGAAACTAATTCCCAAGGATTAATTGAATATAACGATGAGGGAAAGGTAATTAATTCAAAACCTCTTGATCTTTCAATTACAAAAAGTGTTTTTACCATTATTGTTGTTTCCCTATTAATGATTTTGTTATTTGTTTCTCTTGCAAAAACATATAGTAAGAATAATAAGATTGCGACAGGAATTGGACGTTTTTTTGAGCCTCTCGTTATATATATAAGAGATGAAATAGCTATCCCAAGTATTGGAAAGGAAAAGTATAAAAACTATATGAGCTTTCTTCTTACGCTATTCTTTTTTGTGTGGTTTCTTAACTTATTAGGACTTACTCCTCTCGGAGTTAATGTAACGGGAAATATTGCAGTAACATTTTGCTTAGCTTTAATAACTTTTTTAATTACTAACATAACTGCAAAGAAAACATATTGGAAACATATTTTTTGGATGCCTGGAGTACCAGTGATCCTTAAGCCACTTATTGCTCCAATCGAATTATTAGGGATTTTCATAAAACCCTTTACTTTAATGCTTCGATTGTATGCAAATATTTTGGCTGGACATATTTTATTATATAGCTTGATTGGATTAATTTTTATTTTTAAAAATCTAGTAGGATCAGGTTTATCACTAGTTCTTGTTTTTTTTGTATCTATTATTGAGCTTTTAGTAGCATTGTTACAAGCCTATATTTTTACGCTATTATCTGCTTTATATTTTGGATTTGCAATTCAACAAGACGATCATTAAATTAATGTATAACTAATAAATAAATTAAAATGGAAATACCAAAAATTATCGGAGCAGGACTCGCAATCATTGGAGTTGGACTTGGAATTGGAGGAATAGGTAGAGGTGCCATGGAAGCAATTGGAAGACAACCAGATGCATCTAACACAATACTTGTTGCTGCCATTATTCTTGCTGCACTAGTAGAGGGGATAGCATTTGCTGCCTTATTTGCTGTTAACTAAACGTATATAAATCTTATGGAAAAATTAATAAATGAGTTTTCATTAGGTCTGTTTTTTTGGCAACTGATATTATTTGTAGGATTGATTTTCTTGTTAAGAAAATTTGCCTGGAAGCCAATATTAGACGCGGTGAACGAAAGAGAAAAGACTATCGTTGACTCTTTGAATTCTGCCAAAGAAGCACAAAAGGAAATGGAGTCGCTCCAAACTGAAAACAAAAAGATTCTCCAAGAAGCTAGAGTTGAAAGCGACGCAATGCTCAAACAATCTAAACAATCTGGTAAAGAAATCATTGATCAAGCTAAAGCTGATGCTAAAGTTGAAGCTGAGAAAATTATTGATCAAGCTAAACAATCAATTGATAATGAAAAAAGAGCTGCTATGAATGAGATAAAAAATCAAGTAGCAAATTTATCAGTTGATATAGCAAGTAAAGTTATTGATAAGGAAATGGAAAAAAACAATAACCATGAAGATTATATTAATAAACTTCTAGATGACCAAAGTAAAAATTAAGAATGTATTCAAAAACAGCATCAAAACGATATGCCAAAGCTTTAATTGAATCTGCAACAGAGGGCAACAAACTTGAAGAAACTTATTCTGAGATAAACAGCGTCAATAATTTGCTTATTAATTCTCGTGAATTGTCAGACTATTTGTTAAATCCTACTATTTCAAAAGATGATAAAGGAAATTTAATAATAAAGATTATTGGAGATTCACATCCCAATATAATTAATTTAATTCACCTCCTTACAATAAACAATAGGATAGATCAGCTTGAAAATATTGCAGAGAGTTTTAATGCACTATATTCTAAACGACAAGGAATAATTGAAGCAAGCATAACTTCTGCAGTTCCATTATCAATTGATTTAGAAGAAGAGGTTGTTAAATACTTAGCC
>Ga0209019_1000240_pt1 | contig 27984 bp, 19 predicted proteins | sample METZYME_3_300m_FD_187549 | JGI IMG/M metagenome (GOLD analysis project Ga0209019, IMG submission 187549) | Marine microbial communities from oxygen minimum zone in mesopelagic equatorial Pacific - METZYME_3_300m (SPAdes) (version 2) | ecosystem: Environmental > Aquatic > Marine > Oceanic... | reverse complement strand
CTGAAGAGGTTGAGCTTAAAATAAATCCTTCAGAAATAAGAAAAGATACTTATAGGGCTTCTGGCGCTGGTGGTCAACATGTTAACAAAACAGAATCTGCGGTGAGGCTCACCCACATTCCTTCTGGTGTTGTTGTTGAGTGCCAAGATGGTCGCTCACAACACGCAAACTACGATAAAGCTTTAAAAGTTTTGAGGTCACGTTTATACGATATAGAACTCCAAAAACAAGAAAAAGAAATTGCAGGTAAAAGAAAAGTAATGATCGGCTCTGGAGATAGATCAGATAAAATTAGAACCTATAATTATCCACAAGGACGGGTTACGGACCACAGAATAAACCATACTGTTTATAACTTAACAGAAGTAACGTCTGGGGATTTGTTTTCTTTTACAGAAAATTTAAGGATTGCCGAAAATGCTGAGCGCATGAAAAGTGGAAATTAATGGTTTTTCAAAAAGAACTTGTTTTATCACCAAAAAAAAGAGGGTTTCATATAATAACACAAAAAGTGTTGGGTGTTATTCCAAAAAAAACAGGTTTAGTTCACGTGTTTATTAAACACACCTCCGCAAGCCTAACAATTAACGAAAACGCTGATCCCTCTGTTCGTTTTGATTTTGAAAATCACTTTAACTTATTGGTTTCAGAAAAAGAAAAACACTACACACACACATTTGAGGGTCCTGATGATATGACTTCTCATATAAAAAGCAGTCTTTTGGGTTCTTCTATTTCTTTTCCTGTTAAAGAGGGCTTACCTTGTTTGGGCACTTGGCAGGGTGTTTATTTGTGTGAACATAGAAACAACGCAAAACCTAGAAAAATTGTCGTTACTTTTATAGGAATTTAAGATATCTTTATGGTTATGAAAATGTATTTTTTGTTTTCTTTTTTTCTGTTTTTTATCTCTTTTAGTGGTTGTGAAAATATTATTAAATCCAACAAAAAAGAAAATTTAGACCTTTATGATTATGATGTTGAACAAAAAATAACCACTCTTAATATTATTCTTCCAAAACCAAGCTCTCCTGTCGCAAATTATGTTCCTGCTGTTTCTTTTTTAGAAGACAAGTTGCTTTATCTTTCAGGAACAGGACCAAAAAAACCCGATGGCTCTTATATAGTTGGTACCGTAGGTTTAGACCTTTCAAAAGAAGAGGGTTATAGGGCCGCTAAATTAGCTGGAATAAACCTTTTAGCTAGATTAAAAAAAGAATTAGGAGATTTAAATAGAGTAAAAAGAATAGTTAAGGTAACAGGAATGGTAAACTCAACAAAAGACTTTAATGAGCAACCAGCTGTAATAAACGGATTTTCTGATTTAATGGTTGAGGTTTTTGGAGAAAGAGGTCGACATTCTCGTTCAGCGGTAGGAATGGTTTCCCTTCCTATGAACATTGCTGTAGAAATAGAAATGCTTGTTGAAATTAATTAAGTCTTTCAAAAATTCCACAAACACCTTGCCCCCCACCAACACAAGCTGTTACTATTCCATACCTTTGTTTTCTTCTCCTCATTTCATTAATAAGTTGTATTGAAAGTTTGGCGCCAGTCATTCCAAGGGGATGACCTAAAGCAACAGCTCCTCCGTTTACATTTACTATTTTCTTGTCTAAATCTACAGCCTTTATGACCGAAAGAGCTTGTGCGGCAAAAGCCTCATTTAACTCTATTTGTTCAATTTGATTTAATTTCATTCCAGCTTGAGCTAGTGCTTTAGGGATTGCTTTTGCTGGTCCTATTCCCATAATTCTTGGTTCTACTCCTGCTGTTGCATAAGAAACCATTCGGGCAATTGGTTCTAACTTTAATTCTTTAACCATTTTTTCAGACATCACCAAAACAAACGCTGCTCCATCTGACATTTGTGAAGAGTTTCCTGCTGTAACCTGACCTGTTACTTTAAATGCTGGTTTAAGTTTAGAGAGAACCTTTAAAGATGTTTCTTTTCGTGGTCCTTCATCTATGTTTATTGTTTGGTTTGTTGATTCTTTTTTTCCTTCTTTGTTAATATATGTTTCTTCAACGTCTATTGGTACTATTTCGTCTTTAAAAAACCCTTTTTTAATTGCGTGTATTGCTTTTTGGTGAGAGTTTAAAGAAAACTCATCTGACATTTCTCTGGTAATACTATATTCTTTCGCCAATTCTTCTGCGGTAAGTCCCATGTTTAAATAATAATCAGGGTGTTTTTTTGAAATAGTATAATTTAAAGCAGATTTATATCCCATCATAGGAACCATGCTCATTGACTCAGTACCTCCCGCAACGATGCAGTTTGCTGTTCCAGCGTGTATTCTAGCGCAAGCTAAGTGTATAGCTTCAAGACCCGAACCACAATAGCGATTTATTATCATTCCGGGCACTTCTTTTGAAAGAGCTAAAAGAGAGATGTATCTACCCATTTGCATGCCTTGTTCTGCTTCAGGAACAGCGTTTCCAACAATAAGGTCATCAACCATTTTGTTTTCAAAACTTTTTATAGAACCAACAAGGTGTTTTATTACTTTTGCCGCAAGATCATCTGATCTCATAAACCTAAATCCTCCTTTGTTTGCTTTTCCAACTGCTGACCTAAATCCAGCTACTATGTATGCTTTCATAATTTTAATTTCTAATTGTTTTTCTTTTAAATAATATTCCGTGCATTCTTTCAAGTGTTTTGGGCTCTCCACACAAACTAACAACAGCTTCTCTTTCTAGTTCCAATAAATATCTTTCTGAAACAAAAGAAGGTTGAGAAAGATCTCCCCCACACATAACATATGCTGTTTTTTGAGCTATTTTTTTGTCATGTTCAGAAATATAGTTGCCAAAATACATACTAGCAATACCAGCTTCAAACATCGCAATGCCTGATTTGCCTTGAACTTTTATGTCGTCTCTTTCTTTTTTTTGTGTATATCCTGCTTCAAACAAATTAATAACATCTTTTTTGGCATCAGAAAGAAGTTTTGATCTACTTAGCGTGTGTTTGTCTGTGTTTCTTAACAAATTCATTGAAACAGCCTCTTTTGATGAAGTTGCAACTTTAGCGGTAGCTATTGTCATAAAATTTTCCATTAATATGTTTAATTCTGGATCACCTTTCCTGTACATGTCAGCGGTCCTTAAGGTCATTTCTTTCGTTCCCGCTCCACTTGGTATTATTCCTACGCCCGCCTCAACAAGCCCCATGTATGTTTCTGTGTGAGCTCTAACAACATCTGCGTGCATAGAAATTTCACACCCTCCCCCTAACGTTAAGCCAGAGGTTGCAACCACCACAGGAATAGAAGAAAACCTCACCCTCATTATGGTGTTCTGAAAAGCAGCAATCATGAGGTTAATTTCTTGAAATTCTCTGTTTCCAGCCAACATAAATAACATTCCAAGATTTGCTCCTGCAGAAAAATTATCTCCCTCATTTCCTATAACGATTCCCTTAAAATTTTTTTCTGCAATTGTAATTGAGTTGTTTATTCCTTCAACAACCTCTGCTCCCATTGTGTTCATTTTTGTATGAAACTCTAGATTTAAAACTCCGTCCCCAACATCATATAAGGTTGTTCCTGTGTTTTTCCACACAATTTTTTTCTCTTTAAAAGCATCTAAAATTATTAGCCCTTCGCTTCCTGGAATTTTTTTGTATTTTTTTGTTGGTATGTTATAATAAAATTTGTTTCCTTTTTCGTATTTATAAAAACTTTTAGCTTTAGATTTTAACATTTCTTCTACCCATTTAGCTGGGGCTAAATTGTTTTTTTTCATTTTCTTTACTGTTTCTTCAACCCCCAACATGTCCCACGTTTCAAAGGGTCCTGTTTTCCACGCAAAACCAGCTTTAATTGCTTGATCAATTTTGTAAAGATCGTCTGTAATCTCTGGTATTCTAAAAGAACAATACCTAAAAGAATCATAAAAGGTTTTTCTATAAAACTCCCCTGCCTTATCGTCATAATTAATAAGTATTTTTAGTCTTTCTTTTAGGTTTTTGGCTTTTTTTGCCTCATTAAAAGCGTTGAATTTTGCTTTAGTTCTTGGACCATATTCGTAAGTTTTTAAGTTAAGTTCTAAAATTTCTTTTTTTCCTTCTTTATTAATTGTTTTTTTATAATATCCTTGTTTTGTTTTATCTCCCCACCATTTTCTTTTATATAATTCTTTAACTGATTTAGGTAATTTAAATTTTGCTTTTGATTCGTCTTTTGGAAGGTCTTTTGAAATGTTATTTGATACGTTTACTGTTGTGTCTAAACCAACAACATCCATTGTTCTAAAAGTTGCGGATTTTGCTCTTCCAATTTTTGGTCCTGTCAAAAAATCAACCTCCCCAACAGAAAGTCCCATTTCGTCTATTGTATGCATTGCTGACATAATAGAATAAATACCTACCCTGTTTGCAATAAAAGCAGGAGTGTCTTTACATAAAACCGTTTCCTTTCCTAGAAAAAGTGAACCATAATACATTAAAAAGTCTATAATTTCTTTTTTTGTTTTTTCTCCTGGAACAATTTCTAATAATTTCATGTATCGAGGTGGATTAAAAAAATGAGTTACACAGAAGTTTTTAACAAAATCAGGACTTCTTTCTTCTATCATTTGTTTTACAGGTATTCCAGAAGTGTTAGATGTTATTAGTGTTCCTTTTTTTCTGTGTTTTTCTATTTTTTCAAAAACAATTTTTTTTATTTCTAATTTTTCCACCACAACTTCTATCACCCAATCTACTTCACTAATTTTGCTTATATCATCTTCAATATTTCCTAATGATATGTTTTTTTTATTTTCTTCAAGGTAAAAAGATTTTGGTTTTGTTTTTAATGTATTAAGGAAAGAACTAGTAACAATTCTGTTTCTAACAATTTTATTTTTTAAATTCAGCTTTTTCTTTTTTTCTTCTTCAGAAAGTTCTTTAGGACAAATATCAAGAAGTAAAACCTTAACTCCTATGTTAGCAAAATGACAAGCTATTCTTGAACCCATAATTCCAGATCCAATTACAGCAACTTTTTTAATAGTTATTTTGTTCATTTAATTTTATATTTTTATTTTCATAGCAAGAATAATTAAAAAAAAGTATTTTTTAATTAGATAAAAAAAATATTAAAAAGTAAATAAACTTATTATAATTAATTAGTTTAAATAAAACATTAATAATTAAAGTGTTAATATGTTTATATTTTTTTTTAACAATAAACCAACAACCTATCAACACGTAAAACACTAATAATCAATAACTTAAAAAAAAAGAAGAAGAAATTAAAAAAAATTGTTAATAACTTAATGTGTATATTATCTTTATAAAACTTAAAAAAAATAAAAATTCATTATTTAAATTTTCTTAACAATTTTTAAACACATTTAAAAGTTAATTATTAAATCTTCAATCGTCCAATTAGACCGAACTTCAATTTTTTCTTTATAATAAACAATTTCTTCAGAACCAACATCTTTTAAAATACTCCCATAATCCCATTTGTTGTTTTTATTATTATCTTTTATTATTTTAATATAGTATTTTCCAGGCTCTACCTTATTAAAGTAAAAAATATTATTCAATTCTTTGTTTTTATATGTTCTATTCAAGTCTTCAGAAATCAATTGAATAATAATATTATTACCTAAACCAGAAATAGAACCAGAAACAGAACCGTAAAAATCTTTTCCTCTAAAAAGAAAGTTTTTTTCTATTTTATTTAAAGTGTCTTTTTCAATAGAAACAACACTACCCCTCGGAACAACAAAAAACACCCTGTCTTTTTTTAAATTTTTATAATAATTTTTAAATAAAGTATAAATAGAGTCTTTTTCATAGACTAAACTATCTCCAACAGCTTTATTTCCTAAAGAATCAACAAAAAGACTAATAGCATTTTGATTTAAATAAACTTTTGTTTTGTTTTTTGTTTTGTTTTTATTCCAGATTATATTAGAATAATAAGGGCCTGTGTAAAAAACCGTATCAACATAAAAAGAAAATGAGAAAAGTTTATTATTTATAGGTTTTGAAAAAGAAAAATTTAACAATAAAGTGTCATCAAGATCATTTCTCTTGCTTGTTTTTAGTTGGTGACTTAGTTTAGAAACACGTTTACTTTCTTTGCCAAAAGAAACAAATAAAGAATCAATGGTTTTTTCTTGTAAGGAATCAAAAGCTTCAATTATAACAAAAGTAGAATCTTTTTTTAATGAATCTTTGTAAAAACGCAACAAATTGTTATCGTTTAAACTATAATTAATAAAATTTTTAGTGTAAACATTAACCCTTTTAATATACTTAGAATAAGTGAGCTCATAAACAAGTCCCCTTTCCCTTTTCCTATCTAATTTTAATTTTTGAGGGTTTTCTTTAAATAAAGAAATATTAATATTTGAAATAAAAGAATCAAGCCTTAAGCTATTGGGAACATAACCAAACGCTTCGTTTTTAGCCTCTGCTACAAAACTTTCATTTTCATCTATAAATGAATACATTTTGTATTCACCAGGTTTTATATTTTCTATTAGAAAACTACCATCTTTATTTGAAAACGAAAAATAAAGAGGTTTTTTGTTAAACAACCCTAAACTATCTTTTTTGTTATATAAAACAACTAACGCACCATCAATAAATTCATTTTTTAATGGATCTAAAACGAAACCAGAAACAAAAGAAGAATCTATTTTGTTACCTGTACTAAAAACAAGTTTAGTGTTTTTTGCTGGATTACCTTCTGTTATATCCTTAACCCCATCTGCAAAATTTAATATATAAGTAGTGTTTTCTTTAAAAGAAGAATCAAAAGTTAAAAGAAGGTTGTTTTTTTTAAATTTTAGCTCTGGTGTGTTGTTTAGGTAAGGTGAAATTATAAGTTTTTGAGATAACTCTGAAGCATCAATAATTTCATCAAATTCAAAAGAAAAAACTTTTTCTTTAAAGTTAATAGAGTGATTTTTTGGGTTAGAATAAATTAAAACAGGAGAAAGGGTGTCTTTGTAACCACCCTCTAATGGGCTAATTTTTGCACAAGAAGAAATTATTATTATAAAACAAAAAGAATAAATTAACCTTAGCATTTACGTAAAATATATATAATACTTGAATGTTGACCTGTTTTTATTGCATATAAATTTGAAATAAAACCACGGAAAAAACCAAAAAGAAAAGAAAATTTATTTTTTTTATACTTTTCGCTTAACATAGAAACGTATATTGAATCAAACCACAAAGGTTTTTTGTTAATTATTTTTAAGTTGGCAAGCTTTGCTAACTTCTTAAAAGAAGAAGCGTTGAAATGAAAAAGATGTCTAGGAACATCATAACCAGCCCAGTGTTTTTTGTAATAAATGTTATCGTATGAATTAATGTTAGGTATAGCTACAGCTATTAAACCATCTTTGTTTAACAGCGCCCTTAGATCATTTAATGTGTCTTTTGGGTTGTGGGTGTGTTCTAAAACATGCCAGAGTGTTACCCAATCATATTTTTGTTTTTTTATAATATTTTTGTTTTTATAAATCGAATTGTGTTTCAGTTCGTTTATAGGCTCATAACCAAAGGAAGTGTACCCCCTTTTTTTAGTGTGGTTAACAAAAGATCCAGACCCAGACCCATAATCCAAAAGATAACCTGTTTTATATTTTTTTAGTAAACTTGTTTTATAAGAGTTGTTAAGTTTTTGAATAAAACCATAAATAAAACCAAAAACATTGTTTTTTTTGCTGTAAGAGTCATATTTTTTTAAATCATAATATTTATTTATTTTATTTTTTTTTGGTCTTGGGTTTGTAAAAAGAACACCACAAACCAAACATTGATAAAGAGTAAAAGTTTCTTTTGTTAGCGAATAATCTATTAATGATTTTTTGTTTATAATTTTTTTAGACCCACAAACCAAACAATTAGATAAACGCTCCATTATTTATTCATATATACAATTAAAACAGAAACGTCAGATGGGGAAACCCCACTTATTCTTGACGCCTGACCTATAGAAATAGGTTTTATTTTTTGTAGTTTTTCTTTTCCTTCAGCAGACAAAGAGGGTATTTTTGTATAATTAAAATTAGGGTCAATTTTGCTCTTATTTAATCTGCTCATTTTATCAACAAGTTCTTGTTCTTTTTTTATATAACTTTTGTATTTGTGGTTAATTTCTGTTTGTTCAATGACTTTCTTGTCTTTTGATAGATTTATTCCAAGCGGGGGTGTTGTTTTTTTTAGTAAATCTAAAAGACGAACGTTGGGTCTTTTTAATAAAGATCCTAAAGATTTTTTTTCTGAAATTTTTGCTGAACCAACCACAGTTAAATATTTGTTGATTTTTTCTGGAATAACTTTTGTTTTCTTTAAAAAATCATCAATTTTATTAATTTTATTAATTTTATCTTCAACCAAACGCATTCGTTTTTTGTTCGCTAATCCAATTAAAAACCCCTTTTTCGTTAATCTAAGATCTGCGTTGTCTTGCCTAAGTAATATTCTGTGCTCAGCTCTAGAGGTGAACATTCTATAGGGTTCTTCGGTTCCTTTATTAATTAAATCATCAATAAGAACACCTATATAAGCTTCAGATCTAGATAAAACAAAATCTTTTTTTCGGTTTGTTTTATTATGTGCGTTTATTCCAGAAACCAATCCTTGGCAGGCAGCCTCTTCATATCCCGTTGTTCCGTTTATTTGTCCTGCAAAATAAAGATTTTTTATTGGTTTGGTTTCAAGCGTGTGTTTTAATTGGGTGGGTGGAAAATAATCATATTCTATAGCATACCCAGGTCTAAACATTTTTACTGATTCAAAACCACTAATTGTTTTTAATGCTTTTAACTGAACATCTTCAGGTAAAGAGGTTGAAAACCCATTAACATACACCTCTATAGTATCCCAACCCTCTGGTTCAACGAAAATTTGATGACGACCTCTTTCAGCAAAACGACTTATTTTGTCTTCTATAGAAGGACAATATCTTGGGCCAACACCCTTTATTCTTCCATTAAACATTGGGGATTTTTTAAAACCACCTTTTAAAATGGAGTGTGTTTTTGGGTTGGTATACGTGATGTGACAACTTTTTTGTTTTTTTAATAACTTTTTTGTTAGAAAAGAAAAACAACCAGGAATAGAATCACCAACTTGTTCTTCCATTTTTTTGTAGTTTATAGATCTACCGTCAATTCTTGGTGGAGTTCCAGTTTTCATTCTACCAGAAATAAAACCAAGATCTTCAAGTTGTTCTGTAATTCCCTTTGAGGACCTTTCTCCCGTTCTTCCTCCCCCAAAATTTTTTTCACCAACATGAATTAGCCCATTTAAAAAAGTTCCATTTGTTAAAATCACAGCATTTCCTTTAATTTCTAAACCCAAAGCTGTTTTTACACCAACAACCTTTTTTTCTTTAACCAAAAGACTAGTTATCATTTCTTGCCAAAAATCAACATTTTTGTTTTGTTCTAATAACAAACGCCATTCTTCAGCAAACCTCATTCTATCACTTTGTGCTCTTGGTGACCACATTGCTGGACCTTTTGACAGGTTGAGCATACGAAATTGAATCATAGTTTTGTCTGTTACTATTCCCGTTAAGCCACCCAAAGCATCAATTTCTCTTACAATTTGCCCTTTTGCAACACCACCAATTGCAGGATTACAAGACATTTGTGCTATAGTTCCCATATTCATAGTGGCTAAAAGAACCCTTGACCCCATACTTGCAGCAGCAGCAGCAGCTTCACAACCAGCGTGTCCAGCCCCAACTACAATCACGTCGTATTTTGCAAACATTATTTTTTTTGTTGTTTAAGTTCCACGTGGAACTTAAGTTTACTATATAAAGAAAGGTATTCGTTTTCTTTTAATGTCATAGTGTTTTTTTCTTCTTTTGTTTTATCTAAAAAACCAATTAAGTGTAGTAGCCCATGAATTATAACCCTTAAAAGCTCTTTCTTAAATGTTTCTTTATATTTTTTTGCGTTTTCTTTAACCCGATCTATGCTTATGTAAATATCTCCTTCTATGTTTTTTTTATTTGTGGTAAAGTCAAATGTAACAACGTCGGTTAAAGAAGTGTGATTAAGATATTTTTTGTTTATTTCTAATAATCTATTGTCAGAACAAAACACACAATTAATAAAGCTGATTTTTTTGTTTTCTTTTTTACAAATTTTTTTTAAAAGAGCTCTTATTTTTTTTTTGTTTGATATTTTAAAGTTTTTGTTTTCTGAAAAAAAATTAGTAACAAACATATAGCGTTTAAATAAAAATCTGTTGTTGTCTTTTTTTTATTAAGTTAATAGCTTTGTGTTAGGTTGTGTTAATAAACTTATTGTTTATGAGATTAATGTTATCGGATAAAACATTCTTTTTTTTAAACATTTAATATTTAAATTAACTATTGATCTGTTCCAAGCGCATGCGTTGCACACCTAAACCCAACCGTTGCGGAAGAAGAATCTTGATCCATAAACCGTCTTGTTCCTGGTGATAACCATTGGGCGCCATCACTCCAAGAACCACCTTTATACACACGAGAAGAATTATTAACTAATGAGTTAAAGTTTTGGTAATCATAATCTTCTTCACTATCTAAATAATCACTTTGTCTTATTGGGTTAAGGTCTTCAACATCTTGAAAGTTTAGTGGTCTATAAATATCATAAACCCATTCATTAACATTTCCTGCCATATTATATAAACCAAAATCATTCGGAGCATATTCGTAAATTGAAACCGTTATAAAACCAGCATCATTTAACGATCCAGCTATTCCAGCATAATCACCCCTACCCCTTTTAAAGTTTGCTTGAAATTCCCCAAGGGTGCTCCTTTTTGGGCTTCTTATTGTTCTTCCATCCCAAGGGTATAATCTTCTATGTGTTTGGTTTTCGTCTAACCATTGATTACCAATTTGCCCATAAGCAGCGTATTCCCATTCAGCTTCAGTGGGTAACCTAAATTCTGGTAAATAAACACCAGACTCTATTGGTGGTATATCTCCATCTACATACTCATCTCCAAAATAATCACTAGCTATTCCTCTATTAACAGCTTCTGTTCTCCAACGACAATAATCTGTTGCTTGGTTCCAAGTAATTCCAACAACAGGATAATATCTAAAACCAGGATATCTTAAATAATTATCAACATAAGGTGTGTTAAAAGCTAAATCTTTATGCCAAACCGTTGTATCTGGAAGAGCGTTGTTATAAAAGGTTTCGCTAGAATCTCTTTTAACATAACTTAAATATTCTAACCAATGAATATTGGCTATTTCTGTCACGTCTAAATAAAAAGTTGAAACAGTAACAGTTCTTTCGACATTGTCATGAGTATAAAAAACATCTTCTTCATAAGAACCTAAAACAGCTCGTCCACCTTCAATTAAAACCTGATTAGGACCTGGAATTTGTCCACTAAAGTCAGAAACAACAAAACCTTCTTCTTCAGCTTCGTTGTCAGAAAAGTATTCTAAATTAGTTGTTGTGCTTGTTGATCCAGGGCTTCTTGCTGAGGGGTTTTTTTTACCAAAAGGAAGTATAGAACACCCTTCAAAGATAATTAAACATAAAAAAACTAAAATATTAAACCTTTTCATAGACAAAAGAAGTTTTAAATTTTTATCAAAAATACAAAAAAATCTACTCTTAGAAAGACTTAACAATTAAACAACAAAAATATTGTCTTTATTTTTCTATTTTTTTTAATAAAACCAAAGACTCTTTTAAACCAAAAACAAGTTTAAAAGTAACAATTAATTGTTTTTTTGTTTCTTTTAGAGTAATGTTTTTTTCTTCTCTTTTTGTAAAATTAAATATTTCTTGAATAGTAATGTTTTTTCTTTCATTTTGTTTACTCTTTTTATTAAAGGATAATGTTAGTTTGTTGTTTTTGTTTGTTATTTTATCTATCGCCATTAATGAACCAAGTTTTTTAATCTCCATTACCAAAAAAAGATTTTTTAAACTTTTTGGTATTTTTCCAAATCGATCTTTAAAGGCTTTTTTTGTTTTTGAAAAAAGACCTTTTTCTGTGTTTTTTTCTAAAAAAGCATACATTTTTAATCTTTCATTGGAATTTGTTATATAGTTTTTTGGTATATAAACTTCCGTATCAACATCAACCAAACATGTGTTGTTTTCTTTAAAAACAGAAAGATTTTTACTTTGTTCTTTTGTTTTTGGTTGATTTAGTTCTAAAAGAGCTTCATCTAAAATTTTGTGATATGTTTCAAAGCCAAGATCATTAATAAAACCACTTTGCTCCCCTCCTAATAAATTTCCAGCACCCCTTATATCTAAATCTTTTAAAGCAATATTTAACCCATCACCTAACATTGAAAATTCCTCTAAAGCAATTAACCTTCTTTTAGCGTCAGAAGATAAAGACAAAAGTGTTGGTGTGATTAAATAACAAAATGCTTTTTTGTTAGACCTACCAACACGGCCCCTCATTTGGTGTAAATCAGACAACCCAAACATGTGTGCTTGATTTATTATTATTGTATTTGCGTTTGGTATATCTAAGCCAGACTCAATAATGTTAGTTGAAACTAAAACATCAAAAAAACCTTCAATAAATTTTAACATTGTTTTTTCTAAGTTATTTCCTTTTTGTTGTCCGTGAGCGACAGCTATTCTTGCGCTTGGAACTAGTTTTTGAATTATATTACCAACCTCATAAATATCTTTTATACGATTGTGAACAAAAAACACTTGACCAAAACGGATAAGTTCGTTTTTTATAATATCTCTTATTGTCTCTTTATTAAAACTTATAGTTTCAGTATACACAGCTTGTCTGTTTGTTGGTGGTGTTTTTATAATGCTAATATCTCGCACTCCAATTAAAGAAAAATGTAAAGTCCTAGGTATAGGTGTTGCTGTTAACGTAAGGGTATCGAGGTTGTTTTTTCGTTTTTTAATTTTTTCTTTTAAAGAAACACCAAATTTTTGTTCTTCATCTACAATTAACAAGCCTAAATTTTTATATTTAATTTTGTTGTTAACAACAAGATGGGTCCCTATAATAATATCAACCTTACCATTTTCACATTTTTTGATAATTTCATTAGCGTCTTTTTTTGATCTAAATCGAGATAAATAATCAATTTCTACAGGAAAGTCTTTAAGTCTTTTTTTAAAAGTTTTATAGTGTTGTAAGGCTAGTATTGTAGTTGGAACAAGGATTAAAACTTGTTTGTTGCTAGCTACAGCTTTAAAGGCGGCCCTAATTGCAATTTCTGTTTTTCCAAACCCAACATCTCCACAAACAAGCCGATCCATTGGGTGTTTTTTTTCCATGTCTTTTTTTACATCTATTGTTGCTTTTAATTGGTCGGGTGTATCTTGATAAATAAAAGAAGACTCAAGCTCAACTTGCATAAAAGAATCTTTTTCAAAAGAAAAACCAAGTTTGTTTCTTCTTTTTGCATAAAGTTTTGTTAATTCCTCGGTTATGTTAATAAGTTTTGATTTTATTTTCTTTTTCTTTTTCCCCCACTCTTGAGTACCAAGACTATGTAGAGCGGGGGAGGTATTTACTCCAGAATACTTAGATATTTTGTGTAGAGAATTAACATTAATATAAAGGAAGTCGTTGTTTTTATAAACAACCCGCAACACCTCTTGTTTTGTTTTGTTTACTAAAATTTTATCTAAACCAACAAAACGACCAATTCCGTGGTCTATATGTACAAGATAATCACCAACCGTAAGTTCAGAACGTTTTTTTATGGGGTTTTTTTGTTTTCTAACAACGATAGGTTGTTTTGTGTGTTTATAATACCTGTTAAAAATTTGATGATCGGTGTAAACGGCTCTTTTATTATTGTGGTCTATAAATCCAGAACCTAAAGCAATCATTATAGGAGTATAAAAAGACTCATAACCAATAGAATCAAAATATGTGTTTAGTCTATTGTTTTGTTCTTCGGATTGAAAAGAAATTAAAACAGTATAGTTTTTTTCTTCTAAAGATTTAATGTTTTCAACAAGTAAAGAAAGGTTTTTATTAAAACTAGGCTGAGGAGAAGAGTTAAATTTAAAAAAAATACCTTTTTTATTAAAAGATTTTCCGAATTCAATTTTTTGAAAAGCCTTAATTTCTTTTATAAATAAGGTTTTAGAACAAAAAAGATTTTTTGGTGACTTTGAAATTAAAACATTAGATGTTTTTTTTAATGATGTATAAATCTCTAATGCTTCGTTGTATTTTTTTTCAATAATGTTGGCGGATAAACTAATATTTTCAAACCAAAGCAACCAATTTTTGTTTAATAAACTAAACAAAGAAACAAACGGTGTATTTTGTGCTTGTTTTTCAATGTTGGCGAGAATTTTTATTTCTTTTCTTTCTTCTATTGTTAGTTGAGACTCTATATTAAAAAGTTTAATTTTTATAATTTTATTTTCGTTAAACTCAAGTCGAATAGGCTGTTTGTTGGTAAACGAGAAAACATCAACAACATTACCCCTTAATGAATATTGACCAGGTTCTTTAACAAAATCAACGTGTTTAAAGCTCTGTTCGTTTAAATGATTTGTTAAAAAGGTATAATCTAAATCTTGTCCTTTTTTTATTATTAAAGAAAGTTTGTTTTTTGTTTTTGTGTTTGTTGTTTTTTCAAATAAACCCTCTGGGTATGTTATTAAATACTTTTTTTCTTTTGTTTTTCTTGCTATAGCTTCTATAGCTTCTGTTCTAAATACAACATTTGCATTGTTTACATCATCACCACCACCATAAGCTTTTTTGTGAGAGTAGGGAAAGAAATATATTTTTTCTTTTTTTACTAATCTAGACAAGGAACTATAAAAAACCATAGCACTTTTTTTGTTTTCTAAAATAAAACAGTGGTTTTTGTTGTCGTTTTTAGAAATTGCAACAGGTGTTATAATACTTAAATCCCCAGATAATCCTTTAATTATAATGTCTTTTTTATTTGTTTTTAGACAACTAACAACACTAAGTACATTAAGATCATTTTGGTATAAACTTATTATATCGTTTTCTTTCATTGTATAAATTAAAATGAACTAAAGAAGAATAATCTGCAAAAAAGAATATTTTTGTTAAAAAACCACTAATAGAATGAAAATATTAATAACCGGAGCATCAGGTGGAATAGGATATGAAATCTCAAAAGAACTTATAAACAAAAAACATAAGCTTGTTTTACACTACAATAAAAATAAAAAAAAACTAAAACCACTTCTAACAAAAAACACCTACGCAGTTTCTCAAGATCTTTCCAGTAGCTTAGGTGCACAACAATTATACAAAGAAACAATAGCCCACTTTGGATTTCCAGACGTTTTAATTAACAATGCAGGAATAGAAATTTCTTCGTCTGTTAATGTTGATGTTGATTTTTGGAATTCAAGTTGGAACAAAGTTCTAAACATAAACTTAGGAGCACCAGCATATTTGTGTAAATGTTTTATAAACACAAAAAGAAATAAAAATATTAATTCAAGATTTAGAATAATAAACATATCTTCTCGAGCAGCTTTTAGAGGAGAAACAGAAGATTTTATTGCTTACGCATGTTCTAAAGGAGGTCTTGTTTCGCTTACAAAAACAATTTCTAGGTCTTTTGGAAAAAAAGACAACGTTCTTGCTTTTACTATTGCTCCAGGATTTGTTCATACAGACATGAACAAAGACATTATTAAAAAATACGGAAAAGACCATGTAAACAAGGGCATTGTTTTAGATAGGTTAACTGAACCAAAAGACATTTCTCCTGTTGTTTCTCTTATTGTTTCAGGAAAACTAGACCACGCAACAGGATCTACCATTGATATAAATGGGGGCAGTTATTTAAGGTGATGGTTGAAATTAAAAAACAAAAAACTTTAATGCAACATTAAATAATAAAGCTACAACAGTATATTTGTAAAAATTTTATTTATATGGAAGTGTTAATCTTAATACTTGTTTTATTTGTTTCGGCAATTTTAAGTTCATTTTTTATACCAAACAACAAAGTAAGTAATCATCAAAAAGACTCTGAAATTTAGTCGTTTTTTTTGATTTTTCTGTAATCTATAAAAGAGAGAGCGCCAGCAAAACCTATTAAAATTACAACAATCCAAACAAACAACTCAACGCCATCTGTTACTGCAGAGTTAGTGGGGAACATAGTTTTTTTTTCGAAAATAAAAATTTAATCATTAAAGACCAATACTTCCTAGCATTAATTCAAAAACTAAATCATTCTCACCGTTCAAAGTATTTGTTATATAAGACCAACGTAATCCTAAATCAAAAAGCGCACTTTGTCTAAAAAGGTTTATATCAAATGTAATTTCTCCACCAAAAGAAATGGGATTTTCCTTAAAAGGTATATATGGAAATGTGTTCTTTTTACCATTAATTTGTCCCCCATTAATAAAAGAAGTATATCTTATTCGTTGAATGTTTATTAGTGGTCCAACAGAAATGTCTGGATAAACAATAGGTAATTCATATTCAACACCCCATCCATAAAATTTTTTAAAAACACCATTGTTTTGATAACCATGTATAAAATTTATTTTTTCATGAAACATGTAGTCGTTATTGTCTTGGTTTTCATATCTAAACTTTGTTCTTAAAGAATGAGTTGTGTTAATTCCAGGGAAATCTAAATAAACATCAGACCTAAAATACCTACCAGAAAAATCACTAGAGGAGATTGTTTTTTTTGATTCAAAAAGAATAGTTTGTCCCCAAGGGGAAGACACTTGTCGTTTTGTTTTTTTATGAAGTCTAGAGTAATAAATAAAAACATCATAATGACCCATAAAATCTTTTGTTATATTAACTGTTCCGTTAAAAGTGGGTGCTCTAAAATCATACACTTTAGAGTTAGAATATTCTATTGAGGCTAAAAAATTTGTGAAATATTTACTTTTTGTAAAACTTAAAGGCACCCTTATTCCAAAAGTCATATCTTTTTCTTTCCAAAAAACATCATATAAATTGTCGTTATTAGAAATTTGTGAAGCTTCATTTTTTAAAGCAAGATTAAAATCAAAAATAGGATATAAACCTTGATAGCTTAATCCAAAAAATTTTTCTCCTTTTTTGTCTCTGAAATTATATTTATAACCACCATTAAATTGAAGCGACCCAAAAATATCTTGAGACGTTACCCCAAAACTCATATCATCTAACCCCTTAGAAGAGCTACTAAAATCATTAATTCCCCAAGTAATGGGGCGAATTAAAGTAAATGGTTTTTCTAGTTTTTTTGATTCGTATTGAAAACTTGCTTTGTCTTTTTCTTTTGTTTTAAAACCAACAACAGGGCAGCTTGTACAAAAAACAGAAAAGTTTATTTCTTCAATGTTTTCTTTTATTTTTAATTTAAAAACATCAAAACCTTTTGGGGTTATTGAATTAAATAAAATAAAATCACCATCAACGCTAAACGAAGGATAATAGTTTCCTAATAAACTCTTTTTTAATATAAAAGTTTTTTTGCTTTTAATATTATATAATATAATTTCATCAACCCCATCTACATCTGAGTTAAAAGCAATTAAATTTCCATGTTTTGTTGGTTGTCCAATATTTTGGTTTGTTTTAAAAAGGGTTTCAAATACATTTTCATTAATTGAATAAATAAAAAGATGTTTTATTCCATTGCTGTTTTTTATTCCTATAAGCTTATTTTTTTCTGAGAAACGAATATTAGAGTAAACACCATTTTTAAGGTTAATTTTATTTGTTTTTACACCCCCCTCAACATTAAGAAACACCAAACTTTGTGTACCGTTTGGGTTGTTGCTTAATGCAACCAATTTTTCTCCATCTTTAGAAATATCAACAGAAGAAAAATATGTTTTTTTAGACTTAGAAATTATTTTTTTTTCTTTTGTGTCTAATATTTTAATTACAGAATATACTCGCTTATCCCACCTAGGATCTTTGTCAAATTCCAACCAAACCAATTTGTTTTTTGCAGAAGAGATTCTGCTATGATCATTAATTAACCCAGGCATAAAAACCTTACTGGTTGATCCATCTTTATTTATTTTTCCAAAATCTTGAAAGCTTCCCAATCCTTGCTTTAAAAAGAAAACAGAACCATCATCGCTTTCTTTGGGGTATAAATAGCTTGTGTAGTTGTTTTTTTTTCTTTTGTTAATTGGTTCGTTGGTTGTTTTTGTTGACGCAACAGTTAGTATGTTTAAGCTTTTTAAATATAAAGACTTAAAATTTAGGTTTGTCTCTTTTTTTAAGGCTCTAGAAAAAGATAAAGGCAGCATTGATTGAGATTGTGCTTTGTCAACTATTTTATTAAACGTTTCTATTCCAAAAGTATCTTTTAAGTATTTAACCATAAGATAACCACTTTCATATATGTTGGGGGTTTTTGTTTTAAAACTTCCAAGAAGTTGGGTATTGAGTTTTATTTTTTTTCCACTTATTAAATTGTTTCTAGAAATAAGATTAAAATAAGGAATTCTTCCCCTTCCAAAAGTTGAGTTTCGAGTTTCAATATCAACAGCATCACCTTCCCAATACCACAAAGGCATTGTGGCCCTAGAAACACTAGAAAACGCAAGTTCTCCAAACAACACATAAACCATTTTGTTAAAAGGTTTTCTAAAAGCAATTTCTTTTTGAACTAAGTGCCTATATTCATGTGTTGATAAAAGGTCTATCCAATTATTGTTGTGTAAAAAATGACTTGATTCCGGCATGGCTGTTATAAATAGTTCAGATCTTCTTGGGGCAGAAGTCACAAATCCATTTGAAATAGAATTATAGTTGTGTAAAATTATAGGGCTTTTTCTTATTTTAAAATCAGGACTTATTTTTATGTTATTTATGTTATTTTCCAGGTAATTAATTGTGTAATTAGCTATAGAATCTAAATTTTTTGGGAAAAGAACTTTAAAGTTTTCGCTTTTTTTATAATGCCACTTCAGGTTTGGTGGTGTGGTTTCTGTTTTTTGAAATTGCCCATAAAAAACATAAGGGGAAAACAAAAACAACCCCAGCAGAATAAGGTTAAATATTTTTTGAAATTGTATTAAAAAATTTATCAAGGTCTCTTTTGTTATTATATACGTTGGGAGAAACTCTAATTGTTTCTCCTCTTAAAGATATATGAATGTTTTTTTCTCTTATTTTTTTTAATATTTTTTTTAAATTTTTTTTTGGAAACAAACCAAACAAATGCCAAGCCCTATAATTATCTTCTTCATACCAAATCTTGTTTTTATCAATTGTTTTTAAACCTTCTTTTGTTATGTTTTTACAATACTCTTGAATATTATTAACACCCCACGTGTTAAGCTGCTTTATTCCTTGGTTTAGCATAGGGATATTAATAAAATTACTTTGTTGCCCCACATTATATCTTTTAGCTAAATCTCCATAACTATCTTTATAATTAACCAATTGTGAAAACACTTTACTGTCTTTTCTGTTTACCCAACTTTCTTCAATAGGCATTCCATCATCGAAAACAGAACCATAATAAGCTAAACCAATACCATAAGGCCCCATTAACCATTTGTAGCCAGCACAAATAAGAGCATCTGGTTTTAATTTGTTTACATCAAAAGGCAGAGCACCAATAGACTGTGTGCCGTCAAGAATAAACTTCGCCCCAACCTCATTTGTTTTGTCTCTTATTTTTTGTAGATCATAAATAGTTCCGTCAGCCCAATGAATCGTTCCAATTGATACCACTTTCGTTTTGTTAGATATGGATTTAATTATTTTTTTATTCCAATTTTCCCCAACATTATCAACACCTTTTGGTCTTTTTACAAATATAATTTCAGCGTTATTTCTTTTTGTTAAACTTAACCACGGATAAACATTACTAGGAAATTGGTCTTGAACCAAAACAACATTTTCTCCTTTTGAGATAGTTATGTTATTTGTTATGTTTCCTAAACCATATGAAACAGAAGGGATAATAGCAACTCTTTTGTGTTCTTTGCAATTAATAAGATTTGAAAAGTTTTTTTGTAGTGTTTCAACCTCGTCAAAAAAATGTTCTGGTAATAAGTTATATGGTTTTCTTTTTCTTTTTAATCCTTTTATTCCGGCTTTTTCAACCTTTTTAAGCATAGGTGACATGTAAGCGCAATTTAAATATGTTTTTTTTCCTGTTAGAATAAATTTTTCTTTTTGACACTTCATAGCACAACGTGAATTTAATAAAACAATGGGGGTTTGTTTAGGTGGTGGTTTGTTTCTTTTTGAATTAAATCAACAAACGAAAGTAAAACATCTTCTTGGTAGTAATTTGCAATAAAAGTAATACTTGTTGGTCTGTTGTTTTCATCTAACCCATTTGGAATAGAAATGGCTGGGTGGCCAGTTAAATTTGTAATTAATAGTTGGTTTTTTCCAAAACTTGGAGAAATTATTATGTCGTAGTTGTTAAATATTTTGTTTGTTTCTTCAATAAGCTTTGTTCTAAATCTATTGGCTTGAATATATTCAACAGCAGGAATAAGTCTTGATTGTCTTAATGAGTTTGCTCTTGATTTTTCGTTTTGTTCAACCATTGTTTCGTCTTTTTTTGTTAACAAAAATTCATCAAAAAAAGCACCCGCCTCAGCTCTTAATATGATATCAAAAACATCAAAAGGAAAATTTTTTGGAAGCGATGTTGGGTGTAAAACTGGTGTTTTCTTTTTTATAAAAGCTAATGTTTTTGTGTTGTTTTTAGCATATCTTGAAGTGTCGTTTAAGAAAAGACCCTCAAGAAAAGCAATTTTTAAATTATTTACATTTTTATTAAAGGGTTTGTTTATTTTGTTTAATCCTTCTTTTTTTTGTATTTCATTAAAAACAACAGCACAACCTTTTGCTGTTCTAGCAATAGGACCAATTTTGTCCATACTCCAAGATAAAGTCATAAAACCATTTGTGCTAACACTTCCATATGTTGGTCTTAATCCACTTACACCACACCTTGTTGATGGGGAAATAATAGACCCAAGTGTTTCTGTACCAATAGAAAACCCAACAAGTCCAGCGGCAGTTGCTGAGGCAGAACCAGCAGAAGATCCACTAGAGCCTTGATTTAAATCCCATGGGTTTTTTGTTTTACCTCCAAACCAAACATCACCTCTAGCTAATGCGCCTGAAGATAGTTTTCCAAGCATAACCGCGCCGCTTTCTTCAAGAATTTGTATAACCTCTGCTTTCTCATTAATAAGTTGATTTTTATATGGTTCGGCACCCCAAGTTGTAGGATATCCAGGAAACGAAGCTAAATCTTTAATTCCATATGGAATTCCATGTAACAACCCCCTATAAAGACCGTTATTTAATTCTAAATCAGCTTTTTTAGCTTGTTTAATGGCTAAGTTTTCAGTAAGGGTAACAATTACATTTAAATCTTTGTTGTATTTTTTAATTCTGTTAAGGTAAATTTTTGTTAATTTTTCTGAAGAAATTAATTTGTTTTTTATCAAATAAGCCAGCTTACTTATTGACAAAAAAGCAATTTCTTTTTCATCTTTAATCATAGAAGAGCTGTCTTCTTCAAATTCTAGATTTATATATTGAATGTTTTTTATTGGTAAATTAAAAGAAAAAGCAGGTTGAGTGTTTTGGTTAAGAGCAAAGGTTCTCATGTTAGCATATCCTTTTTGATTTCTTTTAATGTATGGCAATAAAGTTTTTGTGTTTTTTTTAGAGAACTCTATATTAAAAAGCTTAAGAGCAGCTGTCACATCTGACGTTGACAATTGATTATAATAACCAACACTAATAAAAGAAGAAATTAACAATAATACTATCCAATAAGTTGATTTTTTTAAAATCATTTTTGTATTTTAAGCCTAATATACAGATTAATTTTTTCTTGTTTATTTTAAAAAAAGCAACTTGATAAAACCAAATAAATTATTTCTTTTAGACGCTATGGCCTTAATATATAGGGCACATTTTGCTTTTAGTAAAAATCCTATCATAAACTCAAAAGGCATAAACACTAGTGCTATTTATGGTTTTCTCAACACCCTTCTAGAGGTTATAAAAAAAGAAACCCCTTCCCATATAGGTATTGCTTTTGATACTAAAGCACCAACTTTTAGGTCTAAAATGTTTAAAGAGTATAAAGCCAATAGACAAAAACAACCAGAAGATATTCAGGTTGCTATTCCTTATATAAAAAAAATAATAAAATCTTTTAATATTCCTATTTTAGAAAAAGATGGGTTTGAAGCAGATGATATTATTGGAACGTTTACCAACATTTTCTCAAAAGAAAAAGAAACTCAAATTTTTATGATGACTCCAGATAAGGATTTTTCTCAATTGGTATCTTCTAATGTTTTTTTATATAAGCCGGCATTTATGGGAAGGGGGGTAGCTATTTTAGGAGAAAAAGAGGTGTTAAATAAATTTAAAATAAATAGAGTAGATCAAGTAATTGATTTTTTAGGGCTTCAGGGCGATAGTGTAGACAATATTCCCGGGATACCAGGAGTTGGACCAAAAACAGCGCAGGTATTGTTGGCTAAATATGATTCTGTTGAAGGAATAATTAAAAATAAAGCAGAAATAAAAGGTGTTTTGGGTGATAGAATTACACAACACTCAGATTCTGCTATTTTATCTAAATCATTAGCAAAAATAAAAACAGATATTTCTGTATCAACAACATTTGAAGATTTGGTTTTAACAAAACCAAATAAAGAAAAGCTTTTGGCTCTACTTGAAGACTTGGAGTTTAGAACTATTAAAAAGAGAATGTATAACATGGGACTTATAATAGAGCAAGAAGAAAAAACCCCACAAGAGTCTCAGTTGGGATTTTTTTCTACTAATCTTGAAACTATAGAATCTGAAAAAGTCAGCTATTCTGTTGTGTCTCCTCATGAAATTTATGTTTTTGTTGAGGAATTAAAAAAACAAAAACAGATATGTTTTGACACAGAAACAACAAGCTTAAATATTCAGGAAGCAGAATTGGTTGGAATATCAATTTCATATAAACAAAAGCAAGCGTTTTATATCCCAACATTAAATAAAAAAGAACGAAAAAACGTCACAAGTCTTTTAAAACCAATTTTAGAAAACGAATCTGTTGTTTTAATAGGACATAATTTAAAATATGATGTTCAAATTATGAAAAAATACAACATTAACATATCTCAAAATGTTTTTGATACAATGCTTGCACATTATTTGATAAGCCCAGAAACCAGTCATAAATTAGATTCTATTTCAGAAAATTTTTTAAACCACAAAACAATACCCATTGAAGATATAATTGGAAAAAAGGGGGTAGATCAAAAAAACATGAAAGATATTCCTGTTAAAGATGTCTATAAATATGCGTGTGAAGATGCAGACATAACTTTTAGACTTAAAAGTATTTTAGAAAAAAAAATTATTACATTAAAATTAGAAAAGTTGTTGACAAAAATTGAACAACCCTTGTTGTTTGTTCTTGCTGATATGGAAAGTAATGGTGTAAATATAGATGTAGACTTTTTGACTATTATGTCTAAAGAATTATTCCAAAAAATAAATAAAACAGAAATAAAAATATATAAAAAAACAGGAGAAACTTTTAATATTTCTTCACCTAAACAATTAGGAAATGTTTTGTTTGAAAAATTAAAAATTCAAGATAAACCAAAAAAGACAAAATCGGGACAATATTCAACAAGTGAAAATGTGTTACAAAAATTATCGAAAAAAAATAAAGTTGTGGACCTAGTACTTCAATATAGAGAGTATAAAAAATTAAAATCTACATATGTGGATGCTCTTCCAGAAATGGTTTCTAATAAAGACAATTTAATACATACAGATTATGCACAAGCGGTAACAGCGACAGGTAGGTTAAGCTCTAATAAACCCAACCTACAAAACATACCTATAAAAACAAAATTAGGAAGAAAAACAAGATCTGCATTTGTTCCTAGAAATAAAAATAACATTATTCTTGCTGCAGATTATTCGCAAGTAGAGCTCAGAATAATGGCGGATTTTAGTCAAGATAAAGAAATGATTAAAGCTTTTAAAGAAGGACAAGACATTCATAAACTAACAGCCTCTAAAGTATTTAATGTTTCGCTGAGTTCTGTGGATGACGCCATGAGAAGGAAGGCTAAAGAAGTTAATTTTGGAATAATTTATGGTATTTCTCCGTTTGGTTTATCTCAAAATTTACAAATTTCAAGAACTGAAGCGAAAGAAATTATAGACGCATATTTTAATAAATTTTATGATGTAAAAAATTATATAGACAATACTATAATTAAAGCTCGAGAAAACAAGTATGTAGAAACTTTATTAGGAAGGAGAAGATATTTAAGAGATATTGATTCTAGAAATTTTACTCTAAGAAGTTTTTCTGAAAGAAATGCAATTAACTCTCCGATTCAAGGAAGTGCGGCAGATATTATAAAGCTTTCAATGATAGAAGTCTCAAAATGGATAAAACAAAATGAATTTAATTCAAAAATGATAATGCAAGTTCATGATGAATTGGTTTTTGATGTTTGTGAAAATGAGTTAGAATATTTTCAATCTAATATTAAAAAGATAATGGAGAATGTTGTTAAAATGCGAGTACCTTTAACAGTAGATCTTGGTGTAGGAAAAACCTGGTTAGAGGCACATTAAAAATGAATAATATTAAAAAAAATATAATACAAGCTCACCAGAGAATAGAAAAACACATACACAACACCCCAATTTTATCATCCCAAAATATTAACAAAATAACAGGAGCAAATATTTATTTTAAATGTGAAAATTTTCAAAAAATTGGAGCTTTTAAAATGAGGGGAGCTTTAAATGCTGTTTTTTCTTATTCAAAAGAAAAAGTAAAAAAAGGGTTTGTGACACATTCATCAGGAAACCATGCCCAAGCTGTTGCTTTATCTTCAAAAATAGCAAAAACAAAAGCATACGTAGTAATGCCTAAAGGAGCCTCTACAATCAAAGTAAATGCTGTTAGGGAATATGGAGGAAACATAACTTTTTGTGATAATAATGAACAATCAAGGGTTGAAATGTGTGATAAAATTATAAAGAAAACAGAAGCAAATTTTATACACCCATATAATAATTATAATGTTATCTATGGGCAAGCAACTTGTGCAAAAGAAATATATGAATCAAAAAATTTTTTAGATTATATAATAACCCCTGTTGGTGGTGGTGGGCTTGCTTCAGGAACTATTTTGGCTACACAAGCTTTTTCTCCTTTAACCAAAGTTGTTTTGGCGGAACCATTAAATGCAAGCGATGCTTTTGAGTCTTTTAAATCAAAAAAATTAATTCCTGTTAACAATCCTAACACAATAGCTGATGGGTTAAAAACCTCACTTGGTGACAAGACTTTTAAAATAATTATTAACGGAGCCCATGAAGTTGTGACGGTAACTGAAAAAGAAATAATAGATTCTATGAAATTGATTTGGGAGAGATTAAAAATTATATGTGAACCATCTTGCTCACTTCCGTTGGCTGTCGTTTTAAAAAATCGACCTAAATATCAAAGTAAATCAGTAGGTTTAATATTAACAGGGGGTAATGTTGATCTCTTAAATTTACCTTTTTAGTTTTTAAATTTATCAAATTTACTTTTAAGAATTAATCTTGGAAAATTGTTGTCAGAAACGTCTGTGTCTGCTGTTTCTAAAAACGGATCTAATTTAATGTTATTTACTATTTTATTTTTCACAAACACCTTTGTTACTTCGTTTTCATTAGCCCTCCATATTTCCGCAGGAATTTTTTCAATTTCCTTACTACCATCCTCATATGTCCATTCAATAATTAAAGGTGTTATTAATCCCCCAATATTTTTAAATTTTATTTCATAAAAATTTTTTTCTGAATTTAAGATTTTTACTTTTTCATCATTTATTTGGTTTCTAAACTCTCTGTTTCTAAAAGAACCTTCTTGTCTTTGTTTAAATTCAAAATATTCTGGTTTATTTGGAAGAACATAAGGAATTTTATCTTCTGCTGGCCGTCTTTTTTCAACTAAAATTTCTTTGTCCTCAAAATCAACTTTATTATCAAAGTTTTCGTTTGGTTTTTTCATTTTAAACCATCGAACGTTTTCTATTGATACATCGACGTTGTCTGTTGTATAAAACCAACCTTTCCAAAACCAATCTAAATCAATTGCGGAAGCATCTTCCATTGTTCTAAAAAAATCGGCAGGATCGGGATGTTTAAAAGCCCATCTTCTAGCATATTCTTTGAAGGCATAATCAAAAAGCTCAGGCCCCATAATTGTTTCTCTTAAGATACTTAATGCAGCAGCAGGTTTTCCATATGCGTTGTTTCCAAACTGTAAAATTTGTTCAGAGTTTGTCATAATTGGTCGAATTCCTTCTTTGTCTCCTCTCATATAATTTACCATACTTGCTGCGGTACCCCTTCTTAATGGACCATGACTATAGTATTCTTTTTGAGTTAATGATTGTACAAAAGTATTTAATCCTTCATCCATCCAAGTCCACTGTCTTTCGTCAGAATTAATTATCATAGGAAAAAAATTATGACCAACTTCATGGATTATTACCCCAATCATTCCCCATTTAATAGCTTCACTATAAACACCATCTTTATTTGGTCTTCCAAAATTAAAACATATCATAGGGTACTCCATACCAATAGAGGCTGCGTGAACAGAAATAGCTACAGGATAAGGATAGTTTATGGTATGTTTAGAATAAGTTCTTAATGTGTTTGCTACAGCAACAGTAGACTCTTGTTCCCATAGAGGATTTCCTTCTTTTGAGTAGAAAGACATTGCTAAGGGTTGAAAATCACCAAGATCAACAGCCATAGCATCCCATATATATTTTCTTGATGCGGCAAATGCAACATCTCGTACCATTGTTGAATTAAATTTCCATGTTTTTGTTTTATTTCTTTCTGGTTTGGTTTCTTTAATTATAGCTTCTTTTTGAGTTGTTATTATTGTTGGCTTATCATAAGTTTTTTTTGCTAATTCAAATCTTGTTATTTCTTTGTTTGATAAAACCTCTTTTGGGTTTTGAAGGGTGCCTGTTGCTCCAACAATAAAGTCGGCCGGAACGGTTATTTCAAGTTCATAATCTCCAAAAGCCAAAGTAAATTCTCCTCGCCCTAAAAATTGTTTGTTTTGCCAACCTTCTTTGTCGTCATAAACAGCCATTCTTGGAAAAAATTGAGCAATAGTGTAGCTGTAATTATTATCTTCTGGAAAATATTCATAACCACCTCTTCCTCCTAATTTCATTCTATCATTAATTGTATATGACCAATCAATATTAAAAGAAAACGATTCTCCTGAGGCTAGTGGTTTTTCTAGATTAATTCTCATCATAGTTTTAATGATATTGAATGAAAGTGGTTTATTTGAGGTGTTGATAACTTGATGTATTTTAAAGCCCCCATCATAACGTTCCCCAGAAGAATTAGTATATTCATTTGTAATAGACTGAAGACCTGCCCCATTCATAACATTTCTCATTTTATTAGGGGTAACCAAAGGTGTTTCAGAATCTTGTGCTCTCATGTTTTGATCAAGTTGAACCCATAAATAAGTGAGAACATCAGGAGAATTATTATAATATGTAATGTTTTCAGATCCAGAGAGAATTTGATTTTTATCATTAACAGTAACTTTTATTTTATAGTCAGCTTTTTGTTGCCAGTAATCTATCCCAGGTGCACCCGAAGCTGTTCTATAGTTATTAGGCGATGGTAAGATTGTACCTAATTGTTCAAATTTCTTTTCCCATTTTCCTTGACTTAAAACAAAAAAAGGAGAAAGTAGTAGTGTAATAAATATTGTTATGATTTTCATAGGAGTTAGTTTAAATTTTTTTTTACCAAAATTTAGCATTGGCGATTAAAAGCAAACTTATTCCCAAAATTAATGAAGACACAAATAAAATCCACTCATTTCTTTTGGAAAAAAAGATTTTTGAAAACATAAAACCAACACACAAAAAAAGTAACACAATTACTATTTGACCAATTTCAACCCCGATGTTAAAAGAAAAAAGTTCTAATAAAATGTTATCTCCAATTAA
>Ga0209019_1000236_pt1 | contig 28253 bp, 23 predicted proteins | sample METZYME_3_300m_FD_187549 | JGI IMG/M metagenome (GOLD analysis project Ga0209019, IMG submission 187549) | Marine microbial communities from oxygen minimum zone in mesopelagic equatorial Pacific - METZYME_3_300m (SPAdes) (version 2) | ecosystem: Environmental > Aquatic > Marine > Oceanic... | reverse complement strand
CTTCAACGACTCAGAGAAACTGCAGAAAAAGCCAAACATGAATTGTCAAGCAGCTCTGAAACAGATGTTAATTTGCCCTTCATTACGGCCGATGCATCTGGTCCAAAACACCTGAATCTTAAAATAACACGGGCAAAATTTGAATCACTAGCGGATGATCTGGTTAAGCGCTGTCTTGAACCTTGCCGTAAAGCACTAAAAGACGCAGGATGCACCGCAAAGGATATCAATGAAGTAATTCTGGTAGGCGGGATGACGCGAATGCCTAAAGTACAGGAAATGGTCAAAGAATTTTTTGGAAAAGAGCCGCACAAAGGCGTAAATCCGGACGAAGTTGTGGCCATCGGCGCTGCTATCCAGGGTGGTGTTCTAACTGGTGATGTGAAGGATGTATTGCTTCTCGATGTTACTCCTCTTTCGCTTGGAATTGAAACTCTTGGCAGTGTTATGACGAAACTGATTGAACGTAACACCACCATTCCTACCAGAAAAAGCCAGACTTTCTCTACTGCCGCAGACAACCAGCCGGCGGTTAGTATTCATGTCCTGCAGGGTGAGCGGGAAATGTCTTCAGATAACAAGACCCTGGGACGTTTTGAGCTGGTCGGTATTCCTCCTGCACCAAGGGGTATGCCTCAAATTGAGGTGACCTTCGACATTGATGCAAACGGAATTGTACACGTCAGTGCTAAAGATTTGGGAACAGGGAAAGAACAGGCTATTAAAATTGAATCTTCAGGAGGTCTCTCGGAAGAAGATGTCGAAAAAATGATAAATGATGCAGAGCAGTTTGCAGATGAAGATAAAGCAAAACGAGAAAGTGTTGAAGTAAAAAACCAGGCGGAAACATTGATTTACAGTACAGAAAAATCTATAAGTGATCTCGGAGACAAGTTGCCGGAAGAAGATAAAACTAAAATTGAAGCCTGTAGCGAGCAGCTTAAGAAGAGTATGGAAACAGATGATATGGAAGCCATCAAGAGTGATCTTGAGGCCCTGACTCAGGCATCACACAAAATGGCTGAATTATTATACAGTCAGCAAGCAGAACAGCAGGGAGATGGTTCTGGAGAAGGAAGCGAGGATGCTCCCGGAAATGATGAAAAATCAGGCAAAGATGATGACGACATAGTTGATGCAGATTTTGAGGAAGTAAAAAAAAGTGACAAGTAGCAGGCAGTATGGTGTCAATGTTCGATGAGCTTGGAACTTGAATTTTGTAACTTGAGATTTTGAACTTGGTACTTGGTATTTGGAACTTTAAATGGCAAAACGCGATTATTATGAGGTGTTGGGTGTATCCCGTAATGCTTCTTCAGACGAACTAAAAAAAGCGTACCGTAAGGTCGCAATGAAGCATCATCCAGATCGTAATTCGGGAGATAAAAAATCTGAAGAGAAATTCAAAGAAGCATCAGAGGCATTTGAGGTGCTTGGAGACAAAGAAAAAAGATCGCGTTATGATCAATTCGGCCATGCTGCAGAAGGTATGGGCAGTGGAATGGGAGGATTTGGTGCTGCCGGCGGGAGCGGATTTGGGGATGTTTTCGGAGATATTTTCAGCGAGTTTTTCAGTGGCTCTCCTGGGAACACAGCAAGTCGCGGTGAGCGTGGTTCAGATTTACAGTATAATATGGAAATTCCTTTTGAAGATGCCGTATTTGGTTCGTCAAAAGAAATTGATGTTCCACGCATGGAAACCTGTGATTCATGCAGTGGTCTTGGTGCAGAATCTGAAAAAGATATAAAAATATGCGGCACCTGCGGCGGGACAGGTCAACAACGGGTCCAACAGGGGTTTTTTAGTGTAGCCACAACCTGCAGCAGTTGTAGGGGGCGCGGCAAAACCATTTCCAATCCATGTAAAACCTGTCAAGGACGTACCCGGGTTTCAAAAACAAAACTTATAAGGGTAAACATTCCTGCCGGTGTTTCCAGTGGATCCAGGATTAAGCTTACCGGTGAAGGTGAGCATGGTGTAAATGGCGGATCTAGCGGAGATCTTTACATAGTTTTGAGTGTAAAAGATCACTCTATTTTTGAGAGAGACGGTGCAGATATCTTTTGCGAAGTTCCAATTAGTTTTGCTCAAGCAACACTTGGTACTGACCTGGAAGTTCCTACTTTGGAAGGAAAAGCAAGGCTTAAAATTCCTACAGGTACTCAAACTCACAAAATATTTCGTCTCAAAAACCAGGGAATAGCACACCTGAGAGGCGGCGGACGTGGTGATTTGCACGTCAGGATTGTTGTAGAAACTCCGACCAAACTGTCTGAACGTCAAATAGAATTGTTGAAGGAATTCGATGATTGCTGTGACGACGAAAGCAATCCGATTCGTGATAAATTTGTCAAATCCATTAAAAATCTCTTTACCTGAGATTATACTTCTTGACAGTGTCCTCCAGAATCTGTCACTCCTGTTATTGCAGGAATTCCAAAATTACTCGTCTTCCAGAATTTATCAAAACTGTTTTTTCAAACAGGTAGAGACCTAATGTCAATAGCAAATTCGATTCGGCAATCCATGGAGAAAGGCTCGTGGATTCGTCAAATGTTTGAAGCAGGAGCACGTCTCAAAGCAGAGCATGGTTCAGAAAATGTGTTTGATTTTTCCCTGGGAAACCCCATCCTTGAACCTCCGGAAGAAGTACATGTCAAATTAAGGCAACTTTTGGAAAATCCGGAACCGGGAATGCACCGCTATATGCCAAATGCCGGATTTGCGGAAACTCGGGAATACGTTGCTGGCGTAATGCAGGATGAAACCGGTCATCCTTTTGAAAGTGAAGATGTGGTCATGTGCGTTGGAGCAGGAGGCGGCCTGAATGTGGTCTTCAAAGCCCTGCTTGAGCCGGGTGATGAAGTGTTGGCTCTTGCACCGTTTTTTGTAGAATACGGCGCATATGCTCAAAATCACGGCGGCTGCCTGAAAACAGCACAAACTACTGCGGAATTTCAACCGGATCTAAACTCCATCGAAGTAAGCTTAAGTGAACGTATAAAAATTGTAATTATCAACAGTCCAAACAATCCCACCGGTGCAGTTTATTCACAGGAGACGTTGGATAAATTAGGGCAGTTGCTGCTTCACAAAGAGAAGGAATTTGGTCATCCGATTTATTTGGTCTCAGATGATATTTACCGCTATCTGGTATTTGATGGGTTAACTAACTGCAACGCATTTCTGAGCTATCCGAATTCAATTTTAGTTAATTCACACTCCAAAGATCTGGGACTTCCCGGTGAGCGAATAGGTTATATTGCTATTCATCCGGACATTTTTGAACGTGAAGAGTTGCGTGCAGCACTCGTACTTTGCAACCGTATTCTTGGTTTTGTCAATGCACCTGCGATGATGCAAAAAATATTGCCTCTGCTTGGAAACGCGAGGGTTGATATCTCCGTATACGAACGATCCCGTGACAAAATAATGTCTATGATTACAGACCTCGGCTTTGAAGCAGTCAAACCTCAGGGTGCATTTTACATTTTTCCTAAATCACCTGATTCTGATGATGTTGCATTCGTGAAACGGGCACAGCAGGAAAACATTTTACTTGTACCTGGAACCGGTTTTGGGGGGCCGGGACATTTTCGGATTTCGCTTTGTTGTACTCAGGAAACAATCGAAAATTCCCGTCCGGGATTTGTGCGTTTAGCAGAACACTATGGTTTATAAAATTTTTCACATAAAATAAAATGGCACAGAAAAAAGTCAATTATCCTTTGGTTGGCGTTATCATGGGCAGTACTTCGGATTGGGAAACAATGAGGGAAGCCTGCGAAGTGCTGGACGAATTAAACGTCAGCTATGAAAAACGTGTAGTTTCGGCCCACCGTACTCCGGAATGGATGTCTGCTTATGCGACACAGGCAGAAGAGCGGGGACTGCAAATTATTATTGCTGGAGCCGGTGGCGCAGCACATCTTCCGGGAATGGTTGCTGCGCAAACTCTGCTTCCTGTAATCGGCGTTCCGGTAAAATCTTCCACTCTAAACGGACAGGATTCGCTGTTGTCGATCGTGCAAATGCCGCGTGGTGTTCCGGTTGGGACGGTTGCTATCGGAGGTGCAGGTGCGCACAATGCCGGACTGCTGGCAGCACAAATTCTCGCAAATAATGATCCTGAACTACGCAAGCGTTTGATTCGGCGTCGTGAACGAGTCCGTAAAACCGTGCTGGAAGCAGAATTACCATGAATTTAGATCCGGAACCTTTACAGCCCGGCGCAACGATTGGCCTTCTTGGTGGAGGACAGTTGGCACAAATGCTGGTACTCGCCGGTCATGCAATGGGTTTTCGGTTTATGGTTCTCGAACCAAATCCTGACTGCCCGGCTGCGCTAGCAGGAGCTGAACAAATTACTGCAAGTTACACTGACCCTGAAGCGCTGGCAAAATTAGCCGATTCATGTCAACTTGTTACCTACGAGTTTGAAAATGTGGATGCAGAAGCGGTTTCCTGGCTGGAGGAAAGAGTGGATGTTCCGCAAGGCAGTGAAATACTCCGGATTGCTCAAAATCGTCTACGTGAAAAAAAAACACTTGTACGACTTAATATTCCCGTTGCTCCTTTCCAAAAAATCACTACAGAAAACGAACTTTCACTGGCATTGAAATCGCTTGGCGAACTGATGCTGAAAACCGTTACCGGTGGATACGATGGCAAGGGCCAAGTTCGTATTTCTAAAGTAGAACAAATTCCTGAAGCATTTTCCACTTTATATAGTACAAAAACAGAAATTGTTGCAGAACAATTTGTCTCGTTTGAAAGAGAAGTATCAGTGATTGTTGCACGGAATCGTCTGGGTGAAATTAGTTGTTTTCCGGTTGCAGAAAATGTTCATGAAAAAAATATACTGACCATCAGCCGAATACCTGCTAGGTTAGATTCCAGAGTACGCGAACAGGCACAATTATTAGCAAAACAAATTGCAGAAGGATTGGAACTTGTAGGTGTACTTGCTGTGGAAATGTTTGTTTTGCCTGACGGAAAGCTGATGGTGAATGAGTTGGCTCCTCGCCCACACAATTCAGGACATTTTACTCAAAACGATTGTGCAACTTCTCAGTTTGAACAGCATTTAAAGGCGATTACAAATTTTCCGCTGGGCTCTACGGAAATGTATAAACCTGCCATAATGCTCAATATTTTGGGTGAGCACTTACCCTTGCTGCTGAAAAGATTAAAAGACTTGCCTCCAGAAGCAAAACTGCATCTTTACGGAAAGCAAGAATGTCGTCCGGGCCGCAAAATGGGACACTTAAATTTAACGGCAGACTCACCGGAATCTCTACTGGAACCTCTGGTCAAACTGGGTATTTGGGATGAGGCTTTGCTTTACAAAATGCTGTAATATTTAGCTGTCAATAATTGCGGTAAAATGTATTTTATTTTAGAATCTTTAGCGCTTTTAGCGGCTGACAATAAATCATAAATAACCATGTCCGAGACTCTGCTCTACGAAGGCAAAGCAAAAAAAATATTTTCTTCAGATGATCCAAACATTGTACGGGTTGCCTATAAAAACGATACTACTGCGTTCAATGGTGAAAAATTTGAAAAACTGGAAGGCAAAGGACAGCTCAATAATGAAATTACTACTTTCTTCTTCAAATATCTAGCTGAGCAGGGAATAGCGAGTCACTTTGTTAGAAAAATTTCTGACACGGAACAATTGGTGAAGCGCGTGGAAATTGTTCCCCTGGAAGTTGTGACTAGAAATTTTTCAGCGGGTTCATTGAGTAAGCGCCTTGGCTGGGAAGAAGGCCGAAAACTTCCGGAACCGATAGTCGAATTTTATTACAAAGACGATGAATTGGGTGATCCACTGTTGGCTGATGTTCATATCCATACTCTCGGATTAGCAACAGATGAAGAATTAAATGAATTGCGTAAACGAGCCTTGGAGGTCAATGACTGTTTACTGAAATTATTGTTACCACGGGGCTTATTACTGGTTGATTTCAAGCTGGAATTCGGCCGCGATTCTTCAGGTAATTTATTACTGGCTGATGAAATATCTCCGGACACCTGTCGATTTTGGGATGCGGAAACTCGTGAAAAACTGGACAAAGACCGTTTTCGCCGCGACCTTGGCGGTGTAACTGAAGCCTATGCTGAGGTTTTACGACGCTTAAATTCCAGCTAAAAAACTCATTCACTTTCCACTTACATGCTTAAAGGAATTGTTACTGTTTCTCTGAAACAAGATGTTCTGGACCCACAGGGTCAGGCTGTGCTGCATTCATTACAAACACTTGGGTTCCCGGAAGCACAAAATGTACGCATCGGAAAATCGATCGAAGTCTGGCTGGAAGAAAGCGATTCTCAAAAAGCTGAATCCCGGCTGAAGGAAATGTGTGAGGCACTGCTTGTCAATTCTGTGATTGAAGATTACAGCTTTGAAATAGTGGAGGATTGATGCGTTGTGCGGTTATAGTTTTTCCAGGTTCAAACTGTGATTTTGATCTTTACAAAGCCGCCAATTACATAGAAGGAATCCAGGCTGAATATGTGTGGTACACCAGTGAATCACTTGATGGTTTTGACGCAGTTTTGGTTCCGGGAGGATTCTCTTATGGCGATGCTCTGAGAGCAGGAGCACTTGCTGCACGTGCTCCGATTCTGAAGGCTTTGCAGCGTGCCGCAGATGCTGGAACCCGTGTGCTCGGCATTTGCAACGGATTCCAAATTCTTACTGAATGCGGTCTGTTACCGGGCGCACTGCACCGCAATTCCGGACTCCGATTCATTTGCAAGACTGTTAACCTGGAAGTCTCAAACACAACAACTCCCTTCACGTCAGGATACGCTGGAAGAACAAGCACTTATGTACGTTTAGCGATTGCACACGGGGAAGGCAACTACACTTGCGATTCTGATACTTTGCATAAACTGGAAGATAACGGGCAGATCGTTTTTCGTTATTCAGGTGACAATCCAAACGGTTCCGTAGCCAATATTGCAGGGATCACAAATGAAGCGGGTAATGTCCTGGGCATGATGCCGCATCCGGAACGAGCCATGGCTGATTGGATGGGAAGTGCGGATGGTCGAATTCTATTTGAATCTATGAGGAACTAAGGTACTGAGTTAGAAAATGTGTGATGTATGTGTCCAAAGTTTTGTTAAAACAAGAGATCAAAATAGATACTGAAATTTAATACACCTGATGCACCCTGACGAACCCACCCCGGATCAAATCCACTGCAAAAAAGTATACAAACAAATGGGGCTCAACGATGACGAGTACTCGCTCGTTGTCGAATTGCTGGGGCGACGTCCCAACCTGACTGAAACCGGAATTTTTGGCGTGATGTGGTCAGAACATTGTTCCTACAAAAATTCAAAATCGCTGCTTTCACGTTTTCCGGTTGATGGTCCGAAAGTGCTGCAGGGACCGGGAGAAGGCGCGGGGGTCGTCGATATTGGTGACGGATATGCAGTGGTTTTCAAAGTCGAAAGCCATAATCACCCTTCGGCAATCGAACCGTATCAGGGTGCGGCAACCGGAGTTGGCGGGATTTTACGGGATATATTTTCGATGGGTGCGCGGCCAGTGGCGGTACTCAATTCATTGCGTTTCGGTCCGCTTTCGGACAGTGAAGCAGACAAAAACAGTATCAGCCGGACACGCTATCTATTTGGAAATGTTGTGGCGGGAATAGCCGGATACGGCAATTGCATCGGTGTTCCAACAGTAGGAGGCGAAGTTTGTTTTGATGAATGCTATACAGGTAACCCATTAGTCAATGCAATGGGTGTAGGCATTTTACGCCACGATCAACTTCAGCACGGTAGAGCTGAAGGTATTGGAAATTCAGTAATTTATGTAGGCGCAGCGACCGGACGTGACGGTATTCATGGAGCAACATTTGCGTCGGAAGAACTCAATGAAGAATCTGATGCTAAACGTCCGGCGGTACAGGTTGGTGATCCGTTCATGGGAAAATTGCTGATTGAAGCATGTTTGGAAGTTTACGAAAGCGGCGCGATATACAGCGTACAGGATATGGGAGCTGCGGGGCTGACTTGCTCCAGCACGGAAATGTCGGACAAGGGCGGCGTGGGAATGGAGCTGAATTTGAATTTGGTACCGCAGCGTGCAGAAAATATGTCTGCTTATGAAATCATGCTTTCTGAATCACAGGAAAGAATGTTGTTTGTGACCAATCCAGGACGTGAAGAAGAGGTTTTCGCGATTTTCAAAAAGTGGGATGTTCCGGCTGTCACCGTCGGACATTTGATTGAAGAACAAGTTTTGCGACTCAAGCATCACGGAGAAAAGGTTGCAGAATTGCCTTTGAATACAGTTTGCGGCGCTAGTCCGGTTTATCAGCGTGAATCAAAAATGCCGCAAGAAGTTATTGAGCGGCAACAGCAAACCGCAATAACTTGGGGCGTTCCGGAAAATCTGCAAATCGTTTTTCAGCAGCTGATTCAAACTCCGGAATTGGCTTCAAAATCATGGGTTTATCAGCAATATGATTTTATGGTACGTACCAGCACATCGGTGCGCCCCGGATCAGATGCGGGAGTGGTACGTGTGGAAGGTACCGACAAAGCTCTTGCCATGAGTATTGACGGCAACTCACGTTATGTTTTTCTTGATCCAAAAACCGGAGGTAAAATTGCGGTGGCTGAAGCCGCGCGTAATGTAGTTTGTTCAGGTGCTCATCCCTTGGCAATTACTGACGGACTGAATTTCGGAAATCCTGAAAAACCGGAAATATTCTGGCAGCTCGAACAAGCCGTTTCCGGAATCGCTGAAACTTGTAACTTTTTGAAATTGCCTGTTACCGGTGGGAATGTCAGCCTCTACAACGAAACCGAGGGTGAGGCGATTTATCCGACTCCGGTGGTCGGCGTGGTTGGTTTGATTGAACATAATGACCACACAACGACTCAGTTTTTTCAAAATTCAGGAGATGTTTTGCTCCTGCTGGGAGATACAAAAAACGAGTTGGGAGGAAGTTCCTATCAGCAAATGCAGCTGGGAAAAATCACGGGAATGCCGCCGGAACTGGATTTGGATAAAGAGCGAACTTTACAGCAAACATTACTCGAAATAATTCGTTCTGGAATTGTGAATTCGGCACATGATCTTTCGCAGGGTGGTTTGGCTTTGGCATTGTTGACTTCATGTACAGAAAATTTTGGAATATTAGTAAACTGGGAGATTGATTTACGTCCCGATATTGCTTTATTCAGTGAGTCTCAATCCCGAATTTTGCTGAGTATTTCTCCTGATAATACGGAGTTGGTAGAAGTCGTCATGCAGAAAAAGGGTGTACCATGCGCCCGTATCGGTAAGGTGGTTTCCAGTGGAACTTCCGGTTCGAACTGTGGGGGCAGTACTGGAAGCTTCGATATTTCACTGAACGGCACTCCGGTCATTCAGGCTGAATTGAATCCATTACGAGAGTTATGGAAAAATGCGATTGGGCGGGAAATGGAAATTTCGGTATAGTAATTTATTACGGCCTTGCAAAAAGTAAAAAATCTTTATGATATTAGTGTAGTAGTTTGTGCAAAATTTCTCGCTTCGCTCAAAAATGACACTGTTTTAGGAAATTTTACGAAATTATTATTATTTATTTAACATCTTAATCAAACTTTTTCATGTGCGGCATCTTCGGTGTTTTTAATCATACTCAGGCAGCAGAGTTGACCTATTTCGGATTGCATTCGCTGCAGCATCGTGGTCAGGAAAGCGCGGGGATATGTGTTTCCGATGGAGAAAAATTTCACACGCATCGCGGTACAGGACTGGTGACTGAAGCATTTGGGCAGGATCAACATCTCCAGCTTGCAGGGCACATCGGAATTGGGCATGTGCGCTACACCACAGCCGGTGACACCGGTTTGCTGAACGCTCAACCGCTTGTGTTTCGTTACACCGGTGGACGAGTCGCAGTGGCGCACAATGGAAATCTGGTTAATGCCAAACGCTTGCGAAATCAGTTGGAAAGGCAAGGTTCTATTTATCAGACAAACAGTGATACGGAAGTTGTTCCGCATCTCATCGCACGTTCCGGACCACCCATTGAGCAGGCGATTCCGGATGCGTTGCGTGTGGTTGAAGGTGCGTATGCCATGCTTTTTATGACTGAAACTCAACTGGTAGCTGCACAGGATCCACGAGCTTTTCATCCACTCGCCCTAGGCAAGCTGGATGAGGGTTGGGTGGTGGCTTCCGAAACTTGCGCGCTGGATGTATGTGGAGCAGAATTTGTGCGGGAAATTGAACCCGGTGAAATGCTGGTGATTGACACAGAGGGATTGCATTCACAAACATTCATGCAACCAAGCTCACGCTCGATTTGTTCTTTTGAATATATTTACTTCGCCCGTCCGGACAGTGAAATCGACGGAATCAGCGTGCACAATGTTCGTAAAGAAATGGGGCGTCAAATTTGCCGCGAAGTTCCAACGGAAGCTGATGTGGTGATTGGGGTTCCTGATTCCGGTCTGGCAGCGGCGATTGGATTTGCAGAGGAAAGCGGTTTGCCTTATGAAATGGGTATGATGAAAAACCGTTATGTAGGGCGCACTTTTATTCAGCCAAACCAGGAGCTGCGACGTAAAGGTGTCCGGATGAAACTAAGTGTTGTAAGAAAAGCAGTTGAGGGGAAACGAGTAATTTTGGTTGATGATTCAATTGTACGCGGCACAACCAGTGGTCGGATTGTGGAATTACTCAAAGCTGCTGGGGCCACCGAAGTTCATATGCGTGTCACATCTCCACCGATTACGCATCCCTGTCTTTATGGAATCGATACAGCACGGCGTATGGAACTAATTTCAGCAACCCAAACTCCGGAAAAAATATGTCAAAAAATAGGTGCGGATTCTTTGCATTTTATTTCTGCTGAAGGAATGATTTCTGCCACTGACAGGAATGATTCAACGCGAGATCGAGGTCATTGTCTGGCCTGTTTCAATGGAAGTTATCCCACACCGACTTGTTAAATCTGCCAAATTTAAAAATCATTAACTTAAAAAAAACTTGAAAGCTTATCAAAAAGCCGGAGTCGATTTAGCTGCTGCGGATGAAGCGGTTGAGAAACTCAAGCCTCTAGCCAAACGAACATTACGTCCGGAAGTTTTGAGTGGACTTGGAGGATTTGGCGGATTGTTTGAACTGAACCAAAGCAAGTACAAAAATCCTGTGTTGGTTTCCGGAACAGACGGAGTAGGTACAAAGCTGAAGTTGGCTTTTGAATTAGACCGTCATGACACTATCGGTATTGATCTGGTGGCCATGTGTGTCAACGATATTTTGGTTCAGGGAGCAGAGCCGCTGTTTTTTCTGGATTATTTGGCTTGTGGGAAACTGCTTCCGGAGCGTGTGGAAGATATTGTCAGTGGAATCAGTGAAGGTTGTCTTGAATCAGGATCTGCTTTACTTGGCGGAGAAACTGCAGAAATGCCCGGAATGTATGAATCTGGTGAATACGATTTAGCCGGTTTTGCAGTTGGTGCTGTTGAGCGGGAAAAATTGATTGACGGTAAGCGGATAGAAATTGGTGATCTTCTGCTGGGCTTGCCCTCCAGTGGCGTCCACAGCAATGGGTTTTCACTGGTCCGCAAGATTCTGAAGGATCATAAGCTCAACCTCAAAGATATCCTTCCGGGAACAACAGAAACTTTAGGTGAAGCTTTGCTGACTCCTACCATAATTTATGTTAAACCAATTTTGAAATTATTAGCCGAAATAGAAATCCTCGGAATGTCACACATTACCGGAGGAGGTTTGCCTGGAAATGTACCCCGGATGCTTCCTGAAAAAACACCGGAAGGTTTTGTGCCTGTTGCAGAAATTGAAAAAAGTGAGCATTACAATTCATGGCCTGAATTGCCGATTTTTTCTTTGCTCCAGCAAGTCAGTGGATTACCGGATGAGGAACTGTTTCCGGTATTTAACATGGGAATTGGTTTCGTGATTTGTGTTGCGGAAACTAATGAGGGAATTGCACGGGAAATTTTAACTAAAGAAGGCCAACCTGTTTTCCGGATCGGTCAAATTGTTTCCGGTAATAAACCGGAGGTTTGTTGGAAATGAATATGAGAATTGCCGTTTTTGCTTCAGGACGTGGCTCGAATTTGCTGGCAATTCATGATGCAGTCATTTCCGGAAAACTTGAAGGTGTTTCGCTGGATTTGGCCGTTTGCGACCGTCCGGATGCACCAGTAGTTGGTTTAGTGCATAAAAGGAATATTCCGGACTTTATTTTTTGTCCCAAAGATTATGCAGACAAAAATGCATTTGAAACAGTCATTGCGGAAAAGCTCGCTGAAGCAAAAATTGAGCTTGTCGTTTTGGCAGGTTATATGCGTTTGGTAGGAGCCGTTTTGCTGGAAAAATGGGAAGGGCGAATGATAAATCTGCATCCATCTCTGCTGCCGGCATTTCCCGGAAAAGATGCCATTGGTCAGGCATGGCGTGCGGGAGTTAAAGAAACTGGTGTGACAGTACATTTTGTTGATGCTGGTATGGACACGGGCCGTATTTATTTGCAACAAAAAGTAACAGTCGATCCGGATGATACAGAAGAAAGTTTGTCCGAAAAAATTCATCTGCTGGAACATAAATTGTTGCCGGATGCAATTCTGAAAATTATGCAGGAAATGTAAATGGATATTTTGGTTATCGGCGGCGGAGGTCGTGAACATGCTATAGTCTGGAAACTTAATAACAGAGGACATAATATTTTTTGTGCTCCTGGCAATCCGGGAATTGCAGATATTGCAGAATGTGTGTCTTTACAGGTAAACCAAATGAAAGAACTGGCGGATTTTGCTCAATCAAACAAAATTGATTTAACCGTGGTTGGTCCGGAAGATCCGTTGACAAACGGGATTGTGGATCAGTTTGAAAAACGCAGCCTGTTAATTTTTGGTCCAAATCAGGAATCTGCACATTTGGAAGGCAGCAAGGCATATGCAAAGAAAGTGATGGAACGTTTCAATGTTCCTACCGCAGCGTATATGGAATTTGATGATTTCGAGGAAGCCTTGTCCTATGTTGAAGAGCAGGGATTTCCGATCGTAATCAAAGCCGATGGATTAGCTGCCGGTAAGGGAGTGACTGTTGCAGAAACAATTGAAGAGGCAGAGACGGCATTGCAGGCTGCAATGCTCCAGAAAATATTTGGTGAATCCGGAACAAAGGTTGTGATCGAGGAATGTTTGCTTGGTGAGGAAATGACAGTTTTGGCTTTTGTTGATGGAAAGACTGTATTGCCGATGGTTCCGTCACAAGATCACAAACCGGTTTTTGATGGAGATCGGGGACCGAACACGGGAGGAATGGGAGCGTATTCACCGGTTCCACATCTCGAAAAATGGATCCCTGAGATTGAGAAAAATATTATTCGGCCTGTTGCTGAAGGTTTGGCCGCAGAAGGAACACCTTACCGGGGTATACTCTACACGGGCTTGATGCTTACTGAAAATGGACCAAAAGTGATAGAGTTTAACGTACGTTTTGGCGATCCTGAAGCGCAGGTAATTTTGCCACTTCTGGAAAATGATTTGGCAGAAGTATTATTGGCAGTTGCAGAAAAACGACTTCATGAAATAGACTTATCCTGGAAACCGGGAGCATCAGTTTGTGTAATCGCTGCTGCACCGGGTTATCCCGGACCACCCATCAAAGGTTTGCCAATTTCACTGCCGAAAAATTTCACAGCAGAAAAACAAATTTTTCATGCAGGCACAGCGTTACAGAATGAGCAGCTCGTTACAAACGGTGGGCGTGTTTTTGGAGTTACTTCTCAGGGCACAAACATTGCGGAAGCCAGGCAGCGAGCCTATTCGCTGATGGAAGGGGTAAGTTTTAAAGGGAAACATTTTCGGCGTGATATTGCTTCCAAAGCATTGAACTAAAAAACTGTTTATGCTCCACTACTCATTAGGGTAGTATTTACCTACCTAAAAGAAATGCATTCCCCACCTTTTAGAGGGTTGTCTCAATAATCATTTTATAGTAAATTGCATAGACATTAAATAACTTAGCTGAACCTTGTTCTAGAAAAACCCTTATGGACAGTGTGGTTACCCACGACTTAATTTTTCCCTATCTCCTTCGAAAGGTTACGGAAAAAGCTGCACTGGCATCATATAATTGGATTGGACGCGGCAACAAAATTGGGGGAGACAGTGCTGCAGTTGAAGCAATGCGGGCATCTTTGGAAGAGTTAAAAATTAACGGAACAATTGTTATTGGTGAAGGGGAAAAAGACGAAGCACCTCAATTATACAATGGTGAAGTATTTGGAAACAAGGATGCGTCAGATCAACTTGATATTGCCGTTGATCCCTTAGAAGGAACGACATTTTTAGCAGACGGTCAAACCAACGCAATGGCTGTCATTGCTACGGCCCCAAAAGGGACAATGTTTGACCCGGGCCCTGCTTTTTATATGGAAAAATTTGCAGCACCTGCAGAAACCAGGGGCAAGATCGATATGGATTGGCCAATAGATAAAAAGCTACTCACGGTTGCCAAGTTAATTGAAAAAGATATTGAAAATTTAACGGTTTTTGTTTTAGACAAGCCAAGGCATCGAAGCCTTATTGAGGAGATTCATCATGCCGGTGCTCGTGTTTCTCTTTATCCTGCAGGTGATATTGCCGGCGCTTTAATGGCGGCAATTCCGGATTCTGAAGTAGACGTATTGATGGGTACCGGTGGAACTCCGGAAGGGATAATTTCTGCAAGTGCGATTCGGGCAATGGGAGGAGAATTTCTGGGAAGGCTTGATCCGCAGCTTGCTACTGAACTTGTTCGGGTCAGGGATGCAGATTTGGATACCAAGCGCTGGTATGACCGTGATGAGTTGATTGGGTCGGACGATGTTCATTTTTGTGCCACCGGAATTACTTCTGGAATGTTATTTAGTGGAGTAAATCAAACTAAACACCATTTCCGGACGGAAACTTTAATTGTGACAGGCACCAGAAAAGAAATGGTGTCGCTAACCAATTGGCACAGGCGCTGAGGCAAACTGAAAATTAGTGCAAAAGCCAAAAATGAAAAAGTCGCGCTTTGTCTTGCTCCCAGACGTTTGCATTATTTATTGAAACTAGATCTATAAACGAGAAAAACCATGCCGAAAAACCGTGTTGATCGCCCGATAATTCTGGGGATTGTAGGAGATTCTGCAGCAGGTAAAACCACTCTTGCCGCCGGAGTTGCCCAGATACTCGGAAAAGATCAAGTTGTGACAATATGTACAGACGATTATCATAAGTTTGATCGTGCAAAACGTGCCGAAAATAAGACATCTGCGCTTGATCCAGAATGCAACTATCTTGATGTTATTGAAAATGATCTGAATAGTTTACGCAACGGCAAAGCCATCATCAAACCGGTATACAGTCATCATGATGGTTGCTTTAAAGCTGCTGAATATATTGAACCGAAACCCTACATTGTAGTGGAGGGTTTGCTTGGTTACAGTACGAGGACCATGCGCAACAACTATGATGTGAAAATTTATTTGGATCCGGAGGAGGAGTTGCGTGTACGCTGGAAAGTGATTCGGGATACAACAAAGCGCGGTTACACGGAGGAGCAGGTTTTGGCCTCTCTGGAAAAGAGGAAAGATGACAGCCCGGCATACATTCAGCCGCAGCGTACTTTTGCCGATATGGCAGTTCAGTTTTATCGACCGGAAGGCAGGAAAGATGAAGTTGGGCCGCGACTCAATGTCCGGCATACTTTACGGCCCACCTTGCCGCATCCTGATCTTACTTCTTTGCTGGATGTCGGAGAGAATACAGGAATCTCTCTTGATTTGGCACGTGACAAAGATGGGAAACCAGTCGATATTCTTGATATACATGGTAGTATCGAAACTCATCGCGCAAGTAAACTTGAGGAACTGTTGTGGGGTTTGATTCCAGAAGCACAACATTTGCGTGCAAATAAACGTTCCATAGAAGAATTGGAAAAAATTAATATCATAAGTCATCCTCTGATGCTGACTCAAATGCTGATTGCCTATCATATGGTGAAAGCTGCATTGGGACATCATGCAATCTAGAAACTAGAATCTAGAAAATAAAAATAGAAACCGGACAACTTTTGTATAAATTATTTATAGCTAATTGATTTCACTATGACTGTTTCTCTTCGCCATCAAGACATGGCAAACGCACTCCGTTTTTTAGCAGCGGATGCTGTACAAAAAGCAAACTCAGGTCACCCAGGAATGCCTATGGGCATGGCGGATGTAGCAACCGTATTGTTCACCCGATTCTTAAATTTTAAATCAAGTGATCCGGATTGGCCTGACCGGGACCGCTTTGTCTTGTCTGCAGGGCATGGTTCAATGCTGCTTTATTCACTGCTTCATTTGACAGGTTACGAGGATTTTACGCTGGACGAACTGAAAAATTTTCGACAACTTGGTTCAAGAACAGCCGGACATCCGGAATATGGACACGGTGCAGGAATTGAAACCACGACTGGACCGCTTGGACAAGGGATTGCGAATGCTGTTGGAATGGCGCTTGCTGAACGAATGCTCGCTGAAAGATTTGGAAGCGACATAGTAGATCATTACACCTATGTCATTGCCGGAGACGGATGTTTGATGGAAGGAATAAGTCACGAAGCAGCCTCATTCGCAGGACATTTGGGTCTGGGAAAATTGATAGTGCTATTTGATGACAATGGAATTTCCATTGACGGATCCACCGATCTTGCTGTCAACGATGATCAACTGATGCGTTTTGGAGCTTGCGGATGGGACGTCTCATTCTGCGACGGACATGATCCGGATGCAATTTCTGCGGCCATCAACGCTGCAATAGAAAATCAAGACAAGCCGTCACTGATTGCCTGCAAAACGATGATTGGTTTTGGATCACCAAACAAAGCCGGAACTGCCGCTACACACGGAGCACCACTTGGTGATGATGAAATTACGGCTACACGAGAAGCGCTTAACTGGCCACATCCTGTTTTTGAGATTCCTGAAGGAATTGGAAGTGCGTGGCGCAGGGTCGGGTCAATGAAAAGTGCTAAAATGGAAGCCTGGCGCAAACGATTAAATGAGTCAGGACGAAAGGAAGAATTTGAACGCGTAATTTCCGGAACACTTCCGGAAAACTGGGAAGCCCATTTACTGGATTTCAAGCAGAAGCATTCCACAGAAAAAACAAAAGTAGCCACCCGTAAAGCAAGTCAGGAAACACTGAATGTGTTAGCAGAAGTAATTCCGGAATTGGCTGGTGGTTCTGCTGATTTGACCGGATCAAATTTGACAAAGGCTAAATCACAAATACCAATTACACCAGGTGACTTTTCGGGAAGTTATATACACTATGGAGTTCGGGAGCACGGAATGGCTGCTGCCATGAACGGCATCGTTCTGCATGGTGGATTCATTCCGTATGGCGGAACATTTCTGATTTTTACTGATTATTGTCGACCATCAATACGTTTGTCTGCCTTGATGAAACAGCGTGTGATTTACGTGATGACACATGATTCCATTGGTTTGGGTGAAGACGGACCAACCCACCAACCGGTGGAACACCTTTCCAGCTTACGTGCGATTCCGAATTTGAATGTGTACCGACCATGTGATATCGTAGAAACTGCTGAATGTTGGGCTGAAGCACTGACAACATCCTCCACACCTTCTGTGCTTTCTCTCTCCCGCCAGGGTCTGCCATGCCTGCGAACTGAACACACTGACGAAAATTTAAGTGCAAAAGGGGGATACGTCCTCGCCGGAGCTGAAGGTAAACGGGATGTGACATTGATCGCTTCCGGATCAGAAGTTTCCATTGCCATGGAAGCACATGATCAATTGAAAGCTGAAGGTGTTTCAGCTGCAGTAGTCTCCATGCCTTGTTTAGATTTGTTTGAATCTCAGGACAAAGATTATCGAAATCAGGTAATTCCTTCCGAAATTCCGGTAGTTGTTGTGGAAGCAGGCGTTGAGCAAAGTTGGGGGCGTTATCTTGGGGAAGACGGAGAATTTGTAGGCATGAAAAGTTTTGGGGCATCCGCACCGGCAAACGAGCTTTTTGAACATTTTGGTATCACTACGAAAAATGTAGTGGAGGCAGCAAAAAGAATTACGAAAAAATAACCGCCACGAAAATTGAAAATACTAAGAAATCCCTTTACGTTTATCAGTGAACTTGGCGGCTTTTCCTTAATCCTAAATCTGAGTATAAATTATGGCTTTAATATCTTTAAGACAATTACTTGATCATGCGGCGGAAAACACCTACGGCGTTCCGGCGTTCAATGTTAACAACATGGAGCAAATTCAGTCGATTATGCAGGCGGCGAAAGCTACGGATTCGCCTGTAATTTTGCAGGCCAGCAGGGGAGCACGTTCCTATGCAGGTGATATTTTTCTGCGGCATTTGTTTGATGCCGCAGTTGAAATGTATCCGGACATTCCGATTTGCATACACCAGGATCACGGAAATAACTTCGATACTTGTCTCTCTGCAATGGCCAATAATTTCACCAGTGTAATGATGGACGGTTCCCTGGAAGAGGATGCTAAAACACCGGCTTCTTATGAATACAATGTTGGCATCAGTTCAAAAGTCACTGAGGTGGCGCACAAAATTGGTGTGTCGGTAGAAGGGGAACTTGGCTGTCTGGGTTCATTGGAAACCGGTGAAGGCGAAAAAGAAGACGGACATGGTTTTGAAGGTAAATTATCGCAGGATCAACTGCTGACTGATCCTGATCAAGCTACTGATTTTGTAAAGAAAACACAGGTTGACGCACTGGCTGTAGCGATAGGTACTTCTCACGGTGCATACAAATTCAGCAGGAAACCTGATGGAGATATACTAGCACTGAATGTGGTAAAAGCCATCAACAAAAGATTACCCGGCCTTCACATGGTCATGCACGGTTCCAGCTCGGTACCGCAGGAATTACAGGACATCATCAATGCAAACGGAGGGGAAATGCCTCAGACCTGGGGTACACCTGTGGATGAAATTGTTGAGGGCATCAAACACGGTGTCCGGAAAGTTAATATCGATACTGACTGCCGCATGGCGATTTCTGGTCAGGTCAGGAAAATATTGCTGGAAAAGAAGGCGGAATTTGATCCACGAAAATTCACGAAACCTGCTACTGAAGCCATGCAGGTGGTATGTGAATCTCGCTACGAAGCCTTCGGGACGGCAGGCAATGCATCGAAGTTAAAACCACTTCCGTTGACAGCAATGGCGGGGCGTTATAACTCAGGTGAATTGGAACAAAAAATCAATTAACTTTCGTACTCAACACTCACCTTAAAAAATAAGGTAATATGTCGAAAAAAACTTATAGTGCCGGTGTCAAAGAATACCGCGATACCTATTGGATGCCGGAATACACGCCAAAAGATACTGATATTTTGGCCTGTTTCAAAATCACTCCGCAACCCGGAGTTCCACGTGAAGAAGCCGCTGCCGCCGTGAGCGCTGAGTCCTCAACAGGTACATGGACAACGGTATGGACTGATCTGTTGACCGACCTTGATTATTACAAAGGTCGGGCCTATGCCATTGAGGATGTTCCGGGAGATGATGAGGCTTTCTATGCCTTTGTGGCTTATCCGATTGATTTATTTGAAGAAGGTTCGGTGGTTAATGTGTTCACGTCTTTAGTCGGAAATGTTTTTGGATTCAAGGCTATCCGTGCTTTGCGACTGGAGGATGTGCGTTTTCCGATTGCTTACGTTATGACTTGCAACGGACCACCTCAGGGAATTCAGGTCGAGCGTGATATTATGAACAAATACGGTCGTCCTCTGCTGGGTTGTACGATAAAACCAAAACTTGGATTATCGGCTAAAAATTATGGACGTGCGGTCTATGAATGTTTGCGCGGAGGTCTTGATTTCACCAAAGATGACGAGAATGTCAATTCCCAGCCTTTTATGCGCTGGCGGAATCGATTTGATTTTGTGATGGAAGCAACCCTCAAGGCCGAAAAAGAAACGGGGGAGCGAAAGGGACATTACCTCAACGTAACGGCTCCAACTCCGGAAGAGATGTATAGGCGTGCGGAACACGCCAAAGAAATCGGTGCGCCCATCATCATGCATGACTACATCACCGGCGGTTTTTGTGCAAATACAGGACTGGCCCAGTGGTGTGCCAATAATGGTATGTTGTTACATATTCACCGCGCCATGCACGCCGTGATTGACCGCAATCCGAGTCACGGTATTCATTTCCGTGTACTCGCCAAAGCCCTGCGTTTATCGGGTGGGGATCATCTGCACACCGGAACCGTAGTCGGGAAACTTGAAGGAGATCGTCCTGCCACCTTGGGTTGGATTGATTTGTTACGCGATTCCTACATCAAAGAAGATCGTTCACGCGGAATCTTTTTCGATCAGGATTGGGGAGCCATGCCGGGAGTCTTTGCGGTTGCCTCCGGAGGTATTCATGTGTGGCACATGCCCGCGTTGGTTGCCATTTTCGGAGATGATGCTGTCCTCCAGTTTGGCGGAGGAACATTGGGGCATCCGTGGGGTAACGCTGCGGGTGCTGCCGCAAACCGTGTGGCACTGGAAGCCTGTGTTGAAGCGCGTAACCAAGGACGTGAACTTGAAAAAGAGAGCAAGGATATTCTCACTAATGCCGCTAAATCCAGTCCAGAGCTAAAGACTGCCATGGAGACCTGGAAGGAAATCAAATTTGAATTTGACACGGTGGACAAACTGGATGTGTCTCACAAATAACTCTAACACTTTTTCAAACAAGACCGGATTCCCGTCGTAAGACTGGACGCTGGTCGTAAAAATTAATCAGTATCTCTCAAGGTAAAACTCATGAGTGAAGTACAAGATTACCCATCGCGCCTGTCCGATCCAGCCAGTCGTAAATTTGAAACTTTTTCCTACCTCCCGGAGATGGATAACGATGCTACGCGTAAACAAGTGGAATACATCGTCTCCAAAGGTTGGAATCCGGCTATCGAACACACTGAACCGGAAAATGCCTTTGATCATTATTGGTATATGTGGAAATTACCTTTGTTCGGTGAGACCGATGTGGATCGAATTTTGAACGAAGCGGAACTATGCCATAAGGCCAACCCCGGACACCATGTTCGACTAATCGGCTACGACAATTACAAGCAGAGTCAGGGAGCAAACATGGTCGTTTACCGCGCTCCTCTATAACCGTGGACAACGGAACGCAGTTTTATGGACGACGCAACGCAATATCTGGTAGTTGAGGAACCTTATTATCGTCCAATTGCGGATGAGGTAGAGTTGTTTGAAGCCGCCTCAAATGCGCAAATGCCCATGATGCTGAAAGGCCCGACCGGCTGCGGCAAGTCCCGTTTTGTGGAGTACATGGCATGGAAACAAGGTCGGCCTCTCATTACGGTTGCTTGCAACGAAGACATGACCGCTTCAGATTTGGTGGGCCGCTTCCTCCTGGATAAGGACGGAACCCGTTGGCAAGACGGCCCTCTGACTCGGGCCGCCCGCATCGGTGCCATCTGCTACCTTGATGAGGTAGTGGAAGCCCGACAGGATACAACCGTGGTCATTCATCCTCTGACAGACCACCGCCGAGAGTTACCTCTGGATAAAAAAGGCGAACTGGTCAAAGCCCACCCCGACTTTCATCTGGTTATCTCCTATAACCCTGGATATCAAAGCCTGATGAAAGACCTCAAGCAATCCACTAAACAACGTTTCGGTGCTCTTGATTTCGATTATCCGGAATCCGAAGTTGAAGCTGAGATAGTGACTCGAGAATCCGGTGTTGATACAGAAATCGCCGGGAAATTGGTAGAGGTGGCCTTGCGCTCTCGCAACCTCAAAGGTCACGGTCTGGATGAGGGCATGTCCACGCGCTTACTCGTTTATGCAGGCCAGTTGATCAGCAAGGGAATTGAGCCGATTGCTGCTTGCCGCCTGGCTTTGGTTCGACCGCTGACGGATGATCCGGACATGCGGGACACCCTTGACGCCGCAGTTCATACGTTCTTCGACTAAATTCACAAAAACAAAGGTCGGTGCATGAGCATCCAACTTGATGATTATAGGGAGCTCCTGGAACAAACTGCTCCTGAGTTAAAAGGAACTCTGGATGCGACGTTTCACGAAGCAGGACGCTACATGTCTCCTGTTGGACTTCAAGATTACCTGGAGGGTGCCCGCGGACTATGTGAATTGGGTCGGGGGGCTGATTTAGTGGTGAGCTATATTGAAAACGTGCCCGCAGTGACTAAGGAGTGCGGAGAAGACATCATTCGTGAATGCTTAACCGCCGCCATGAAGCTGGCTTCAATGACTTCGGGTGAGGTGATCGCTCTCTTATTTTCCAGTCTTCCTACTGCCGCCCGCCGTTTGGGAGACCAGGAACTAATGCGTGGATATCTCAGCCTAATCCATCGATTAGCTGCCAAGGCTCCACGTGGCTTGCGTCCCATGCTGGGTTGCACTGATGAATTGCTTTCCAAGCTCACTTTGTCTGGCCTGCGTCGCTGGTCAGATTTCGGTGCTGATGCCTACCGACGCGACCTTCCCGGGCAAGTAGCCTATTTTGGTCTGAAGACTGAAGACAGCCGTGCTGTCTTGAAAAAAGAACGCAGCGGTACCATTTTTATCAACTGCCAGCGTAAACTCAATTTTTACCTGCGTGCTTTGTGGGCAAGGGATTTCTTTTTGCGTCCTGCTGACACGAGTCACATCGGATTCAGACCATATCTTGAAGCCCGTGTACTTCACCTGCCGGATGCAGTGGATGGAATAATGGTTAAAGGTACAGAGCTTTATAGGGCTATTACTGCACACATGGCCGCTCATTTGGTATATACCCGAGAGCCGATTTCAGCCGAACATTTATCTCCGGCCCAAAGATTTTTCGTAGGTTTTGCTGAGGACGCCAGGGTTGAGTATTGCGCGAAACAAGCATTTCCCGGTCTTGGTAAACTCTGGCGTACTCTGCATTGTCAACACAAGGAAAAACCTGAACATGCATCTATTCCATTGCTTGAACGCTTAGCTTTGGCATTGTTAGACAGTTCGTTTCGTGTGAACGATCTTAGTCTTGATGACATTGCTGAACAGTTCCATGCAAACATTGAGTCCAATAAAAACGACCCGCAGTTTTCCTGGCATTTAGGTCTTGAAATTTTTAATGCCCTGGCTGCACGTAAAGATGTCCCCAGTCTGCGTCTCCTTGAATGTCTCCGAATACCCTACCGGGATGACAACCGCTTTATTTGGGATTTTGATGAATTTGCCTGGCACGACGATGTGGAATATGTGCCCGCAAACCGACGACAAGTACGTAAGCGTGCCAGTCTGATGGAATTCGTCAATGAGTTGGATGTTGAGACTGCCGGAGATGATGCGCAAGAAATCTGGACTTTGCCCACTGAACTCTTTCCGTATGAGGATCAGGGGATCAGTTTTAACCAGATGGAGGGCAAGGAGCCAATCAGCGATCCTTTTCATTATCCTGAATGGGATTACCAGGTACAGTTGCACCGTCCAGACTGGGCCACAGTCTATGAACGGGGTTATCCCATGGGGAACTCGGAGGACATAGAGCAGATATTGATGGAACATAAGCCGATCACCTCCCGCATCAAACAGCTTGTTGATCGCCTGCGTCCGGAGGGTATGATTCGTCAGCGCAAGTTGGAAGATGGAGACGAGATTGACATCAATGCTGCCGTGGAAGCAATTATCGATATTCGTATGGGGAATCAACCTGATCCAAGAATTACCTTGAAGAATGTGCTCAACCGCCGTGATCTGGCTATTCTTATTTTGCTTGACCTCTCCGAATCGACGAATGAAACACTGGCGGGATTAGAGAAAACGGTGTTGGAACTGACTCGGGAAGCAAGTGCTTTGGTTGCCACGGCAATCTCAGGAATCGGTGACGCTTTTGCCATTCATGGTTTTGCATCTGATGGACGACATGATGTACGTTACTATCGCCTGAAACGTTTTGATCAAGCTTTTGATAAAGAAGCTAAGGGTCGTCTCGCGGGGATGCGCGGAGGTTTATCCACCCGCATGGGAGCGGCCATGCGCCATGCAGGACACCACCTTTCGCTTCGTGCTGAAAAAATAAAAATGTTACTGATTGTTACAGATGGATCACCTTCCGATATTGATGAACGGGATCCACAACATTTGCGTATGGATGCCAAAAAAGCAACTGAGGAACTGCACACAAACGGCATTATGACCTACTGTCTGACACTGGATCCGAGCGCGGATCATTACGTCCAACGGATTTTTGGACAGAATCATTATACCATCATCGACAATGTCCAGCGCTTGCCGGAAAAACTACCGGCACTTTTTGCATCGTTGACAGGCTAATAAAAAAAACTTGATTGTTATTCCCAGAAATACTGAAACTGTGTATTCTATTCCCTGTAATATAAGATTACTTAGGTCTGGTATTTCGTAACTCTTAACTCTTCATAAGGTGTGTACTGTGAATCACGTAAAAATTTCTCCTTCCATTCTGTCCGCAGATTTTTCTCGTCTGGGTGAACAAGTCCGTGAAGCTGAAGATGCAGGGGTAGATTATATCCATGTAGATGTAATGGACGGACATTTTGTTCCCAACATCACAATTGGCCCTTTGATAGTGAAAGCCTTGCGTCCCGTTACCAAACTGCCGCTAGATGTACACTTGATGATTGAAAATCCGGAATGTTATGTTGAGGATTTTGCCAAAGCCGGAGCTGATATAATTACCGTACATCAGGAGACATGTCCACACCTGCATCGTAACATTCAGCAAATTCATGATTTAGGAATCCGTGCCGGTGTCAGTCTCAATCCCTCCACCCCTGCGAGTACATTGGATGAAATTATCGCAGAAGTAGACCTGGTACTTGTGATGTCAGTCAATCCCGGATTTGGCGGACAGTCCTACATTTCTTCCTGTACAGGCAAAATAAAAAAGTTACGCGAGATGCTTGACTCATGTGGGTCGTCTGCAGATTTAGAGGTGGATGGCGGCGTTAATGTTGACACAGTTTGTGAAGTTATTGGCGCCGGAGCCAATGCCTTTGTTGCCGGCTCCGCCGTTTTTAACGACAAACAGAGTGTAGCAGAAAATGTACGTCTTCTTCGAGAAAAAATAAATTCTGCCTGAATGTTCAAGGTTACCTTTTTATCCAGCTTTTAAAAAGCTGGAACTTTTCAGTAAATTAAAGGATAGTGGGCAGCTGAGATAGAATGTTTTCTACTAATCTTCTTTGCAGTTGTTCTTCCTTTGATTTCCCATGTCAACTAAGACCTGCCTTAACATTGTTATTGCCGACAAGAACTCTCTGCTGGTCAAAGGTCTGGCAGAAATGTTTAAGCAAGATGATCGTTTTGATGTCCGAGCTACAGCAACTGATGGTGAATTGTTTTTGAAGTTGGTTGAGCGAATTAGTTTTGATGTAGGAATTATAGGCTGGAAAATGCCTTATTCTGATGGATACCGGGTTTTGACGAATCTCCGTGAACGTGGAAGTTCTATTCGAGTTGTTGTTTACAGTGGTGCAGATGTATCCAGGCAGGTTCGTGTTTTGGGTGGAGCAGGCTTTTATTCAAAAGCAAAACCGCCGGAAGGGTTAATTGATTTAGTCTGCCAGGTGGGTCAGGGAAATAGTATTTTCCCATATGAAAAGCATGAAGCTAAAACTGACCTTCGTCTTTCAAGTTTGACTTCAAGGGAACTGGAGATTCTTGAAATATTGTCGCAGGGATATTCCAATAGGAAAATTGCTGGCAAATTAGAGATTTCAGACAATACTGTAAAATTCCATCTGAAAAATATTTTTGAAAAGATTCAGGTGGACAACCGCACTCAAGCGGTCGCCTTTTATAACCAGTTACAGAAAGAGAAACTATGAATAAAATATTATTTCTTTCTTTAGCATTATTAAATTTTGCCGGATGAGGATTTTTAGTAAAACAGCTGGTGGTAGTGATGGGGAAAAAACGGATGGCCTCCAAGTCTGGGCATTGCTTTTTACTCGCGTCGTGCGCCTATTATTTCGTCAGGACGAGTGACCTCACTGATGCGTACACCGTAGCGCTCATTCACCACAACTATTTCACCACGTGCCATTAAGCGGTTACCAACAACTACATCCATTGGTTCGCCGACTATTTTTTCAAACACCAGCATACTGCCTTTTTTCAGATTAAGTACTTTTTGTACTTCCATCTCTGTTCGTCCAATTTCGACGATCATAATCAAAGGCACATCTTCAATGAATTTTGCAGTGTGAAAAATCTCTCCTTCTTCATCGGTACCAAGTCCCAACATTAGTCGTTCCTCTGCAATTAGTTTTTATTCTATAGTGTATGTGAGGTTCAAAAGCAGGCCAACCTTTGAGCGTATTGGCATTGAGTTATGTGAACAGTTTGTGCAGATTATGTGCCTCTTACCGAAGTATCCGCAAGACCTCAAACGAGATTTTCCATAATATAGCGGCGACGTTCTGCAGTATTGGTTCCCATGTAGAAGTTCAGTAATTCTGGAACTTCATGTGTATGTTCGACACCAACCGGAACAGCGCGCATATTTTTACCAATAAACTGTCCGAACTCTTTTGGTGAAATTTCACCAAGTCCCTTAAAGCGCGTTACCTCGAAATGAGTCCCTTTCTGCAGTTTTTCAAATGCTTCATCCTTTTCAGTCTCGCTGTAACAATATTGTGTTGTTTTCTGGTTACGAACACGAAAGAGAGGTGTTTCCAGAATGTAAATGTTACCTTGTAATACAAGTGGTTCGTAAAATTGCAAAAAGAAAGTCAGCAGTAAATTACGGATATGAAGACCGTCTACATCTGCATCAGTAGCAATCACAACCTTGTTGTATCGCAAATCCTCGAGTGAGTCCTCAATTCCGAGGGCCTTCATGACATTGTACAGCTCAAGATTTTTGTATATTGCTTCCTTGCCCTGTCCATAACAGTTGAGCGGCTTCCCCTTGAGACAGAAAACTGCCTGTGTATAAACATCACGGGCACTGATCATGCTTCCGCCGGCAGACGTGCCTTCAGTGATAAAAACGGTGCTTTCATCTGCACGTTCGTTTTTGTCACCCAGATGAAATTTACAGTCCTTGAGATTGGGAATCGTCAGTGCTGATTTTTTTGCATTTTCTCTGGCAGCCTTTTTAACATTGTTCAATTCCTTGCGGATTCTTTCATTAGTCTGTATTTTTTGTTTGAGCGGTTCTGCTACTTCCGGATGTTTATAAAGAAAATCGACAAATGTATCACGAACCAGCGGCATCAGCCACGAACGCAACTCGGAGTTTCCCAATTTATTTTTAGTCTGTGACTCAAAAATCGGCTCCTGTACTTTTATGGCTACTGCACCAACCAGCCCGTCCCTGACATCCGGACCATCAAAGCTTGTATTAAAAAACTGGTTAGCGCCTTTGAGAATGCCTTCTCGAAATGCAGAAAGGTGGGTACCGCCGTCGTTAGTGTGATGGCCGTTTACATAGCTGAAATATTCCTCACCGTAATGCTCAGTATGTGTGAGGGCCATTTCTAATTGTCCGTTTTGACAGTGAACGATGTCATAAAGATTTGCCTCACTTACTTCTTCCTGCAGTAAATCCAATAGGCCGTTTTCGGACTTAAATTTTTCACCATTCAGTGTGATTGTCAGCTTACGGTTTAAATAAGCATAGTTCCAGAGTTGTTTCCGGATAGTGCCCAGGTCATAGCAGTAGTTTGGAAAAAGCTTGGAATCAGGTGTAAAACGAATTTTTGTACCGTTACTCTCGTTTGTATCATTTGTAGCTGGATCATTTTTAAGTTCCCCGGATTTAAACTGGGCAAAGAGTGATTTTTTTTCACGAAAAGAAGTGACTTCAAATTGATCTGAAAGAGCATTCACTGCTTTTGTGCCCACACCATTCAGACCTACACTGAACTGAAAAACCTCATCATTATATTTTGCACCGGTGTTGATGATGGAAACACACTCCACCAACTTACCCAAAGGAATTCCGCGCCCAAAATCGCGTATGTTTACCGCTCCATTTTCTACACGAATATCGATGCGCTTCCCAAAGCCCATAATAAATTCGTCAATGGAATTATCTACGATTTCTTTAAGTAAAACGTATATTCCGTCACTGGGGTGGGATCCGTTGCCCAGACGGCCAATGTACATGCCGGGGCGTAAACGTATATGTTCGAGGGAGGAAAGCGTGAGGATTTTGCTTTCGTCGTATATCGTCTCTTGTA
>Ga0209019_1000232_pt1 | contig 28375 bp, 39 predicted proteins | sample METZYME_3_300m_FD_187549 | JGI IMG/M metagenome (GOLD analysis project Ga0209019, IMG submission 187549) | Marine microbial communities from oxygen minimum zone in mesopelagic equatorial Pacific - METZYME_3_300m (SPAdes) (version 2) | ecosystem: Environmental > Aquatic > Marine > Oceanic... | reverse complement strand
AGAAACCCCAGAAGTAGCAGCTCAAACAGACGAAACCCCAGAAACCCCAGAAGTAGCAGCTCAAACAGACGAAACCCCAGAAACCCCAGAAGTAGCAGCAGATTCTGATGGCGAAGACGAAAAGAAGAAAGATAAATGAAAGTTGATATAAGAAAACAAGACAATACTAAACTTGAAAGCATTGATCTCAATAAGGCAGTGTTTGGCGTTCGGGTCAATGATGGGGTAGTGCATCAGGTTTTGACAGCATATTTGTCTAATGCAAGATCAGGAACAAAGGGACATAAAAATAGATCTACAGCTAGTGGAGGAGGAATAAAACCTTGGAGGCAAAAAGGAACCGGTAGAGCTAGAGCAGGAACTATCAGAAGTCCATTATGGGTAGGAGGTGGAAAAACCTTTAATTCTAATAATCAGAACTTCTCAAAGAAAATTAATAAGAAGGTTTATAAGACAGCAATGAAATCTATACTCACTAGCTTATTAAAAAATAAAAGATTGATAGTCATTGATGCTCTCAAAATAGACAAGCCAAAAACAAAAGAAATGAGTGAAGTTCTTAAATCATTAGAAGTTGATGATGCACTTATCGTTGTAGATGAAAAACAAACTAATTTAGATCTTGCCTCAAGAAATATCCCAAAAGTAGAACTTATAACTGCAGAAAAAATGAATCCTTTAAGTCTAATAAGCCATGAAAATGTTGTGATAGATACAGCTGGTATAAAGAAAATTGAGAGTATTTACGGATGAGTCAAAAAATTAGACATGATCAGATAAGGACAATTCTCATTGAGCCCCATGTCTCTGAGAAAACTACTTTATTAAACCAAAACAGTGGTCAGATTGCTTTTAAAGTAAGATCAGACTCAAATAAAAAACAAATAAAAAGAGCTGTTGAAGAAATGTTTAATGTAAAAGTTAGCTCGGTAAAAACAGTGTCTGTTAAAGGCAAGAAGAAGAGAATGGGCATGCGAAGTGGAAAAACTAATGATTGGAAAAAGGCTTATATCAAGCTTGAAGAAGGTCAAAACTTAGATTTCATGAATACAGAAGTATAGATAATGGCAATAATTAAAGCAAAACCAACATCCCCAGGAAGAAGATTTGTCCAAACTATCAAGTCTGATGGTCTGCATACAGGCAGACCACATAAGTCACTAGTTTCTGGTTTAAGAAAAACAGGCGGGAGAAATAACCAGGGAAGAATGACCACAAGACATATTGGAGGTGGCCATAAAAAATTATATAGGATGATTGACTTCAAAAGAAATAAAGATGATATACCAGCAATTGTTGAAAGAATAGAATATGATCCAAACCGTTCTTCTCATATTGCACTTATTCTTTATAAAGATGGAGAAAGAAAATATATAATTTCACCCAAGAAACTAAAACAAGGCGACAAATTGGTTTCTGGAGAAAAGGCACCCTTAGATATCGGTAATTCACTCCCACTTAATAATATTCCTGTTGGAACAGTTGTTCATTGTATTGAGATGAAACCGGGTAAAGGAGCTCAAATTGCTCGTTCAGCTGGAACAAGTGCACAATTGCTTGCAAAAGAGGGTAATTATGCAACTCTGCGTTTGAAATCTGGAGAAGTAAGAAAAATACTGATTAGTTGTAGAGCAACAATTGGTGAGGTAGGACATTCTGAACATAACCTCAGAAAATTAGGTAAAGCAGGCGCTAAGAGATGGAGAGGTGTGAGACCTACCGTAAGAGGAGTTGCGATGAACCCTGTTGATCATCCTCATGGAGGGGGCGAAGGTAAAACGTCAGGCGGTAGAGACCCTGTTTCTCCTTGGGGAGTTCCAACTAAAGGTTTTAAAACAAGGTCTAATAAGACCACAGATAAATTTATTGTAAGAAGAAGAAGGAAAAGGAAATAAATATGCCAAGATCAATAAAAAAAGGACCATTCGTGGATCTACATCTACAAAAGAAAGTTGAACAAGCAAATGCTCAAGGTGGTGGCAGCAGAGCAAGAATTAAGACTTGGTCACGGAGGTCAATGGTTATTCCAGATATGGTTGGTATGACTATTTCTGTACATAACGGCAGGGAACATGTTCCTATATTAATTTCTGAGAACATGGTTGGACATAAATTAGGTGAATTTGCCCCAACAAGATTGTTCAGAGGGCATTCAGCAGATAGAAAGACAACAACTAGCTAAGATATTATGAAAGTAACTTCAACATTGAGATATGCGAGAATATCGCCACAAAAGACCCGCCTAATTATTGATATGATTAGGGGATCTGATGTGTTGCAAGCTATGAAGTTAGTTCAATTTCTCCCACAGAAAGCAGCAAAAATAGTTAGAAAAATCTTGGATTCCGCAGTTGCTAATGCTGAAAATAATTTTGGTTTAGACATTGATGATCTCAAAGTAAGCCAAGCGTTTGTTAATGAAGCACCTACTTTGAAAAGGTTTAGAGCTAGAGCAAGAGGCAGAGGAACAAGAATTCTTAAAAGAAATAGTCATATAACAATAGAAATTTCAGACGAGTAAATTATGGGACAAAAAGTACATCCAATTGGCATCAGATTAGGCATCAGTAAAAACTGGGAGTCTAGATGGTTTTCTAATTCTTCAGAATATTCAAAATATGTTTTTCAGGATTTTAAAATAAGGGAATATCTTACAAAACAATTAAAAGATGCGGCTGTAAGTAGAATACAAATTGATAGAAGTTCTGACAATGTGACTATATCAATATTCTCAGCAAGGCCTGGTATTGTAATTGGTAAAAAAGGTGAAGGAATCGAATCTCTTAGAAAAGAGATTGCGAAACTGCTGGACAGTTCCATAAATAATATTCTGTTGAATATAAAAGAAATCAAGAAACCGGAACTTGATGCAAAGCTTGTTGCTTCTTCTATAACCCAACAATTGGAACGACGTGTGCTTTATAGGAGAGCCATGAAAAGAGCAGTAACTAATACAATGCGACTAGGCGCTCATGGGATAAAAGTAAAGGTATCAGGGAGGCTTAATGGAGCTGAAATTGCTAGAACTGAATGGTACCAAGAAGGTAGAGTTCCTCTCCATACTCTTAAAGCAAATATTGATTATGGTGTCTCAGAAGCAAAAACAACTTATGGAATTATTGGTGTAAAAGTTTGGATTTTTCAAGAAGACGAAACCAATTGAGATAAATAAGAGAAAGAAATGTTACAACCAAAAAGAACAAAGTATAGAAAGCAGATGAAGGGAAAGAATAGAGGTTTGGCTTCACGAGGAAGCTCTGTTAGTTTTGGTGAATATGGCCTTAAAGCAACTGGAAGAGGCAGGATTACTGCTAGACAGATTGAGGCAGCAAGAAGAGCAATGACAAGGCATATAAAGAGAGGCGGTAAAATCTGGATAAGAATATTCCCAGACAAACCAATTACTAAAAAACCTCTAGAAGTAAGACAAGGGAAGGGTAAAGGTAATGTGGAATATTGGGTTGCACAAATACAGCCAGGAAGAATTTTATATGAAATGAGCGGTGTTGAAGAAACCTTAGCTGAAGAGGCTTTTAAACTTGCAGCTGCGAAACTTCCAATAGGTACCAAGTTTGTAAGTAGAGACATTATATGATTGATCTAAATGAAATTAGAGCAAAACAAAAGGATGATATAGAAAAGATTTTGAATGATCTTCTTGATGAGCAATTTAAGTTAAAGCTACAAGCTGCTACAGGTCAATTGGCTAATTCAAATCAGTCTAAGAGAGTTAGAAAAGATATAGCTAGAATAAAAACAATTTTGAAAGAGAAGGTAAATGACTGAAGAAATGGAAAAAAAAGAAAGGAAAAGTATTACTGGGAAAGTGGTTAGTAACTCAATGGAGAAGACTGTAACAGTTTCTATTGAAAGACGGTTAAGGCATCCGCTTTATAACAAATATATTTATAAAACTACAAAAATTCTAGTTCATGATGAGGAAATGGTTTCAAAAGTTGGAGACATTGTATCTATACAAGAGTCAAAACCTATTTCAAAGAAAAAATCATGGATATTAAATAAAGTTATAAAAACTTCACATGCAGAGTAAATAAATGATTCAAACGGAAACAGTTTTAAGTATTGCCGATAATAGTGGGGCTAGAAAGGTTTTATGCATTAAAGTGCTTGGTGGTTCCAAGAAGAGGTATGCAAGAATCGGTGACATTATTAAAGTCACTGTTAAGGATGCAATACCTAGAGGCAAAGTAAAAAAAGGTGATGTTTATGATGCGCTTGTTGTTAGAACAAAACATGGGGTTAGAAGAGCAGATGGATCACTCATTAGGTTTGACGGTAATGCTGCAGTTTTGCTTGATAACAAAAAAGAGCCTATTGGTACAAGAGTTTTCGGCCCAGTTACTAGAGAGCTTAGAGCTAAAAACTATTTAAAAATAATTTCACTTGCCCCAGAGGTAATTTAAGAGGTTTAGATTGAAGAAAATAAAAAAAGGTGATGATGTTACTGTTCTAACTGGAAAGGATAAGGGCAGAACCGGACAAGTTTTGAGTGTTTTGGGTGATTCTAAAGTACTGGTGGAGAATATTAATATCGTGAAGAAACATCAAAAGGGTAACCCTAACACTGGTCAGGAATCTGGAATAGTAGAAAAGGAAATGCCTATTCATATTTCAAATGTCATGCTCATGAATCCTCTAACCAATAAAGGGGATAAAATAGGAATTAAGCAATTAGAAGACGGCACGAAAGTAAGATTTTTTAAATCAAATAATGAAGTTGTAGATATATAACAATGGCAAGATTAAAAGAACAATATATGCAAGATATAAGACCTGGGTTACAGAAAAAACTTGGTCTTAGTAATCTAATGGAAGTACCTCAGATTAAAAAAATTACTCTCAATATGGGTGTAGGTGAAGTACTCCAAGATAAAAAGGCCATTGAGAAAGCTCAGTCTGACATGGAGAAATTATCTGGACAAAAAGCAATTATTACTAGAGCTCGCAAATCAGTTGCTTCTTTTAAAATCAGAGAAGGTATGCCTATTGGGGTCAAGGTTACACTTAGAAAAGACAGAATGTATGAATTTCTTGATCGACTGATCAATATTGCATTACCTAGAGTAAGAGATTTTAGAGGCTTGAGTAATAAATCATTTGATGGCACTGGTAATTATACTATCGGTGTTAAAGAACAGATTATTTTCCCAGAAATTGATTATGACAGTATAGATAGGATAAGAGGTCTTGATATTAGCATAACAACTACTGCAAAAAATAATGAGGAAGCGTTTGCTTTGTTAAAAGCCTTTAATTTCCCAATAAAGGAAAAAACCAGAAAGGAAGACATAAAGGAAACAGAAGTTGAAGCTCAACCAGAAGCAGCAGAAGTTGAAGCTCAACCAGAAGCAGCAGAAGTTGAAGCTCAACCAGAAGCAGCAGAAGTTGAAGCTCAACCAGAAGCAGCAGATCAAAAGGAAGAGAAATAAAATGACAAGAAAAGCAATCGTTCAGAGAGAATTAAAAAGGGTTAAAACAGTCCAACGTTTTGCAGAGAAACGAGCGGCATTGAAGAAAATAATGAATGATCCCAACTCTAGTTATGATGAAAAAAATGATGCAAGAATTAAATTTCAAAAAATGCCAAGAAATGCTAGCCCCTCAAGACTAAGAAATCGTTGTGCAATTACTGGAAGACCAAAAGGTTTTTATAGAAAGTTTGGATTAGGACGAAGTAAATTGAGAGAACAAGCAATGATGGGAAATATACCAGGATTGCATAAAGCAAGCTGGTAATAGATTAGGAATAAGATTATGACAATGACAGATCCAATAGCAGATATGCTCACTAGAATTAGGAATGCACATAAAATAAATGCAGTGTCTGTGTTGATTCCTAATTCAAAAACTAAACAAAATATTGCCAAAGTTCTCTATGACGAAGGTTACATCAATGCTTATCGTGTTGAGGAGCTTGATAATAATAAGAGCCATATTGTAATTGAATTAAAATATTTTGAAGGCAAGCCTGTTATAGAAAAAATTGATAGAGTTAGCAGACCAGGTTTGAGGATCTATCGATCACAAAATGATTTACCCAAAGTTATGGGTGGTTTAGGTATAGCAGTGGTATCTACCTCAAAAGGTATTATGAGTGACAGACAAGCTAGGCAAGATGGTTGTGGCGGTGAAGTTTTGTGTGTGGTGGCTTAAATTATGTCAAGAATAGCAAAACAACCTGTTAGTTTTCCCGAGTCTGTTCAGATCTCGATTAAGGATGATGAGATTTTACATATTCAAGGAGAAAAGGGAGAACTAGAATTGAATTTGATTAGCCAGATCGCAGTCAAGATAGAAAGTGATCAGTTATTAGTTAATTCAACATCAAAATCAAAATTCTCTAGGGCTGCTGCTGGGACATTTAGGAGTTTGATTAACAATATGGTTATAGGCGTTACTGAAGGTTATAAAAAAGAATTAGAATTGGTAGGGGTTGGTTATCGTGCTAAAACTCAAGGAAAGATGCTAAATTTGACATTAGGATTTTCGCATCCCGTTAATTATCAGATACCAGATGGTATAGAGATTTCAACACCTTCTCAAACAGAGGTCCTAATCAATGGAATTGATAAACAAAAGGTAGGTCAGGTTGCAGCTGAGCTAAGAGCAATTAGACCACCAGAGCCATATAAAGGAAAAGGAGTAAGGTATAAAAACGAGCAAATTACCTTAAAGGAAACTAAGAAACAAGTATAGGATTTTATAAATAAATGATTTCAAAATTAGAAAAAAGACTTCGAAGATCTAGAAAAACTCGATCTAGAATCAAAATGCTGGAAGCCTATAGACTAAGTGTTCATAGGTCATCAAAGCATATCTATGCTCAAATTACATCACCACAAGACAATACTGTTGTTGCATCTGCATCTAGCCTTGATCCAGAAATTAAAAAGCTTATTACTGATAAAACTAAAGGAAAAGTTGATGTCGCTAGAATAGTAGGTGAATCAATTGCTGAAAAGGCTAAAACAGCAAAAATAGATAAAGTTGCGTTTGATCGTTCAGGTTTTTTATATCATGGTCGAGTCAAGGCTTTAGCTGAGGCGGCAAGAGAAAAAGGACTTAATTTTTAACTATAAAAATATTATGAATACAGAAAGACAAAATGATGATTTGATAGAAAAGTTAGTAGCGGTTAATAGAGTTGCTAAAGTTGTAAAAGGAGGAAGGCAATTTGGTTTTGCAGCGATAACTGTTGTTGGTAACGGCAAAGGAAAGATTGGAATGGGCTATGGAAAGGCCAAAGAAGTCCCCTTAGCAATCCAAAAAGCCATGCAGGCTGCAAGAAAAAATCTTCATCAAGTAGCTTTGAATAAAGAGACAATTTATTACGAAGTAAATGGTAGACATGGTGCCTCTAAAGTTTATATGCAACCAGCAGCAGATGGTACAGGTATTATAGCCGGGGGTGCTATGCGTGCTGTTTTTGAATGTGTTGGCATAAGAAATATTTTGGCAAAGAGTTATGGATCAAGGAACCCTATAAATTTAGTAAGAGCAACAATTAATGCACTTGACTCAATGAGATCACCACGAAGAGTAGCAAAACGAAGAGGCATTCCTGTCCAAAAAATATTTACCTAGTTATGAGTAAGAGTTCAAAAAAAATAAAAATTAAATTGGTTAAAAGTCGATTTGGAAGGATTAAGAAGCATAAAGCTTCTCTTGCCGGTCTAGGCTTAAGAAAAATTAATCAGGTTATTGAATTGGATGCTACACCAGAAAATCTGGGCATGGTTAATCAAGTTAGGTACCTTCTGGAAGTTGAGGAAGTGTAAATGAAATTAAATACTTTAAAACCAAATGCAGGCAGCCGATCTAAAAAATTTAGGAAGGGAAAGGGTCATGCATCTGGACTTGGCAAAACTTCAGGAAGAGGGCATAAAGGTCAAAAAGCAAGATCTGGTGGTTTTCATAAGATTGGTTTTGAGGGTGGACAAATGCCACTCCAAAGACGGCTACCTAAAAGAGGTTTTACGTCCTTAAATAAAAAGGAAACTTCTGAATTAAGATTAGATCAACTTGAAAAGGTAAAAGCAGACATCATCGACCTAGATGCTTTAAAAAATGAGAATCTAGTGCCTAGATATATTCAAAAGATAAAAGTTATTGCAACAGGTGAATTGAATAAGGCTGTTACTATTCAAGGATTATCGCTTTCAGAAAATGCAAAAAAAGCAGTGATAAATTCAGGTGGAAAAATTTTAGATTAATATGGCTAAAACAACAAAAAATACTGCAAGATCAGCGTTAGGTGAAATGACAAGATTTGTTGAATTAAGGCAAAGGCTCCTTTTCCTTATGGGTGCCTTAATTATCTATAGAATTGGTACTTATATTCCTGTACCTGGGATAGATCCTAACGCTCTACAAAATTTCTTTGAAGAACAATCAGGGACTATTCTAAGCATGTTTAATATGTTCTCTGGTGGTGCACTAGAAAGACTAAGTATTTTTGCATTAGGTATATTTCCATATATTTCTTGCTCAATTGTTATGCAAATGGCTAGCGTTACTATTCCATCACTAAAAGAGTTAAAAAAGGAAGGTGAGTCAGGTAGAAGAAAAATAACTCAATACACAAGATATGGAACAGTTTTTCTTGCCTCATTTCAATCAATCGGCGCCTCAATTGCATTACAAAATCAAGGGGTTGTTGTCAGCCCAGGATTTAATTTTGTATTTACCTCATGCGTTACATTAGTTACAGGAACAATGTTTCTAATGTGGTTAGGAGAGCAAATTACAGAAAGAGGTTTGGGTAACGGCATTTCAATGATTATTTTAGCCAGTATTATTTCGGGATTACCTTCAGCAATAGGAGGAACTCTTGAGTTGGCAAATACAGGTGAAATATCCCCTGCTTTAGTCTTGATTCTGCTAATGTTGATAATCTCTGTGATTACTTTTGTAGTTTTTGTTGAGAGAGGTCAGAGAAGAATTCCTGTCAACTACGCTAAAAGACAACAAGGCAGGAAATTAATGCAAAGTCAATCAACCCATTTGCCTTTTAAAATAAACATGTCAGGAGTTATACCACCAATCTTTGCATCAAGTATAATTTTATTCCCTGCAACAATTGCTAGTTGGTTTGGAACTTCTGAAGGGTTCGATTGGTTACAAAATATTGCTGCACAATTATCGCCTGGGCAACCAGTCTATATACTTTTGTATGCATCACTTATCATGTTTTTCTGCTTTTTTTACACTGCACTGGTTTTTGATTCTAAAGACACAGCTGAGAATCTCCAAAGGTCAGGAGCTTTTATGCCTGGAATAAGACCTGGGCATCAAACATCACAATATATAGATAAAGTGTTAACAAGGTTAACATTTTGGGGCGGATTGTATATCATGCTCGTCTGTTTACTTCCTGAGTTTATGATTCTCTACTTTAGAGTACCATTTTACTTTGGTGGAACATCTTTGCTGATTATAGTTGTGGTTACTATGGATTTCATGGCTCAAATGCAGGCATTAATGATGTCAAAACAGTATGAGGGTCTTTTGAAAAAGGCTAACCTCAAAGGATACGGTAAAGGCGGTCAACTAAGATAGGCAATGAAAAGTAGAAATGAAAGTTAGAGCATCAGTTAAAAAAATATGCAGGAATTGCAAGGTGATACGTAGAAATGGCGTAGTACGAGTTGTTTGCAAAGATCCTAGGCACAAGCAAAGGCAGGGCTAACATAATGGCTAGAATAGCAGGAGTTAATATACCCGATAATAAGCATGTTAGAGTTTCACTGACCTATGTTTATGGTGTTGGCAATTCATTATCAAAGAAACTTTGTGAAAAGCTAAGTATTGCTGAGGATAAAAAAGTAATGGACCTCACAGAACAAGAATTAGAGAGCATAAGAACTGAATTAAGCAACCATCTAGTTGAAGGTGATTTGAGAAGAGAAATATCAACTAATATTAAAAGATTAATGGATCTCGGTTGTTACCGAGGTATAAGACATAGAAAAGGGTTACCAGTCAGAGGACAAAAAAGTAAAACTAATGCAAGAACTAGAAAGGGACCTAAAAAACCCATGAGAGCATAATAGCGAGTATAAATAATGGCAGTAACAAAGAAGAAAAAAGCAAAAAAGACTGTAATTGAAGGTATTGCACATATTCATGCAACCTTTAACAATACAATAATTACCATTACTGACCGAGCAGGAAACACTATTGCTTGGGCAACTGCTGGCGGCTCAGGATTTAGAGGATCAAGAAAAAGTACACCGTTTGCAGCACAAGTTGCTGCAGAGAAAGCTGGAACCAAGGCACAAGAATTTGGTTTAAAAGATATATTAGTTAAGGTTAAAGGGCCAGGCCCTGGACGAGATTCTGCATTAAGATCTCTTAATGCAATTGGGCTTCATATTGTTAGCATAGAAGATGTAACACCTTTACCACATAATGGTTGCAGGCCACCAAAACAAAGAAGAGTTTAGAGGTATTTATTATGGCAAGATATTTAGGACCAAAATGTAAGTTATCGCGAAGAGAAGGAACAGACTTGTTTCTTAAAAGCGGTATCAAACCCATAGAAAACAAATGCAAACTTAATACAATACCTGGATCAAGGGTAGGCTCTAGAAGAGAGAGGTTATCTGATTATGGAATCCAATTGAGAGAGAAACAAAAATTAAGAAGAATGTATGGTGTTTTAGAGAAACAATTTAGGAATTATTATAAGAAGGCTTCTAAAATCAAAGGTTCAACAGGAGAAAACCTATTAAAATTGTTGGAGACACGTTTAGATAATATGGTCTATAGAATGGGTTTTGCTGTAACTAGAGCTGAAGCGAGACAATTAGTGAACCATAAAGCTATAAAAGTTAATGGATCCATAATCAATATCCCATCCTTTCAAGTTTCAGCTAGTGATGAGATTTCCATAACCAAAAAAGCACAAGAACAACTAAGAATAAAGAATGCTGTAAATATTGCTTCACAATTAGGTATTAGTGAATGGCTATCGGTAGATTTAAAGCAGTTAAAGGGCATTGTTAACTCAATACCAGAAAGGGAGGATATACTCCCAGATATTAATGAAAACTTAGTAGTGGAATATTATTCTAAGTAATTTAGGAGTCAAGATAAAATGTTAGAAGATGAGAAAAATATTATTGAAGATGTAGTTGAAGAGGAAGAAATAGAAAAAGAAGAAATTGTCATTGATCTTCTTAATCCTCTGGTCATAAAGCTAGAATCACAAGAAGATGAACGTCATTCAAAAGTTTCTATAGAGCCTTTTGAAAGAGGCTTTGGATATACTTTAGGTAATGCATTAAGGCGGGTTTTACTGTCAAGCTTGCCTGGTTATGCAATTACAGAAGTACAGATAGATGGGGTTTTACATGAATACACCACTATTGAGGGTGTGCAGGAAGATGTTGTGGAAATTCTTTTAAACCTTAAGGGTGTGGCAATAAATATACAAGGAAGAGATACAGCAGAATTTGTCTTGAGTAAGAAGGGGCCATGTACTGTTACAGCTGGTGATATTCAATTAGATGCAGATACAGAGGTAGTGAATCCTGATCACCATATAGCCACCATTAGCTCCAAAAAAGAACTTAAAATGCAAATAAAAGTAGAGAAGGGCACTGGTTATAGGCCTGTGGCTACACAGAGCAAAGAGGCTGAAGCAACTATAGGTTTATTAAAACTTGATGCGTCATTTAGCCCTATAATAACTGTAACTTACAGTGTCGAAGCCGCTCGGGTTGAACAGCGAACGGATTTAGACAAGCTCATTGTTGATTTAGAAACTGATGGAACCATTGAACCTGAAAGAGCAATTAAATATGCTGGAGCAATTCTTCAGAATCAGTTAAGTATTTTTACTGATTTGACTAGAGTTCAAGAACAGCAACAAGAAGAGGAAGAAGTCTTAATAGATCCTATTATGTTGAGACCTGTTGATGAGCTGGAATTAACGGTCCGCTCAGCAAATTGTCTTAAAGCTGAAAATGCCAACTATATTGGTGATTTAGTGCAAAAAACAGAGGTCGAGTTATTAAGAACTCCCAATCTTGGAAAGAAATCTTTAAATGAAATCAAAGAAATATTGGCAAGCCATGATTTATCCTTAGGTATGGAGTTAGATAATTGGCCACCAAAAGAAATAGCTGTTGATGAGGTAAGACAATAAGGTTTATATTGTTAATTAAGGATGAATCATGAGACATAGAAAAACAGGTAGACGCTTAGGAAGAACAAGTAGTCATAGAAAGTCTATGTACAAAAACATGGCTTCGTCTCTTATTGAGCATGAATCAATATCAACCACGTTACCAAAGGCAAAGGAGTTGAGAAAGACTTTAGAACCATTAATTACCCTAGCTAAAGAAGATGGGGTCTCACAGAGAAGAAGGGCGTTTGATCTATTGAGAGATAAGCAAGCAGTTGGGAAGTTATTTAATGAATTAGGCCCAAGGTTTAAGGACAGACCTGGCGGATATCTTAGAATACTTAGAAAAGGTATTAGAAATGGAGATACTGCACCTATGGCAATAGTCCAACTTGTTGATTATCAATTTGATAAAGATCTAGATGAACTTCCTGAATAATTTCTTATATTTTGGATAGAAGAACTATATTAACTGGCATTACCACTACGGGGACACCTCATCTTGGTAATTATGCTGGAGCGATCAATCAAGCAATTCAATCAAGTAAGAATGCAGAACATAATTCCTTTTTTTTCTTAGCTGATTATCATTCCCTTATTAAAAATAAAAATCCTGAAGAAATAAGACAATCCTCTGTAGAGGTAGCTGCAACTTGGATTGCATTAGGCCTTGATACAAAAAAGACAATTTTTTATAGGCAGTCAGATATTCCAGAAATTCTAGAGTTAAATTGGATATTGAATAACTTCACAGCAAAAGGATTGATGAATAGGGCGCATGCTTATAAATCAGCTGTCAATGCGAATCAAAGCAATAATGATTCTGATCCTGATAAAGGAATTAACATGGGCTTATTTTCATACCCTGTGCTTATGGCAGCAGATATTCTAATGTTTAAAGCATCCCATGTGCCTGTAGGACAAGATCAGATACAACATTTAGAAATGACCAGAGATGTAGCTCAGAGATTTAATCATCTTCATGGTGAAATATTTGTCGTTCCTGAAGCGATTCTGAACAAGAAGTCTTCAGTGCTTCCAGGTTTGGATGGGAGAAAAATGAGTAAAAGTTATAACAATTTTATTCCTCTTTTTTGTTCCTCTGATGATCTGCGTAAATTTGTAATGAAGATAAAAACTAATTCATTGGAGCCAGGTGAACCCAAATCAACTGATGATTCTCATTTATATGATATATATAAGGCTTTTGGAACAGATGATCAAACTAATAGTTTTAAGAACAAATTACAGGAAGGAATGAGCTGGGGAGATGCCAAACAAGAATTATTTGAGTTATTAGATAGCATATTATCAGATTCAAGAGATGAGTATTATAGACTCATTAAAGATCCTTCTCATCTCAATGCACTTTTGCTGAATGGCGCCCAAAGAGCTAGAGAATTATCAGTGCCTTTTTTATCAGAAATTAAACAATTGGTAGGTATAGGTTCACTGACTTAGAAGATTCCTAAGATATTGTGCTGTATGTGAAACTTTAGATTCTGCCACCACTTCAGGGGTTCCTTCAGCAACAATTTCACCACCTTTGTCGCCACCTTCAGGTCCAAGATCAATAATCCAGTCAGCAGTTTTAATAACATCTAAATTATGTTCAATAATAACAATCGTATTGCCTTCATCTCTTAGTTTAATGAGTACCTTAAGCAGTTGATTCACGTCATGAAAGTGAAGACCGGTTGTAGGCTCATCTAAAAGATAAAGAGTATTTTGATTGGTTCTTTTAGATAATTCTTTTGATAGCTTTATTCTTTGTGCTTCACCACCAGAAAGAGTAACAGCATTTTGTCCTAATTTAATATATCCCAAGCCTACATCTATGAGTGTTGCGAGTTTATTCTTGATTGAAGGAATATTTTTAAAAAATAAGTAAGCTTCATCCGCTGTCATATCCAGTACCTCATAAATGCTTCTTTCTTTATAGATAATCTCTAATGTTTCTCTATTAAATCGCTTGCCGTCACAGACATCACAGATCACATAAATATCAGAAAGAAAGTTCATTACTACCTTAATTAGACCTCCTCCTTGACATGTTTCACAACGACCACCTTTCACATTAAAACTAAACCTTCCAGGTTTATAGCCCCTCGATCTTGATTCTTGTGTGCCTGCAAATAATTCTCTAACAGCAGTAAATAAACCGGTATAAGTTGCTGGATTGGAACGTGGCGTTCTACCAATAGGGCTTTGACTGATATTAATAATTCTTTTGATATCCTCATACCCACTGATTGATGTTGCTTCAAAATGTTCAGAGATTTTATTTTCTAATTTTGAGCGGAGCAATGGCTTTAAAGTATTATTAATTAGTGTTGATTTGCCAGAACCAGAAACACCAGTTACACAAGTCAATAGATTTAACGGTATTTTTGCGTTTAATGATTTGAGATTATTTTTGCAGGCATTATTGATCTTAATTGCTTTTGATTTATTAGCCACAATTCTTTTCTTTGGTACTTTTATAGTTTTTTTGCCGTTTAGATAGTCTGCTGTTAACGATTTTTTCCCCTTGATAATCGATTCTAGGCCTCCTTGTGACACAATTTCACCGCCATTGTTACCAGCGCCAGGCCCAAGATCCACAATATGATTTGCAGATCTGATTACTTCTTCATCATGCTCTACCACTATAACCGTATTACCCAGATCTCTTAATTTTGTAAGCGTTTTAATTAATCTTTTATTATCGCGTTGATGTAGGCCAATGGTAGGTTCATCTAAGACATACATTACACCTACTAGTCCAGAACCAATTTGGCTTGCTAATCTTATGCGTTGAGATTCTCCACCAGATAACGTTTCTGCACTTCTCTCTAAATTAAGGTAATTCAGACCAACATTTGATAAAAACTCTAAACGGTTAATAATTTCTTTAACAACACTCTTTGCAATTTCGCCCCTGCTACCAGTCAATTTAAGTTGATTAAAAAAACTCAAGATTTCATTAATATTCATTTTCGTTAGATCTGAAATATTTGCTTTACCTATGAAAACATTTCTAGCAGATTCATTTAGTCTGGATCCTTGGCATAAGCTACACGGTTTTGTGCTCATGAATTTAGATAAAGCATCTTTAACAGCTTGCGATTCAGTCTCCTTATATCGTCTTTTAAGATTAGGAATTACCCCTTCAAATGGATGTTTTCTCGATATTCTTTTACCGCCTCTCCCAGGATAGTAGAATTGAATTTTCTCTTTGCCACTTCCATGAAGTAACATGTCTTTTATATCTTCACCATAGGAAGCATAGGGTTCTTCGATATCAAAACAAAAGTGTTTTGAAAGACTCCTAATCAAATGAAAATAATAAAAATTTCTTTTATCCCATCCTCTGATAGCACCTTCTGAAATACTCAATTTATCATTCTTAATAACTAATTCTGGGCTAAAGAAATGTTCTACACCTAGTCCATCACATAGAGAACATGCTCCGGCAGGATTATTAAATGAGAAGGTTCTAGGTTCAAGCTCAGTGATTGAGTAACCGCATTCAGGACAGGCAAATTGATTAGAGAATAAATAAGTGGTGTCATTTTTTTCAGAAGAGATTACCTTTGCTATTCCATTGGATAGACTAAGAGCGGTTTCGAATGATTCTGTCAGTCGTGGAGCAATCTCAGATTTGATGGAAAATCTATCGACAACTACCTCTATAGTATTATTTTTCTTTGCGTCAACAGTGGGAAGATCATCTATATCATATACAACACCATTAATTCGTAAACGGACAAAACCTCTAGATCTAATATTTTTTATTAATTCTAAATGTTCGCCTTTCCTATCAGTCACCAATGGAGAGAGCAGAAGAAATTTATTACCCTGTGTTAATTGCATGACTTGATCTACCATTTCACTGATATTTTGAATACCAAGTGTCCTTTTATGAGTTGGGCATTTGGGCACTCCAGCTCTTGCAAATAGCAATCTTAAATAATCATAAATCTCGGTTACAGTTCCTACAGTCGATCTAGGATTATGGGAGGTTGTTTTTTGTTCTATAGATATTGCAGGAGATAACCCCTCAATCAGATCCACGTCAGGTTTTTCCATCATAGATAAGAATTGTCTTGCATAAGCAGATAATGATTCCACATAGCGTCTTTGACCTTCTGCATAAATAGTATCGAATGCAAGTGATGATTTTCCTGAGCCTGAAAGACCCGTAAGTACGATTAGTTGATTTCTAGGAAGCTCTAAGTCGAGATTCTTTAAGTTGTGAGTCCTAGCACCTTTTATTTTAATCTGATCCATAATAGAAAAAAATTATCCAAACGTTCTATTGTAAATCTTTTTTAGATTGAGAGCCAAAAGCAAACGTTTTTGATACAATTAGTTTCAAAATTATTTAGAAAAATTAGGGAAAATTATGGCAAGAGGCATTAACAAAGTAATTGTTGTTGGTAATCTAGGAGCTGATCCAGACACTAGGTTTATGCCAAGCGGCAATGCAGTAACTAATATTAGTGTTGCAACTTCAGAATCATGGAATGATAAAGAAACCGGCGAGAGACAGGAGAAAACTGAATGGCATCGCGTTGTTTTTTTTGGTCGCCTTGCAGAAATAGCTAGTGAGTATCTTAAAAAAGGCTCCCAAGTTTATATTGAGGGTAAACTGCAAACTAGAAAATGGGAGGATAAAGAAGGTAACGAACGTTGGACGACTGAAATAGTATCTAATCAGATGCAAATGCTTGGTGAAAAAATGAGCCAGAGCGCATCTAATCAGGGTAATGTGACGAAGCAGAACAATTCTTCTAATGAATTTGTTGATGAAGAGTTTGATGACGATATCCCATTTTAGCAATAATCCAATTAACCCATAATATTTCGGTGTCAAAAAAGATCTTTATAAAATCTTTTGGTTGTCAGATGAATGAATATGATTCATCTAAGATGCTTGATCTAATGCGCCTCGAAAGAGGCATGGAATCTACTGATGATCCATCAATAGCTGATCTAATTCTACTTAACACATGCTCCATTAGAGAGAAACCTCAAGAAAAAGTTTTTTCTCAATTAGGTCGCTGGAAAGAGTATAAAAAAATTAATCCTAATTTAGTCATAGGTGTTGGCGGATGTGTTGCCAGTCAAGAGGGAACAAATATTATTAGCAGAGCACCTTATGTTGATCTAGTTTTTGGTCCGCAAACACTGCATCGTCTTCCGACTATGTATGATCAAGTAATTAAATCAAGAGACCCTGTTGTTGATATTAGTTTTCCTAAAGTTGAGAAGTTTACAGTTTTACCAAAAACGCCAGATATCAAACCATCTGCCTTTGTGTCAATTATGGAGGGTTGTAGCAAGTTTTGTAGTTTTTGTGTAGTTCCTTATACACGAGGTCTTGAAGTCAGTCGGCCACCTGAAGGTATTCTTAATGAAATACAAGATCTTGCAGACCGTGGAGTTAAGGAAGTCAATCTTTTAGGTCAAAATGTTAATGCCTATAGAGCTAAGGACTCAAGCGGCAGAAAGTTAAAATTAGCAGACTTGATTGAACAAGTTGCTGATATAAAAGGGGTAGAGAGGATACGTTTTACCACTTCTCATCCTTTACAATTTACTGATGATTTAATCACTATTTTTGAGAATACAAAGTTAGTAAACTATTTGCACTTACCAGTACAAAGTGGCTCCAACAAAATCCTTAAATTAATGGAAAGGAAGCATAAAGTTGATCTATATATTGAAAGAATAAATAAGCTAAGAAAACTTAGGCCTGATATCAGTATATCGTCTGATTTTATCGTCGGTTTTCCGGGGGAAACTGATGATGATTTTCAAGAGACTTTAGATTTAATTGATATTATTGGTTTTGATCAATCTTTTAGCTTTATTTTTAGTCCTAGACCCAATACTCCAGCAGCAAATATGGAAGACAATATATCTTATAAAATTAAATTAAATCGATTGGATCAACTGCAGTCTAAAATTAATAATAATGCCAGACACATTAGTCAAAATATGGTGGGGTCTAATCAAATAGTGCTCGTGGAGAAAAAATCAAAAAAAACAAGAAGACAATTAGCTGGTCGCACAGAAAACAATCGTTGGGTCAACTTTGATGGAGATGAAAGCTTAATTGGTCAGTTAATAGAACTAAGGATAACTGAAGCTCTTCCTAATTCTCTTCGCGCAAGATTTATTAACTAAGATATATAGATACATTGAAGACAAAAGAATTCCAAATTGAATCAATAGATAATTCCACACTGGTTAATTTATTGGGTATTTTTGATTCTCATATGAGATCAATAGAAAGTGAATTAGAAATTAAAATTAAGACTAGGGGGAACACATTTGTTCTTTCCGGAGGGGATCAGGGACTTCAGGTAGGAGAGAAAATTATCCATGATCTTTATGTGATGGCAAAAGATGAGAACTTAAATCAAGAAAAGGTTCACCTGGTTATCAATAAACACTTAAACAGTGAACATAATTTGGCCAATGGATCGAAATATTTTGAAACTATAATTAGAACACCAAATAAAGAGATTAAAACAAGAACAAAGAATCAATTGCGCTACATTCAAGCTATAAGGGCTAATGATTTATCCTTTGGCATAGGCCCAGCAGGCACGGGGAAAACTTATTTAGCAGTTGCTGCTGCGATAGAGTCACTTCAGAAGGAAGAGGTTAAAAGAATTATTCTCGTTAGACCTGCTGTTGAAGCTGGAGAGAGTTTAGGCTTTCTTCCTGGAGACTTATCACAAAAAGTTGACCCATATCTTCGTCCAATGTACGACGCCCTATATGAAATGTTGGGTAGGGACCAAGTTAATAACCTAATTGAGAGAAGAGCAATAGAATTAGCTCCACTGGCTTTCATGAGAGGTAGATCTTTGAATGAGAGTTTTATCATATTAGATGAGGCACAGAATACCACTGAAGAACAGATGAAAATGTTCCTAACTAGAATGGGCTTCGGTTCTAAATCTGTCATTAATGGCGATGTTACTCAGATAGATTTACCTCCTGAGAAAATATCTGGGTTGAAACATGCCTTAAAGGTGCTTTCCGACGTTAAAGATATTGCTGTTGTGAATTTTGTTCACACTGATATTGTTCGGCATCGAATAGTCCAAAAAATTGTTGAAGCCTATAATAAATTTAAACAATCAGTATGAAAACTGAAGACAGTTCTTTTATTGTCGATTTTCAATCATCAGATAATATGATTTTCCCAGTTGAAACACTGCTGGTAAACAAAGCTATCAAGATAGCCTACTTGAATGCTTCACAAACTTATAATTACTCTGTCGGAGTCACACTGAGACTTGTTGATAGTGAGGAAGGTCAATCCATTAACAAACAATTTAAGAAAATTAATAAACCAACAAATGTTTTAGCTTTTACTGGAGATCTTGAGAAAGAAAGAACATTAGGAGTTAGCCCGCCTTTTCTAGGTGATATTATCGTTTGTTTACCAATTGTTGAGAAAGAAGCTAAAGTATTGAATATAGAGGTGTCTTCACATTTTCTACACATGGTTATACATGGTTTTCTGCATTTACTAGGTTATGATCACAATACTGATAAAGAAGAAATAGAAATGATACAACTTGAGAATTTAGTTTTGACAGAGTTAGGTATAGAGAATAGTGCATAGAATGATGTTATTTGATTCTATAAGGTCATTTTTTAAATCAAAAAAGAATGATCCTGAGAGTTTTTACTCTATGGTTGAATCCACCCAATGGAAAAACTTCATCGGTAATGATGAAATTAAAATGATCAAAGGAGTTATTAAGGTCTCAGAACTAGAAGTGAGCGATATCATGGTCCCTCGGTCAAACATGATCGCTCTAGAAAAATCATATGCAATTGATCTGCTGCTAAAAATAATCAGTGATTCGGGGCATTCAAGGTTTCCAGTGATTGGTGAGAATAAAGATGAAGTTTTAGGTATTTTATTGGCAAAGGATTTATTGAGGTTTTCTAAAGATAGCCAGGAAAATTTTGATATGGAAGATTTTATTAGGCCAGCCACTTTTATCCCAGAGAGTAAACGATTAAAGATACTCCTAAAAGAATTTAGAAAAAGCAGAAATCATATTGCAATTGTTGTTGATGAGTACGGGAGAACAGCAGGGTTGCTAACCATTGAGGATGTCCTTGAGCAAATTGTAGGTGATATTGAGGATGAATATGATGCTGAAGATATACCTATGATTAAAGAAGTGGGGCACAAGCTATACATTGTTGATGCTTTAGTAAGAATAGAATACTTTAATGATTTTTTTGACACTGAATTCCTAGATGAAGATTATGATACTTTAGGGGGCTTGCTTATCAAGACTTTTGGCAGATTGCCAAAAGAAGAAGAGACGATTGATCTCAAAACAATACAATTTAGAATTTTACAAGCAGATAATAGGCGTCTTCAGAGTATAGAAGTCAAAAAAATTGATTAAGCAATTATTAGCTTCTATTTTAACTGCTCTATTCTATGTATCAGGCTTTGAGCCATTTGGTATAGCCATTGCTCCATTGTTTTGTCTAGTTTACCTCTTTTATTTTGCCTTAAATCACTCTCCAAAGAAGACAGCCATATTTTATTATCTGTTTGGGTTTTTCTGTTTCTCAATTGGATTATATTGGCTCTATATTAGTATTCACATTGTTAGTGGGTCGCCGCTGTGGTTAGCAATTCTATTGATAGGATTTTTATCTGGAGTGATGGCTATATTTTATTGCCTGATTGGCTATATTATTAGTTATGCTTACCAACTGTTTAAATCTAAATATTTAATATTAACTCTATTAGCACCTGCAATCTGGACTCTTTCAGAGCTATTAAGAGGTTATGCGTTTACAGGCTTCACTTGGTTGACTATAGGTTATAGTCAGAGTAGTACATTTTTATCAGCATGGGCACCTATAGGGGGAGTTTATTTAGTGTCTTTTTTTGTGTCACTTATTGCAGGCCACTTTTTGCTAATTAGCTCAAGAATACGGCCTCTACTCTCACTTTTTGGGGTGTTGATGATCATAGGAAGTTCTTTTTTTATTAGGCCAATAGAGTGGACTGAAAGAGTGAATAAAGAATTTAGTGTGGCTCTAGTCCAAGGAGCTGTAGCCCAAGAGAAAAAATGGTTAACTACTGAGTTTATAAGAACTCTCACCTTATACCGAAACAGCCTTCTTGATTTAGAAAATACAAATTTAGTTATTTGGCCAGAAGTGGCTATCCCTGCCTATGCAGAAAATGTTGAAGGTTATTTAGATGAATTAGAAGGTATTCTTAAAAATCAAAATATAGATTTATTAATGTTAGGAATTAATACAAAAGGTAAAAACGATGAAGTTTTTAATTCTGTGATCACCCTCGGCAGTGATGATAATAGGGTTTATCATAAAAGACACTTAGTTCCTTTTGGTGAGTATTTTCCAGTTCCCAGTTTTGTAAGAGAGTGGCTACAACAGATGAATTTACCAAATAGAGACATATCAAAAGGGTCAGAAGATCAAGAGATGCCTAAATTGAACGAATATTTCATCGCCACCTCTATATGTTATGAGGATATATTTGGTTATGAATTACACGATTTTATGCCGTTAGCTAATGTCTTGGTGAATGTTACCAACAATGCTTGGTTTGGAGAATCCATAGCCTCTTCGCAGCATTTTCAAATGTCGAGAATGCGAGCAATAGAGACTGGTAGGTACCTTCTAAGGTCAACCAACACAGGGATCACTGCTATCGTTATGCCAGATGGAAACATTAAGAAAGAATTAGAACCTTACAATTTCTCAATTCTGAAAGGCAACTTTTATCCAATGAAAGGTGAAACACCGTATTCCAGATTTGGTGATTTATTCGTTATATTATTAATGACATTGATTATGACTTTAGGATGTTTTATAGGTATGCTTCGTTTAAAAAATAATAATGTCTGAAAATAAATACAATCCAAGAGAAATAGAAGCTGAGGCTCAAAAATTTTGGGAAGAGAAGAAAGTTTTTGAAGTATTTGAGGACCCAGAAAAGGAAAAGTTTTATTGTTTATGTATGTTTCCATATCCAAGTGGAAGATTACATATGGGTCATGTACGGAATTACACCATTGGCGATGTAATTTCTAGATATCAAAGAATGCAGGGTAAGAATGTTCTTCAACCCATGGGTTGGGATGCCTTTGGCTTGCCTGCTGAAGGTGCAGCAATTAAGAATAAAATGCCCCCAGCTCAATGGACTAGGGAGAATATTACATACATGAAGCATCAGCTAAAGCTGCTGGGTTTTGGTTATGATTGGACTAGAGAGTTAGCAACCTGCGACCCCGATTATTATCGTTGGGAACAATGGATGTTTACAAGATTATATGAGAAAGGGTTAGCTTATCGAGATAAAGCAATAGTCAATTGGGATCCAGTTGAAAATACAGTATTAGCTAATGAACAAGTGATTGATGGAAAAGGCTGGCGATCAGGGGCTACAATTGAACGGAGAGAGTTACCACAATGGTTTTTGAGAATAACAGATTATTGTGAGGAATTATTGTCGGGTTTAGAAGACGTTGAATGGCCTGAACAAGTCAAAGTAATGCAGAGAAACTGGATTGGTCGATCTGAAGGATTTGAGATTGATTTCAGATTATCTGAATCTGGAGAGATAATTGCTGCTTATACAACAAGACCAGACACTCTGCTTGGTGCAACTTATATGGCACTAGCTCCAGAGCATCCATTGGTTCAAGACACTGCAAAAAATAATACTGAGGTTTCTAAATTTCTGGAAGAAACAAAATCTCAGTCTGTCTCTGAAGAGGCATTAGAGAAAATGGATAAAATTGGAGTTCCATTGGGGATACAAGCAACCAATCCAATAAATGGAGAAAGTATCCCACTTTGGGCAGCAAACTTCGTTTTGATGACTTATGGCACAGGCTCAATTATGTCTGTTCCAGCTCATGATCAGAGAGATTTTGATTTTGCGAAAAAATATGATCTTAATATAAAGCCCGTTATTGTTCCTAAGGAAGGCTCTAAGGGTCATGATTTTGAAGTCTCAGCATTTACTGATCAAGGTGACTTAATCAATTCTGGAGAATTTAATGATTTAGATTCAAATGAAGCAAAAACAACAATAGGAGATCGTTTAGTTAGTGAGGGGCTAGCTAAAAAAGTTATCAACTATCGTTTAAGGGACTGGCTAATTTCAAGACAAAGATATTGGGGTGCCCCTATACCAGTATTAATGAATGAAAAAGACGAGATCATTGCAGAAAAAGATGAAAATCTTCCTGTTATATTGCCAGAAGATGTTCAATTTGACGGTGTTCAATCGCCAATAAAATCCATGAAAGAATTTTTTGAAGTGACTTTGGATAATGAAGTAACTCACATCCGGGAAACTGATACCTTTGACACGTTTATGGAGTCTTCTTGGTATTATGCCCGCTTTTGTTCTAGTGATTCTCAGGAGAAAATGCTTGATGAAAGAGCTAAATATTGGCTACCTGTAGATTTGTATATTGGTGGTATTGAACATGCTATTCTTCATTTACTGTATGCCCGTTTTTATCATCGATTATTGAGAGACGAGGGATTAGTCGATAGTGATGAACCTTTTAAACGGTTATTAACTCAAGGCATGGTTCTTAATAATGGTGCTAAGATGTCTAAATCTTTAGATAATACAGTCGATCCAGAAGAAATGATCAATAATTACGGAGCCGATACTGTTCGATTATTTATGATGTTCACAGCCCCACCTGAGCAATCTCTTGAATGGTCTGATAAGGCAATTAAGGGTTCTTTTAGATTTCTGAAAAGGTTATGGACACTGGTTCAATCAAGACGTGATGAGCTGTTAAACACAGATGAGATTAATTCACAGGATCATTTCAATGAAAAACAGACAATACTGAGGAGAAAGACTCATCAAACTATTGCAAAGGTGAGTGATGATATTGGTCGAAGATATACTTTTAACACTGCAATAGCGGCAGTTATGGAGTTAGTCAATGACCTTAATGTGTTTCAAATTGAAGATGAAATAGATAAGAAAGTTGCTAAAGAAGCTACCACATCTGTCCTATTGTTACTTTCGCCGATTGTTCCTCATATTTGTAATCGTTTATGGCTGGATCTTGGTTTTGATCAGCCTATTATAGATGAAGTTTGGCCCAAGCATAATCCACACCTGATGATGACTGACACCTTAGAAATTATTGTCCAAGTCAATGGGAAACTGCGTTCAAAAATTACTGTCGATAGCGCTATAGGAAATCCTGAACTAGAAGAGTTAGTGTTAATGGATGAAAAAATAAAAAAATACACTGACAATCAGACAATTAAAAAGATTATCATTGTTCCTAAAAAGTTAGTTAATATCGTTATCTAATGATTTCTCTTAAACAATTAACCTTTGTGATTTGTCTTCTGTTTCTAACAGGCTGTGGTTTTGAGCTTCAGAATACCGGAGAGTTAAAACAAACAATTAATATCATCCATATACAAACCAATGATCCTTATACTGTCTTTTATAGGAATATAAAAAATCAATTTAGAGAAAGTGGCATAAGAGTCACAGATAACAGAGAAGAAGCAGCTTATGTTTTAGTTATTGAGAAAGATTTTTCTAATGACAGAGTCCTAAGTATTTCTGCTAAAAACACGCCAAAAGAGTATGAAATTGTATATCAAGTCCAATGGTCTCTATTTAAGGACAAGACCCAGTTAATCTCTAATGTGAAGCATCTGGAACTTCAAGATTATAGTTTTGATCAAAATCAATTGTTGGGTAAAAGTAAGGAAGCAGAATTTATAATGGATTCACTTGCAACTAGGATTTCTAGAGCAGTTTTAACAAGATTAGGTAATATTTAAGTATGTCAACACTCCATTTCACATATTCGACTATGAATGCTGGGAAATCTACAGCACTTCTACAGGCTAATCATGGTTATCAGGAAAGAGGTATGCATACCATGATCTTTACTTCAGCTAGGGATGATCGTTATGGTGATTCTGAGATTGTTTCGAGGATTGGATTAAGAGCTGATGCTGAAACTTTCTCAGAATCAGATAATTTATTTAATATAGTAAAAGCAAATAACAACAAAACACCTCTTCATTGTGTATTAATTGATGAAGCTCAATTTCTTACCAAGGAACAAGTTTTACAATTAGGACAAATAGTTGATCAATTGAATATCACTGTTCTTACTTATGGGATTAGAACAGATTTTCAGGGAGAATTATTTGATGGTAGCCAATATCTATTAGCATGGGCTGACAGATTAAAAGAATTAAGAGCTGTGTGCCATTGTGGGAACAAAGCCACTATGATCATAAGGGTGGATGATAAGGGTGAAATTATACGAGAAGGTCAACAGATTGATATAGGCGGCAATGAGAAATATCTTTCCCTCTGCCGAAAGCATTTCCATGAAGGAACAATAAGAACAGTTTAAGAGATAACGCCTACTACTAAGCCAGTAAAACACGAGGCTAGCGTGGCTGCAATAAGCGCTTTACCGCTCACCGATATTAAGTCATCTTTTCGATTGGGTATCATCGTACCAATCCCACTTAATAGAATGCCAACGCTCGATAGATTAGCAAAACCACAGAGGGCATAGAGCATAATAATGCGACTTTTCTCAGATAAAGCATTTGCATCAATCCCAGATAAGTTAATGTATGCAACAAACTCATTAAGTATAAATTTCACGCCCAGTAAAGAACCTGCCAATTGCATTTCTGATTGTGGAATACCCATACACCATGCAATGGGTGCAAAAATCCACCCTGCAATTCGTTCAAGTGTCACAGGTTCTCCCATGACAGGAGGTAATATATACTCAAGTCCATTATTTGCTAAGCTGACAAATGTAATCAGTACAAGAAGTAGAGCAGCAATATTGAGAGTTATTTGAAGACCATCTGCTGTCCCTGATGTTAATGCATCCATGGTGCTTCTATATAGTTTTGATTTTTCAATCTCACTTTGATCTTCAGTTTTTTTATCACTTGGCATCATGATATTGGCGTACATAATTGCAGCTGGTACCGAAATAATTGATGCAGTTAGAAAATGTCCAATCAGGTTAGTCTCATAAAGACCTGAAAGCATTGTCACGAAAACAACCATGACCCCACCTGATATGGTGGACATACCCACAGTCATGAGAACTAATAATTCATGTTTAGTCATTTTATTTAAGTAAGGCCTGACCAATAAAGGTGCTTCAACCTGTCCAAAAATGATGTTAGCAGTCGCACTTAAACCTACTGGTCCTCCTACATTCAGAGGTTTTTTAAATATTGTGGCAATGATTTTGATGACGAAGGGTAGAATCCTCCAATGCCAAAAAATAGCTGATAAAGCAGAGACCACTATAATCAACATTAAACCTGAGAATATAAAAATATTAGCAAAAGCAGGATCTATGACTTCAAATGGTTTTGGAGCCCCTTCTGCTAGATAACCAAAAACAAATCCTGTGCCTTTGTCAGTCGCATCTTTTAAGGCTAAAACACCTTGTGATAGGGAATCAAACATATTTGTGATAAGCGGTACTTTTATTAGTAAAAAGGCCAGCAAGAATTGCAAGACAATAGCATTAGTTAGATAGAACAGGTTTATTTTCTTTTTATTGGTAGAGAAAATAGCGCCTAGAAATATAAGGATTAATCCTCCTATTGTTACCTGTATGTGTTCCATAATTTAACTAGTCTACAGTAGTTTAATTTCATATAAACGTTGTTGAAGAAAATCATCTGCCATTATTCCTTCTGGATAGAGATTAGGATGATCTTTATCAATGCATGTTGAGAGTGTTTCTATGAACCAGTCAGGGTTTGGATGTAAAAAAAATGGGATGGAATAACGTGATGAGTTCTTAGCAATATCAGAGGGAGTGGTAACCCTATGAAGCACAGAGGGTAAACGGTTATTAGTGAATCTTTCCAGCATATCACCAATATTGCATACAACAGTGCTTTGAGGAGTATCTATAGGATGCCATTGATCATTAACAAAAATTTCAAGTCCTGGTTTATTGCCTCCAATTAATAGAGTAATAAGATTAATATCACCATGAGCTCCGGATCTTTCACCTTTATCTTCTACAACAGGTGGGTAGTGTATCGTTCTTAAAACGCTATTCCCATTATTGATGTGTGGTTCAAAATACCCCTGTTCAAGATCTAAATATAAAGCAACTGCTTCCATTAGCTCTTTTCCGAACTGATCAAAAGCATTAAACAGTTCAATGATTTTTATTCGAAATTCTTTAATTTCGTCTGCATACTGGTTATCAAACATATATTTTCTATATGGATGATTAATTGGTAACTCCCTTCCCATTTGCCAGAATTCTTTTAAGTCTGCATGTTGCCCACCCTTAGGTGTTTCAATACGATAAGGTGTATAACCTCTTGCGCCCCCTAGATCTTTTAAAAAATATTTCATTTTAATATCATCATTTAGTGAAAAAAATGCTGAGAACATTTCAATTGATTCACTGACTAAGCTATTTGATATAGGGTGATCATTAATGCCGCAGAAACCTGATAATTTATGATTTTTACCAAGCTGATGTGCAAAAGCCGCTGGGTCTTTATCCCAGAGTTCATAACTAATGGTCTCGACTATACTCATTTATAATTTTGTTGGGTTTGGTGCGTCACCATAAATTTCTTTGGGATCAAAAGCTTTCTCTGAGTCTGTAAATTCAAGTTTAACTTCACCATTTTTAAAGTTAATTCTTCGGTAAAAACAAGTTCTATAGCCAACGTGACAGCTTGCCCCACCAATTACTTCAACTTTAGCCCAGATCGCATCTTGATCATCATCAATTTTAAGTTCCACCACATTTTGGTAGAAACCACTGGTTGCACCCTTATGCCAAATAAGATTCCTGCTGCGACTGAAATAATGCATTTGACCTGTGGTAATAGTTTGTTTCAAAGCATCTGAATTCATATAACCGTGCATCAGAAGTTCACCTGATCCATAATCTGTTGCTACAACAGGTATTAATCCTTTTGCATCGAATTTAGGAGCTAACTCTGATCCTTCCTCAATCTGTTGGATGTTCAGCCTTTTAGAAAATAAGTTTTTTGTATTCAATTCATGAACCCCAGAATCTTATTGAAACATTAGGTATTATAACTTTCATAAATGCAATAAAAATAATTAATGAATATAAAACTCTACAATACATTAGCTGGAAAGAAACAAAACTTTAT
>Ga0209019_1000231_pt1 | contig 28424 bp, 30 predicted proteins | sample METZYME_3_300m_FD_187549 | JGI IMG/M metagenome (GOLD analysis project Ga0209019, IMG submission 187549) | Marine microbial communities from oxygen minimum zone in mesopelagic equatorial Pacific - METZYME_3_300m (SPAdes) (version 2) | ecosystem: Environmental > Aquatic > Marine > Oceanic... | reverse complement strand
TATATATAATTAATTTACAGACAAGCACACACTTAACGCGTCTACTTTTGCCTTAATTGATGTATCGATTACTTTGTCGCCTTCCTTAATAATCACACCGCCTTTTAGTGTCTCATCAACGACAGTATCGATAGTTACTGTTGTTTTGTGCTTGCTTGTCAAATCGTCAACGATTGCCTTTTCTTCTGCCTCGGTTAACTCGAATGCACTCACAACTTGAAAACTCTTACTCTGATTTGCATTGGAGACTGCAGACTCAAATGCAGAATAAATACTGCCAAATGCGTCTGTACGTCCATTATTAAGAATAAGATTTATAAATGCTGACTCTTGTTTGTTCAATTCTCTAGAGGTTGCTTTTTCAAGTAGCGCACAAATCAATTCAATCTTTTTATCCTTGCTTATGCCAGGGGAAGCAATGAAGGCTTGTGTAGCTTCGTCAGCCATAATTGAACTAGCAGTGCTTAATATTTCGCTCCACTCGGATAGTGAACCATTCTTCTCTGCAATTTCAAAAATTGCTTGTGCGTAAGGCTTGGCAATTGTTGATAGTTCCATAGCTCTAACCTATAGTGATTTAGACAATTTGGAAAGCATATCTTTATGCGTCTTGTCATCAACTTCTTTTTCTAAGACAGAATTAACGCCCTGCATAACCAAAGTCGAAACTTGGCCTTTTAGCTTATTCCGTGCTTTAACAATTTCTTGATCAAGCTCAGATTTCGCATGTGCTTTAATCTTATCTGCCTCTTCAGAGGCCGCACCTTTAGCGCTATCAATCATGACGTTTGCTTGCTTGTCCGCATTAGCAATAATATCAGCTGCTTGGTTTTTAGTGCTAGCTAGTAGCTCTTCAGCATTTTTCTGAGCTTGAGCGTGTTCTTCTTTGCCGCGTTCAGCAGCCTGAAGACCTTCTTCGATGCTCTTCTTACGTGCTGCCATCGCCTCAACAAGTGGTGGCCAGATAAATTTCATGCAAAACCAGACAAACATGGCAAACATGATTGTTTCTCCGACTAGAGTAAGGTTAATATTCATAGCTAATTACCTTTATTTAGTTGAAAAACAAATTATCCAGCAACCGCAAATAAGATATACATTGATATACCAACAGCGATCATAGGTACCGCATCAACAAGTCCCATAACGATGAACATTTGCGTTCTTAGCATTGGAATAAGTTCTGGCTGGCGAGCGGCGCCCTCCAAGAATCTTGCACCTAGAATACCAATACCCACAGCCGCACCTAATGCGCCTAGACCCATTAGGATTGCTCCTGCTACAAATAACGTTGCTTGTACTTCTGTAATCATTTTTTACTCCTACATATAATAACTATTAAAAAATTAATGCTCCTTTTGGTGCGCCATATCCATATAAACGATCACTAAGGTCATAAATATAAATGCCTGAAGTAATACGATTAAGATATGAAAAATAGCCCACGGCAAAGACAGGCTCCACTGTATCCAGAATGGCAACAGTGCAATTAGAATGAAGATCATTTCTCCTGCGTACATATTACCAAATAATCGTAACGCAAGGGAAACTGGCTTTGCCAGCAAGTTCACCCCTTCTAAAAATAAGTTAGCGGGTAACATCCATTTACCGAATGGATGAAGAGTTAGTTCGCCAATAAAGCCGCCTAATCCTTTTTCTTTTACACTATAGTAAAGAATTAACAGGAAGATACCAATCGACATGCCAAATGTCATATTAGGGTCCGTCGTCGGCACTACTTTTAGGAATACATGGTGGGGATCGATACCAAATATTCCAGCGCTGATCTTCTGAGCTAATACTGGCAGCCAATCAACAGGCACTAAGTCCATCGTATTCATTAAAACTATCCAAATAAAGGTTGTTAACGCTAATGGCGCTACCATAGGATTTTTTCCATTAAATGAGCCGCGAACATTATCGTCAATAAAGTCGATTATGCTTTCTATGAAATTCTGGAAGCCTCTAGGCGCATCAATAGATGCACGTTTGGCCGCTTGTGCAAATAAAAATAAAAACAAGGCGCCTAAAATAAAAGAAAAGCCAAGGGTATCAACATGCAGCGCCATAAATCCCATTTCTTTTGCTTCAATTGCATTTTCTGCAAAACCCCAATGACCATCTGGAAATTTTCCGTAGGTTAGATTCTGTAAATGGTGCTTTATATATGCCCCAGAAGTTAATTCGCCACTTGCCATTATTTTTGCCTTAATCTGTCCAGTATAAAACCGACTTGTCCTAAAACCAAACATACAACAAGCGGTTGCGCTTCAATCCCTAAAATCCCAAGACCCAATAAAACCAAAGCCATTAATAAAAAGACTCTGAGTACACTACTCTTAATGGCCATCTTAAAACTCGTTTGTGCGTCAGCATCAACTGCCGCTTTTTGTTTACGGAAATACCAGTCAAACATCCATGTATTGCTAAAACTCACCAGTGCTCCATAAAGAGCTGCAAGCCCATATCCATAAATGGCAAAGATTGAAACGGTTATAAAAAGTAGTGTTGATTGAATTAGTGAACTCGTTGATTTCACAGGTTGTCTACAGCTACTCTACCCATATACAAAGCGAATATTATACAATTTTATAGGTTTTAGTCAAGCTGTATTTTTTATAATAACTACTGAATTGAATTCAACTATTAACGACAAAATTAAGCTCTTGCCTTTATCATTTCTTCGGCCGCTAATCGGGCTTTATCACTGACTTTAATGCCGCCTAAAATTCTTGCAACTTCATCAGTTCTTTGCTCCTTATTAAGGCTGGTCATTTGAGTATAAGTGGCGTTCTTTCTTTGTGATTTTATAACCTTCATATGTTCATGCCCTTGGGCCGCAACTTGAGCAAGGTGAGTTACACATAGAACCTGATAGCGAGATGAGAGTTTTTTCAGCAATCTTCCAACAACCTCCGCAACTGAGCCACTAATACCTACATCAACCTCATCAAAAACTATGCTTGGAGCAAGCTCCGATTTACTTGTTACCACAGAAAGGGCCAATGAAACTCTTGATAGCTCTCCGCCTGATGCTACTTTATTTAAAGGTTTTAGATCTTGCCCAATGTTTGTTTTCACATTTATAACAACCTCCTCTTGTCCGTTTAATCGAATTGGCTCATCGGTCGCATTCAAAGAAAATAAAACTTCACTCCCTGGCATACCTAAATCCTGCATTATATCGGTAACTTTTTTTGAAAGTGTTTTGCTTGATTGTTGTCTATGTTTCGTTAGGACTGTTGACTCTTTTTTATAATTCAATTCGAGTTGAAGCAATTTATTTGTAAGTTCTTCAATCTTATCACTCGATGAATCAAGCTCTGCTAGTGCGCTCTGAATATTATTTTGAACCTTAAGAAGCTCAGGTATTTGACAGTTATGCTTACGCCCCAAACTATGCAGATGACTAATTCTTTTTTCTAATTCTGCAATATTTACCTTGCCATCACTAACCTTACCTAGATAGTCTCTTAAATCATATATCCCTTCCTGAACTTGAACTTGTGCACTTGAAAGTATTGAACTGACTGACTCCAAATCTGAATCAAGCTCGCTTGCCTTAGAGGTGATGCTTTCTGCTCTTATTAATAATTCATTAGCACCAGATTCGTGCTCCAACGATTCGAGGATATCGGCAATTTTTTCAATTAATACACTTGCATTATTGGATATTTTGAAATTCTTTTCAATGCTATCTAACTCATCTTGCTCTAATTTACTTTCAACGAGTTCATTGAGCTGATATGTAAGAAGTTCCTTTTGAGCTAGCGACTGTTCATTAGTGTTTTGAAGCTGTACAATTTTATTTTTGACCTTCAAGTAGTCATGAACGATATTATTGATTTCTTCACAGAGTCCTTGTGACTCTGCAAAATCATCAAGCAAAATCCTATGTTGATTATTTTTTAGTAATAACTGGTGCTCGTTTTGACCATGCATATCTATTAACTTAGTGCCTACTTCTCTGAGTTTTGACAAGGAAACAGAACTGCCGTTGACATAGGCTCTAGAACGTCCATCTGAACCAATGACACGTCTTAAAATGCATTCTTCCCCGTCTTCCAAATCGCAATTTTCGAGGAAAGATAAAAGATTTGAATTATTCCCAAGCTGGAACATTGCAACAATCTCAGCCTTGTCTTTGCCGTGACGAACTAAAGTCGCATCTGATCGACCGCCACTCACTAGATTTAATGCCTGCACTATAATCGATTTACCCGCGCCGGTTTCGCCTGTAATAACTGTCATGCCATCTTGAAACTCTGCGCTCAAGTCTTCAACCACTACTAAATTTTTTATAGATAGTTGCTCTAGCATGGCATCAAAAATTAAACTTGATGGCCCCAGTGTAGCTTTGAACGAATAATTTCAAAATAATCGTAACCCTTAGGATGCAATAAGTGAGCAAAATTTTCATGCTGCTTGACTCGTATGTGGTCTCCTAAAGCGATTGATTCCTTTGCTTGCCCATCAAAACTTGCAGTGGCGTTCTCATAAGAGTCTAACAAACGAATCACAATTTCGCTTTCTCCATGAACAATAATTGGTCTATGGCTCATTGTATGGGGAGATATGGAAACCAAACAGATAGATTTAACACTCGGATGCATTATCGGACCGCCGCTTGATAACGCATATGCTGTAGAGCCAGTTGGAGTTGTAATTATCATTCCATCGGCTCGTTGATTGTTTACGAAGGCTCCATCAACAAACAATTCGAACTCGATCATTCTAGGGGTATTGTTACGATGAATTACTGCATCATTAAAAGCTAGATGTTTTGATAGTATTTGATTACCTCTTTCTATTTGACAAGACAACAAAGCTCTTTCTTCCTTGATAAAATCACCATTCAATATCTGTTCGACAACCGCAATCATATTCTCAACTGATACATCGGCTAAAAAACCAAGCCTGCCTAGATTAACACCCAAAATTGGAATATTTCTATCAACATATGTCCTAGCAGTATTGAGTATGCTGCCATCACCTCCAACAACAATAATTAGGTCAGCATTTTTTGAGATTTGCTCAGAATCCTCAACTAACGAAACACCCTGCTCATGAAGAAAGACACTAAGCTCACGGGCTGTCTCTTCACTGGTAAAATCTTTTGGTTTAGTAATAATGCCAATAGTGTTAAACATAGGTCTTGAATTATTAAAATGAATGACTACATATCGTGTTAACTATACATTATTTTGCGTAAAAAAATGACAAAAAAGAAAGCTCAAAAAAAAGTAGAAACAGAGACTGCTGAAGCAAAAGAAACTTCAAAAACTAAATCTAAAAAGGATACAGATTTAAAGTCCCAGCTTGAAGAGGCACAAAAATCAGCCAAGGACAACTGGGAAAAATTACTTCGTGCCCAGGCTGAAATGGAGAACTTTAAAAGACGAACTGCAAAAGACTTGGAAAATGCGCATAAATATGCATTAGATGGGTTTGTTAAAGCTCTTTTAGAGGTAAAAGACTCTTTATCTTTGGGTCTACAGACAGCCCACGATAAAAATGCGACCTTAGAAAATACAGCTGAAGGTCTTGAAATGACTAATAAAGTGTTTATTTCGACCCTAGAAAAATTCGGCGTAGAACAGATTGACCCTGTGGGAGAAAGGTTTGACCCAGAAAAGCACGAAGCCGTCACAATGATACCAATGCCAGACAAAGACTCTAATACTGTTCTAGAAGTTATCAAAGTTGGCTTTACACTAAATGGCCGACTGGTTAGACCAGCAATGGTAATTGTTGTTCAATAAATAATCCTAGAAATATCAATAAAATAAACAAAAAAAGACAAATATCTGCATAAAATAGACAAAATAACTAATTTTTTGCCTTATTTCATAGAGTTTTTAGGTTTTTTTGTAATTATTTAGTTATATCTAAGTATTTTTTCCATAAAAACTCATTTTTTTGTCAATTATTGATGATTAAAGTCAATTATTTCATAATAATATTATTATTTTTCAATATCTTCTAGCCTTATAGCCAGCACACTGATTTCTTGACAGGCATCTAGCAATACGTTATATTCCACTCACACTCAAGTCGGCAGGCAGTGAGAAAAAATGGTGTGTGCCCGATTAGCTAATTTGCCGCCTTTAAATACAAGGGGAAGTTTTTGTGAGTGACTTGAGAGATCAAAATTTATTAATTGATGATATGCGATTTACAACGCATGGAACTGCCTATTTCTGTTCTGGCTCTAATCCAGAGACAATAGTTTTTGTTCATGGTGTAGGTATGTTAAGCGCTGTATGGCAACCCCAGCTAAAATATTTTTCAAGTTCCTATCAAACCTTGGCCTATGACCTCCTTGGCCATGGCAAAAGCCCCATGCCTCCAGAAGAGGCCTCGCTTGACGATTATGTTGAGCAGCTTAATAATCTAGTTGAATTTCTTGAAGTTTCTTCGTTTTGCTTGGTTGGCCATTCTATAGGCGCAATAATTAGTGTTGCATTTGCTCTTAAATATCCAAACAAGATTGTAGCATTAACACCAATAAATATGGTTTTTAACAGAACTGATAAAGCACGTCTAGAAGTTTTAGACCGAGCTAATCAGGTCTTAAGAGATAATCAAATACTCAACATCGAGCAGACATTAGAGCGCTGGTTTAGGCATGATAACAATAAGAGATCGAAAAACATTGCCGAAGTTAGAAAATGGTTAAAGCAATCCTCCCCCCAAGGTTACGGACTGACTTATCGTCTATTCGCACTTTCTGACAAAGTTTTTTTAAATAAGCTCTCGCGCTTGAGTTGCCCTGTTCTATACTTAACAGGTGATGATGACCCCAACTCCACACCCGAGATGTCTCGAAAGATGGCTGAACTGACCCCGCAAGGTGAATTCGTTTCTGTTGAAGATGAGGCACATATGATGTCGTATATTGCACCAAGCAAAGTAAATCCGATAATTGAAAATCATCTAAAAAACGTCAAAAGAAAATCCAGATGACAAGCGATTATTTAATTCAAGATTTTCGTAATGCGCTTGGAACATTTCCAACCGGTGTAACAATCGTTACAACCATTGATAAGGAAAATAAACCGATTGGCTTTACTGCTAACTCCTTCACTTCAGTATCACTTAACCCACAATTAATTTCAATATGCATTGATAAAGCCTCTTTCAATCTAGAGTCTTTTTCAAACGGTGAAAGTTTTGCGGTTAATGTGCTCTCGGAAAGTCAAGACCAAATATCTACCACCTTTGCCCGCCCTGTTACAGATCGTTTTGAACAAATTGACTGGGAGTCTAGAGTCACTGGTAGTCCCATTATTAAAGGCTCAACTGCATGGTTTGACTGTGCAAAAGATAACTTTATAGACAGTGGCGACCATTTCATTCTTATTGGCCGTGTACTTGCATTTGATAGTACAACAAAAACTCCACTTGTTTACTTGCGAGGCAATTATGTAAACCTTAATCTTGAGCAAAAAATGTTATTGGCAATGGAAAATGAAACTACTAGAGTGACTGTTGGAGCAATAATTGAATGCCGGGGAAAGATATTCTTAATGGAGGGTCAGTCGAACAATGCAATACAATTCCCTACCGCTTCAAGATTGGGGGCGTTTGATGACGAGATGAGCTTGCTTGGTAAGCTTAAAAAAATGAATATCTTGGCTAGTGAGCACTACCTATTCTCAGTATTTGAAAGTAGCGATAACAAGACGAGCCTTATATATTACCGAGCACAGATTGATAAAGAGGTCCTCTCTGATAAAGGTCAATTTTATGACTTTAATAAAATTCCATTTGAGCACCTTGAAGATGAAGCGAGTAGAATAATGCTTAGACGTTATATTACAGAAAGAGGGTTAAATGCTTTTGGTATTTTTGTTGGCAAAGAAGGTGATGGAAAGGTAGAAGCCGTCACAAAAACCAACACTTAACTATAGGAAACACAATATGGAATTTTCTTTTTTTATGCATATGGAGCGATATGACGAAGCTCAATCGCAAAAGCGCCTCTACGAAGAATGTGTCGAGCTCTGCGAAATTGCGGACAACGGTGGCTTTAAAACTATCTGGACTGGAGAGCACCACGGCATGAACTTTACTATTTCCCCAAACCCTTTTATAACCCTTGCAGACTTAGCCAGAAGAACAAAAAATGTCAAACTAGGAACTGCAACCATTGTTGCGCCATTTTGGCACCCAATTAAACTAGCTGAAGAGGCAGCAATGACTGATATTATCAGTGGTGGGCGACTGCAGCTTGGAATTGCACGAGGTGCATACTCATTTGAATATGACCGTCTTGCAGATGGTATTGATGCTTTTTCTGCGGGTGGAATAATGCGTGAAATCATCCCGGCAATAAAGTCACTATGGCAAGGTGACTATGAAGGCGAAAGTGAACACTGGTCCTTCCCTAAAACCACTAGTTCACCCAAACCATACCAAGACCCACACCCTCCAATCTGGATAGCTGCAAGACATCAAAACTCACATGACTTTGCCTTAGAACATAGCTGTAATGTACAAGTAACACCACTTTGGTTAGGTGATGACGAGGTAATATCTTTGATGGAGCGATTTAATAACGCTTGCGCATCTTACAAAGATACGCCTAGACCAAAGATTATGGTGCTGCGCCACACATTTGTTGGCGAAACTGAAGCAGAAATCATCCAAGCAGCAAAAGACATTTCCCGCTTTTATTGTTATTTTGGTGCCTGGTTTAAAAACGAACGGCCAATTGAACAAGGCTTGATAAAAAAACTTAGTGAGGAAGAAATGATGGAAATCGAGATGTACTCACCAGAAAATATGCGCAAAAACAGCATTATTGGAACACCAGAAACTGTAATTGAGCGTATCAAGCTTTGCGAAGAGCTTGGCTATGACGAATACAGCTTTTGGGCGGATAACAGTATGAGCTTTGCTAACAAGAAAAAATCATTACAACTATTTATCGATAAAGTTATACCCGCATTTACATAAAATAAGAAATTCATATGAAAAAATATAAACACTACATCAATGGCGAATTCAGAAGCGGATCAAACCACTTTGAAACTATTAATCCGGCGAATGGAAAACCTTGGGCAATATTCCCAGCTGCTACCGAGGAAGAGTCAAATTTTGTTATAGAGTCTGCACATAATGCCCTCTATAAAGGCCCATGGTCAAACTTCACGCCAACTCAAAGAGGGAAAATAATACATAAACTAGGCGATTTAATTAGTCAACATGCTGATGAAATTGGAGACCTAGAGACAACAGATAGCGGCAAGCTTGCAATAGAAACTAGAAGCCAGTCAAAATATGTGGCTGATTATTACTATTATTATGCGGGACTTGCTGACAAAATTCAAGGCGAGGTTATGCCTATTGATAAGCCAAATATGCGTGTCTTTACAACTAGAGAGCCTATAGGAGTAGTAGTCGCAATTGTCCCATGGAATGCGCAACTTTTTTTATCTGCAACAAAAATTGCACCAGCATTAGCAGCCGGAAATACAGTAGTAGTCAAAGCCTCAGAACAAGCCCCTGCAGCACTATTCAAATTAGCAGAATTAGTTGATATAGCTGGATTTCCTTCTGGAGTTGTCAACATCATCACTGGATTTGGCGAGCCTTGTGGGCGTATAATCACTTCACACCCTAAAGTAGCACGAGTGGCATTTACTGGTGGCAGCGAGGTTGCCAAGCATATAGTAAAAAATACTGCTGAAAACTTTGCTCATGTGAGTCTAGAGCTTGGCGGGAAATCACCAATAATAATTTTTGATGATTGCAACATAGAAAGCGCAATTAACGGCATTATTGCTGGTAATTTTGGTGCCTCAGGACAAAGCTGTGTTGCAGGTTCACGCGTCCTTATCCAAAAAAATATCTTTAATAGGGTATTAAGTGAACTAAAAGAACGAGCCAAAGATATCGTAATAGGCGATCCTTTAGACAAAAAAACCCAAATTGGCCCACTCGCAACGACTGCCCAGGTAGAGCGTGCTTACAATGTAATTACTAACTCGGTTAAACAAGGAGCTGAGCTGATATTCGGCGGCAAAAGGCCCAAACACTTGGATGAAGGCTGGTATTTTGAACCAACCCTGTTGACTTGCCCACATCAAAACATTGACTCGGTCAAAACTGAACTATTTGCGCCTGTAATAAGTGCGATTTCATTTAACACTGAGGATGATGCAATTCAAATGGCAAATGACTCAGAATTCGGGCTTGGTGCAGGGATATTCACTGAAAACCTTGCGAGAGGGCATCGGGTGAGTGAAAAAATACATTCTGGCATTGTTTGGATTAACACTTATCGTGCGATATCTCCAATATCGCCCTTTGGTGGCTTTAAGCTTAGTGGCGGTAGTCGTGAAGCTGGGATGGATGCTATTCATGAATATACAAGAACTAAAACAACATGGATCAATACTTCTAAAGAACCTATGGAAAATCCTTTTGTTATTCGCTAATTAAACTTACTATGGAGAAACTTTATGGACAAAAAATTATTTGAATTAGGCCTTTCTAAACGCAGATCAACACTGGGAAGCGATTATGTTAACAAGAACTTAGAGTCTGCAGATGACTTTAATCGTGACTTTCAAGAGCAGATGACTGAATGGTGTTGGGGATTTGGTTGGGGCGATGCGACAATTGATGAGAAGACTAGGTCAATGATGAATCTAACAATGATTGCTGCTCTCGGCAAAATGGAAGAGTGGGAAATTCATTGCAAAGGAGCCCTTAGAAATGGAGTTAGCAAAGAAGAGATTAAATCTATATTGCATGTGATAGCAATCTATTGTGGCGTCCCTCAGGGTGTTGAATGTTTTAGAATTGCTAGAGATGTGCTGAAACAGGCGGGAGAAATATAATTTGGGAAAATGATGGTTGCTTTTTACAAGAGATAGTCATTTCGGGCAAGCCCTAATCCTGCCATCACTGCGAGGTATAATTACCCCGACTAATTCCAAGAGACTTTTTATGAGGCGTTTTTTATCTGCATTATTTCTATTAATTTGGGGTATTTTCTTAATAACTAATTACTCTTTAGCAGATACACAAGACCCTCTTGAACAAAACGCTCTTCTAACAGTCTCTTCTGAAAATAAAAGCAACATCATTTATGGTTCAGACCCTTTGCCGGTTAATGAGGCGTTTCAATTAAGTGTAGCTCCAATTAATGAAACAACTCTGAACGTAAGGTGGTTCATTACTGATGGATATTATCTCTATAAAGACAAAATCTCATTTGCATCAGAAGACTCATTTATTGCTAATATAAATTACCCTGATTCAAAGACAAAAAATGATGATTTTTTTGGGCAAGTTGAGGTTTATGAACAGCCAATTGAAGTTTTACTTTCCTTAGAAAATATCGAAAAAGAATCTGTCGCCTTAACCATTGGATATCAGGGCTGTTGGACGGGAGGCGTTTGCTACCCGCCACAAAAAATCGAAGCTAAAACTTCTTTTGCAAACCTGACCAATAACATAACCAACGAAGCAGGATTATTAAGCGTTGAAGAGCTAGAAATTAATGAATTATTTCAAAAAGGGGGTTTAGCCCTGTTTTTGGGTGCCCTTTTAGCAGGATTAGCACTTTCATGGACGCCTTGTGTATACCCAATGATACCAATATTATCAGGCATTATCATTGGCCAAAACCCAATCCCAAGCAAAGCAAGAGCGATCTCCATGGCTTTAACATTTGTGGTTTCAATGTCACTTGCTTATGGTTTGATTGGTGCTAGTGCAGGCTATTTTGGAGCTGGTATTAACCTGCAATCCATTATGCAAACATCCTGGGTGTTGTTTGTATTTAGTTTAATTTTTCTTTTTCTTGCTTTTTCTATGTTTGGTTATTACGACATTCAACTGCCCGCTAAATTACAAAATAAGATAAACGAAATAAGCAATCGGCAGAAGAGCGGTGTTTTTTTCGGTGTTGCGGCAATGGGATTCCTGTCTGCTTTAATTGTTGGCCCTTGTGTTACGCCATTTCTTGCGACTGCCCTAAGCTACGTTATTGCAGGAGGTAGTGCTATAAAAGGGGGCGTCAGTCTTTTTGCTATGGGACTGGGAATGGGAATACCAATACTTATAGTTTGCAGTTTAGGCGTCAATGCTCTACCAAAACCTGGGCCATGGATGGAGACCATTAAGCATAGTTTTGGTTTTATTTTGATTGCAATTGCGTTCTATCTACTTGATCGTATATTGCCCTCTCTCGTCTCTCTAATTCTTTGGGCTGGATTATTAACTATAGCTCCAATAGCTTTAGGAGCCTTTCGTCACCTCAACGCTACTAAGCGTTTATGGCTACTATTTATCAAAGCAATTGGCTTGATAGTTTTTGCCTATGGAGTTCTTCTTTGGCTACTCGTAGCGAAAGGCGGTGGCGATATTCGTGAACACCTAGAGAGTTTAAGTTTTGGAAGCTTTGAACAAACTATTGAGCATATTCAATTTAAAACCATTGAATCTGAACAACAGCTCGACCTCGCTATTGCCAACACGATTAACAGCAAACAAACTATAGCCCTTAAATATTATGCCGACTGGTGCACTTCGTGCAACAAAATTGAAAAAACTGTTTTCTCCGACTCTGAGGTGATTAAACATTTAGAAAATATAATTACCCTGCAGGTTGATGTCACTAACTATAATGCACTCACCAAGACTCTTTTAGCAAAATTCGGCGTTGTCGGCCCTCCGGCTCTTTTATTTTTCAAAAATGGCAAAGAGTTAAGATCTTATAGAATTATTGGCGAAAAGGGCTTTAATAAGCTACTGAAAAAAATGGAAGGACTATAGAAATTATCATCTATTTGTATCGAACATGTAGTTAATAGTCGATATATTTATTCAAATAGGTGTTAAAATTCAGCTTTAAATGTAGCAAGTTTAAACAGCTACAATTAAACACACCGAACACCACAAGAGGACGTAATGGACATACGTAAAGTAAAAAAATTAATGGAGCTATTAGAACAGTCCGGAATGGCAGAAATTGAAATCAAAGAGGGTGAAGAAGCCGTAAAAATATCACGATTTGGAAGTCATCCATCCGTCGCTGCTCCACAAGTTATTTCACAAGCTCCGGCCACTGCTTCACCTGGCACACAAACAACTCTTGAATCAGGGGAGCCCTCTGCTTATGGCCATCCAATAACATCACCAATGGTCGGAACCTACTATTCTTCCGCATCTCCAAGTGCAAAACCTTTCGTAAGCATCGGCCAGCACGTCAATCAAGGCGACATTGTAGGAATTATAGAAGCAATGAAAATTATGAATCAAATTGAGGCTGACCAGTCTGGCACTGTTGTTGCTATTCTTATTAAAGATGGTGAAGCTGTTGAATTTGGACAGACACTTATTGTAATAGAATGAGCTCAATAAAGAAAATACTTATTGCCAATCGTGGTGAAATAGCACTGCGTGTTTTACGGGCCTCTAAGGAGCTCGGAATACAAACTGTTGCAGTATATTCCACTGCCGATAGAGACCTTAAACATGTTCGTCTTGCTGATGAAGCCGTTTGTATTGGTTCACATTCTTCGCAAAACAGCTATTTAAATATACCTGCCATTATTAGTGCGGCCGAAGTGACACATGCAGATGCAATCCATCCTGGCTATGGCTTTCTCTCTGAAAGCGCTGACTTTGCCGAACAAGTAGAAGAAAGCGGCTTTATTTTTATTGGACCAAAATCAGAAAATATCCGCATAATGGGTGACAAGGTTGCCGCCATAAAGGCGATGCAAAATTCTGGTGTGCCATGCGTTCCAGGATCTAATGGGGCCCTAGATAAGGATGAAAAAAACAATATTAAGCTTGCCAAATCGATAGGCTTTCCAATTATTATTAAGGCCTCTGGTGGTGGTGGTGGACGTGGCATGCGCGTTGTAGAGTCAGAGAAAGAACTAATCAATTCTATCGAGCTCACCAAAACAGAAGCCCTAAGCTTCTTTGGTAACGACGAAGTCTATATGGAAAAATTTCTAACCACTCCTAGGCATCTTGAGGTCCAAATTCTCGCTGACCAACATGGAAATGCAATACATTTAGGCGAACGAGACTGCTCGATGCAACGTAGACATCAAAAAGTTGTTGAAGAGGCACCAGCTCCAGGCATAGATGTGGAGCTTCGAAAAAAAATTGGCAGCATCTGCGCCAAGGCCTGTAAACAAATCAATTATCGTGGTGCCGGAACATTTGAGTTTCTTTTTGAAAATGGCGAATTTTACTTTATTGAAATGAATACCCGTATCCAAGTTGAGCACACTATTACCGAAATGATTACTGGTGTGGATATTGTACAGGAGCAAATTTTAATCGCTGGAGGCGACCCTTTATCTTATAAACAAAAAGATATACAAATTCATGGACACGCAATTGAGTGTAGAATCAATGCCGAAGATCCAAAAAACTTCATGCCTTCTCCAGGAAGGATTACTCAATACCATGCTCCGGGAGGGCTTGGAGTAAGAGTCGACTCACATATCTATAACGGCTATACTGTCCCCTCCTTCTATGACTCTATGATTGGAAAGCTTATTACCTTTGCCGGTAGTCGCTCCAAGGCCATTATAAAAATGCAGAATGCATTAAATGAAATGGTTATTGACGGCATTAAAACTAATATACCTCTGCATAGGGTCATCATGGAAGATGCTACCTTTAAAAAGGGTGAGGCAAATATTCACTACCTTGAAAAAATGCTAGGAGTAAATAATTCATGAAAATTAAAGCAGGCATAATTGGCGGATCTGGCTATACCGGGATTGAAGTTTTACGAATATTGCACCAACATCCAAAAGCTGAAGTTATTGCTATTTGTTCAAGGGCCCTTCATGGGAAAAAAATTAAGGAAATATTTCCGAATCTTGCAGGATTAACAAACTTAACTTTTTCAATGCCCAATATGGAGACTTTGAATGACTGCGATGTTGTATTTTTTGCCACACCTCACGGTGTTGCTATGGAGTCTGCTGGAGCATACCTAGAAAATGGCATAAAGGTTATTGATTTGGGGGCCGATTTTCGTATTCAAAGCCCTTCCATCTGGTCCAAATGGTACAACATGGAGCATACACAGCCCGCCCTGCTTTCTGAGGCCGTATATGGCCAACCAGAAATACGCAGAGACGCCATTAAGGACGCTCGACTGATAGCTAACCCTGGTTGTTACCCTACAGCCATACTGTTGGCTTTAAAGCCACTGCTAGAAAATAATTTAATTGATTGTTCTAATATCATTGCTGACTGTAAATCTGGGGCCAGCGGAGCTGGAAGGAGCGCCCACCAAGCGATGCTTCTTTGTGAAGCTTCTGAGTCATTTAAGCCTTATGGAGTTAGCGGGCATCGACACTTTCCTGAAATAAAACAAGAATTAGAGCTTATGTCTGGCAAAGAAGTCGGCTTAACTTTCGTGCCACACCTAGTGCCAATGATTCGCGGCATTGAGGCAACACTATATGTTGACCTGCTGGACCCAACAAAAGATGTTAGGCCTTATTTCGAAAAAGCCTATCAAAACGAAGATTTTGTTAAAATACTGCCTGAAGGCTTTTACCCGGAAACCCGCTCAGTTAAATCATCTAATTATTGCCAAATCGCAATACAGTATGTCGAGCATAGCAATAAACTAGTGATTATGTCTGTAATAGACAACTTAGTAAAAGGCGCCGCGGGTCAAGCTATACAGAATATGAACCTAATGTTTGGAATTAAAGAAAACACAGGCTTAACGCAGTTAGGCTTGTTGCCATAAAAAATGGAAACTGCAGAAATTTTAGAAGATGCTGATATTGTTTTTAGTAACAACGCTGCTACTAAGGTGGCGCAGCTAATAAGTGAAGAAAAGAACCCAAAACTCAGACTGAGAGTCTACATTACCGGTGGCGGTTGTTCAGGGTTTTCATATGGATTTACCTTTGACGAAGCCATAAAAGAAGGTGATAGCGGTGTATACAACAACGGAGTACAGCTTGTGGTGGACCCTATGAGCTATCAGTACCTCACAGGCTCCACGGTAGACTATCTGGAAGACTTACAAGGGGCTAGGTTTTTTGTGAGCAATCCAAATGCCAAAACTACTTGTGGCTGCGGTTCATCTTTTTCGGTTTAGATATTCCATTACTGAAAAATTAGAGGGTAATGTTGCGCCGCACAACTATAATTGGTAAAATACAAACTCGAATAGTTTAACTACAACATCAAGATTATCATGAAAGATTATGTACCGGGCCTAGCAGGCATACCAGCAACTGAGTCAGAAATATCCTCAATCGACGGAGAAAAAGGAATACTTGCCTATAGAGGCTACTCCATAAAAGACCTTGTTGACCACTCCTCATTTGAAGAAACCGCGCTCTTGTTGATGCACGGAGAGCTGCCAAGCCCTGAAGAGCTTGAGGACTTTAAACATATTTTACAAAAGCGAAATGAGGTTAAGCGCAAAATCCGCCGTTTGCTGTGGTCGCTTCCACCAAATGGGCACTCAATGGACGTGCTCCAAACTGCAATAGCCTCAATGGCAACTTTCTACCCAGATGCCGGCGCGTCAGAACCAGACTCAGAGTTTACTCAAAACGCGCTCGTAAAAATCATCTCAACTATGAGCACTTTGGTGGCAATGTGGACACGTATTAGTAGAGGATATGACCCAATCCCTCCAAGCAATAATATGGATTATGCGGAAAACTTTCTGTATATGTGTTTTGGTGAAAAAGCTGACGAGAAAATTATTAAGCTTTTAGACACATGCTTGATTTTGCATGCCGAACACACTATCAATGCCTCTACCTTTTCAACCATGGTAACGGCGTCTACGCTAGCCAATCCTTTTTCTTCAATTGCCTCAGGGGTAGGAACTCTTGCAGGCCCTCTGCACGGCAATGCAAACGAAAACGTACTAATTATGCTCGACGAGATAGGGTCTCCAAAAAATGCACGTGGCTTTATTGAAGACAGGCTCAAAAACAAAAAAGTCATCTGGGGCATGGGTCATCGTGAATACAAAACAAAGGACCCTCGTGCAACAATTCTTGAGGGGCTACTTAAAGATTACATCAACTCAAATGGCCATACTTTATCCGAACGCTTTGAAACAGCGCTGGAGGTTGAAAGCATCTGTAACGAACTATTGTCTCACAAGGGGGTCTATCCAAACGTCGATTTTTACTCGGGCATCCTTTACGCCGAAGTATTTAAATTTACCAAAGAGCACTTCACCCCAATCTTTGCTATGGCGCGTTCAGCAGGGTGGGTGGCACACTGGCACGAACAGGTGAGTCACAATAAAATCTTTAGACCAACACAAGTTTATACCGGTAAGGACTTCAGAAACTACCCCGTAAGATAGCATGGCAAAGACAACTCATTTCGGCTATAAGGAAGTAGGCGTTGATGACAAGCAAGGCTTGGTTAGGGAGGTTTTTGACTCTGTAGCAACAAACTACGACCTGATGAATGACGTGCTTTCGATGGGTGCCCACCGTCTATGGAAAAGATACACCATAGCCAGCAGCAATGTGAAGGAGGGAGACAGGGTCCTAGATATTGCTGGCGGGACGGGCGATTTAGCTCTTAAATTTAGAGAAAAAGTTGGCGACTCTGGACAGGTAATTTTGACTGATATCAATGGAGCAATGCTTGAAGAGGGAAGGAAGAGTCTCATCGACCGTGGCGTATTTGACGTTGAATTTGTCCAAGCAAATGCGGAGTGTCTGCCTTTTGAAGACAACTCGTTTGACTGTGTAAGCATTGCTTTTGGACTCAGAAATGTTACTGACAAAGAAGCCGCTATTAGGCAAATGTTCAGAGTCCTAAAAAAGGGTGGCTGTTTGTTGATATTAGAATTTTCCAAAGTCGAAAATGAAATGCTGGAAAAATTCTACGACTACTACTCTTTCAATGTTATGCCTAAATTAGGCGGCTTATTGGCAAATGACGAACAAAGCTATCAATACTTAGCGGAATCAATCCGTAAACACCCAAACCAAGAAGACCTTAAGGCAATGATTATTGGCGCCGGGTTTGATCTATGTGAATACCAAAACCTGTCTGGTGGAATTGTGGCGCTCCATAAAGCTATCAAGGCTTAACCATATATGATTCGTCTTTCACTTGAAAAAGCTCTTAACCAACTAATTGATACTTCTGGCATTAATACAGAGACTCTTGAGGGCAAGAAAATAAACCTAGAGCTTGCTGAGCTCAATATGGAGCTTGCTTTTGTGTTTACAAACTCTCGTGTATTTGTAATTAAATCAAAAGAAGTAAACAATGTTGATGTTGCTATTAAGCTCAATAGAGATGCTTTTTTGTCTCTATTAGGCGGCACTAGTCTAGATGAGCTTTTGGACAACGAAGAAGTTATCGTTAACGGCAATGTCAAGGTTGCCAAGAAACTATCGGAAATGCTTGCGATATCTTCACAAGATATAGAGGAAGCTATTTCACACTATACTGGCGACATTGTGGCGCATCAAATTGGAAAGGCAGTTCGGCTTACTAAAGACAAAATAGCTAGCAGTACAACCAGCCCTATTGAGTCGATTAAGGATGAGCTCTCAACAATTTTAATTGCTCCTAGTCGCTCTCATTTTTTTAGCAAAAAAGCACTTTAAATGAAAAGCTTTCTGAGGTTTGTCATTGTTTCCCGGATTCTAGTCCGCTACAGGCTTGACAACCTTATACTCTCAACGCCTTTGCTAAAAGGGTTTAGACCGCTTGTATATCTCACTCCTTGGCATTATTTCCCGACCAGCAAACTTTCTAGAGGCGAGAGGATTAGGCTTGCCCTAGAAGAGCTTGGGCCAGTTTATATCAAGTTTGGCCAGACACTTTCTACTAGGCGCGATCTTTTGCCTGAAGACATTGGCGATGAGCTGGCCAAGCTTCAAGACAAGTGCCCGCCTTTTCCCGCAAAGGAGTCAAAAGCGATTATTGAAAAAAGCCTAGGAGAAAGCGTTGACAATCTTTTTTCTTCTTTTGATGATGTGCCTTTTGCTTCAGCATCAATAGCGCAAGTGCATAGTGCTGTTAGCCATGATGGTGAAGAGGTTATTGTTAAGGTAGTGAGACCAAATATTCGAAAAAAAATAAAACGAGATGTGCGCCTATTGTACGCATTTGCTGCCCTAGCTGAGAAACACCCTGATGGGAAAAGGCTTTGCCCAAGAGAAGCTGTGACTGAATTTGAGCGAATTATCTATAATGAGCTAAACATGATGGCCGAGGCTGCTAACGCTTCACTACTTAGAAAGAACTTTAAAGATTCAGACCTTCTGTATGTGCCAAAAGTTCACTGGGATTATTGTCGTGAAAATATATTAGTTATAGAGAGAATTTATGGCACGCCTATTAGTGATATTAAAGCTTTAAATGAAAAAAAGACTGACCTTATGCGTCTTTCGGAAAACGGCGTTATTATTTTCTTCACTCAGGTATTCGAACATAACTTTTTTCATGCTGACATGCATCCAGGCAATATTTTTGTTGGCCAAGGAGAACAATACATTGGTGTTGATTTTGGCATTATGGGAACTCTCAGCGATGCCGATCAGTATTATCTAGCACAAAACTTTTTGGCGTTTTTTAATCAAGACTATAAGCGTGTAGCACAAGTCCATCTTGAGTCAGGCTGGGTCCCTAAAGGAACTAGCGCACTAGAATTTGAAAACGCCATACGCAGCGTATGTGAGCCAATTTTTCAAAAGCCGCTTAGTGAAATTTCTTTTGGGCAAGTTCTATTAAGTCTATTTAAAGAAGCAAGGCGATTCGATATTACTATTCAACCCCAGTTGTTATTGCTTGACAAAACACTACTAAATATTGAAGGTTTAGGTCGCGCACTTTATCCAGATCTTGACCTTTGGGCTACAGCCAAGCCTTTTCTTGAGAAGCTTATAAAAGACAAATACAGTCTAAAAGGAACTGTGAAAAAAATCTCCGACCAGCTACCCGAGCTTATTGCCGAAATACCAGAGCTTCCCATGCTGGCTGTTAACGCGTTAAAACAGTTTGAAAACGGCTCTCTGCGCCAGGATATTGCTAAAAAACAAGCAGACGCAATTATCAACCAGCTCCGAGAAAATGCCGCCAAACAAAGGGCAATTATCACTGCCTCTGCTTTTTTTATTCTTGCCGGCGTTTTGGCAACACAATCGCTTTGGCCTTTTGTTGGGTTGAGCGCGGTCCTTGGCCTACTATTTTGGCTCAAGTCTCGCTAGGCAGAAGTTCTAGTTACAAAGAAAAGATTTTCGGGTAAAATTACCCACCTGTTCGCCTGGTCGCAAGGCGGACATGAGTAGTTGCATCACCTAGGTGATGTTTTTTTATTTACAGGAGAACTCAAAATGAGCATAACCGTTAACGCTACATTGCGTGAAGATCAGGGGAAAGGTGCGAGCCGCCGCCTGAGAAAACAAGAAAAAGTGCCTGGCATTATATATGGTGGCACCAAGGGTCCAGTAATGTTGTCACTAAGCATTCATGAAATAACTCATCTAACAGAAAACGAAGACACATTCACTTCAATCCTGGACTTGGTCATTGATAAAAACAAAGAGCCTGTTGTAGTCAAAAACCTTCAGCGCCATCCCGCTAAAAACACTGTTGCGCATGTGGATTTTTTGCGCGTTGATGCCAAACATGCGCTTATTACAACAACCCCTCTCCACTTCATTGGCGAAGAGGAAAACGAAGCTTTGCGTGTTGGTCTGGTTTTAAATCAGTTTGTTGTTTCAGTTGAAATCTCCTGTCTACCAAAAGATTTGCCGCATGGAATTGATGTAGACGTGAGCAGCCTTGCTTTAGGCGAACACTTGTCTTTGACTGACCTTGTTCTGCCAGAAGGCGTCACTATTACATCACTACAGCACGAAGACGTTGAAGCTCACGATCAGACTATTTGCTCTGTTACTGAACCAAAAATCATTATTGAAGAAGAGATTGAAGAGCCTGTTGACGGAGAGCTGGAAGGAGAAGAAGGAGTTGAAGGAGTTGAAGGGGCTGAAGGAGCTGAAGGAGATGAGGGCGCTAAAGATGAAGGTGAATCCAAAGGCGACGAGGCAAAAGACTACGACTCAAAATCATAAATCGTGCTCTTTCTTATTGTCTCAATAAGAAATACGTAGGAACATTGTGATGATTAAACTAATTGTCGGACTTGGCAACCCAGGGAAGGAGCACTTAGCCCATCGTCACAATGTTGGCTTCTGGTTTGTTGATCAGCTAGCAAAAAAGCTGGGCCTTGAATTTGGTAGTCAGTCAAAGTTTTTTGGCGAGACTGCTGAGACTCTTGTCGGCACAAAAAAGGTTCGTCTTTTAAAGCCCCAAACATTTATGAACTGTTCTGGCAAGTCAATTCAAGCTTTGGCGGCTTATTTTGGTATTAATGCAAATGAAATCGTGGTCATTCATGATGAATTAGACCTAGGCCCGGGCAACATTAAAATCAAGCTCGGAGGTGGTCACGGTGGTCACAACGGACTACGAGATGCGATTAAATCACTTGATACTCAAGATTTTTATCGTCTAAGGGTCGGCATTGGACATCCAGGAGCCAAAGATGAAGTTGTTAATTTTGTTTTGAGCCCCCCAACAAAAAAAGAATTAGTGCTAATAGGGGGCTCCATTGATGAGGCAATCGGAGTTATAGAGCTTCTTGTTGAAGGAGAGATAGAGACGGCCATGAAAAACTTGCATACAAACTAATAAGGAAAAAATGGGATTTAAGTGTGGCATTGTCGGCCTTCCAAATGTCGGTAAATCAACATTGTTTAATGCGCTTACTAAGGCAGGAATAGATTCGGCAAATTACCCATTTTGCACAATAGACCCTAACGTTGGAATTGTGCCAGTTAATGATGCAAGGCTTGAACAATTAGCCAATATAGTTTCTCCAGAAAAAATCCTGCCCGCTACAATGGAGTTCGTTGATATCGCAGGGCTCGTTGCCGGCGCTTCCAAAGGTGAAGGGCTAGGGAATAAATTTTTATCCAACATCCGTGAAACAGATGCCATTGTCCATGTAGTGCGTTGCTTTGAAAATGAAGACATTATCCATGTTTCTGGCAAAGTTAGTCCGACTGACGATATAGAAACAATTAATACCGAGTTAGCACTGGCCGACCTAGCGACAGCAGAAAAAGCCTACCAAAAATCACTGAAAAATTCCAAATCTGGTCAAAAAGACGGTCTACCATTAAAGAATCTGCTCGAACGAATACTTCCTGTTTTGGAAGATGGCGGTCCGGTTCGCTCTTTGGTCTTTAATGAAGAAGAACTAAGGCTGCTTAAGGCGCTACAACTTCTAACATCAAAGCCCGTGCTTTATGTGGCAAATGTTGATGAAAGTGGATTTTATGATAACCCTCTACTCACAGTAGTAGAACAGCTTGCAAAAACCGATAGAAGCCAAGTGGTGGCAATCTGTGCCGACATTGAAGCTGAAATTGCTGAGCTTGAAGAAGGCGACAAACAGGGCTTCTTGGCTGAAATGGGCCAACAAGAGTCTGGGTTAGACCGCCTAATTTTTTCAGGCTATGCGCTGTTAGGGCTACAAACATATTTTACAGCTGGAGTTAAAGAAGTAAGAGCCTGGACAATCAACATTGGCGATACAGCGCCAATTGCAGCGGGTAAAATTCATGGTGACTTTGAAAAAGGCTTTATACGTGCAGAAACGGTGACATTCAATGACTTTGTCAAATTTGGAGGAGAAAAAGGCGCAAAAGATGCCGGCAAGCTGCGCTCTGAAGGAAAAGAATATATTGTTAAAGACGGCGACGTGATTCACTTTTTGTTTAACGTTTAATGACAACAATCTCAATGAAAAAAAACAAGTTGCTTGTAGTTCTAGATGGTTGGGGACACTCTAATAACAGGGAAGACAATGCCATCCTAATGGCAAAAACACCAAACTGGGACTATCTAAATGCCACTTACCCTAACACGCTAATTAGTACCTCCGGCAACTGTGTTGGCTTGCCGGAAGGACAGATGGGCAACTCAGAAGTTGGGCACCTTACAATAGGGTCCGGGAGAGTCATTGAACAAGACTTAACGCGAATACAAAAAGACATAGATAGTGGGGATTTTGTAAGTAATCCGGCGTTGACTTATGCTCTAAATTCTGCCAATCAGGACAATGGCGCCATCCATATTATTGGCCTGCTTTCTGATGGCGGGGTCCATTCACACCAAAAACACCTTCATGCTATGCTTGACATGACGAAGCAAAAAGACTGTAAAGAGGTTTATCTTCATTTAATTGCTGATGGCAGGGACACGCCACCACAAAGTGTCGCAATGTTTGTCTCCGAACTTGAAGAAAAAATAAACGAACTAGGCACAGGCAGAATTGCATCTATTGTTGGTCGCTTCTACGCAATGGATAGAGATAATAGATGGGAACGAATAGAAAAAGCCTACAACCTGCTTACAGCTGGAAAGTCTGAATATACAGCAACTAGCGCTAATTTAGCGATACAGGAGGCCTACGATCGTGGAGAAAGCGACGAATTTATTACTCCTACAGCTATTGGCGCTCCGGCAATAATAAATAATGGAGATGCGGTTATTTTTATGAATTATCGTGCCGATAGAGCGCGCGAGCTTACCCAGGCAATTGCTATAGAAGAGTTTGCTGGCTTTCCACGTGAAACAATTCTCAAAACTCATTTTGTCTGCCTGACGGAATACAATAAAGACTTCAACCTTCCTTGTGCGTACTTGCCCGTAACTGTTAATAACACACTGGGGTCTTATTTATCTGACCAGGGATTTAGTCAACTTAGGATTGCCGAAACAGAAAAATATGCACACGTCACATTCTTTTTTAATGGTGGCTTAGAACCTTCAATGCCTGGAGAAAAAAGAAAACTTATACCTTCACCAGACGTAACAACTTATGACCTCAAGCCAGAAATGAGCGCATTTGAGTTAACAGATTCACTAGTAGATGCGATAAAATCAGAACAATACGACCTTATTGTTTGCAACTTTGCCAATACAGACATGGTTGGACATAGCGGCAAGATTGAGGCCACTATAAAAGCAGTTGAAGCAGTTGATAGCTGTCTTGGAATAATACACCGAGCCTGCATGGAAAACGACTTCGAAACACTTATTACAGCAGACCATGGAAATGCCGAACAGATGACAAACCCGAATACTAGCAAACCTCACACCGCGCATACTAATAACCCTGTACCACTAATCTATATGGGCAATCGTGATGCCTCTATAGCGGAGCCTTTTATTGGCACACTTGCCGATTTAGCGCCAACTATGTTGGCACTGATGGATATTGAGGCCCCTAAAGAAATGACTGGCAAGTGCCTTTTAAATATTTAACAACAAATAGGAGAATAAAATGAAACAGCCTGACTTTATCGCGCCCTCAATTCTCTCTGCAAACTTCGCCAAGCTTGGCGAAGAGGTTGACAATGTGCTTGCTGCTGGGGCTGACATTGTGCATTTTGATGTTATGGATAACCATTATGTCCCAAACCTAACAATTGGCCCCTTAGTGTGCGATGCTCTCAGATCAAACGGCGTAACAGCTCCGATTGACGTTCACCTAATGGTTAAACCTGTTGACAGGATTATTCCTGACTTTGCAAAAGCCGGCGCCTCATATATTACTTTCCATCCCGAGGCTTCTGAACATATTGATCGCACTATTGGACTAATAAAAGAGAATGACTGTCAGGCTGGCTTAGTTTTTAACCCTGCCACCCCACTTCATTATCTTGATCATGCAATTGACCAGCTTGACATGGTTTTACTAATGTCAGTTAACCCGGGGTTTGGCGGCCAATCTTTCATTCCGTCTTCACTTGAAAAACTGAGGCATGTTCGAAAAATAATTGACGAAAAAAACTTAAATACAAGGCTTGAGATTGACGGCGGGGTTAAAACAAACAACATCAGAGAAATCTCTGCTGCAGGCGCAGACACTTTTGTTGCTGGGTCGGCTATCTTTAATACCGACAATTACAAGAAAACTATCGATGATATGAGGAGTGAGCTGAGCCTAGCTTAAATTGTTTTCTTCAAACAAATCACCTAAGAAAAAAAGTGTGAGAAAATAACGGTAATAGCTTTTTATAAGGGAGAGTTATGGGTAAATCTTCATTCTTTGATCTTGACACTATAGCGCTTCATAGTGGGTACGTGCCGGACGAGGCGCATGGTTGTCGCGCTGCTCCAATCTATCAAACAACTTCATATGTTTTTGACAATGTTGATGAGGCTGCGGCCCTTTTTAATATTGAAAAGGGTGGTCATATATATAGCCGCATGACAAACCCCACTGTCGCTATTTTGGAGCAAAGGCTCGCTGCGCTTGAAGGAGGGACTGGAGCCATCTGCACAGCCTCAGGAATGAGCGCCCTTTTTGTTACTTTTATGACCCTTTGTTCAGCGGGAGATCATATTGTTAGCGCATCTCAAATTTACGGGTCAACAGCAACCCTACTTACTCATACTCTAAAGCGATTTAATATTGACTGCACTTTTGTCTCAATTAATGATGAGTCCGCCTTGAGCTCAGCAATTCAGAAAAACACCAAACTTGTTTTTTGCGAGTCTATTGGAAATCCTGGGCTTGAGGTGTCTGACCTACCAAAAATATCTAGAGTTGCTCACAGCCATAATCTGCCTCTTGTAGTAGACGCCACGTTTGCAACCCCGTCTCTTTGTCGCCCTTTAGAATTTGGCGTAGATGTTGTGGTTCATTCTGCTACCAAGTGGATTGGAGGGCATGGCGTGGCAATAGGCGGCGCAGTTATTGATGGAGGAGAGTTTGACTGGGGGGCAAGCGATCTTCACCCAACCATGACTGAGCCTTACGAGCCATTTCATGGAATAAATTTTTGGGAAGAGTTTGGGCCCTCAGCACTAACCATGAGAATTAGAGCGGAGTCGATGAGAGACTTTGGTCCAGCCATGAGCCCTCATAGCGCCTTTTTGCTGCTTCAGGGTGTTGAAACACTAAGCCTAAGAATGAAACAGCATGTGCAAAACGCAATCAAACTATCTAAATGGCTATTAGAACAGCCCTGTGTCTCTTGGGTTAATCACCCTGATTTACCCGAAAACCCGACCCACCAAATTGCGAAACGCCTCTTTCCTAAAGGGGCTGGATCGATGTTATGCTTTGGCGTAAAAGGTGGTCGCAAGGGGGGAGCTGCCTTTATTGACGCGCTTAAATTGTCCTCAAACCTAGCCAATGTTGGAGACTCTAGAACGCTTGTCCTTCATCCCGCAAGCACTACCCATTCCCGTTTAGACGATGCCGCAATGAAGGCTGCCGGAAGCAGTTCAGACCTAATTAGAGTATCAGTAGGAATAGAGTCAATTACGGACATTATTAATGACTTTAAAGCAGGACTTAAAGCGGCTGAAAAGGCTTCTTCATAATGAATATTGTTGTTAATGCACACAACACTTTTGTTGCAACTGGTGGATGCACATTTGACTCAAAAAAACCGACCGTAGTTTTTATCCATGGCAGTGGGCTAGACCATAGGTCCTGGGCGCTTCAGTCCAGATGGTTTGCTTTTCATGGATTCTCAGTATTTGCCCCTGACCTTCCAGGCCACAGTCTTTCTGAAGGCAACCCCATAAAATCTATTGAGGGCATGGGCCAATGGCTTGTAAAAGCCCTCAAAGTTGCTGGCTGTGAATCGATACATTTAGTAGGTCACTCTCAGGGCTTCTTAGTTGCGCTTGAAGCTGCAAGTTCTTTAGGGGTCAAATTAAAAACACTGACCGCAGTTGCAAGCGCACTCTCAATTCCTGTAAACGATTCTTTGGTCGAGACAGCAAAAAAATCTCCTGAGGACGGAGCCGACATGTTGCTCAAATGGGGTTTTGGAAGTCACTCGCGGTCTGGAATCAGCGCTGTACCGGGAATGCAACCCATAGGTATCGGCCGCCAAATCATGTCCAGCAATCCTTTGGCTGTCGATCTTGTTGCGTGTACTCGATATATAAATGGAATTGAATGTGCAAAAAATATCCAAATTCCATCAAACGTCATTCTCGCAACTGAGGACAAAAACACCCCTTATCGGTTTGGCATGGAGTTAGCAGACATACTAAATGCCGAAACTACCAGTATCAACAATGCTGGCCATATGCTCCCAATAGAGGCCCCGAAAAAAACTCTTGATGCTATCAAGTCGTTTATCTTAAAAAATTCAGAATGATAAATCAAATCAAAAAAGTTGGCGTTATTGGCGCCGGGACGATGGGTGCTGGGATAGCAGGCCAAGTTGCAAATGCAGGAATAGATGTTTGGCTGCTTGACCTTCCTAGTGACGGTGAAGACGTTAACATGTTATCAGGCAAAGGACTGGAAAGACTTAAAGACCCTGACATGCCCGGCCTTATGAGCAAAGAAGCTCAAAATCTTATCAATCTTGGAAACACAAGAGATCACTTTCATGAGCTTGCAGATTGTGACTGGATTGCTGAAGCGGTCGTTGAGAGGCTTGATATAAAGCAAAGCCTTTATAAAAAACTTAATGATTCTTGTAAAAAGTCAACAATCATCACCTCAAACACTTCGACAATCCCAATCAAGCTTTTAACAGAAGGCATGCCGATTGAGTTTTGTGAGCGCTTTGCAATAACTCATTTTTTTAATCCTGTTCGATTTATGAGGCTTCTTGAATTGGTCAGAGGTGAATTCACTAGAGACGATGTTATTAGCACGCTTCACGAATTTAGTGAAATTAAACTTGGCAAAGGAGTAGTTCCTTGTTCTGATACGCCGGGCTTTCTTGCCAACAGGGTTGGCGTGTTTGCCATTCAGTGCGCTCTACATAATGCCTTTGAGCTTGGATTGTCGCCAACTGAAGCGGACGCTTTCTTTGGTCGCCCTTTAGGACTGCCTAAGACTGGTGTTTTTGGTCTTTATGACTTAATTGGCATCGACCTAATGGCAGATGTAGTTAAAAGCCTGGTCAGCATTCTTCCCGAAGATGATGCGTTTCATAAATATTCTGCGCCGATTGACTTTATGACGAAAATGATCGCCAACGGCCAAACCGGCAACAAAAATGACAAAGGCTTTTATAAGCAGGACGGCGATGGGAAAAAAGTAATTAATTTATCTAATGGTGATTATGTTCCTCATGAACGCCTAAAAGCGCCGCTGCTTGAAATAGCTGAGAAAAATGGCGTTTCTGAAATTCTTAACGACAATGGCCCTTATGGGCTTTATATATGGCGAGTGCTTTCGGAGACTCTGTGCTATGCAGCCTCACTTGTGCCTGAGGTGACAGAAGACTTAACTCAAATAGATGATGCAATGAAGCTTGGCTATAACTGGATTAAAGGCCCTTTTGAGCTTTTAGATGAGATTGGAGCTGAGGGCTTTATAAACAGGCTAAAAGACGACGGACGAGATGTTCCAAGCT
>Ga0209019_1000227_pt1 | contig 28580 bp, 18 predicted proteins | sample METZYME_3_300m_FD_187549 | JGI IMG/M metagenome (GOLD analysis project Ga0209019, IMG submission 187549) | Marine microbial communities from oxygen minimum zone in mesopelagic equatorial Pacific - METZYME_3_300m (SPAdes) (version 2) | ecosystem: Environmental > Aquatic > Marine > Oceanic... | reverse complement strand
ACTGCACCATGTAGTGCTCCTGCCAGCAAAGCGTTGTCATTTCCCCAGGCGACAATTGCCGACTTATCAATCATTGGGCATGTCAACAAAAAATCTAGTCCTCTAAGAGTATCCGCGACTATTCCCCTGTAAATGTACGAAGAGAGAGATTCTATTCCTTCAGTAAGCTGTCCTGGATACATAGCCACATATGGGCTATCTGCAGTTCTCATTCCACGGCAGGCCAGTGAAAAAGTAATATATCTACTTCTTATTTGATTGGAAGTTCCCTGTGGGATTATTTCCAAAACACTGGCATTTTTAGGCACATAATAAATAACCGGAAAAGGGCCGTCCCCTTTCGGAATACTCAGGTAGCCATATATCGTGTATGGCCCTATGCTTGAAATATGAATCCCGTATAGATCTGCAAAATCTGTTGAACGCATGGGAAGGGTTTCCGTCTCTGCAGCTATCGGCACCTCACTCAATTCTTTTCCTAAGGAGTACCAAAATTGGCCAAAATCTAACGGTCTGTTGTCACTCATTTCTTCACTAACCTTTCAAATGCTTATCAAAAAACTGATCCATGATGCCTGAATGTACGTATCTTCCTGCCTCGTGCCCATGGCCTTCATATTCAAAAAGTTTTTTATCTTTACTGCCTATAGTCTCAAAAAGTGCATATCCTGTCTCAGGAGGGCACACGTTATCTTGCAATCCCAAGTTCATGATAATTGGGCAGTTAATTTGATCGGCAAACGATATACCATCAAAATAAGCCAGGGTGCCCTCAACTTTTTCTAATCTGTCAGGGTAGGTACGAAGATAGTCATTAATCTCTTGGTAGGGATACGTGTCTGTTAACTCGATTGCGTCCATAAATCCACACAAATATGGAGCACCTGCGGAAGCAGCTTTGATTTCTTTCCTCATAGCTGATGTGGTAATGGCTAGGCCACCGCCTTGGCTACTACCAGCCACACCAATCCTCTCACTGTCCACTTCTCCTCTACTCAACAAAAAATCAATTCCTCGCCAAGCATCGGCATAAAAGCCTCGATAAGAGTATGTATTCTTATCTACTATCCGATGGGTTAGCAACCCGGGATACCCAGGATCAAATTGACTTCTACTCCTGACTTTCCCTCTGGGATTAACTGATAAACAAGCATATCCTTTGGCAGACCAATCCTTAGGAATTGGTGGGTCGCTTTGGTAACCTGGAACCAGCAAAATAGCCGGTAATCCATTAACTGGGGTATTAGGGACAGAGTACCAACCGGATATTCGCACATGATCTAAACTATCATAAAAGATTTGATATACGGTAACCTTACTATCGGACCTGAGTTCATCTTTTTCACACTTAACATTAAGTTCGATTGATGAAAGTTCATCTAGGACCAATCCCCAAAATTCGTTAAAGTCTTCTGGTTTAATGACCTGACATCTATAATCTCTGTCCACTCCCATATTTTTACTCCTACCAAATTCAGAAAAGGACGCAATCCATCACATCGCAAGCCAAAGGATTTTACCTCAATGGTCAACTCAGTCAATCATCTGATATAAGGTAGCAAGTTGGTAAAGAATTATAGAATCAACCAGTGAAATAATGAGTAAAAAAAACCTAAAATCTTTATTGACTAAGAGTCCTGAAAAAACATATTGGTTGGCTTTGATACTAATACTATCCATCGCCTCCCTTTTGCGCTTTAATGGCATAAATTGGGACCAGGGCTTTGGTTTTACTCCCCACCCTGATGAACGGGCCATTTTGATGAAAGTTTGGGAAATTGAGTTCCCTTCACTTTCGAACCTTTCAATATTATTTGACCGCTCAGCAAGCACCTGGAACCCCCATTGGTTCCCTTACGGAAGTTTACCAATTTATTTGTTAGAGATCCTTCAATCAATTTGGGGAGCGCTTACTGGATCTGAGATATTTGATCCTAGAAGTATGGCCAGGTCTCTTTCTACCTTGGCTGACCTTGGAACCATAGCTGGAACCGCACTTTTGGCAAGGGTATGTTTTGGTAATCGAGTTAGCCTTCTGGCATCTTTATTGGTGTCATTTTCTGTTATACACATTCAGTTATCGAATTTTTTTGCTTTTGACACTTTTGTATCTCTCTTTGCTGTATGGACTCTATTTTTCCTTTATCGAGTTGCCCAAAAAGGCAGGCTTCGAGACTCTGTGATAGCCGGGATATTGATTGGGTTAGGTTTAGCATCAAAGATAAGTTTTTTTCCAATTCTAGGTGTGTTCTTGTTCTCCCACGTGATAGGTTCCATTTCCTATTACTTCGAACCGAAAAAGATTCTATTCCCGATATCCATCGCAATTAAAAACCTAGGTGTAGGCCTACTACTAGGGTTAATTGCTTTCGTATTGGCCGAGCCCTACGCAATTCTTGATTGGAACCAATTTATTGCGGACACTACAGAACAATCGGAAATGGTAAGGAGAATCAGGGATTATCCATATACAAGGCAATACATAGGCACCACTCCTTACTTGTACCAAATCACTCAATTAGGTCGATGGGGACTAGGATGGCCGCTTACGATAATAGGTCTGATAGGAGCGATTTCGGCCCTGGTATGTAAAAGACACTGGGCCTTAGGAACGTTCACAGTGGCAACAATGTTCGCCTGCGGCCTTTTATTAACCTTATCGAATTCAATCCTGATGATTTTGGTTGCCTCTGGCCTTGCATTTTTCATCTTAATAATCAACTTTTTATTAAGGGGGTCCAAGTCGTTAGAGACCACACTAATTCTTTCTTGGGTAATTCCTTATGCTCTCATCGTTGGCAGCTTTGAAGTTAAATTCACAAGATATTTACTACCAATAATCCCATTGTTGGTAATACTTGGGAGCGCTTTCTTAGTACAGCTAACACGTAGCCCCCAAAATTCCATCAAAAAGTTAGGATACCTTGGGTCTATTTTAGTCATATTTTCCACCATTACATTTGGGTTAGCCTTCCAAAATATATATGCCACACCACATCCTGGGGTCGCTGCCTCCGATTGGATAAACCAAAACGTACCACTCAACTCTTCCTTACTAAAAGAACATTGGGAAGAAAGCCTTCCCAATTTGGAAAAATACAAGGTGCGTGAGCTTCCGATATACGACCCAGATACCCCCCCCAAATTAAATAAAATGTCGGAATCCCTATCAGAAACGGATTATTTAATAATTTTCAGTAATCGCCTCTACGGAACAGTCACCCGAATTCCAGAACGTTACCCTCTTATGAGCGGATACTACAACGCTTTATTCTCGGGGGATTTAGGATTTCAACCTGTTCATATAGAAAATTCTTATATGTCTTTTGCAAACATCGAAATTTATGAAGATTCTTTTTCCAGGCCTAACTTACCATCTGTAGATAAACCAATTTTTCCCAGAGACAGGATAAGTATTAATGGTGGTTTTGCAGACGAAAGTTTTTCAGTATATGACCACCCTAAAATAATCATTTTTTTTAATTCTGAAAAACTAGAACCTACTAGATTAAAAACCATCATAGAACAAAAATCGATGGATTTTATATCTGTTAATCGAGAGAAAGCCGTTCCCGCCAGCAAAGAAAATACAGCCAGTTTGATGATGTCGGAATCGACTAAAGCAAGTCAAGAGAAAGGTGGCACCTGGTCTAATATCATTCACACTGATTCTACATCAAACCGGTACCCCATCTTTTTTTGGATAGCCGGTTTGACACTTATTTCATTAATTTCATTTCCTATTGGTTATCTTATGTTTTCCACATTTGACGACAAAGGATTCTTGTTTGCGAAAACATTGGGCTTACTAATGGTGTGCTTTACAGCCTGGATTTTATCTAGTCTTCACATAATGAGATTTGGTCAATTGTCTCTCTGGATGGGCATAGCATTGGTATCTACGATTTCGATATGTATAACAATTAAAAAATATCGGGAAATTTTCAAATATATCTCAGCGAATTGGTCAAAAATAATAAGTCTGGAAATCCTATTCCTCGGCTCTTTTTTAGCATTTACTCTTATCCGAATGATGAACCCTGACCTCTGGCACCCTTACAGGGGCGGGGAAAAACCAATGGATATGGCCTACCTCAATGCGGTGCTTAAATCAACCTATATGCCTCCATATGACCCGTGGTTTTCAGGAGGATACTTGAATTACTACTACTGGGGTCAGTTTATCGTAGCCTCTTTGATCCATCTGACCGGAATTACGACAGAAGTAGCTTATAACCTAGCGATCGCGACTTTCTTCGCTTTAACCACCTGTTCTGTGTATTCAATAGGAAGGAACATTCTTTCCAGAAAGAAAAATCCGAACAAAATCAGCCCTGTGATAGCTGGATTATTTTCTATCCTTTTCGTATGTGTTTTGGGTAATCTTGATGGGCTTTACCAAGTTTGGGATTCTATAAGATATGGATCCAATATTTTTACAGATTTTGACTACTGGAGAAGTAGTCGAATGATGCAGCCCGACCCACCTGGACATGAAATTACAGAGTTCCCTTTCTTTACATTCCTTTTTTCAGACCTTCATGCCCACTTAATTTCCATACCATTTACCCTTCTAGTAATGGGCTTAGCCCTACAAATAACGCGCAATGATTTCGGTAATATATGGTGGAAATCCTTGCCATCCTTGTCAGTATTAGGCCTGTCTGTAGGATGCTTGGCGGCCATAAACACGTGGGACGTACCTATTTATACAGTTATAGCTATGGGGTCTTTATTGATAGCTGAACTCAGACAAATAGGAGGATTAAATTCTTTAGTATTTTTTAGGGTGATTTGGAAATCTGCATATGTACTAACCATAGCTTACTTTTCCTTCCTTCCTTATCATCTTAATTCGATAACTTTTTTCAATTGGATAGAAAAAACAACAAATACCACGACGTTTTCCCAATTTATATCAATAAACGGTTTATTTTTGGCCATAGCCTTCTCTTGGTGCCTTTATTCCGTGTTTCCATTCATAGCTCACCAAAACGTGATTCGATTTTCGGCTAAACATCTAACAGAAAGGATATACAGTTCCCACCCCAAGTTTCTTGCTTTGATCTTGATTACTGTCTTGCTCTTCGGATATCTCATAGTCGCATTGTCATCCGGAATGTTGGGAGGCGCTATTCCTCTATCTATGCTGATGATATTCGTATTAGTTAGTTACTGTTTCTTGGAATTTAAGAACTCCAAATCTTCCTACTCTGATTCGTTTTTTCCTTGCCTGCTTGCCATCGGGGCTTTCTCAGTGGTGATAGGTGTAGATATCTGGAGAATTGAAGGCGATATCGACAGGATGAATACAGTATTTAAGTTTTATCTGCATGTTTGGATTATTCTGGGTATAGCGGCAGCCTACTTCTTATACCAATTAATTACACAAATGTCCTTTTCGCTTAAATCGACTCTCTCATACTGCTGGGTCGTTTTTATCTTTCTACTTATATCAAGCAGCCTGATTTATACAATGTTTGGAACGGTTGATAGATTACAAGATCGTTTCTACAAATCAGTAACAACATTTACTCTTGATGGATATGAATTCGTCAGAGATGGCATTTATAGGGATGAAAATGGTGACGTAAGTTTATCCGCCGATATGGCAGCAATCCGTTGGATTAGAGATAACATTGAAGGATCCCCAGTAATTTTGGAAGGTGTAACTCCGACTTATCGGTGGGGAAGCAGAATCTCAATCCATACTGGCCTTCCAACAGTCGTTGGATGGGAATGGCATCAACAACAACAAAGGTGGGAATATCGCAATGAAATAAACTCCCGAATGGCCGATGTAAATGCTATTTACACCACGCCTGGCTTTGAGTTAGCAGGGAATCTCATAGATAAATATGGAGTCAAATATATAGTGATAGGAGAGGTTGAAAAACTGTATTATCCTGACAGTGGATTAAGAAAGATATATGAAGGTCTAGATGGGAAACTCGAGAAAATATATGAAGCCGATGGGGTTATTATCATGAAGGTGCGGGATTTATAACAAATTTGTGATTGCCAATTTGGGATCCATTCCGCCACTTTTTGAACTAGACCTCTAAGTTTGACACCCCTTACATACATATGGACAATGGCACTTACTATTTAGCTAGAGTTTATATCTGAAATATGCCTTATGGTGCCCTTGAAGAAATCATAGTTTTGGACCTGTCAGACAGGTTGGCTGCCTCCTTTTGTGCAAAAACATTAGGATTGTATGGATGTGAGGTGGTCAAAGTAGAGCCACTCAGTGGGGACCCACTCAGAAAATGGACCAACAGTAACCCAGGTAATCAGAGTGGTGACAGTCCACTGTTCCTCCATCTAAATGCCGGGAAAAAAAGCATCACCATAAATTTAGATGACCCAAAGGGCCAAAGTATTTTGGCCGCTTTGATGAAAGTTTGCGACGTCGTAGTCGAAACCCAGAAACCAGGACATTTAGACAAAATTGGGCTGGCATACAATCAAATTAAAAAATCCAACCCGTCGGTTATTTTCACCTCAATTACACCTTACGGCCAAACAGGACCATACAAAAACTTTCACTATGATGAATTAACCTTGTTTGCTATGACAGGGGCTATGTATAGAGAGGGTTTACCTGATAGAGAACCTCTCCGATACTCGGGTGAAATAGCCCAATATTTCGCAGGTAACGCCGCCGCCGCCGCCACTACAGCGGCTCTATTTAAGAGAACCCTTACTGGTCATGGAGACTGGTTAGATATTTCCATACAAGAGTGTATGGCCGGTCACCCCCACCAAATTGGAAGAAGATCACCATTTATATATGCTGGCGAACCTGATCCAAGATCGCAACCGAGAACCTCGGCGTCTGGTGCCCGTGAACCATATGCCGTGGGAACTTTTCGATGTAAAGATGGATATTTTAGTTTTCTTCCTTTAGGTCCAAGGATGTGGCCAAATATAGCCAAAATGATTAACAGAGAAGATCTGATGGCAGATCCGAAATATAATGACACCATCAAGAGATCAGAAAATAGGGAAAATTTAGAAGCTATATTCCAAGCTTGGGTGGACGATAAAACGAGGGAAGAAATTTTTCAAGCCGTCCAAGCCGCTGGAGTTCCCGGATCACCAATCCTCCAGCCTGAAGAAGTTCACAAAAACGAACAATTTCAGGCTAGAGGATTTTTTCAAAATGTGGATCATCCGAACGGACAAACTCTACGCATGACGGGCGATCCTTTCCGATTTTCAAATGCACCCACCTCATCAATTAAAGCCGCTCCTAAACTCAGCCAAAATACAAATGAAGTTCTTAGGAAACTATTAGAATTATCTGATGACCAAATAGAAATACTTGCCATGGAAAATATCATATGAATTCAGAAGTGAGTCAGCCCCTATCTTCAATAAGAGCCCTCGAACTGTCTGAAATATGGGCTGGACCGTTTTGTGGATGTCTACTTGGTGACATGGGAGCCGAGGTAATCAAAATTGAATCTATTCAGAGAATCGGAAGAGGACCAATAAATCCTCCCGCCAACGCAGGAGGATATCCCAATGCCGACCCAGGGAAGGAGCCGTGGAATCGACAGTCAAATTTCAACGCTATAAATCGAAACAAAAAAAGCCTCACTCTGGACCTGAAAACCCGTCAGGGATTAAATTCTTTCAAAGATTTGGTTTCGCAAAGTGATGTTGTTTTCTGCAATTATTCACGTACAGTAATGGAAAATTTTGGACTCAGCTATGAACAGGTCAGAAAGATAAAACCCGATATCATCTACATGTTGATGCCAGGCTATGGAAATGACGGTCCTTACGCCAACTACCGCAGTATGGGAATGGCAATAGACGCAATTACAGGACACTCCTTTTTAAGAGGATATCCTGATAGGGACCACTCTTCTAATTCACTGGTTCATCATCCGGATGCTGTGGCAGCTATAAACGGGGTAATGGCCCTTGCTTCAGCTTTGGTATATAGAGCAAAGACAGGGAAAGGCCAATTCATAGATTTGTCGCAAGCCGAGTCGTTTATGACCCATCTCGGAGAAATATACCTTGAGAATCAAATGACATCGTCAATAAGAACACGAAGAGGTAATCGTCATCCAGATTTTGCCCCTCAGGGGGTATATAAATGTTCTGGAGACGATAATTGGATAGCAATAAGTATCAAAACAGACGAAGAATGGTCTGAACTTAAAACAATTATTGCAGATGACACATTAGAGGACACAGATCTCGATTCTGTGGAAACCCGACTTCAAAACCATGATCACCTTGATAATGTGATAAATGAATGGACTTCTACCCTAGATAGGTATGATGCGTTAGCACTTCTGCAAGCTGCAAATATAAGCTCTGGAGTTGTTATAGATTGCGGTGCAGATTCATATGCAGACCCTCATTTAAACGAAAGGGACTTTTTCCAAATAGTTGACCATCCAGCTGCAGGTCTCTACCCCATGAGTGGGCCAATATTTAAGTTCGAAAGCGACCAAGGACGAATAACTCACAACCCAGCACCTTGTCTTGGTCAAGATAACGAACACATATTAGAAGAACTACTTGGGTACAGCAGAGACACGATAAATAAATTTGAAACCGAAGAAATAGTTGGTACCGTACCATTGCCTGGCTCAGATATGGGCGGGTCCCGAAGAGTAGCAAAGCAAAGAGAATAGCAAGGATTAAGCAAAGTATGACCCGGGTATCCATTCGTGGTAAAAAATGGTTGATAGATGGCGTACATACCTATCGAGGCATTACCTACCAAGGTATCAATATAGAAGGTTTATTACTAAATGCAAGAATGGTGAACGCAATCTTTGACGATGACAATCCCTACACGCGTCATCTTTGGAAATACCCTGATACAGCCGAATGGAACCCAGACAGGAACACCATCGAATTTATCAGTATGTTGCCTGAATACAAAAGAAAAGGATTGACAGCCGTCACAGTTAACTTACAAGGGGGAGCACCCTTTGGGTATTACCGACTGAATCAATTCAGGGAATTTATGAAAGAGTGGGGAATGTCAGGAAAAGATTCAGAAATATGGGAAGGGCTGCCATCCCCTGAATCTCAACCGTGGAATAGTTCGGGTTTCAATCCTGACGGCAGCTTAAAGCCTGAATACATTCGCAGGCTCAGCAAAATAATCGAAGAGACTGATAAATTATCGATGGTGCTTATTCTAGGTTTATTTTATTTCGGACAAGATGAAAGAATTAGAGACGAATCATCAGTGAAATCGGCGGTTCAAAATACCTGTGAGTGGATCCTAACCAGTGGATATGAGAACGTTGTGATAGAAATCAATAACGAATGCAGTGTCCCAAAATATGAACACGAAATTCTCCAACCTCATAGAGTTCATGAACTCATAGATTTGGTAAAATCCATCCAATACGATTCGACAAGAATATTAGTTGGCACCAGCTACGGCGGGAATACTATCCCTGAGAACAATGTGGTTAAGTCATCCGATTTTATCCTCATGCACGGAAACGGTGTTATTGATCCCAAAAGAATTTCAGAAATGGTAGAGGAAACCAGGAAGCTTACAGAGTGGCATGATATGCCCATCTTATTCAATGAAGACGACCATTTTGAATTCGATCATGAATTAAACAACTTCTATTGCGCAATCAATTCTTTTGCAGGCTGGGGGTACTTTGATCCAGGTGAAGGAGCAGGCGGAAACGCAGCCTTTGGTGATTACCAAAACGGTTACCAATTGATACCTGTTAACTGGTCCATAAATACGGACCGTAAGAAAAATTATTTCAATTACCTAACTACCATCACTTCCGGATAGGAATTATCATGCCTGGGAAAAAAATTGCCCCTTATGGTTCATGGGAATCTCCAATTACGACGGAGTCAATTATCTCTGACTCGATAAGTATCGGAGATCTATTCATATCAAATGAGGGCATATTTTGGCAGGAAATGAGACCGACAGAAGGCGGTCGTTGCACAATAATGTACCAGACTTACGACGGTTCTAAAAATGAAATTGTTCCTAAATCGTACAATGCGAGGACACGGGTTCACGAATATGGCGGTGGGTCCTATCTAGTACATAAAGACGAAGTATATTTCTCCAATTTCTCGAACCAGCAAATATATAAAACTAACCTGACTGGTGGTAATCTCACTCAAATTACAAATGAACCGCTTCTAAGATTCGCTGATGGAACAATGGATGCGGAAAGACAACAAATTATTTACGTCGGCGAAAACCATGATAACAAAGATGAACCTGTTAATTGCATAGTCTCAGTTGATATACAAAATGATGGAGAGGTAACGATTCTGGCCTCTGGCGCTGATTTCTATGCTTCTCCAGTGATAAGTCCTGACGGACGGACGCTTGCTTGGGTTCAATGGAACCATCCCAACATGCCTTGGGATGCCACTGAGCTTTATGTGGCTGATTTGAAGCATTCAGAACTTTACAATCCTCAGAAGATCGCAGGGGACGGGGAATCTGTTTGCCAACCACTATGGTCTCCAAATGGTATTTTGCATTACATATCAGACCTTTCCGGTTGGTGGAACATATGTAAATATGAGGGCAAGAAATCCCATAATCTGACCCCTATAAACGCTGAATTCACTCAAGCACAGTGGGGGCTGGGTGTCAGATTTTATGATTTCATAACCAATGACCAAATAATATGCGCCTACAGTAGACTGGGGTTTTGGAAAGTTGCCTTATTGGATCCAATTTCCTGTGACTTTGTTGATATAGATGTCGATATTGATATCACTGAGATACATAGAACCGGTCTGAAGGCCTGTAACGGCAAAGCACTGTTCGTTGCTGGTTCGCCTGACCATTCATATTCCTTATTTACGTATGAGACCAAAGCCAGCATAAAACTCAGAGTAGTACAAGTATCAACGAAAAACGACATAGAAGCGATTCATTTTTCAAAACCACTACCCGTTAAATATTCAACGACCAATAACCAAGAATGCCACGCCTTCTATTATTCCCCCGTGAATGTGAATTATAAAGCTCCTGAATCAGCCAAACCTCCACTCATAATACTCAGTCACGGAGGACCGACTGGATCGACCTCAAATACCCTTAATTTAGGTATTCAATACTGGACAAGTCGAGGATTTGCGATTTTAGACGTCAATTACAGGGGAAGCACTGGATATGGCACCAAATACAGAAAGGCTCTGAACGGTAACTGGGGAATAAGTGATGTAGATGATTGTGTTAATGGCGGCATTCATCTTGTTTCAAAAGGCTTAGTCGACCCCAAAAAAATTGCTATACGGGGTGGAAGTGCAGGAGGATTTACAACATTAGCTTGTCTGGCATTCACAGATTTCTTTGCAGCAGGGGCAAGTTACTATGGTGTTAGTGATCTTACTGCCTTAGCTGAAGAGACACATAAGTTTGAATCAAGATATCTTGATTCAATGGTTGGAAAATACCCTGAAGAAAGGCAAAAATACCTCGATCGTTCCCCTATTAACCACACAGAAAACTTGTCTTGCCCTGTAATTTTGTTTCAGGGACTGGAGGATAAAATCGTACTTCCTAATCAATCTCAAAAAATGTATGCATCGCTGAAAGCAAAAGGTATACCCGTGTCCTACCTAGAATTCGAGGGGGAGCAGCATGGATTCAGGAAGTCAGAAAATATCCAGCGTGCGTTAGAAGCCGAATTTTACTTTTACTCACACGTTTTTGGCTTCAAGCCCTTTGATCCAATAGAGGCAGTTCAAATAGATAATAAATAATTTTTAAAGACCTTCGAACCTCAGTTGCATCTCATCTTGAAGATTTTCAGAGGTTGCAAATCCTGACACACCAACTCCGATTAAGCGGTATTTCTCATGCGAATTTTCTAACTCCAAATTCAGAAGCTCCAGGGCAGGTTCTGCTATTTCAGATGAAATTTGCACCTTTTCCGAAATCGTTTTCTGCCTGGTCACAACAGTGAAATCCGATCTTTTGAGTTTTAACTTTACGGTCCGGCCTCTCATATTCTTCTTCAGTAGTGATTCGGCAACATCACCACTTAACCTCATGACTATCTCGTTAAGATCTTCCGCATCTGAAGTGTCCACTAACAAAGTAGTCTCAGAACTAATTGATTTACGTTCCCGTTGAGTTATCACCGCTGTAGTATCAATCCCATTAGAAATTTCTTTGATGTGAGTAGCGTTACTTCCGAAAATGCCAGAAAGTATTTCCATGGGTTGCGAGGCCAAATCTTGTACAGTATCTATTGATAGCAGATGCAATTTAGCTGAAGTTTTCGGACCAATTCCCCATAAAACCTCAACGGGCAACGGGTACAAAAAGGGTATCTCGCCTCCAGGTCTTACTATGGTGAGTCCATCAGGTTTATTGATGCTGGAAGCGATCTTGGCCACCGATTTGGAACTAGCAACCCCAACAGAAATAGTCAGCCCTAATTTTGACCAAACTTTCTGTTTTAAATTCCTTGCAATTTGAGGTGGGCTGATATTATTGGCGATTAAATGGGTTACATCCAAGTATGCTTCGTCCAAAGATAGTGGTTCAACTAAAGGAGTAATATCTCTAAATACTTCCATTACCTGCCTAGAAACTTCTCGGTACACTACAAATCTTGGTGATACGACCACAGTTTCGGGGCATTTTTTCAAAGCGGTGCTCATCGGCATGGCGGACTTAATCCCGAATTTTCTGGATTCATAAGAAGCGGATGCGACAACCCCTCTTCTACTCGGACTTCCTCCAACCACTACTGGTCTATTTCGTAACTCCGGAAAATCTCGCTGTTCCACAGCAGCATAAAAAGCATCGAAATCAGCATGCAAAATGCCCCTGTTCTGATTTCGATTTGACAATTTATTTTGTGCACCTTTAATGAGCTCGAACTTTAAAAATTATACTAGCTGCTATCCACACTTTTTAGTATTGACAACTGTGGCATGTCGTAGCTAGAATGGTAGACTGTATGATTACACATGCGCTACGTTGCACAAACGCTTTAACAAATCCACCTATCTTGGCGATTTTAAATTACCGCTCTTCTGTCTTAGAAGAGTGCTTTCTCCCGTAATAACTGGAAATTTTCTTTCCCTCAAGGAGTGTAAGTCTAATGACCTCTTCTGCATTGCAGGATAACCGTGTTGTTTTCCCAAAAACGAAATCTTTCTCCAAAATTAAGACGAATTTGGACGTCCCTGACCTGATTGACGTTCAAATGGAATCATTCAAATGGTTTACCACGACCGGCTTGAGTGAGCTTTTTGAAGAAATATCCCCAATAGAGGATAACCAAGGCCAGAATCCACGTTTTTCTCTAAGATTCGTAGATTTTGAGTTTGAAGACCCAAAGCTCTCTGAAGAGTATTGCCGAACCCAGGAAAAAACATTTGAAGCTGCCTTGTATGTGACGGTAAGCCTTCAAATCAACGCAGCCGGACCAGGCATGGGTGAAATCAAAGAGCAGCGCCTATATGTGGGAAATATTCCTATCATGACCAGGGGCGGAACCTTCATCATAAACGGGGCCGAAAGAATCGTAGTGAGCCAACTAGTGCGGTCACCTGGGGTATATTTTACTGCCGATAGGGACGCAGCAACTGGGCGTCCTCTTGCATCTGCAAAAATGATCCCGTATCGAGGAGCATGGATCGAATTCGAAACCAGCAATAGGGACGTCATATACGTAAAAATCGACAGGAAAAGGAAAACCCCCGTCACAACTTTCCTCAGATCATTGGGATATGAAACCAATGAAGAAATCCTAGAAATATTCAAAGATGTGGACAACAACCCAGATCATCCATTTATGCAGACCACGATTGATAAAGATGCGAGTGTTACAAACCGAGAGGAAGCACTTGTGGAATTTTACAGGCGCTTGAGGCCAGGCGAACCTCCTAATCCAGAAAATGCAAAATCTTTAATTAATTCACTCTTTTTCGACAGTAGACGTTACGATTTAGGTAAAGTTGGTCGGTACAAATTGGACCGGAACCTAAAGGGAGCTGAAAACGCACATAGAGATGGTAATTTGGAAGATCGTATTCTTGCAAAAGAGGACATTGTCAACCTATTAAAACGTCTCATACAAGTTAACAACTCGGAACGTCGCGCAAATGACATTGACCATTTAGGTAACAGAAGGGTCCGGGCGGTAGGTGAATTAATTCAAAATCAGGTACGAGTAGGATTACTGCGAATGGAACGGGTAATCAAAGAAAGAATGACTATACAGCCTGATCCGGAGAGTACTACTCCGGCCGCTCTGATTAATGTACGGCCAGTAGTCGCAGCAATTAGAGAATTCTTTGGGGGATCTCAATTGTCACAATTCATGGACCAGGCAAATCCCCTGGCTGAGCTGACCCACAAAAGACGTTTGTCGGCATTAGGCCCTGGTGGATTATCCAGAGAAAGAGCTGGTTTTGACGTCAGGGATGTACACCATTCTCATTATGGAAGGATCTGTCCTATTGAAACCCCAGAAGGACCTAACATTGGACTTTTAGTTTCACTGGCCACATATGCCAGAACCAACGAGTTTGGTTTTATCGAAACACCGTATAGAAAAATACTCACGAAAGTCGATAATGGCGATCCCCATGAACTAATAGGCCATACTCCAACTGAGGATATAAAGGCGGAGGACGGTAGAACTATAATCAAGGCGGGAACACAGATATCTGTTAGGACAGCAGGAAGAATTTCGGCACAAAAGAATAAAATCATCGAGGTTAAGCCCTACGTTTCAAACGATATCGAAGATATAGTTCATTTAGCTGCTGATGACGAGGAAGATTATTACATCGCCCAGGCAAATTCAGCTATCAATGAGGCAGGCGAATTTATTAACGATAGGGTCGAGACGAGGCGAGGGGAAGAAGTTGGAATGGAGCAAACTGACTCGGTCCGATTCATGGATGTATCTCCACTGCAGTTAGTAAGCGTATCTACGTCTCTAATCCCATTCTTGGAACATGACGATGCCAACCGTGCTCTCATGGGTTCTAATATGCAAAGGCAGGCTGTACCACTATTGAAACCAGAGAAGCCTCTTGTAGGGACTGGTATGGAGATGAGAGTGGCAAGGGATAGCGGGCAGGTGCTGATGTCTAAAACTGATGGGGTGATTACCAGTGTCACAGGAGACAAGATAGTTGTAACGGATGCAAATGACAAAAATTTCATTCATCCACTCATAAAATTTCACCGAAGTAACCAGGGTACCTGCATCAACCAAAGACCAATTGTTGATAAAGGTACAACAGTGCGAATGGGTGATGTCCTCGCTGATGGATCATCCACAGACAACGGAGAGTTGGCATTGGGACAAAATGTTCTCGTGGCTTTTATGACTTGGGAAGGTTACAACTTTGAAGATGCAATTATTCTCAGTAATAGGTTGATAAAAGAAGATAAATTCACATCGGTACATATCGAAAAACATGAAGTTGAAGCGAGAGACACAAAACTAGGCCCAGAAGAAATCACCCGAGATATTCCAAACATAGGTGAGGATAGCCTTAGAAATTTGGATGAAGAAGGAATAATTAGAATAGGTGCCGAGGTATCAAATCGGGACATATTAGTCGGTAAAATCACACCCAAAGGAGAAACTGAACTTTCTGCAGAAGAAAAATTACTTAGGGCTATTTTCGGAGAAAAGGCTCGTGACGTCAAAGATTCTTCGTTGTACGTACCTCACGGACAAGGAGGAAAAGTGATCGATGTCAAAATACTCGATAGAAATAACGGAGATGACTTATCGCCCGGTGTCAACAAACTCGTCAGAGTATGGATAGCTCATACTAGGAAGATCACTGAGGGCGACAAGATGGCCGGCCGACACGGTAACAAGGGTGTGATCGCTAAGATCCTACCTGAAGAGGATATGCCGTTTTTGCCGGACGGTACACCCGTAGACATAATACTCAACCCCATCGGGGTTCCATCAAGGATGAACTTAGGTCAAGTACTAGAGACCCACCTTGGTTGGGCAGCCAAAAGGTTAGGGTTCGATGCCAAAACCCCGGTATTTGATGGTGCGGAAGATTCGGCCATTGAAGATGAATTAGCAAAGGCATGGATAATCGACCAATCAGGAGCAGTCCCTGCTAGATTAATTGTGGATAATGCCTCGGAGATGATTGACCTTGGAATGATATCTGAGTTTCTTGAGAAAAGAGGTTTCAATTTTGAAGAAATATTTATAGAGTCCAAGCCAAACGCCGCCAGATACGCCTGCTTAAAAATATGGATGGATGAAGTGGCGAGTAAAGATACGTCTGGTATGTCCGTCGACGATCTTATGGAAGAAGCCTTAGTGCTTAACAGAGATTACGGCCTCGCTGCCCCAGTGCTGGGGAAATCCACACTCTACGACGGCAGGACTGGTGATGTGTTTGACCAGCCCGTGACCGTCGGATACATATATATGCTGAAACTAATCCACCTGGTGGAAGATAAAATCCACGCCAGAGCCACTGGTCCTTATTCATTGATAACTCAACAACCATTGGGGGGTAAAGCACAACTTGGGGGACAAAGATTCGGAGAAATGGAAGTCTGGGCCCTAGAAGCATACAGTGCAGCCCACAATCTAAGAGAAATGCTAACCATCAAGTCAGATGATGAGATAGGAAGAGTTAAAACGTATGAGGCGATCGTGAAAGGAGAGGACGTTGCCCAGCCTGGCATACCACAATCCTTTCACGTGCTTATGAAAGAACTGCAAAGTCTAGTTCTATCGATTGAATTAGAAAATGACGATGTAAAGGAGGATAAAGGGCTTGGGAGTGACGATGACCTTTTCCCTGAATCTCCTGAAATTTCTGATCCTCTGGCACTACTTGAAGGAACCCTCAACAGCAACAGTAGCGAACCAGATAGGAAATCAGAAACAAATGAAGAACCAGGATCGATCGAAGATGACCAACCCGTACCTGGTGGGGATGACTAGGTAAATAATTACACCGACTTCTTAGCAGCTATGGAGAATATGAAATGGCTCAACCTGGAAATGATTTCGACGCAATATCAATTTCATTGGCATCCCCAAACGACGTACAGCGATGGTCGTGGGGTGAAGTAACTAAACCAGAAACAATCAACTACAGGACTTTACGGCCTGAAAAAGATGGGTTGTTCTGTGAAAGAATATTCGGCCCAACCAAAGACTGGGAGTGTTACTGCGGCAAATACAAGAAAATAAGATTCAGAGGTGTTACTTGTGACAGGTGTGGTGTTGAAGTGGCTCGTTCTAAGGTCAGAAGAGAAAGAATGGGACATATCGACCTCGCTGCACCCGTGGCTCATATCTGGTTCTCGAAGGGTACTCCCAGCAGATTAGGGTTGCTTTTAGACCTGTCCCCTAGAAACTTAGACCGAGTACTTTACTTCGCCCAATATTTGATTACAGATGTTGATGTCGAATTAAAAGGTCAGTTGTTAGAACAACTGCATGCAGATTTAGAAGAAAGAAATTTGGAAAAAGAATCTAGGATTGAAAGTGCCGAAAATACACTGACAGAAGAATACCAATCACAAATAGAACCTCTACAGAGTCTATTACCTGAGGAAATTACTGAGTCTGGAGTTGATGATGAAAAATCTTCAGACGAACAATTAGAAACTGAGGGGAAAATAGAAAGTTTACAAAAGGAACGAGACCAGAAAATCGAGGAACTCCTAGCAGAAATAAACGATGAATATGCGGAATTATTAAGTGCTATAGAAAAGGAGGTTTCCTCACTAAAGGAACTACATGTCACAAAGTTATTAACAGAAACTCAATACAGGGACAATAGAGATAGTTTCCCTGGGGTGTTCCAGGCTGGAATGGGGGCGGAATCTGTATTGTACGTGCTCCAAAACTACATCGACCTCGATGACCTTAGAGATGAGCTACAAGAAGAAATGCAGTCCACTTCAGGTCAGAGACGCAAGAAAGCAATAAAAAGGCTCAGGGTCGTAGAATCATTCAGAAAAAGTACCAATAAGCCAGAATGGATGATACTCACTACTTTGCCAGTCCTTCCGCCAGATTTACGCCCAATGGTCCAACTTGATGGAGGACGGTTTGCCACAAGTGACCTAAATGACCTATATAGAAGGGTTATAAACCGAAATAACAGGCTTAGTAGACTCATTGAATTACAAGCACCTGAAATCATTATTCGAAATGAAAAGCGCATGCTACAGGAATCAGTGGATGCCTTGATCGACAACGGGAGAAGGGGCCGAGCGGTAGCTGGTAGTCACAATCATAAACTCAAATCTCTATCAGATCTTTTGAGAGGGAAACAAGGACGATTCCGACAAAATCTGCTTGGAAAGCGAGTTGACTACAGTGGAAGGTCAGTAATTATCGCTGGTCCAGAATTAAAACTCCATCAATGCGGTTTACCAAGACGCATGGCCTTAGAATTATTTAAGCCTTTTGTCATGCATCGTCTGGTACTAAAAGGTTACGCTCACAACATAAGGAGTGCCAAGAGATTGGCTGAACGTAACAGGTCAGAGGTCTGGGAAATACTCGGGGAAGTCGTAAAAGAACGTCCCGTATTACTAAACCGAGCCCCCACCCTTCATCGACTCGGTATACAGGCTTTTGAGCCAGTCTTAATTGAAGGTAGTGCGATAAGAGTCCATCCGTTAGTATGCACAGCTTTCAATGCAGACTTTGACGGAGATCAGATGGCGGTACATGTGCCTCTATCAAGAATCGCCGTGTTGGAAGCTAGAAAACTGATGTTAAGCACATTCAACATGCTTGCTCCAAGCTCTGGAGAACCAATTGTTACCCCATCGTTAGATATGGTATTGGGATGCTACTACATGACATCCATTGATGAAAATGCGCATGGAATAGGAAAGAGATTCAGTAATTTTGACGATGCCATTTTGGCCCATGAAGTAGGGGCTGTTTCACTTAGGGCTCAAATATATGCTAGAAATGATTCTGGAGAATTACTCAATACCACAGTTGGTAGAATCATATTTAATAATGTCCTCCCGACTAACCTGCCATATGTTAACGAAGAAGTTGAAAGAAATAAGTTAAAAGAGATAACCGGCAACTGCTTCCGGCTTCTAGGTAATGAAGAAACTGCAGTAGTGCTAGACGATATTAAGGATTTAGGATTCCGAAATTCCTCAAGATCAGGGGTTTCTATAGCTATCAATGATGTCAAGGTGTCGCCAAAGAAGTCAGAAATAGTGGGTGAAGCAGAAGAATCAGTAATTCAGCTTGAAGAACAGTACATGGATGGCTTGATAACAGAAGATGAGCGCTACAATGCCACAGTCAGAATATGGACCGATGCCAATGATAAATTGACCCAGGTTATAGCTGAAGATTTACCTAACTATGGCGGAATCTACATGATGGCCAACTCTGGCGCAAAGGGAAACATAGCTCAAATTCGGCAAATGGCAGGGATGAGAGGTCTGATGTCAAACCCACGAGGTAGGATCATAGATAGACCTATCAAATCTAACTTCCGAGAGGGTTTAACCGTACTCGAATACTTTATATCCACCCATGGCGCTAGAAAGGGACTTGCAGATACGGCCTTAAGGACAGCAGACAGCGGTTACCTTACTAGGCGACTTATTGACGTTGCCCAAGAAGTCATAATAACCGTCGAGGACTGCGGAGTTGGCCGAGGAATCACGGTAGAAGATTATCATGATGATACTCTCAAGGACCTATTTTATGACAGGATAAAATACAGATACACTGCATCTCCCGTGGCCAATCCTGAAACCGGTGAAATAATAATAGAAGCCGACCAAGCGTTGCAGGAAGAAGACATCGATATACTAAAAAAACAAGGGGTATCGGTCGTAGAAGTAAGATCTCCTCTTTCTTGCCAAGCTGAAAAGGGCCTCTGCAAAATGTGCTATGGGTTATCTTTGGCGAATTTGCAACCAATAATGATTGGAGATGCTGTTGGGATAATAGCTGCACAAAGTATTGGAGAGCCGGGGACCCAGTTGACAATGAGAACTTTTCACACTGGGGGAGTGGCTGGAGCAGATATAACTAGCGGATTACCTAGAGTCGAAGAATTATTTGAAGCAAGGTCACCGCGTGGAGCAGCTGTATTATCAGAGATTTCAGGAAAAGCAGAGATAATCGAAACCCCGGAAGGCCGCACCGCGCGAATAATCAATTCTGAAGAGTTGGTAGACGAGTACCCCCTAGAGGGATATAAACCTCTGGTAAAAAAGGGCAGTACGGTGATAATTGGAACCCCAATAGCAGCTTCAAAAGATTCGGATGATGATTCAGTTATACACGCCCGTAATTCGGGAACAGTGGGGAAAGAAGGTGCGACAATAACAATTACATGGACAGATGAGGAACAAAGGGAGTATGCGATACCTGCGGCTTCCGACCTAGAGCTAACTAACGGTGACGAAGTGGAAGCAGGACAAGCTATTACTTCGGGACCCAAAAACCCGCAACAAATCTTAGAAATACAAGGTAGGGAATCCGTTCAATCTTACCTGATCGAAGAAGTGCAAAAAGTCTACCGGTCTCAAGGCGTTCCCATACATGATAAGCACATAGAAACTATAATTCGACAAATGCTAAGGCGGGTGCAGATCAACGAAGCAGGAGACACTGAATTTCTACCTGGTGACCCGATGGACAGAAAAGCATTCGAGGGTAAAAATGGTGAGATAATCGCCGAAGGCGGAGATCCAGCCACCGCTGTACCTATACTTCTAGGGATAACTCGAGCTTCGCTTCATATGGACAGCTTCCTAGCAGCTGCATCATTTCAAGAGACAACGAGGGTTTTAACAGAATCAGCTGTGACCGGGAAAAGAGATGTTCTATCAGGGTTGAAAGAAAATGTCATTATAGGAAGGCTAATCCCTGCTCGATATGATTTAACCGAGGAAGGTCGTAAAAAACTAGGAGTTGCAGAACTGGAAAACATGTTTGATATGGATCAACTTCCTGAATCACCACCCCCACCTGCTCTAGAAGATGAATCAGAAATGTCCACCTCAAACTCTGAGATGAGTACTTTAGAGAACCCCCAACAAATCACAGAAGAGTAATTTATCAATATAAATATTGACAAATTAATTGCAGTCATGGTTTGATGATGCAGTTAAAAACAGAATTGGAAAATGGTGCAAGTGCCCTACAGGGTTTAAAAGAGGAAGTCGGTCGAAATCCGACACTGTCCCGCAACGGTAGGCTTTAAGAAGCAAGTCCGGTCAACCACTAAGCACCACTATCTGGGTCTTCGCGGAAAGGCCGGGTTGAGATGATTACCTCCCCAACCGGCCCACACAAAGAGAGTGGGCTTTTTTATTTTCCGGCAGAAGACCAGAACTAGGCAGGTTTTTGAATAAAAGGGGGATAATTTGGTTCGGCCAGTTTTGCTTAATACTTCAATTGCCTTCGTATTGATGATAGGGATGGCTTCATGTTCCGAAGGATCCTCTCCAACTCCAAAACAACCCAATCCGGCGGCCCCAGCCTCAGCCCCAGTACCAATAAAAACCTACACCCACAAACAAATATTGCCATCTACGCCAATAACAGCTCCTACACCCATACCAATCACTAAAGAAATACAAAGTCAAAAATTCCCCAAAGATAGGATAGTCCAATATTTCTCGGCCCCATCACCCCCCACCTATGAAAAATTAACCGCTCAATTTCCCCTAACTGTCATAGCCAGAGACGGAAGTGAGATAATTTTCAATAAGCCTCCAGAACGTATAGTTGCTTACGATGCTGCGGCAGTTGAAACTATTTTCGCAATAGGTCAAGGGCACAAAATTATTGGGACCCACAGTTGGGTTTCCCATCCTGTAGAAGTAGAAAATATTGAAAAAGTAGGCGATGCATTCAATATGAATATCGAACGCATTCTTGATCTAGACGCAGATTTAGTTTTCCTATTTCATCCGACCTTCAAGGAAGAGTTGGAGAAAGCTGGGCTAAAAGTGCTTTTATTGGAATCGGTCGATGACGACTTGATGAAAATGGCTGACACCTTCAGAACATGGGGGCAGATCACTGGTGCGGTGAACGAAGCGGAAATATTAGCCAAGAACTTTGAATCAAGAATCGCCAAAATCAAATTCATTTTGGACCCGTATCATTCCGGGCCTTCTGTCTTTCAAGACGTGGGAGATCTTTGGACTCCTGGAAACAACACACTCATGGGAAATGTATTCCAATTGTTAAAACTCAAAAATGTGGCCCATGACGTAGATAATTATGGGCAATTAAGTCCTGAGGTAATCATAGACCGAAACCCTCAAATCATCATAAGTTCTAATCCTGACTTACTGTATCAAAATCCCGCTTTCAATAAATTATTGCCTATCAAAAATAAATCTATTTTTAAATCAAACGACGATTATCTTGGTATTCCTGGACCAAGATTCATATTAGGTTTAGAAGAACTAGCAAATGAATTTTACCCTGGCATTTTCAAATGAAACCCACAACTTATACCAATGATCAAGACCTTGTACTAACATATAAATATCCTTGGAACAAAATAACAATCGGGATAGTCATAATATTCATATGTGCTGTTATTGGCGTTGCTATAGGATCCGTGTATATACCTGTCACCTCTGTATTTTTAATTCTCTTTTCCAAATTAAATTTATTTAACGAATCAACCGAACTAACACCTGCCTGGCACACCATAATTTGGAACATCAGGCTCCCCCGGGTTGTCCTTGCATTACTAGTGGGAGCATCCCTCGGAATTTCAGGGGCCACATACCAAGGTTTATTTAAAAACCCCTTGGCAGACCCATATTTAATTGGGGTCGCTTCAGGCGCATCGCTTGGTGCTACTATTGTTTTCCTGTCGGGAATACCCTTCACTTATGGATACTTCAGCCTGCTCCCTGTAGCTTCGTTTTGTGGAGGAATCATAGCGGTTTTTATCGCATACCTAATCTCCATAAAATCTGGCAACACCCATCTGTCGACACTACTTTTAGCGGGATTAGCCATTGGAGCATTTGCGACAGCTATCACAGGAATTCTGATGCTAAGAAGTGATCCTGATTTGAGGCCATTACTCAGCTGGCTCATGGGGGGCTTCATAAGGGCACAATGGTCACACTCAATATTAATAATGCCTTATATGATAATAGGCGTAAGTTTTATTTTAGGCTACAGTCGAATATTGAACACCATGCAACTTGAGGGGTATTACGCTGAATCGTTAGGCGTCAATATAGAGAAGACCAAACGCATATTGATAGTATCGGCAACCTTGGTCACAGCCGCCGCAGTCTCATTTAGCGGTTTGATAGGTTTCGTCGGTTTAATAGCTCCTCACATCATACGGCTTTTATGGGGCACAGATTATCGAACACTATTACCTCTTTCCGGCCTAGTGGGCGCTGCTTTTTTGATTCTCGCCGATTTGGCAGCTAGAACAATCGTGAGCCCCATTGAATTGCCAGTTGGAATAATAACCGCGTTGGTAGGGTCTCCGTTTTTCGTTTATGTGCTTTTAAAAACCAAAGGGAGCACTGTTGATGGTTATTGATCTTCAAAATGTTTCGTTCAAATATGAAAATGTAAATGTCATTCAAGAAATTACTGCACATTTCAACCCAGGAGAATTAGTTTCTCTAGTCGGGCCGAACGGAGCTGGAAAGACTACTCTATTGAAACTAATATCCGGAACTTTGAAACCTTCATCTGGAAAGATATATATATATGATCAGCAAAGTCACAATCTTACAAATAAAAAAAGAGCGGTTTGGATATCAATGGTCCCACAAAACCCCAAACTTCCGGATGAGATCAGCATTCCAGATTTTGTGATGTTGGGACGAAATCCTCACCTTGGATTACTTCAATGGGAATCAAAGGAAGATTTCAATATAGCACGCAAATCCATGTCTTTAACAGAAATAGATTATCTCTCCAGAAGAAAATTAGGGGAGATTTCAGGTGGAGAAAGGCAACGTGCTATGTTGGCTCTTGCGATTACCCAACAGTCACCAATAATGCTGTTAGACGAACCGACTTCCAATTTAGATATTTATCATCAAATCAAAATTATGAAACTCATAAAAAAAATACACACGCTAAAATCTGGGTTCGGGGTCACTATTTTGGCTATACATGATCTAAATATCGCAGCTCAATTCAGCGACAGAATCCTTCTATTCTCAAATGGATCTATCGCTGCAGATGGGATGCCTAAAGAAGTATTAACAAAAAATAATATTGACTCCATATATGGGTCTGAAGTGACAATAATCACTCACCCAGAGCATGGCACCCCCGTAATTCTTTCCTGAAGCAGATCTCCTACTCGAGAGTACCTTCTTTTTTGTATCGCTTGGCTTGATTGGAATAAATATCGGCAAGCTCCACCTGCAGATCTAAATGTTTTTGCTGAATTTCACCTCTAACTCTTCCAGGCATACCCACAACAATGGACCTCTCTGGTATATCCATGTTCTCTAGCACCATAGTCCCCGACCCGACCACACTATTTTTTCCGATTATTACCCCGTCATTTATTATAGCCCCATTCCCGATGAGTGATTGATCTCCTATGTATTTCGCATGACACATAACTCTATGACCTACAATCACGTAGTCGCCAATTTCGACGTCATCGTCCCCATGCACCACTGAATTATCTTGAATATTTGTATATTTACCAATTCTTACCTTACCCATATCACCTCTTATAACGGTTCCAGGCCAAATACTTGATCCTTCGCCTATCTCGACATCACCTACAACATAGGCTGCTTCGCTAACAAAAGCGGTAGGATGAACCAGTGGGGTTTTATCTTCAAGGGTTTTTATCAACATATCCTCCAATTTCATTGAGATGGTAGAATAGGAATCAGTTAACTTCCTCCTATACTAAATTTTCTATTTCCTATGTCATACAACGTGAACTTGATTTCATATTTCAGGCCCCTGCCATTGATTGCTGTGACAATTATAGTTTGCTCATTACTATCTTGTGATAATAGCCCCGATAAGGCAACTCCACTCGTACCTACCGAAGAGCCCATGCTTACAAGCAATAAAACTTCCCAAGAAGCTGAAATCACCCCGACCGTCACCCCGTCAAAACCTATATCAGCATCGCCAACTCCGGAAATAGAAGCCCTGTTTCTCTACAACCGCGGCCTTAATTTATTGAGATCAGAACAGTTTACCGAATCTGTTAACGCCTTTTCCACCCTAATAAAAAGAATGCCTGATCTAGCCATCGCTTACAAATCTAGAGGTGCAGCTTATTACCATTTGGAGAGATACGAACTTGCTAAAACAGATTTCCAAAAAGCGTTAACGTTGGATGTAGACCTTGGAGGAACCCACCTATACCTAGGTTTAATACACAAAAAGGACGGAAATCTGGCGGAGGCAAAAAAAGAGTTGCAATTGGCTATTAATTTAATTCACCCAATCAGAGAAACAGAAGAATTGCTAATTGCAGAATCAGCCTTGGCAAATCTAGGGCGATAATTAGAATCAATTCGGATAGTATTTACCTAATCAGGAAAATTACGTCTCCGTCCAATATTTGATCCCCTGGCGACACGCCTGTCCCCATAATAGTGCCAGCCATATCTGATTTAAGAGTCTGTTGCATCTTCATCGATTCCAACACACATATATCCTGGCCTTCAGACACGTCATCCCCAGTCTGTACCAGAATAGAAATTATAATCCCTGGCATCGGGCTTTTGAATTCCTTGAAGTCGTCCGTTCTCACTCCAACAGAGTCGGGCATAGGATCGGAAACTTCCCGCATCGTCTCACTTGTTTTTTCTACATCCGCTAATTTCACCTCAAACCTTTCACCATCAACTAAAATAACTGCGGAGTCAGGGGTGATGCTGTCTACCTCGATCGTATACCATTTCTTTTCTACTCGAATTTTCATTGACTAAGGCACCAATGATATAAAAACGCCTGCTATTACAGCAGATCCAATCACCCCCGCCACGTTAGGACCCATGGCATGGGGCAACAAAAAATTATTCGGATTCGCTTCCTGTCCGATATGATGTGAAATGCGTGCAGCCATTGGTACAGCTGAGACACCGGCTGAACCAATAAGGGGATTTATCTTTTCATTGAGAAATAAATTCATGATTTTCGCAAATAGTATCCCGCCAATAGTCCCACAAGAGAAAGCAACTAAACCAAGAATCAATATCACCATAGTCTGCCAGTCGAAGACTCTGGCGGCGGTGAGTTGGGTGCCTACTGTAATCATTAGGAAAATTGTGGCGATATTCAAAATCTCATTAGATGCAGATTTTGTCAATCGGGGGACAACTCCACTCTCGCGGAACAAATTACCTATCATGAACATGGCAATCAATGGGGCAGATTTGGGAACCATCAATATTATCGCTATCAACGCGACGTTAGGAAATATTAATTTTTCAAGTTTTGAAACCTCTCTGAGAGGTCGCATAACTATTTGCCGCTCTTTTTCCGTAGTGAACATTTTCATTAATGGGGGTTGTATAAATGCAACGGCTGCCATGTAAGAGTAGGCTATAACAGCCGTTATACCTAATATCTCTGGTGCCAACCGTGCAGAAAGGAATATCGTTGTAGGACCGTCTGCTCCACCGATGATACCAATTGAGGCCGCCTCTTCAATTCCAAAATCCATTCCTAGAATTCCTAGAGATCCTGCCATTAAAGCTCCCCAAAATGCAACAAATATGCCTATTTGAGCGGCAGCACCCAAAAGTAAAGTTTTGGGATTTGCTATTACCGGGCCAAAATCTGTCAGTGAGCCTATTCCAAGAAAAATAATAGGCGGCAATATATTCCAAAAAGATAATCCGTAATGAAAAAAGATACCGAATATCCCGGCCTCTTGATTCAAAGAATCTGAAGTTGGTGGTGTAATTAAACCGGTCAAAGGCAGATTCGCGGCTATTATTCCCAATCCTATTGGCAGGAGTTCATATGGTTCCCAGTCTTTTTTTATGGCGAGGTATATAAATATAATGCCAACAAAAATCATCACGACATCTCGCCACCCTAAATTGGCGAGGCCTGTTGTTCTTATAAAATCAAGAAGTTGTTCCATCACTTATGTGCACCATCAATGTGACCGATTCTATTATTTCACCTTGGAATCTATTTCAGGATCACGTCCTTTAGCAGCCAGAAAAGCAAAGGCAGCGGCGGCTGCCTTTGCTTTTCTGGCCAACTCCTGTTGTTGCTCTTCGCTAGGAGGTACGTAGGGAGGGTCTATTTTATTAGAAACGTATTTAGTCGCTAATATTGAGACAATCAATACTAAAAGGAGTATAAATGATGTGCCCATACCAATAACTGTTAGATAGGCACCTTCTGTTAGGATCGATGAGTCGATGAGAATTACACCAGTTATGCTAGGATTTTAGGACGTAAGGATTTTACACTATTATCAATATTTTGTCGGAACCCGAAACGACATTACAATAGCAAATACCATTTATGATCGATAACCTCATTAAAGCTGCCATCTTAAATAAACAAATTTATCCTGAATTTAAAAACCGGCCAGAACTTGTCATACAATCTCTGGGGACGGTGGCAATTACGGGCTTTTCAAGCGCAATATACCTGCATTACAAAGGTACCGTGATTAATTCAGAAAGCGATTTCGCTCGCCTTCAAATGATGGCAGTAGCATTTTCCACTATTTTTGTTGGGCTGATGATGTGGTCATTCATCACCAACACGTTATGCGGGCTTATGGGGGGAGACGCAGAGTTTAGAGATACTGTTCGTAGTACTGGCATAGCATATGGTCCGGGAGTTGGATTAATTTTAGCAACGATCCCCATAGTGGGAGATTACATACTATTAATAACTTTAGTGTGGTTATTAGTCGCGGTAACCGTCGGGGTAAAAACAACTCATAACATTACCCTTTTGAAAGCATTTTTCCCTTCGGTGATAGGGTGGTTCATCGCATGGATATTGCTTCCATGGTTGATGATTATAGGCCCATATTTCACGAATTCTATGGTGGATTAGGAATTAGAAACGAATTTCGTTACGATGTCCCATTGGCCTGATAGTAGTTTTTTAGTATTTTGAAATAGTGCGGCTTCCACCATACCTGTATCCATACCTTTAAGCTCAGCAATTTTTTCCATAATGGGTCTTAGGTAACGAGGCTCTGTCCAATTATCACGATTTTTTTTAAATGGTTGAGGGGCCGAATCCGTCTCAATAACTATGTTTTCTATCGGGATCTTAGCGACGACTTCTTGAAGATGGGGTAACCGAAATATTGGCCTGGCAATTGATATATAAAATCCCAAATCTATGACCTGCCGAGCCTCCTCTAATGAACCTTGAAAATAGTGCATTATTCCACCTACTTCATAGCCCTTTTCTTCTTTCAAAACCCTCAAACAATCCTGATGAGCTTCTCGGCTGTGAAAGACGATAGGTAATTTTAGTGCCCTAGCGATACTAATTTGCTCTCTGAAGGCTGAAAATTGCCACGCCCTGTCAGGCATACCCTCCATATAATCTAATCCGATTTCGCTCATCACTATAACCTTTGGTTCAGTTGAA
>Ga0209019_1000224_pt1 | contig 28743 bp, 26 predicted proteins | sample METZYME_3_300m_FD_187549 | JGI IMG/M metagenome (GOLD analysis project Ga0209019, IMG submission 187549) | Marine microbial communities from oxygen minimum zone in mesopelagic equatorial Pacific - METZYME_3_300m (SPAdes) (version 2) | ecosystem: Environmental > Aquatic > Marine > Oceanic... | reverse complement strand
CCATCAGGTCCAGGGCGCCGTTGACCACTGCCTCAGGTGAGGTGTCACCCTGGGCGATCATCCGGTCGACCATGTTCCTGATACCGGGGCGGGAAACGTCACCGACCAACTCGGCGGTGAAGTTGACGCGGCGCATCAGGGAGCCGCTGTTGATCCACTCGGCGCCGGTGTGCCAACCCTCAACGCTGGGCGGGTTGAGCAGGTCTTGACCCATGTAGTTGGGCTGACGGGACAGGTCGCCGATGCCGGGGGCGGGGAACTCTGCGCCGCCGACCATCCGGAGGGTGCCAACCACCACTTCGGTGGGGTTCTTCAGGCGCTCGAAGCGGGAGTTCTTGAAGAAGTCAGAGTTGAACAACACGCGCAGGGTACTGCGGATGTCGTAGCCGTTGCTCATCAGGGTGTTGGCCAGCAGGTCAACAGCTTCGGGGTCGCGGGGCGGGGTCACCGACCAAGCGGGGACCTGGACCTCGTCGGCTACGAAGAAGCTGTAGAGGTGGCGGGCGATGAACCGGGCACAGGCCGGATCGTCAGTGATGAACCGGATGATGTCTTCACCGTTGTGGTTGCCGGTGTGACCCAGGAACGTCTTGTCGGTGTCGTCGTGGTCATCCTCACGATACTCGAAGAACCAGTCGTGGCGGCCGATGGGCCCCCGGGGCAGCTTCGGCTCAATGGTCCAGCCGGTGAAGGCACGGGAACAGTCCCGGACGTCGTCTTCGGTGTAGTTGCCAACGCCCATGCTGAAGAGTTCCAGGAGCTCGCGGCCCCAGTTCTCGTTAACGGCGTCGGCGTGGTTATCGTTGTTGTCTAGCCAGTAGATCATGGCCGGGTCTTTGGCCATTTCAAGGAGCAGTTCGCGGAAGTCGCCCATGCCCTTGTGGCGGAATTTGACAATCATGTCCATGACATCGTCATAGTGGTCAACCTTGGAGACGCCGGTGGCGAAGATGCCGTGCCAGAAAAGGGACATCTTCTCTTCCAGGGGGCGTTTGGTGTTAACCAAATCGTGCAACCACTCAGCGGCGCCCATGCCGGGGAGTGTTCCAGGGCGCCAGGTCCATGGGTGGAAACGCTGCATCTCGTTGCGGTTGAGCTCTTCATGCTCCTCGGCGCTGAGAAGTTCTTCCACGGTGGCTTCGTAGCCCTTGGCTACTCGAGCTTCAAGCTCGTCACGGGTGGCGCCAAATCCTGCGCGGCGCATAAGGTGGGCCATTAAGGCGATATCCTGGTCACTCATATTGCTCCTCTCATTCGGTGATGCCCCTTAATTTCGAGACATTCCGGATTTATAGCCTGGGTATGGGTAAAATCAAGGCGCAGTCCGCCTTGGAACTCTAGTCTCATATATTAGTGGTGAAGGGTTTTCATTGTCAATAACTATCAGATAATCATTTAAGAGTGGACGAAGGACTCTCCACAGGCATGGTGTTGAGTCTGACCGTCTCGCGGGTTAGACTGCTCTCCGAACCGGCAATCCGGAAAATTCCACCCAGAGAGGCCTGAGATGCGGTTAAAAGGTAAAGTTGCATTGATAACTGGGGCGGCCCGAGGTCAGGGCGCCGCCGAAGCACGGCTGTTTGCCCAGGAGGGTGCCAAGGTCATTTTGGCTGATGTGACCGACCAAGAAGGCATAGCGGTCGCGGCCGAGATCGCCGAGGCCGGAGGCGATGCGATCTACGTGCATCTGGACGTGGCCAACGAAGACGAATGGTATGCCGCGATCCAATCTGGTGTCGCCGCATTTGGGAAGTTGGACATCCTGGTGAACAATGCGGGCATCTGGCGGCGAGGTCACGTGATGGAGACGTCGCCTGAGCAATGGGACGACATCATGGACGTGAACGCCAAGGGCGTATTCCTAGGGACCAAAGCCGCGATACCGGAGATGCGGAAAGCCGGGGGCGGTTCCATCGTTAACATCTCATCCACCGCGGGCCTAGTCGGGAGCAAGACCAGCGCCGCCTACAGCGCTTCAAAAGGAGCGGTGCGGATCTTCAGCAAGTCGACCGCGGTCCAGTACGCTTCAGAAGGAATACGGGCCAACTCAATTCACCCTGGTCCCATCGACACCGATATGGGAGACCAGGTCTGGCCCGACGCCACTAGCCGCGAGGCGTCGATCTCCAGGACCGCTTTGGCCAGGATCGGCACCGCCAATGACATAGCCTACGGAGCCCTGTACCTAGCCTCCGACGAATCTTCGTTTGTGACGGGCTCGGAGTTGGTGATCGACGGCGGTGTGACGGCGCAGTAGGTTGGCCTAACCGCCGAGCAGTTCAGCCAGCGGGCCTACTGGTCCAATATCTTCCAAGTTGTCCAGCATCTCTAGGGTCGTGGCAGTGTTCTCTTGGGTGAGGGCGATCCTGGCGGTGTCCAGATACTTGGTCCGGACCTCTTCCAGGCTGGCCCCGCGCAGGGAACCGGTGGTGGCGCGGTCGGCCCTCTCGGTCAGCACCCGGCCGTCCTTCAGGTGTACTTCGACCTCATGAAAAGCCTCGGTCCAACTGGTCTGGCCCTCATAGCCAGCGTGGCGCTTCATCTCGATCTTGGGGATTAGTTCCTGTGCCTCTGCCCGCATGACCTGATCGTCGGTGAAGGTCGACATTCCCACACGCCCGTCCAAGATTTCCGCGGCCAGGCAGTACTGCATGCTGAACTTTCCCTCCAGCCCTTCTTTGGGCCGGGAGTGAATCAAGGACCGGGGCGGGTCGAAGTCCACCCGCACCTCGATACGTTCGATGTTGGCCGCTTCCAATGTTTCTTGTTGCTGTAAGGCGGTGGTGGCGTCTAGGGCCAGGTGAGCGCTGCCGCAGCAGGGGTACTTCTTGATCTCGATCCCCGATTCAATCATGAAGCAGCGGTTGCCCAAGGACTGGGCAGCTTTTTCCGGGTCGTAGTCGTTTCCGCCCGAGAAGGCGCGCATGAACCCGAACCTTCCTTCCAGAGCGTCGGTGCCGGCTGTGAATCCCCCCTGCACCAACTTGGCGGCGGTGATACCCGACTTACAGGCGTGACCGGCATGGAATGGCTTGGTCATGGTGCCGAAGTTCTGGCGCAGACCCGACGACTGTGACGCCCCCAAAGAGATGGCCATGGCCGTTTGTTCCGTGTCGAGTCCCAGCAGGCGTGCCGCGGCGGCGGCGGCTCCCAGAGCGCCCAGCGGCCCCGTTGGATGCCAGCCCAGGTCGTCGAAGTAGGCAGGGCTGATGGCGTCGCCGACGGCGCAGGCTACCTCGAATCCAACGAGGTAGGCTAGGAGCATTTCCCGACCTGTTGCGCCCATCTCCTCGGCCACCGGTAGCGCGGCGGGTATCAACACGGCGCTGGGGTGGGTCTTCGTTATAAAAGTGATGTCGTCGTAGTCCAATGCGTGGGACATCGCCCCGTTGATCAGCCCGGCTTCGGGAGCGCTGGTCTTGAACCCGCGCCCAATCACCGTAGCGGCGGGGTTGCCTCCCAGGTCGTTCAAATAGTTGACTAAGACGTCTGCCAAAGGTTCTTTCGACCCGGCTAAAGCGCAGCCAAGACAGTCGATGATCGCAGCCTTGGCGGCGGTGATGGCCTCAGGCGGAAAGTCTTCCAGGCTGGTGTTGACGACGTATTCGGCGATCTTTTTAGTGACTTCCAAGGTGGTTCTCCCGTAGCGCAAAAGGCTTAGTTTATTGGCCACAGTAAAGCACGGTTACAATCGCCAAGCAAGGCGGCATAGCCGCGTTTACTGAGAATGACTTGTCCACAGCCTCAGTGTCTAGGGTGGGCAATCTAACTGCAACTGTGGATAAACAGGTCCTACCGGCCCAAAAATTTGGGATGATGTGAGTACCGAAATATCGGGTGTGTTGATGAGTTGTACTCCCTCGTGCGGCGGAGTATCATTGGCCTTCAAATAGGGGACCTAAAAACCGTCCGAAATCGCGGAGGAAACATGAGTACGAAAATCAGTGGCAAAGAACTTGTGATCGTGAGCGGCACAGCTTCGCCGGATACGACAGCCCAAACTCCCGGAATGATCAGAAATCCTGGTATCGACAGCAACACCGCCGGCGCCAAAAAGATCTGGCTGGGCAAGGTGGACTGCACACCGAATACCATGGGTCCTCCCCACCACCACGGCGAAGCGGAAACCGCTGCCTATGTAGTGAGAGGACACATCCGCGTCTACTACGGCGAAGACTACAAAGAGTATGTCGAAGCTGGGCCTGGAGAATTTATCTTCGTGCCGGCCAATTTCAACCACATTGAAGGCAATCCCTACGATGAGCCCGCAGAAGCGATCCTGTCGCGCGGCCCGGACAACATCGTGATCAACCTGTAAACCAGGTTACCAAGGCTTAAAATACGCGTTTAGCAACGGCCCGGCCACATTGGCAGGGCCGTTTGTATTGAGGGATGAGGCGTCTAGTTTGGCGAATTTCAGAAGCCAAAACAGCCTGTATACTAGACTGGGTTCACCCAAACGCCCCCGGCTGGCCGCCAAACAAGAACTCCTTTTGATCAAAAACCGAATCAAACAGAAGATACTGCTGCCCCGAAACATGTTCTATGGCTGGTGGATAGCGATCGTTTCCGCCAGCGTGGACTCGCTGAAACATGGCACCTTCAACAAGGGTTTCACCTCCTACATCATCCCCCTCCGTAACGAACTGGGAATCAGCGTCGCCGCCATCTCATTCGCCGAGATGTTGGGTCGCATGGAAGGAGGGCTGCAGGGCCCGCTGATGGGCTGGGCGACCGACCGGTTCGGCCCCCGGGTGATCCTGATGTTCGGCGGTATCACCTCCGGGATGGGATTCATACTGCTCTCGTTCACTCAGAACTATCTCTATTTCATCTGCGTGTTCGTTGGGTTGCTGTCTCTTGGATTCCGGGCCGGGTACAACAACGCAACTATGCCGGCCATCAATCAGTGGTTCCGCCGACACCGTGGCCTAGCCATGGGGCTGGCAGGGATGGGCACGGCCATCGGCGGCACGTTCATTGCCCCGCTGATGGGATTCTTGGTGCTCAGCGCCGGTTGGCGTTCGGCGGCTTTCGTCTCCGGTGTGATCATAATCGCGGTGGTCATCCCCATGTCGTTCCTGATTCGCCGCGACCCAGAAAGCATGGGACTGAGACCGGACGGAGACCCCATCCCCGACGACGAGATTGATATCGCTGAGGTCGTTTTCGGGGATGGTGAAGACCACAGCGGAAATCGGCATGGCGCGTCGATTCTCCATGGCGACGAACCTGATTTCATGGCTTCGGAGGCCATGCGGACGCCAACGTTCTGGATGTTGGTGTTGGCCGTGGGAATGCGAAACACCGTCCATTCGGGCACCACCTTCTTGATGGTGCCGATGTCGGTCTGGTTCCTGATGGGAGCGGGCCGCACCGAAGACGGGTCTCAGCCGATAGCAGTGGCTTTTGTTGGGGTCATGTCCTTCAGTTTGCTACTGATGACCCCGATCATTGGTTGGCTTGGCGACCGGTGGTCGAAGAACAAGCTGAGTTCCGCCTGCATGATTGGGGGAGCATTGTCTCTGCTGATGCTGGTCAACGGCAATGGCAACATCTGGCAATTGGTGGGCTTCGTGGTGTTGCTGGCCTTCTCTGAGACAGCCAACCCGCTGGCCTGGGCGATCATGGGCGACTATTTCGGTCGGCGCAGTTACGCCACGTTAAGAGGTTGGCAACACCTGCCCGACCAATTCATGTCCATGAGCACGCCGGTGTGGATGGGCGTGATCTTCGACCGGACCGATAGCTTCAAATGGGCGCTGATCCCGCTGGTCATCATCTACTGTCTGGCCGCGATCTTTTACTGGCTAATCCCTAACCCCAGAACACCGGCGCGAGTGCGGGCTTACAGAGAGCAGAGCAACATCGAATAGAATCTATCCTTCGGGAGCCGCCACCGCTTTGGAGAAACCCTGGACTGCCCCTTCCAACACCCAGTCTTCCACACAGTACGAAATCCGGAAGTAACCAGGCGTGCCGAAGCCTCTGCCTGGCACCACTAGAACGTTGCTGTTCAGGAGCGTTCGGCAGAATACCACGTCGTCCTCAATGGGCGCTTTGGGGTAGAGGTAGAACGCTCCCTGAGGCTGTACCACCTCATAGCCCAGTTCCCCCAGGTTCTGGCAGAGATAATCGCGTTTCTTCTCGTAATACCCTGCGTCCACGCTCACGCCCTGAAGATTGCGGACGATGTGCTGCATCAGGGCCGGGGCATTGACGAATCCCAACGTCCGGTTGCAGAAAGAAAGCCCTCCGGATAATTCCTCTTTGCCGGCGTAATTGGGGTTCACTGCTATGTAGCCGATGCGCTCACCCGGCAGCGCCAGGTCCTTGGCGTGGGAGGTGACCACCACGCTGTTGTCGTAATGGGGCAGTATCTGTGGGAAGGTCATGCCGTCGAAGATTATGCGCCGGTAGGGCTCGTCACTGATGATGAAGATCTCGGTGCCGTGCTCGGCCTGCTTTCGTTCCAATAAGGCTGCCAGTCCCTTGATGCTGTCCTCTGAATAGACGGCGCCGGAGGGGTTGTTCGGGGAGTTGACCATGATGGCCCGTGTTCTGGGAGTCATGACAGCTTCGATCGCAGCGAGGTCGGGCTGGAACTGGTCGTCGCAGGCGGCCACCACCGCCACGCCGCCGTGGTTGTCGATGTAATAGAGGTATTCCCAGAAGTAGGGCGACAGGATTATTACTTCATCGCACTCATTCAAGATGGTCTTCAGCACCACGTTGGCTGCAGCGGCCGCCCCGCAGGTCATGATCACGTCGCCTGCGCCGAAGTCCAATCCGCTCTCAGCCTTCAGAGTGTCCGCCACGGCTTGGCGAGTCTCCATGTACCCGGGGTTGGGCATGTATCGGTGCATCCCAGAAAGAGGGGTGTTGGCTAGGCGGCGTAGCTCATCATGGAACTCCTTGGGGGGCTCCATAACCGGGTTGCCTAGAGACAGATCGAACACTTTGTCGGCCCCGATCTGGGCTTTGAGCGCCATTCCCTCTTCGAAGACGCGGCGGATCCAGCCACCTTCTTCCATGAACCGCCGGACCTTCTGCGACACTGCCATCTATGTACCTCCGCAGGCCTCTAAGGCCAAACTAGCCGAGTGTAGCAATGCGGGTTGTGAGTGTCAAAAAAGCCGTGGCTTCTTAACGCGGAATAATTATCTTTACTGTGCCATAATCGGTCAGAATTTCCGACAGGATCAGCGCTCCCTCTAGAGGATATATGGGGTAAAGGACATAGATTTCAGGTGACTAGCGATATCGATTGCGTGGTAGTTACGGTGAAGTTGTCTGAAACCAAACCCGCACTAAATTAAGCCAACACCCCGTCCTCCATCCTCCACCCAAACTCACGCCCGAATTGGTAGACCATCCCGTAGCGCACTAACTCTATGTCTACTGGCTGTCCCAATATAGAAGCCATGCTGGTCACTGGCCGGTCTGCGATTCCGCAGGGGATGATGTTCTGGTAGTAGGCGAGGTCGGTGTTCACGTTTAGTGCGAAGCCGTGGAAGGCGATGCCGCGGCTGATCTTTACGCCGATGGCTGCGAGTTTGCCCTGGCTTGTCCACACGCCGGTGTTGCCGGACTCGCAGCTGGCGGTGATTCCCATCTCAGTCAGTGTGGCTATGACCACCTGCTCCAGGGCCCGGACGTATTTAACCGGCCCGCCCCAGTCCTTCAGGTTCACTATTGGGTAAACCACCAGCTGCCCCGGCCCGTGGTAGGTCACCTGGCCGCCTCGGTCGGTCTCGTAGACTGGGATTCCCTTGGCCGCCAGCTCTTCCTCAGTCAACAGGACGTCCGAATCTTTGCTCAGACGGCCCTTGGTGTAGACGTTGGGGTGCTCCAGCATGAGCAGGGTGTTCGGCTCTTGGCCAGAGAGAACCTTTTCCACCAACGACAATTGCAAGTCGTAGGCTTTCTGGTAGTCCACATCACCGAGCCAGACGGCGCGGCACAAGTTGGGTATGGGCATCCCCAACTAATAGATGGACGTGCCGGGCGCCATCGACTGCAGCCTGTTCTTCACTGCCGACAGGAACCCGCTGGCTTCGGAGCCGTCGTTGATGCGGTGATCGAAAGACAGGCAGACGTTCATCATCGACCGGATGGCGATGGCGTCGTCAATAACAACGGCCCGCTTCTGGATCGTCTCGAAGGTCATGATGCCGGCCTGGGGATAGTTGATGATGGGACCGGATGCAATGGAGCCCAATGCCCCGGTGTTATTCAACGTGAATGTGCCGCCTTGCACATCGTTCAGGGTCAGTTTCTTGGTCCTGGCCCGCTCCGCCAAGTCGTTGGCACCCCCGGCTAGTCCGGCGATACTGAGTTGGTCGGCGTCGTGGAGCACCGGGACCATCAATCCGTCCGGCGCGGCCACCGCTAGGCCCAGGTTAATCCGGTTCTTGAGGATGATCTTGTCGCCACCCCAGGTGGCGTTCATGGTGGGGAACGATCTCAATGCTTCAACCACAGCTTTGGAGATGAATGGCAGGAATGTCAGGGAGCCGCCTTGCTTTTGTTCAAACTCGGCTCTAACCGACGTTCGAAGGGCGACCAGGCCGGTAACATCGATTTCCACCGTGCTCCAGGCGTGCGGAATCTCGGTTACGCTGCGGACCATGGCCTCGGCGATCATACGCCGGATCGGGGTCAGCGGGACATGGGTCTCCTGTCCGTCTGCCGAGGTCTCGCCTACGACCGGGCGAGCCGGCGCGGCGGCCGGAGCTTTGGCCGCGCCGCTTTCGACGAATTTTAGGATGTCTTCCCTGGTTATACGCCCACCAAGACCGGAGCCTTGGATCCGGGACACGTCCACGGAGTGTTCCTGGGCCAAGCGCCGGACAGCCGGCGATAGGCGGGTCTGGCCGGTAGTGGCCGCTGCGGGTTGAGGCACGGGTTTGGCCGAAGTAGGCGTTGCTGCGGCTGCGGGCCGTAAAGCCGAAGCTGCAGTCGGCCCTCCGGCAGGCTCCAAGTTCTCTACCACCGCGCCACCGGTGGGCCCCACCGGAGTGACATCCCTCAAGAGTTGGCCGGTGGTTCCAGGTGAGCTCGGGGCCGCAGTTTCCACCTGGATAGAAGCTGTTTCTGGTTCGGCGCCCTCGGGACTGTCGGCGGTGGCCACCTCAGCGATGGGCGCGCCCATGGGCAGGGTTTCGCCTTCTTCGGCCAGCAACCGAACCAGAGATCCATCGACGGGCGATGGAACTTCCATGGTCACTTTGTCGGTAATGATCTCAACCAGCGGCTCGTATCGCTTAACGGCATCGCCAGGCTGTTTGAGCCACTTGCCGATGGTCCCTTCGACCACCGATTCGCCGACATGAGGGAGTTCTATGGTTACCGACATAATTTTGTACCAGTCATCTAATACGCCGCTAGTTTGCGGAGTCCGTCTGCGATCTTGTCCGAGGAGGGCATATAAGCGTCTTCCAAGGTTTGGGCGAAGGGCATGGTGGGAACGTCCGGCCCGCAGATCCTGGTGACCGGACCGTCCAGGTACTCGAAGGCTTGACCGGCTGCCAGGGCCGCGATCTCAGCGCCAACACCACCGGTGATGTTGTCTTCATGAACGATGGCCAGCTTGCCCGTTTTCGTCACCGATTCAAGGATGGTTTCGGTGTCCAGAGGACTCAACGTTCTCAGGTCTACCACCTCCACGTCAACGCCCTCGCCGGCCAGTTCTTCGGCGGCTTCGAGGCAATAATGGAGGGTCAGGCCGTAGGACACCACGGTGACATGACTCCCCACCCGTTTGATGTCCGCCTTCCCGAGAGGCAGGGTGTACTCCTCGTCGGGCACCTCGCCTCGGACCAACCGGTAGGTCTTCTTGTGCTCCAGGAACACCACCGGGTTGTTGTCGCGGATGGCCGACTTCAAAAGACCCTTGGCATCGTAGGGCGTGCAAGGGGCCACAACTTTCAGTCCCGGAGTGTGGAAGAAGTGGGTCTCCACGTTCTGGGAATGGAAGAGACCGCCACGGATCCCACCGCCATATGGCATGCGGATGACCATGGGAACCGGGACTGCTCCGTTCGTCCCATAGCAGGTTCGGGCCGCTTCTCCGATCAACTGGTTGATGGAAGGCCAAACGAAGTCGGAGAACTGGATCTCCGGAATGGGGCGCATCCCCCTGAATGCGGCGCCCAGCGCGATACCCATGATGGAGGCTTCGGCCAAGGGAGCGTCGATTATGCGTTCGTTGCCGAACTCTTCTGCCAGGCCCTGGGTGGCCAAAAACACTCCACCGCGGATGCCCACGTCTTCGCCCATGACGAATACCTTGGGGTCGCGGGTCATCTCTTCAGAAATGGCTTCCCGGACGGCTTCTACGACACTCTTAACGGTCAATATGTCTCCTAAGGACTGTAGACTGAGTCGTGCAGTACAGACTCGTCAGGTAGTGTTGATGCTTCGGCGATGTCGGTGGCTTCGTCCGTTGCCTGGAGGGCTGTAGCGGCAATCTCGTCCACCTGCTCCTGGGTTAGGATGCCCTCTTCAATCAGAGTCCTGGCCAGGGTTACTACCGGGTCCCGTTCGCGGGCTCTTTCGACTTCACCCTCGGGCCGGTAGCGGCGGTCGTCATCGTCAGTGGTATGAGACATGAACCGTTCCACTTTCATTTCCAGGAGCACCGGCCCTTGGCTCCGGGCGTGGGTGATGGCCTCCCTGGTGGCCTCGTAGCAAGACATTAGGTCCATGCCGTCCACGGTGAACCCGGGGAAGCCGTAGCTGGCTGCGCGCCCGGACACCTCTTCAACGACCATCTGGGCGTTTTGAGGAGTGGAGATGGCGTAGCGGTTATTCTCACAGATGAAGATCACCGGCAGCTTGTGTATCGACGCGAAGTTCATGGCTTCGTGGGTCTCACCTTGGCTGGTTGCGCCATCGCCAAAATAGACCAGGACCACCGTCTTTTCGCCGGCCATGCGGCAGCCCAAAGCGTAACCGACGGACTGAGTTAGACCGGCGGCCACAACGTTAGAGATTTGGATGATCTTGTGGGGCAGGTCCGCGCCCTGGAGAGGGAACTGGCGGCCGTTGCTATAGGGGTCCCCAGCCTTGCCCATGAACGACATCATCGTTTGGACCGGCGTTAGCCCGGCGGCGACCTTAAGGGCCAGGTCACGGTAGTAAGGGAACAGGAAACAGTCTCCGTCTTTCTCGGCGGCCAGCAAGCTGCCTAATTGGGCGGCTTCATGGCCTTGGCTTGAAGCCGCGATCGGCACCTTGCCCTGGCGGTTCAACGCCCAGATGCGCTCGTCGATGGTCCGCGCTTGGACCAGTCTGGTGTAATAGTCCACCAGATCGGAGGCCTCGAGCCCCTTGGAAAGTGATGATTTGGAAAGCGTCCCATTGGCTTGGGCGCGAGTCGTCCGCTTCCTCGGCATTGCTGCTCCCTTACCTCGGTCCGGCCAGGACGCCTGGCCGCCCTAGAAAATAGAATTGGGGCTGGTCGGAAGCCCCCTGCATAAAACTTGATCGTCCGCGAGGCTGACCAATGCACGTTTATTCCTGTGTCTGTCTGGCCTCACGATTATATAGGGAGCAAAGGGGCACGGCAAATCTCGACAGGCGATGCCAGGATCCGCCGCCCGAAGACTCCTCTCCCTGCCCGCTTGTCGATTTTAAGATGTGGCGGTTGGGTCCGTGTGCCGGGCGAATTCGGGCCGATTTACAGTCAAAATTTTAAATTAATAAAAAACCAAATTGCCTCGATTCACCATTGACTTTTTCCCGCGGATGTTGCTAGTGTCCCCATACCAAAGGTGAATCGTGGTTGAGTGATGGTCCACCCAAACCGCGATTGCTAATACCGGCGTTGTGACAATCAGCAAAATCCCACCCGGTTAACAGGACGGCCACTGTCGCAGGTGGCCAGTAGATTCAGGGATTAAGTATCAAACGGGACGGGCCTTATTAAGGCCAGACCGTGACCCCAAGTACCGGAACCAGCGCGGCGATTTTCAATTAGGGCGTTAATGTCCCTGGGTGTCCTGTTGCCTTTTTTAAGGGCGCTTGGACGCAAAACCGGATACCTGAACAATTTAGATATAGCTCGGCGCTGAACTTCGTGAAGGGACGTGCCACACATGTGAGGAGTGATGAGAGGGAGAGTGTGGGAGCTGCAACTGGGGAGGGAGCAGACTCATGAGTGAGTCTACGGCCCGTGAGGTTTGGCGGGCAGTGTTGGGGGATCTCCAGTTGCAGCTCCCACGCCCTACCTTTGAGACTTGGCTGAAGCCGACCGAAGGCGTTGCGTACGACGACCACGTGTTCGAGGTCGAGGCGCCCAACTCCTTCGCTGTGGAGTGGTTGGAGCGCCGGATGTACCATGCCCTCCAGAAGACTCTCCACAAGGTTTCTGGCCGGGAATTTGAACTGCAATTAACGGTAAAGTCCCAAGGAGATTTCTATGCCGTAGAGCAATCTTTCCCTGTGCCTGACCAGGCGGTGAGCGCCACTCCGGCTGCTCCGCCGCTGTTCGAGATGCGGTCTTTCAACCCCAAGTATTCTTTCGATACCTTTGTGGCTGGGCCGTCCAACCGGCTGGCCCTCAGCGCCTCAAGAGCCGTCGCGGAATCTCCAGGCCAGACTTATAACCCGCTGTTCCTCCACTCGGGTGCGGGGCTGGGCAAGACCCATCTTTTGCAGGCCATCGGCAAGTCCTGCGCCAGCCGGGGTATGTCTGTGCTCTATGTGACCTCAGAGCAGTTCACCAACGAGTTCATCACTGCCATTCGCAACCGCACCACCGAGGATTTTAGGCGCCGGTACCGCTCGGTTCAGGTGCTTCTGATGGACGATGTCCAGTTTCTCAGTGGCAAGGAACAGACACATGAGGGCTTTTTTCATACCTTCAACGACCTGCATAACTCGGGGAACCAGGTGGTCATCTCGTCAGACCGGCCGCCCAAGGAACTGGGTTCCATCGAAGACCGCCTGCGCTCCCGCTTCGAAGGGGGATTGATTGCTGGAATCCAGCCGCCGGACTTGGAGACTCGCATGGCCATCTTGTCCAACAAGGCTGGCCAGCTTCGGGTGGAGATGGAAGAGAGCGTCGTCGAGCTGATCGCCAAACGGGTCCAGCGCAACGTGCGGGAACTTGAAGGTAGCTTAAACCGGATGGTGGCCTACTCCCAGTTGATGAATGTGAACATCACCCTGGAATCGACCCTGCAGATTCTGAACGAGATGGCTCCGGAGACCGACGCCCGGTCCATCGACCCGCAGCGTATCTTCGAGCAGGTGGCCATCTTCTATGCCCTGTCGGTGGGAGACCTGATAGCCAAGAACCGCACCAAGAAGATCGCCCTGGCCCGGCAGGTTGCCATGTATTTGCTGATCCACGAGCTTGAGATTTCTCCCACCCAGGTGGGCCGGTTGCTGGGCGGGCGAGACCACTCCACCGTGATACATGGAGCTGGGAAGATCAACGGTGAAGTTGCCGAGAACGGCCAACTCCGCCAAGAGGTTCTGGCCATCAAGGAAGCGATCTTCGCTTAAGGGGTTGGGTGGCTTTGAACAGGTTAATCTTGGGCGGAGCGCGAAAATCCCCTCTGCAGTCCCCCCGTTTATGAAAGAGGGGCGTTTTTTTGACCCAGTTTTCTTTGAGACAAACCGATGCAGAATGAAATTCCGACATTAGGAAAAAAGGATTAAGGGAATTTCGGGTTTTTCGGGTACAATAGGCCCGTATGGCAAAACTCAAATCACATGTAATCGTCAAGACCCATGAATTGGCGTTGAAGGGTAAGAACCGCCCTTGGTTCATGCGCAAACTGACCGACAACCTTCGCATCGCCACCAGAGGGTCCGGTGTGGAACGCATCTGGAAGGGCCAATTGATGGTCGGCCTAACATTGTCAGATGAAGAGTGCTGGCCGGAGGTCAAGTCCCGGCTCAAAGAAGTGTTCGGCGTGGCCAAGTTCTACAAGGCCTATGAACTACCCCAGGACCTAGACGGCCTGAAAGCCAGGATTCCCGAACTTCTGGCGGGACGGACTTTCAGCTCCTTCCGAATCACCACCAACCGGGCCGATAAACGGTTCCCTATGAACTCGGCAGAGATCAACCGTGATCTTGGCACCTTCGTGAAAGACCTGACCGGGGCCCAGGTGAACCTGAAGTACCCTGAGCTATCCATCTATGTGGATATACAGACCAGCGGGTTCTTGATCTATTTCGACGAGGTGAAGGCCCATGGAGGTCTGCCGGTAGGAGTCAGCGGTAAGGTGGCCGTGATGCTCTCTGGGGGGATCGATTCTCCCGTGGCGGCGTGGCAGATGATGAAACGCGGCTGCCAGGCGATGTTCGTCCATTTCCACAGCTATCCGCTGGTGGACCGTACCTCCATGGAGAAAGCGGTGGACCTTGTGGAACACTTGAACCGGTACCAATACGAGTCCAATCTCTTCATGGCCCCCCTAGGAGAGATCCAGAAGAAGATCATACTCACGTGCCCGCCCTCCTACCGGGTGGTGCTCTACCGCCGGTTTATGGTCCGGATCACGGAGGTGCTGGCCAGACGCAACCGGGCCAAGGCTATCATCACCGGCGAAAGCTGCGGACAGGTTGCCTCCCAGACCCTGGAGAACATCGCCGTGGTCGACCAGTCTGCAGGCATGCCCATACTACGGCCTCTGATCGGTCATAACAAAGAAGAGATTGTCAATATGGCGCAGAACATCGGCACCTTCACGACCTCCATCCTCCCTGATCAGGACTGCTGCACCCTTTTTGTTCCGAAACATCCCGAGACCAAGGCCGACCTGGACACCGTGCTGCGGTTGGAGGAGTCGCTTTCGGTGGACGAGATCGTCAAGGATGCGGTCGAGAATACCGAGCGACGTCATTTCGCCTCTCCGGAGGCCGCCGCGCTGGCCCGGTAACCCATACTAATGCCCCAGACAACCACTCCCGGCGAGTTGCCCAGCATTGACGCCGCCCGCCGAAACCGCCTTCTTAAAGATGTCCTGAAGGGCGTCTCTCGTTCTTTTTACTTGACTCTTCGCATACTGCCCAAACCTCTGCGGGAACCTATCGGCTTGGCCTACCTGCTAGCCCGCACCGCCGACACAATCGCCGACCGGCGGCAGGCCAGGTTTACAGGGGGGCGGCTGGAGGTGCTGGTTGCTTTCCGGGCTCAAGTTGCTGGGCCAGCTGACTCTGGCGTTTTGGAGGATATCACCTCCAATTCCTTGGATAGCGAGTCTTCTCCGGAAGAGCAAGCCCTGTTTGATTCGTTGGTTGATTCTTTTGCACTAATGGAATCGTTGGACGCTGCTGATCAAGAGCAAGTCAGGCGGGTCGTTATTACGCTGACCGAGGGCATAGAGATGGACCTGGCGGTCTTTCCAGATGCCGATTCTGGAGCTTTGGCGGCGCTGCCAAATGGAACCGATCTGGACCGTTATACCTACCTGGTGGCCGGCTGCGTGGGAGAGTTTTGGACTGCAGTTACCGCTGCTCATACCCCGAGTCTGAAGGGGTTGCACTTGGCGGAGATGTCGGAGTTGGGGGTGCGGTTCGGGAAAGCCTTACAGTTGACTAATGCGCTGCGTGACATCCCCGGTGACCTGCGTAACGGCCGATGCTATCTTCCGGCCGACGAGTTGGCGGCGGCAGGCCTATCTCCCGAAGACCTCCTGGTCCCGGCCAGCGAAGAACGCGCAAGGGAAGTACTGGTTCCGTGGATGCGGACGGCCCTGGAGCATTTCGAAGCCGCGGAGGAGTACCTGCTGGCGATTCCGCGCCGGTCGGTACGTTTGCGATTAGCCTGCCTATGGCCGCTGATCTTGGGGCTTGGCACCCTGGCCCGCCTGGCCCGCAGCGGAAAATGGTTGGACTCCTACTCAACCGTTAAAGTCAGCCGCATCTGGGTTTACCGCATGATGCTCATGTCCTTTCTAACCGTTTGCTCCAACCGGAACCTCCGTCGTTGGATCCGCGCCCTCAGGCGGCAAGTTGAGCGCTCGATCTAGCCCGTGGCTCTCTCATTCAGCCTGCGAAGCAACGAGCTTCGGCATTGCCGGTGGTGTAGTATTAGCGGGTTGATTTTTCCCTGCCAGGTCTTACGCCTAATGGAGCCATAAATGGAGTTCGGACTTTTTGTAGAATTCCCCTCGCGGGAGGGGACCACCCAGGCGCAAATATTCAAAGACTCGATGGAGTTGATCGATGCCGCCGAAGAGTCGGGCTCCGAGGGAGTCTGGCTGGCTGAGTATCACTTCGATCCGGGCCGGTCTGTCCTGTCGGCCCCAGTCACCGTAGCTGGGGCAGTTGCCGCCCGCACCAAGAAGGTCAAGATCGGGCTGGCGGTCCATGTTCTACCCCTTCGCAATCCGGTGCAGATCGCCGAGGAGATCGCCACCCTCGACCACCTTAGCGACGGGCGCTTGGACTTCGGCATCGGCCGGGCCGCTTTCCCTCGGATCTACCAAGGGTACGGCTTCAATTACGCGGAGAGCCGGGACCGGTTCGAGGAGTGTTTGGAGATCATCCTCAAGGCGTGGACTACCGAGAGGTTTTCGTTCTCTGGAAAGTTCTATGAGTACGATGACCTTTGCGTGGTGCCTAAGCCGTTACAGAAGCCCTACCCTCCCATCAGAATCGGCGCCACTTCCGCCGATACCTTCGAATTGGTTGGACGCATGGGATATCCCATCTTCATCAATCCTTCGCGGGTGTCCACGCTTTTGGACCTTAAGCCCCTCGTCGCCGAGTTTCATGCCGCCCGGAAAGAAGCAGGTCACACCGGAACGGTGGGCGTGGGGCTGAGGGTGCCGGTGTACGTGGCCGAGACGAAGGAGAAGGCCTATTCCGAACCCAAAGAAAGCACCATGTTCCAGATGCAACGGCTGATCAACGTGGTAACCCAGTCCATTGGTGACGCAGGAATCACGGCCGGTGACGACCGAGCGGCCCAAGCGGAACGTCTGAAGGCAATGTCCTACGAAGACGTGCTGGCCAACACTGTCGTCTACGGAACCCCAGAATCGGTGGTGGACCGGCTGCAGCAGCTTCAAGAAGAACTGGGTCTAACCCAGGTGATCTATGAGGTCAACTTCGGCTGCAGCGTGCCGTTGGAGCACCAAATAAAGGCCGTCCAATTGATCAATGAAAAGGTCGCCCCAAAACTCAACTAGCTGGAAGCAGTCCGCTGACAGCCCACATTGGAGTGAAGAGATGCCTAAATTTGTGCACGTTTTTACCGGACCGGATGAGACCTCCGTGATTGAAGAGAAAGAATTCGAGATGACGGAATTTCTTGATACTGAAGGAGCCCATGGCCTGGCGTCGCCCATCGAACAAACCTCCGGCATCTCATTTCGTATGGTTAAAGCCGGGTATTTTTTAGACTTTCACACCGCGCCCCGGCGGCAGTACAGCATCTCGCTCACGGGGTCTATCGAACTTGGATTGCCGGACGGAACGCTGAAACAATACGGGCCCGGGACGGTGCTCCTAGCCGAGGATATGAGCGGCACCGGTCACTCAACCCGCGTGATCGGAGACGAGGACCGATTCACCATCATCATCCCCCTGTCCTAGCGGAGATTCAGATATGACCCAGCAAAACATCCTGCAGGGCGATTTCAATCCTACAGTCCCCACTCGCATCGTTTTCGGAAACGAGAAGATCGATTCCCTGAGAGATGAAGTCAAGAAGCTGGGCGGCAAACGGGTGTTGGTTCTGTCCGGCCGCACCGTAGCGGAGAAAACCGACTCGGTCCGCCGTATCAACGAAGGGTTGGGTGACCTTTCCGCTGGGGTTTACTCGGGCCTGATTCAGCGAGCGCCATTATCCACTGCCATAGAGGCCGCCAACATGGCCGTAGCCAACGGCGTTGATACCCTGGTAGGCGTAGGCGGCAGCACCATCTCCGACGCTGCACGTATGATTGCCGTTCTGATGGCTGAGGGCATAACCACTGTCGACCAGTTACGTCAATTAGGCGAAGACCAGGATATGGTGCTCGAACCCAACCTGGACGGGAAATCGCTGCCACTGCAGGTGTCTATCCCGACTACCCTGTCGGCTGGCGAGTTCAATATGGGCGGCGGTAACGTGCTGGATGACCAAGCCGGCCACAAGATACGAGTGCGCCATCCCAGGCTCTACGCCGACCTTATAATGCTAGACCCGGTGATGACCGAGGGCACTCCGGACTGGCTGTGGCTATCCACCGGCGTCAAAGCCCTAGACCACTGTATAGAACGCCTGTACAGCACTGGCAACCAGCCAGCCATTGATGCGCCCGTCTTGGCCGCGGCAGAGATGCTTTTCACCTATCTGCCTAAATCCAGAGAGTCGGACGGCGACCCCGAGGCACGGCTACAATGTTTAGTGGCGGCTTGGATGTCTATGATGGGAGCGCCCAACTTTTCGATGGGGCTTAGTCATGCTATCGGCCACATCATCGGCGTGCACTATTCGGTGGGTCACGGCTATACCTCGTGTGTGACCCAGCCCTACGTCATGGAATTCAACCGTCCGGTTTCCGCCGCCAAACAGGCGCTGCTGGCCCGGTCGGCAGGTCTGGACACCAGAGGTATGAGTGACGAGGCGGCGGCGGAAGCGGCAGCCCGCGCAGTTGACGACTTCATTATGGGGATGGGGATGCCCCACCGTTTAAGAGAACTAGAGATACCGGAAGAAGACCTGCCCAAGATTGCCGAGTTGGTGCTCACCGACGGCGGCACTCGCAGCAACCCGATTTACATCACGTCTGCTGAGCAGGTGATGGGAGTTTTGACGGCGGCGTTCTAATTGGGTAAAAGTTTCCTGCGCCGGTTCTTCGACAGGTTCAGGTTGGGACGGTTATGTGCTGCGGTCGATAATCGAAATACTATGCCGTTCGCGTAGGGGCGGGTTTTCAACCCGCTCGAAATTGCTGAGGTCAAACCTAATCTTTCCAGCCAAAGAATTCAACCCAGATGCCCTGTCCCGCTTAGAGGCCCAAGCAAGGGAACTCCACTCAGCCAAACGGAATGCGGAGGCGGTGGAGGTTCTGCGCAACGTTCTGGCGGCCCGTTTGAAATTCCAGGGGGAGCGGCACTTCCAGACCATCAACACCCGGAGCGGTCTGGCCCGGTCCCTGAGGGCGGTCAACTGTTTTGAAGAATGTTTCTTGCTCTACTCCGAGAATATTCGGATCCATCAACACAAACTCGGGCCGGAACACCCACAAACTTTGCGGAGCCTCAGTCGTCTGGCCAATACCTACTTCGCCGCCGTCAGGTACGTCGATGCCAAACCGATGTTTGAGGGTATCCTAGAGCGGCGAATTCGGGTTCTAGGCCGTGACCACCCGGACACCCTCCGCAGCCAGAGCAGCCTGGCCAATACCCTGGCCGCCCTGGGCTTATACAAAGAGGCCGTTGAATTGTATGAAGAGATAATCGAGGACAGAGTGAGGGTACTGGGCTCTGACCACGACCGAACAGAACTGAGCCGCAAGCGCCTTGAGACGGCCCGCCAAGCCGCTCAAATTCGAACGACAAGTTTACATAAGCAGGAGTCTGAAACATGAAGTACGGATTTACACTGCCGGGGCGAGGGCAGCTTGCTACTCCCGAGAGGTTGGGAATCATCGCCAGAAAGGGCGAAGAGTTGGGTTTCGACTCCTTGCTCACCGGGGACCACATCCTAGTGCCCAGGCATATCTCATCCCCCTATCCCTACACCGAGGGAGGGGAGTTCCCTGGCTCGGGTTCGGGTGAATCGATGGAACAGATCACCCTGCTGTCCTATATCGCCGGTCAGACCAGCAAGATTCGTCTGGTGACCAGCGTCCTGATCGTCCCCCACCGCAATCCGCTCCTAGCCGCCAAGTCGCTGGCCACGCTGGACGTCCTCTCTGGAGGCCGGTTGGTGGTGGGTGTGGGTGTTGGCTGGATGCGGGAGGAGTTTGAGGCGTTGGGCCTGCCGCCCTTCGAAGAACGCGGCGCGGTAACGGACGAATACATCCGGGCTTTCAAGGTGCTATGGACCGAGGACGACCCGCATTTCGAGGGTAAGTACATCAGTTTTGACGATATAAGCTTCCTGCCCAAGCCGGTTCAGAAGCCCCATCCGCCCATCTGGGTGGGCGGGGAAAGCCGCCCCGCCCTGCGCCGCACCGCCGAACTGGCCGACGGCTGGTATCCGCTGGGCTCCAACCCCACTTTCCCCATGGGCACGCCTGAGCAACTGAAGGCAGGGTTGGCACGGCTGGCGCAATATGCCGAGCGCTTCGGCCGCGACCCGTCGACCATCGAGACGATCTACCGGACGCACCAATTCGAGTTGAAGAAAGAAGCTGCCGGATCGAACCGTCTGCCGTTCGTCGGCGATGCAGACCAGATCGCGGGAGACATCCGCCAATACCAGGAGATGGGCGTGACTTCGATGATCTGGGACTTTCTCCGGCAGACAGACGACCTGGACTCGATGTTGGGATTGATGGAGGACTTTTCTACGCAGGTGTGGCCGAAGGTCTAGACGCCGTTTAAGGGTTTGGTTAGACACCCTTCCGCTAGTGAGCGTTTCCCCCGCTCATCTTGAGTTGAGCACACGCCACCTGCATCCATCTTAGAATCAGGAATTGGCGTACCCTCAATAAGCACTGGGCTCGATCAAATATCCAGAGTGACCTAGGTTGCTATTTATGGCGGAGACGGGGGAGGGCTGGGCTCCCACAAAGTTCTACTGCGACAAGACTAGCGTGCACCGAGTTGAGCTATGAGAGCGGCTTCGTAAACGTCCAAAACACGCCCGTCCTGAGTTTGCGATGGCGGTATTTCCACCGGACCGAAACAGCCCTTAGTACCTAAACCCCTTGAAGTACAGTTCTTTCAGGCGCGTCATTTGGGCCTCGGAAAAGGGGGCTAGGTCGATGCAGCCGGCCATCTCTTCCGTTTCAGCTCGGTTCTTTACGCCTGGTACGGTGGTGTGTATGTCTTCGTTCATCAGGCAGAAAACCGTTGCGGCTTGAGATAATGTCTTGATGTTTCCGTCCAGCAGGAACCCCAGTTGGGCGGCGCTGGCCACGTCCTGCCGCAGCAGGTCGTTGTCCGGCGGTACCGGCCGGTCGACGCCGGAAGTTAGCGCCCCGGCGGCGTGGGAACGGATGCCGATGACTCCCATGTTGTGCTTCTTGGCCAGGAGGATGTTCTGGCCGTTGTCGAACAGGGCGGCTCCCGGTGGCGGTGGGAGTTGGGCGGTCCAGTTCAGTAAGTTGTAGTAGGCCAACACCGTGTCCCAATCTCCAGATTCCATAATCGTTTTTAGGGTAGGCACGTGGTGGTCCATGGCCGATAGGCCAATGAACCGGGTCTTTCCGGCCTGCTGGACGGCTTGGTAGGCCTTCAGCACCGGCCCCATAACATCGTCGGCGGAGAGCGAATTTGGGACGTCGCCCCGGTTTTCGGTGAACCGGTTATGCACATGCAGGATGTCCACTGAGTCCCGTTTCAGCAGCCTTAGACTGGTTTCCATGGAGCGTTGCACTGCGCCAGTTGCGTCGCCTAGGTTATTGACGGGCACCCTGACCTTGGTACCGATGATCACCCCTTCGGACCGTCCCTCCAGGGCGATTCCCAGGGCCTCTTCCGCCTTGCCGTCGCCGTAGGCAGGCGCAACGTCGAAGTAGTTGATACCCAGGTCCAACGCCCGGTGGACCGCCTTCACGGCTTCCTCCCGAGTCGTCGCGCCCCAGACCTGCCCGATACCCCCGCCCCCGAATCCTACGCGAGAGACGTTGAGCCCAGTGCGGCCGAGTGGGTTGTATTGCATGTGTGCCTTCCTTGAGGGATTTAAGCAGGTTCTCCCTCGGCCAACTGAAAGTGGATGCCGTGGGAGCTGGCGGTCTCGACGTTGGCCGTTTTGTAGCCGAAAGGACTGATGGCGGGGGCGTTGCCGCGCATCTGGTTGCCGTTGTCTTGCAGGCTCTTGAAGACGGCGTCGATGCCGTCCACTCCCCAGGCCACATGCATTACGCCGGGGCCGGTGGCCTTCAGTTGGCGAGCCATTGTTGTGTCTTCCCGCATGGGCTCAAAGAAGTCTACTAGTGTCTCGCCGATGCGGAATAGGATGGACTTGAAGCCCTGCTCGGTAAACTCGTCGGTCGAGATCGGTTTGATGCCGAAGCTTCTCTCCATGTAGGCGGCCATATCCGAGATACTCTCCACCACGTAGGTCACATGGTGCACTTTATTCAGCATGTTCCACTCCATTAGCTTAGATTTGCCGAAGACTAGCCTGTTTGGCGTGGAGAGGCAACCCCCAAATTGACGTGCCTGCTAAGGGAAACTATCATCCAGAACAACCTTTTGGCCAAGATCAAATTGGAGTGTTGAACATGCCCATTTTTTCGTCCGGCGGCGTTGATATCCACTACCAGATAGCCGGCGAGGGCTATCCGATGGTGCTGAGCCATGAATTTGCCGGAGACATCACCAGTTGGGAGCCCCAGGTAAATTTCTTTTCTCGCCGCTACCAAGTCATCACTTACTGCCACCGAGGTTACCCGCCTTCCGGTGTTCCTGACGACCCAGACGCCTACTCCCAGGAAATTCAGGTAGAAGACATGTACCGGCTGCTGCAGCATCTGGGCATTGAGCAGGCACATATCGGAGGACTTTCAATGGGCGGGACCCTGACCATCGGTTTCGCTATCGCCCATCCGGAGATGTGTCGGTCGATCACCGTGGCCTCGGCCGGCGCGGGTTCCGACGCCGGTGACCGGGAGCGGCTAGTAGCGTCATGGCAGGCGCTTAGCGAGTCGATGGTCGCCGAGGGTATGGAGACGTTCGCCGACGGCTATGCCCACGGGGCGGAGCGGCTGCAGTTCCTGCGCAAAGACCCGGTTGGCTGGGCCAAATTCCACGCCGGTCTGGCGGCCCACTCGGCGCAAGGGTCTTCGCTCACATTCCAGGGCGTCCAGATGAAGCGGCCCACCATCTACCAGGTCGAGAAGCAACTGCAGGAGATCAAGATCCCGACGCTGGTATTGATCGGCGACGAGGACACTCCATGTGTAGAGCCGGCCATTTTCATGAAGCGCAACATCCGCTCATGTGGCCTAGCCGTCTTCCCCCAAGCCGGCCACACCATAAACTTGGAAGAGCCTGACCTGTATAACAGGACCGTGTTGGACTTTTTGATAGCGGTGGAAGCGGGGAAGTGGGCCGGGGCTTAAATACTGAAGTTGAACGGAAGAAAGGCTCGAAAATACCACTTAGTCCCCCTTCACAAGGGGATAATTGACCTGACATACCCAATTAGGACAGGGGCTTAGTTGTGCAATTTAAGCGCGAGGACCGAAAATCAAGAGATACTACTTCTTTTTATAAGCGTGATTAACCTCGTTGGCCGCGCACCCGACAATCCGGAGCCTACCGCCGAACCGGGTGCGATCGAAATCTTGCCGTCGATCGACATCATCTTCATCGATGAAGCAGTTGACTTCTTGTTGGTGGACATTGAAACGAATGAGCCAGGCGAAAGGGCGAGTTGGGGCATCACCAGCCACCACAATGTGCCCGGCGACCGAGGCGTGATACGTTCGGACGGCCGGTATAGCGCGCCGCGCCTGATACCGGATCCGCAAACCGTCCAGATGTGGGCTAAATCGGGAGAGGCAAAACGCCCCCCTTTAACAATGGGGGGTTAGGGGGATCCCCACCTTCATCAGCAATCCAAGGTGCGGTCCGATCCCAACTAACCCTGCAACCCCTCTATCGCCTTCTTGACCTCGGCCTCGTCTTGGCTGCCGGGGCCGATGGCATTCAGCACGACCTCGTCCAGAATCCCGTCGAAGCGTTCTTTCATCAGGCCGGGAATCTCGCTGTAACCGCCGACCACGGCGAAGGCGTCTAGGATCTCGTCGGTGATCAGTTCCGCCATCTGGTCCCATTGTTGCTTCAGGGACATTTCGTGGAGCCAAACGCCGAGGTCTTGGAAGCCTTGCACGTCTAGAATCTTGGAATAGCTTCTGGTCGAACAATAGAAGGCAATCTGTTTCTTGACAGCCTCTTTGTTGGCGTTGATCGCCGCCTGGTTTGGGCCGGTGATTACGAATGACGAATTGCTGAGGTTGACCGACTTGGGGTCTCGGCCTGACCTGGCCGCGCCGTTTGCGATGTTTGGTTTGATCACTTCTTTCAGATATTTGGGGGTGGTCAGAGGGTGGAGCGCAACACCGTCGCAGACCTCACCGGCTACCCGGCAGTTGTAGGGGTTCACGGCGCTGATGAACACGGGTGGTTCGGGTTGTTCCGACCTGCCGGGACTGAAGAAAGGCGTCATCAGCGAGAAGTTGTAGTATTCGCCGTGGTACTCCAGACGCTCTCCGGTCTGCCAGGCTCCCCAGATGGCATGCAGCGACTGCACGTACTCCCGCATCCGGGGCCCCGGCGAGTCCCATTCGGTGGAGAAACGCCGCTGGATATGACCTTTTACTTGGGTACCCAGTCCCAGACGGAACCGCCCACCGGAAAAGTCCTGGAGGTCCCTGGCCGAGTAGGCCAACACCATGGGCGAGCGTGGAAATGCGATGGTCACACGGGTTTCAAGGGTGACTCTTGATGTCGTGGAGGCGGCCATGAGCAGCGGCAGCATGGGGTCATGGGCCGCGTCTTCGGTGCAGAGACCGTCGTAGCCCATGGATTCGGCCCACTTGGCCTCCTCGGCGATGCCCTTCAGATTGTTGGTTGTGAGGTGGTATAGGACCTTGAAGCCCATGTCGGCCTCCCTGACTGATTGACCACAATAATTACTTGGCGGTGAACCCGCCGTCCACGGCGAGTTCGGCGCCGGTGATGTAGGAAGCTTCGTCTGATGCCAGGAACAGAACGGCGTTGGCGACCTCTTCGATGCGCCCTTCCCGGCCCAGAGGAGTCTGTTCCAGACTGCCGCGCCGTTGGTCCTGGTCGTAGGCGATGCCCGAGGTCATGGGCGGCATGAACCCCGGGTGCACCGAGTTCACCCTGATGTTGTCCTTTCCGTGGCGGACGGCCATGGCCTTGGAGAAGATCCGCACCGCTCCCTTGGACGCGTTATAAGCGGGGTGGCCACCTGCTGAACCCACCAGGCCCATGATGGAAGAGATGTTGATGATAGACCCGCCTCCGGCCTCCAACATCTTTGGGACGGCGGCCCGGGTTCCCAGGAACACGCCCTTGGAGTTAACCTCCATGATTCTGTCCCAAGCTTCGATACCGGTGTCATCGGTGAAGGCGCGACTGCTGATGCCGGCGTTGTTCACCAGAACATCCAGCTTCCCGTAGCGGGACACGGCCTGTTCCACCGCATTGGTCCACTCGCTCTCTTCGGTAACGTCCAACCGGACAAATAGCGCCTGGCCGCCTGCCTCGGATATCTGGGCTTCGACGGCTTTCCCGTCTTCCTCAGAGATATCTCCAATAATTACTTTGGCGCCTTCCCGTGCGAATATCCTGGCCTCTTCAGCGCCCATTCCACGGGCGCCACCCGAGATCAACGCCACCTTTCCTTCTAACCGCATACTTATGCTCCAATTGGTTTGTTTACCGGGCCGTGAACCCGCCGTCGACCATCAACTCGGTTCCGGTGATATAGGATGCCTCGTCCGAGGCTAGAAACAGCACGGCATTGGCGACCTCAATGGGCCGTCCTTCCCGCCCCATCGGAATGGCAGCCATCCGGGCTTCCTGGCTACCGCCGTCGCCCCTCGCTCCGGAGGTCAGCATGGGAGGCATGCTCCCGGGGTGGACCGAATTGACCCGGATGCCGCTCTTGGCGTGTTGCACCGCCGCCGCCTTGGTCACCAGCCGGACCGCTCCCTTGGAGGCGTTGTAGCCGGGGTGCACATAAGTCTGCCCGACGATGCCTGAAATAGAGGAGATGTTCACTATGGCACCGCCGCCCGCTTTTTCCATCTCTGGGATGGCGTGCTTCATGCCCAGGAAGACACTCTTGGCGTTGATGTCCATGAGCTGATCCCAGGCTGCGGTGCTGCCGAAATCTTTCTCGCTGCTGCCGCTGATGCCGGCGTTGTTGACTAGGATGTCCAGCTTGTCGAACCTGGCTACCACCTGGGCGACGGCCTGCTCCCATTGGTCTTCCTGGCTCACGTCCAGCATGACAATCATGGCCTCGCCGCCCGCCTCGGCGATCTCGGCCTCGACTTTGCGGGCGTCCTCTTCACGGATGTCGGCGACAACTACCTTGGCACCCTCCCTCGCGAAGAGTTTTGCCTCCTCCGCGCCCATGCCGTGGGCGCCGCCGGTGATTATTGCTACCTTACCTTCTAATCGCATCGAAGAGCTCCTGGTTTTAATAACTGGGTCGGGTTATTTCGCCGTGAACCCGCCGTCGACCAACAGTTCGGTGCCCGTGATGTAAGAGGCCTCGTCCGACGCCAGAAACAACACGGCGTTTGCCACCTCGATGGGTTTGCCCTCACGGCCCATGGGAACCATGGCGTTCATCGCCTCACGGTTGGGGTCGCCCCGCTGGAAAGAGGTCAGCATCGGGGGCAACATACCGGGGTGGACCGAGTTGACCCGGATTCCGCTCTTGGCGTGCTGCACGGCGGCTGCCTTGGTCACCAATCGGACGGCGCCCTTGGAGGCGTTGTAGCCAGGGTGGATCGTCTCTTGACCCACGAATCCCGAGATGGAAGAGATGTTCACTATGGCCCCGCCGCCGGCTTTCTCCATCTCCGGTATAGAGTGTTTCATGCCCAGAAATACGCTCTTGGCATTGATATCCATCAGCCGGTCCCAAGAGTCTGTGCTGGTGATGTCGGTTTCTCCGCTGCCGCTGATACCGGCGTTGTTGACCAGGATGTCCAATTTGCCAAACCGGGCCACCACCTCGGCCACAGAACTCGCCCATTGGTCTTCTTGAGCCACGTTCAGCATGAGCACCATCGCTTCGCCGCCGGCCTCGGCGATCTCCGCTTCAACCTTGCGGGCATCGTCTTCTCGTATATCGGCGATGGCTACCTTGGCGCCTTCCCGGGCGAAAAGACGGGCCTCTTCGGCCCCCATTCCGTGGGCCGCGCCCGTGATCAAAGCGACCTTTCCTTCCAGTCTCATCCTTCCTCCACAAGCGCATCCAGTAAAGTAATCCGCCTGGGCGGCTCCGGATGCCCCAAAGTTACAGCTTGTAAGAATAACTCAAGTTTGCTGTGAGCGCAGCAAAAAGCAGAAACCTCACGATCTAGGTCGAATTTTGTTCAAACGCTTTCACTTGATATTCGAAAAGGCTAGGATGATATCGACTCGTACCCGCCAAGGCGATCAATGGAGGTTCCGTGGAATCGAAATTCGTTCAAGCCGGCCCGGTCCGGCTACAGTATTTTGAGCAAGGGCATGGCCCGGATACGTTGGTGTTGATCCACGGTTATGCCTCATCAGCCGCCATCTGGCGTTACACCCTGGAGAACCTATCCGAGGGCCGGTTTAGGGTTATCGTCCTGAACAACCGTGGCGCTGGCGATTCTGACCGCGCATCATCAGCCGGCCCGTTCAACGAGGAAGATTACTCGGTTGAGACGTTCGCCGATGATCTATTCAATGCGACGGAGGCTTTAGGACTAGAAGGATACACGTTGGTTGGGCACTCCATGGGCGGCGCAACCGTAACCCGGTTTGCCCTGGAGCACCAGGATCGGATCAAGGGGTTGGTGCTGATGAATCCGGCCCCGCTCATGGGCCGGGTCTTGCCAGACGGTTGGGAAAAGGAACTTCGGGAGTCGCTACAGGCACCGGAGCCACCGGCAGGGGACATGGGGTTCAACGCCGCCCACGTGACTGAAGATTTTAAGCAGGCGGTTATGGCCGATGTATCCCGCAACCCGGTCGAACGTTTCATAGGTGGAAGACGATCGATGGCCGAACTGAAGCTTCGGGACCGGCTGGACGAGATCAACGTGCCGACTTTAGTCATAGGTGGCGACCGCGATACCACGGTTGGAATAAACAACATACTGGCGGAATTCCAAGCATTGCCCAAGTCCAACCGGCATCTGCACATCTACCACGACATTGGGCATTCGCCCAATGTGGAGGTAGGAGACTCGGTTGCGGCGCTGTTAGGGGACTTTAGTGTTTTGGCTGGGTCGTTGGATTTGCAGAGCGCAAGGTAGCGAAAATCAGTTGTTCTGCAATGTCATACTGAGCGGAGCGAAGGATCGGCCAAGGTTGAAGATTGGAAGATCTTTCGTAGCCTACGGCGCTTCTCAGAATGACAGTGTTGTGGCGATGAATTTCTGTTGTGATGATCGTCGTTTTCCCATTTCATAAAATGGGATCGACAGAGATTTCCAACGTGGTCAGACAACCACACATTTCCTCGAAACAAAAACTGACTCCTGACGGCTGAAAGCAAAAAAGAGCCCCGATTCACATCGGGGCTCTTTTTCTGTTAACTACTGAGTAGTGGAAGTAAGAAAGATTCTGTTCATTTGTTTGTTTGCTTTGTTTATAGGTCCCCGGATCGAGTCCGGGGCCAGTGAGTTTTCTTAGGGAACCGTTCCATGAGCCGGGGAGCACTATCGCGCTCTACCTGTCGGCTTTCCGGGTGACGGAACACTCACCGGACGACCTAGGAGTGGACCTAGCCTCCGCGTCCCGAAGAATCGGGAATTAACAGACTTGGTCTGGGCTCCTTAAAAGGAGGTGATCCAGCCGCACCTTCCGGTACAGCTACCTTGTTACGACTTCGTCCCAGTCACCAAACCCGACCTCGGCGCCTGCCTCCCT
>Ga0209019_1000212_pt1 | contig 29310 bp, 22 predicted proteins | sample METZYME_3_300m_FD_187549 | JGI IMG/M metagenome (GOLD analysis project Ga0209019, IMG submission 187549) | Marine microbial communities from oxygen minimum zone in mesopelagic equatorial Pacific - METZYME_3_300m (SPAdes) (version 2) | ecosystem: Environmental > Aquatic > Marine > Oceanic... | reverse complement strand
GATTATAAAGCGTGAAGAGGTTGTTCGTATTGTCGATAATGTTATTACAGAAGATCAGCAAGAATATGTTCCGGAGCAGATTAGAGAGAGCTATGCTCCGCCGCCCATGCCAAAGCTCACTGTTCCAAAATACGCTTCTTCTAATGTCTCTGATAGAGACATGGGCCAGAAATTTTCTGCTAATTGTGTGTTGATGGGTAATATATCTGAAAAGAAAGATAGCCAAGGCAACATTGTGTTTAATGGTGAAATAAAAAACATTGGAGGCCGACGAGCTGATTTTGTAAAGGTAGATTTTGTTTTTCGTAAAAACTGGAGCGGAGAAACTCGAACACTTACAACATTTATTGCTGGCTCATATAATACGTTTGACAGTGGGATTGTATCAGATGCGAGTCTGTTGCCCGGTGCGCTAGGGAAGTTTGAGCTTTACGTTCCTCAAGATTTTGGCTCATTTATTGGCTATTCATATGTAATTGATTGGGAGGAGTACCAATAGAATATATTGGAACCTGGTAATGTATAGAACTTTATATACTATTTTAATATCTTTTTTAGCAGTTGTTTATTGTCAGACAAGCAGCGCAGATGTATTCTTTTTGGATATGGGTATTGCTATTGAAGCAAGAAACGGATCAGAAAAAATAAGCAGGCAGCTAATAAAACCATATACTGATATCAATAATAAAAAAGTTGTGAGAAATAATGAAGTGAGATCTGTCTATATGGCAACTACTTCTGAAGTGTTTTCTTCATTAGATAAAATTAATGACCAGGTCTCTGCTATAGAAAAGTCTTTTACAACCAAATTAGAAACTCTAGAAATAGAAAACTCTAGATTGAGAGATCAGGTTATCAGTTTAAACCAAAAATTAAATTCTGAAATCATTAACATAGATTATAAAAGTATTATTGATATTAAACCAATGGCTGAAGTTTCTGCTCCTATAGAAAGTGATCATATTAGCGTGGATATAATTGGAACAGATTTACCTGTGGACGAAACTGAAAATATTATTAATAAATCTTTAGGCTTTGACGGGGGAATATATGCCTCGGGCATGATTTCTTATAATAATGAAGAATATGAAAAATGTATTCAATATTTTAAATCTCTTTCTTTAATAGAAGCGAATAAACGAACATCTGGGAACATTCTACTTTTGCTAGCAGAGTCTTATGAACAGATTGGTAGATACAAACAAGCTTTAATTCATTTAAATAAATTATCCGAGCTTGGGGTTGCTAAATATTCTGACTTAGTTCTAATAAAACGGGGGATGATATATCGCAACATAGGGATGAATAATAAAGCTCAAGAAATGTTTAAGTCTTTAGTTAGTATTTATCCTGATAGCAAATATGTAAGTCTTGCGCAAGCGGAAATAAACAATATTTAATCAAAATGAATAGACAATATAATATAATCATACTATTAATTGTTTTTTGCAACCTAATCCTTGCTTCTACGCGTATCGTATATACACGACCAGGTTTGATGATGAGGGTGCCAACTTCAAGCGTTCAAAACGCTCCCTATATTTTTAGAACAGGATTTGGAGTTGAGCTTCATAATTTTGATCCAATCAATACAGCCAAGGGTGTTTATTTTGATATGGAGTTTGGAAAAGGGTTTACAGCTGGTTTTTCAGCTGTGCAAGGAGGTGACACGACATCGTTAGATTTAATCTCAAAATCACAGTATGTCCCTCAAGTGGAATTTGGTTTTCATTTTCAACAAAGAATTTTTACCTATAATGATATTTCACTTTCTGCTGGACTACAGGATATTGTGTTCCAGAACAATCAAAACGAAGAACAAATGCTCAGTTTAAATACTGATTTATTATCTTTCTTTGTGGTTTTGGCAAGTGAAAAAGATTTAGGTGATTATAAAATGAGCACATTTATGGGATTCGGGACCGGTGGTCTTGGACCGATGGATAGTGTCAAAGTAGTAAGTGATTCAGCACAAACAGCTAATGCGGGAGTTTTTGTTGGATTCTTATTGAAAACACCCTACTTCGGTAGAACTGGTGGAATGGATATTGTGGGTGAATTCGATGGAACAGGTGTCAATGTGGGACTCCGCATCCCCCTTACCTCGGATTACCGCCTGAACCTTGGGTTCACCCACATAGAACGTCTCCCAAGCTGGAAAACCCGCTATTGGACAGGACATCCAGGTTTTACGATTGGGTTTGACATGGCAGTGCCAAGAATCGGCGGGGCTACTAGAGCGCCCTCCAGTGGGCCATCTGGACAGCCTTTACCATATGGTCAGGTGCCTATTCCTGGTGTTGGATCTGTCCCAGCCTATATGGACTCAACGATTGCGATGGCAGATTACACAGTTTTATCTCTGAGAGACTCTATGTCTATGATGAATAATGAAATGCGTAATCTTATGGTTCAGCTTTCTGCACTTGAACAGGAATCGCAGTTTCTTGTTGACTCACTAAAGCAGTTAAAGCTTGGTAAGAATGTGTCTGAAAAAAACATGAATGAAGCCATGAGACATTTATCTAGAAGTCTTCGATATTTCTATGCTGGCGACTTTCGTGAGGCGCTAAAAGAAGTAGATTTATCATTGGAACTAAAACCTGATTTGGCTTTAGCTTACGCTAGGCGTGGCTCTATATATTACAAGCTTGGTGATGTTCAAAGAGCCACAATAAACTGGAACCTAGCTTTGAGGCTAGATCCTGAGTATGATGATGTCAGAAATATTTTAAAGGCGCTTCATGAGAACCGTCTAAAAGAAGCTAGTTTATTTGAGGAGTAATTTATGGATATTGCATTAATTATAGGTGTTGTACTCGGTCTAGCTGCTATGATTGGCAGTATTGCCTATGCTCTTTTTGTTGAGGGGTCTGCAGGCGGGTTCGGAAACTTCCTATCAGCGCCTAGTTTTGGAATTGTGTTTGGCGGTATGATTGCGTCTATCTTTGTTGCATTCCCAATGCCTCACGTTGTTGCATTAGGTAAGGCTATTGGCGCGGTACTAAAACCAGCAGATGATAAAATGGGTGGACTAGTTGATGAGGCAGTAGAGGTTGCTGATGTGGGCCGTAAGGGCGCAGCAGATCTTGAAAAAGCTGTTGATGGTATTAATAATTATTTTTTTAAAGATGGCGTCCAAATGGTTGTTGACGGTTATTCTCTTGAGGAACTTACTGAAATTATGGAAACAAGGATCGAATATAGGGAAAAAAGAGAGAACGTACAAAAATCAATGTTAAAATCAATGGGCGACCTAGCACCTGCGTGGGGCATGGTTGGGACACTTATTGGTCTTGTGCTTATGTTAGCTGGTTTTGGTGGTGAAGGCGGTGCAGACAATCTTGGTGGTGGTATGGCTGCTGCACTTATTACAACGCTATATGGAGCTGTGTTTGCAAACCTCTTTTTTCTTCCAATGGCAGATAAAATGGGAAACAAAACAACGCAGACGTCTATGTCAGCATCTCTTTTGGTGGAGGCTGCGAGGCTCATTCATCAGAGGAAACATCCTCTTATCGTACGCGAAAAATTAAATTCATTTATCCCTCCTGGCGAGTGGAAAACAGAAGGCTAAGATTTATATATGGCTGGTCCAGAATTTAAAAATGGTTATAAGAAAGGGTATGAAGATGGTGCTAACTCTGTCGAAGAAGGATTGCCGGGATGGTTTGGTACCTTTGCAGACATGATGACCCTTCTTTTTGCATTTTTTGTACTTCTCGCAGCTATTTCTACTATGGACCCTGTGAAACTACAGGAAATGTCAAACTCTGAAGGAAAATCTCTTGGGAGCAAAATAAAATCATCTGGGAAAGCTGAGCTAGAAGGAGAGTTTGAGCCAATAAAAAACCTAGCTGAAATGAAAAAAGAAATAGAAGAAACAATTGAAGAAATGAAAAAAGAAAGCCCTAAGGGTGATCCGCCTATTGATATTCAAACGAGCTCAAAAGGTTTAATTGTAAATATAAAAGGTGACTACGCATTCCCAATTGGTAAGGCATCAATGAAAGACGAGCTAAAAGGACTTTTAGATGAAGAAATAATTCCAAAAATTGAAAATAGTCCTTTTCAGGTTGAGGTTGCTGGACACTCTGACTCGGATAGGATGCCAAAAAAGTGGAGAAAGAATTTTGCAACGAACTGGGAGCTTTCGGCTGCTCGCGGAGCCAGCGTTGTTAGATATATGATTGAAAAAGGTATCCCAGCGCCACGGCTTTTAGCAGCTGGATACGGGCCTTGGGCGCCTCATGGACTTGATAGCGTAAAAAAAGCTAATCCTATGTGGAATCCACTTACATTAACGTGGGATGAACCAATCAAGACTAAATCAGGTGTTGTGTTGCCAACAGTGTTAGAATTAAATAAGACTGAAAAAATGAAATCACTTAATAGAAGAATTCAAATAACTTTTTTAAATCCGCCACATCATGGTAAGGGGCGGTCAGCAACAAGCTATGAGGAGTAAATACATACCGAGGAGTATTTTATGAGACAAATATTTAAATCTATAACAAAGAAGCTTGCGATTTTATCGTTAGCCGGACTTTTAGTTGGTCAGGGCTCTGGATATCTTGCACAAAAACTTATGGTTGAAAATAACATTAGAGAAAGAGTGCGGGATGCTCTTTCTAAGATTGTTGACAACAATAAGTATGTTATTAATGTTGATATTGACCTTGAGATTAGTGATAAGGTAGAAGAGCAGATCACTGTCCTTGCTGAAAGAGAAACTCAAGAAGCAGTTGCAGCAGTGCCCTCAACGGCTACTGAAACAGATAAATCTTTATCCAGCATAAAACAATCTATTGATGTAGAAGAAAATGTAGAAAAATCTTCTTACTCTGTAGGGCTACCTATTCCAGGGTTTGAAATGGATTTTACCAAATCTGGTAATAAAAAGTCTAAAAAAGGTGATAAGCCAGCCCCTCCAGTGATCTCAGTTGATACAAAAAACCCTATTGAAGTGACTCCCTCAGGCGTTGAGTCTAACGATCCCCGCGTAGACAAAGTACTGTCAAGAACTAGACCATCTAGAGCTGAAATAAAGAAAATGTATATTAGTCTAATATTACAAGAAGGAGCAGCGCCAGAACTAATTGAAAATATCCGTCAGCTTACAATGGCCGCTTCGAAGTTTGATAGAAACAGAGGAGACAAACTCACGATTATGACCGCAAGTTTTAGAGAAAAAAGAGACCAACGTTCAGCCGAACAGATAATGTTAAAAAACATTGCAGAGAAGATTGAACTCTTAGAACAAAAGCGGGAGATAGAAGAAAATAGCCAAGACAGAACATGGAAAGACGATTTAACGCGTTATAGAGATGAAGAGTCGGCAAGAAGACAAGAAGATCGCAAGTTTTTTGAGGGTCAGATATCACAGCTTGAGCAACAGGCAAAAAACAACGCCTATGCTCAAGAGAAAAAAGAAATGCTGTTGCGTGATTCTCTAAAGCTAAAAAAACTTAATGATGAAATTATTGCACTTAAGACAATGTTAAAATCTTCTGAGCGCAGAGACAGCCTTAAGAGTATTAGCAAGCAAGAACGAATAGACTCTCTCCGATATGCTAATCTAAGTAGTGAGCTTGATGATTTAGCTAAGTCTCTGCAGACAGCGGTATCAAAAAATTCTAAAGATGAAGAAGTTATAGCGAAACGTAAGATTCAGGAAAAAGTGGCAGACAGAGAAAAACAAAAGGAAGCACGTGAAAAAGAGATAGGTGATAAAATTCGTGAGCTAGATAATGTCCAAGCCGAGCTAGATAGGCTCCATGAGAACATGGAAAAAGAAAGTGGCAACACCGCAATAATATTAATCGCTCTTGGCGCATTAGTGTTTCTTTTATTAGTTGCTTTAATATTTGTTATGCTAAGAAATAATAACAGGCAAGCCCCTGTCCCTCCATGGATGATGCCTCCTCCACCTAGAGGGCCTAGAAGGCCTAGAAAGAAAGAGGCCAAAAAAGAAGAAAAGAATTCAGAACCAGCGCAAAAAACCGAAGAACCAGCATCTAAGTCTGAGGCTCAGTCTGAGGAGCCTGTAGTAACGCCAGCTGCACCTCAGCCTGAGCAATCAGCTAGTGCTGAAAGCAATAATGAAAAATCTGAAGAAAGTTCATCGCCACCTTCAAGCGACGATGATCCTTCTGTGGTTCGTAGCGAGATTAATGACATTCGAAAGTCGGTTGTGTCAATGAGTGTTGGTCAGCCTGATCGTACTACCACTATTGTTAAAGAGTGGTTAGAACAGCCTGAGCCTGCGCCGCCGGTTGAAGCAGAGCCAGAAGCTTCTGGTGATAGCGAAGATGAAGAAGCAGCTGAAGAGAAAGAAAAATAGGAATAGAGGTTAAGATATGATTACTGATTATAACCGCCTATCAGGGCTTCACAAAGTGTCCATTCTTTTTACTGTATTAGGAGAGAGTTTGGCAATGTCTCTAATAAAAGGTCTTTCTCGGACAGAGATTAGAAAAATCCGTGCTACAATTCGTGAAATGGATGAAGTTTCTTTTACCGTAAAAAGACGAATAATGGAAGAATTTTATTTTGGATTTCTTAGTGAACAATTCCAAGAAGAAGGAAGCGAAGAAGAAGAAGGGCCAATTAAACCGTTTGAGTTTTTAGCAGAAATGACGGATGAGCAGCTTATTGCTTTATTAGCTAATGAAGATGTGCCTGTAATAGCAATTGCCTTAGCGCAGTTAGAACCAGGAAAAAGAATGGCAATTCTTGAGCGAATGGAGCCTGAGGAAAAAGGAAAAACTCTTATCGAACTAGGTAGTCTACAAGATATACCACTTGAGGCCATCGTAGAAGTAGCCGCAAAACTTAAAGAAAAGGCTTCTTATTTACCAAAGCCTATTGAGTTTTCACGAGGCGGTGCGAAAGAGATAGCAGATTTAATTGGTGAAATGGATGCTGATGAAGGCGAAAGATATATGCAGACACTGCAGAATGAAAACCCAGAACTATATAAAGATGTGAAAATACTTGTTCTTACGTTTGAAGACATACTAGCTAACTTCCCAGATGGGATCCTACGCGATCTAATGAATAGTGTTGAGCTTGATGCATTAGCTATGGCCATGAAAGGAGTAGAACAAGAAACTATTGACAAAGTAATAGGGAATCTGCCACAAAAGAAACAAGCTATGTTTGAGCCGGTTGAAGGACCACAGCCTAAGCGTGAGGTTGATGATGCTAGAAAAATTATTGTAACATCTGCTAAGCAGATGGAAAAAGATGGTGCATTTAATCTTGCCGATATGATGGGTGGTGGAGAAATGATTGAATAGTAGTGATTTTTATGACACTTTAACTATTTTTAGTTATTAAGCCCCGCCTTTTGACGGGGCTTTTTTATATTCTAAATTAATTCCGCCTGAGCAGCTGAAAGCCTGGCGATGGGGACTCTATAGGGTGAGCAGCTGACATAGTCGAGTCCATTGTTTTTACAAAAATGTATAGACTTAGGGTCTCCTCCATGTTCACCGCATATACCTATTTTAAGCGAAGACTTAACCCCCCTACCATATTGAACTGCCATCGAGACCAGTTTGCCGACCCCTTGAACATCAAGACTTTGAAAAGGATCTCCTGATAATATATTTCTATCTAAATAATCTGGTAAAAAAGATCCGATATCATCACGACTAAAGCCGTAGGTGGTCTGGGTTAAATCATTTGTTCCAAAACTGAAAAACTCTGCGTGCTCAGCAATTTGATCAGCTGTTAAGCAAGCCCTTGGTAGCTCAATCATTGTCCCAACGAGATATTTTAATGTTGTCCCATTTTGTTTTTCGATAGTTGCTGCCACTTCCCGTATAATTTTTTCTTGATCAGTGTATTCAGTAACTGTGCCTACTAGAGGAATCATGATCTCTGGAAGAACCTCAACACCTTCATTTGTTAGCTCTGCAGTTGCCTCTAATATTGCACGCGCTTGCATCTCGGTTATTTCAGGATAGGCAATACCAAGCCTACAGCCACGATGCCCTAGCATTGGGTTTAGCTCGTGAAGGCTTGTAATTCGTTGTTTAACAATAGATTCTTCCATTCCAATACTTGATGCCAATTCAATTATTTGTTCATCGCTTAAGGTGATAAACTCATGAAGTGGTGGGTCAAGCAATCTTATGGTGACTGGTTTCCCTTCCATTGCTTTTAAGATTCCTTTGAAGTCTTCTTTTTGAAAAGGTAAAAGCTCCATTACTGCTGCTCTCCTATCTTTTTCATTATCAGATAGAATCATTTTTCTCATTGCAAGAATACGAGTTTCATCAAAAAACATGTGTTCCGTTCTACAAAGGCCAATTCCTTCGGCTCCAAATTTAATCGCCTGCCTAGCATCATCTGGGCTTTCAGCGTTAGTCCTTATTTTTAGTTTCCGAGTTTCATCTGCCCATGTCATTAATTCTTTATATTCAAGGTTTTCGTCGGGATTAGAAGGGGTAAGATCTAATTGCCCAAGATAGACCTTGCCTATTGTCCCATTCATTGTGATCCATTCTCCTTCTTTTACCACAACATCACCAACGCTCATTTCTTTTTTATCGACAGAAATATTTAATTCATTACAACCAACAATACAGCATTTCCCCCATCCTCTGGCAACAAGAGCTGCGTGAGATGTCATTCCACCCCTTGCTGTTAATATTGCTTCAGCCGCGTGCATCCCATGAACATCTTCTGGGGAGGTCTCTTCTCTAATAAGAATGACTTTTTCACCTCTGGCCTTCCAAGCCTCGGCATCATCTGCTGTAAAAACAACCCTTCCCTTTGCTCCACCTGGTCCCGCGGGGAGACCTTTTGTTAATATTGTTGCTTTTTGTTCACTTTTTTTATCTAAAGTCGGGTGCAACAACTCATCTAGCTGGTTTGGATTAACTCTCATCAGGGCTGTGTTTTTATCAATCATATTTTCATTCATCATATCAACAGCCATTTTTATTGCGGCTACACCATTACGTTTACCTACTCTGGTTTGTAGCATCCATAATTTTCCATCTTGAATTGTAAATTCAATATCCTGCATGTCTGAGTAATGCTTTTCAAGCCTTGTTCTAATATTGTATAGTTGATTATAGATCTCAGGCATTAATTCCTCTAGAGAGGGCAAATTTTTTGTATCTTTTGTTTTAGTGTCTTTATTGAGAGGGTTAGGGGTGCGAAGGCCTGCTACCACATCTTCACCCTGAGCGTTTGTAAGCCATTCACCAAAAAATCTATTTTCGCCAGTAGCAGGGTTTCTTGTAAAGGCGACGCCAGTGGCGGACTGTTCTCCAGTATTCCCGAAAACCATGGTTTGAACATTAACAGCGGTTCCCCATTTTTCTGGTATATTCTCTATTTTTCTATAACTGATTGCTCTTGCGCCATTCCAGCTCTTAAAAACAGCTTCAATCCCGCCCCATAGTTGTTCGTTAGCATCATCTGGGAAATCTTTCCCAAGGCTAGTTTTAATTTCTTTTTTAAATATTTCTACAACAGAGATCCAGTCATTTTCGGATAAATCTGTATCATTTTTTAGGTTATGTTCCTTCTTATGTGAAGCCAGGTGGTGCTCAAGTTTTTTCCTTATACCTTCACCTTCTTTTGGCTCAATCCCGACTGCTTTTTCCATTACAACATCAGCATACATTGTTATAAGTCTTCTGTATGCATCATACACAAACCTTGGATTATTTGTTTTGCTTATTAAGCCTGGAATCGTTTTACTGGTTAATCCAACATTTAGGACAGTTTCCATCATCCCCGGCATAGACTGTCTTGCTCCTGAGCGAACTGAAAGGAGAAGGGGGTTATTATTATCACCAAATTTTGCGTTCATTATTTTTTCAACAGTAACAATAGATTCAGACACCTCACTATCTAATCCATCTGGAAACGCCTCATTATTATTATAATATTCAGTGCACACTTCTGTAGTAAGTGTAAACCCGGGAGGGACCGGGATATCTAATAAATTCATCTCTGCCAGATTTGCACCTTTCCCACCAAGTAAATTTTTCATGGTTGCTTTACCATCTGCCTTACCATCACCAAAACTGTATACATATTTCATTTTATTTTTCTTTCTTTTATTAATCCCATTGTTTAGCCAATAGTATGTCGTACGTGTTTAATTTAGAATTATTTGTAAATATTTGATATCCACGGGTCAAATTTAAATTTATTTTTTATTTTATTCGACACCAGCTTTGCCTCGGCAATCATTTTATATTCACCGTGCTGAACCCTAAACCAAGTTTTCCCCCTAACCCACGCCTCATTTACTATTGACGGATAGCCCAACCTTGTCATTTTTTTTGCTAGTTTTTCAGCCGCAGTTTTATTTTCAAAAGAACTTATTTGAATCGTATAATATTCAGTTTTACGATTTTTATCGTAAAAGGGTTTTTGTTTTGTAATTGGTTTTTTAGTGTTTTTGTTTGTTTTGACTATTGGCTTTAATGAAGGATATTTGTTCTTAATAGCTTTTAAAATCTTATCAGTCTTAATTCTATTGTTGTAGATACCTGTTACTACTCTAAAAAATTTCCCGTCAGCTGTATTTATTTTTTCTATTGAAAAAGTCGTCTGTGGTATTATTATTTCACTAACAAGTTTATCAGCATTATTTTTATTTTTAAATGATGCTATTTGAACAAAATAATTCCAATCCCTCTTTTTCTTATTGGGGTTTTTTCTAATACTATCATTATCCAATTTTGGTTTAATAAGGATCTTAGGCTTCTTTTCTGATAATTTAGTAGTGGGAGGGTTATTATTATTTCTCTTTTTATCTTTTTTGATTTCTGCTAAATATATGGACTCCACCCAACCCTGATTATTATTAAAATTTGTTTTGTAATATATTTTATCATTATCTGACTTGCTTAGTAATATTATTTTTTCTTTTGTTTTTATTTTTATAAATGCTGGTATTTCATCAATTATATTCTTTTCCAAAACGTCACCATATAAATAAGCATCCTTTTTTGTCACAAAAACAGTTTCAGTTATTGTTTCAGAGACTGTTTCATTTTTACTACAATTATATTGAAATAAAATTATGAAGGGGATAAATAATGTTATTTTTCGAAAAAGGGAATGTTTCCCTTTGCCCGCATTCATTGCTTGATTTTGATTATAAAAAATATATCTCACAAAAACCTAGTCTGTTGTTAGTGAGATAATATTAAGAATTGAAATTAAAAAACAGGGGAGAAGTACCTAATTTCTTTCAGGTTTCCTTTGTTATTATAAAAATACCATTTATCAACCATTTTACCAGTTTTATAAGTTCCTTGCATTTCTTTACGTGTTTTATCATAGTCCCACCAGCTTGTCCACGTTCCATCTTTTTTACCATTTTTATATTCACCTTCGGTGAGTTTCCCATCTTCAAAGTATGCTATCCAGTTACCATGTTTTACGCCTTCACCAAATAAGCCTTCTTGGGTCTTTTCACCTTTTTCATTATAAAAAATCCATTTGTCGTGGGCGTTACCATCTAGTAGGGTGCCTTCTTTTTCTTTGTTGCCATTTTCATAGTAGAATGTCCATTTACCATTGTAGACGCCATTTTCATAAGTACCAATATCTTTTATTTGTTGGTTAGCATAATAAGTAGTCCAAAGGCCATGTTTTTTTCCATCCTTCCAAGCGCCAATTTCTTCTTTTCCACCGCTCCAGGTTCCTCTTGGCTGTGGCTCCGGGATATCTATTAGAACAACCTCTGGAACCTTTCTATTTTTATACCACCTAATCCAGGGGCCATCTTTTTTGCCGTTTAGTGTTCTCCCAAGAAAAATATATTCTTCTTCTTTATTTTCATCAGCTATAACACCAGTAAATGGAGTCGTATTATCATCCTGCTTGTATAATAATTCATTCTCTCCCATTATACTAAGTTGATTAAACTTAACGTGCTCTATATCTTTCCCATAGTCGAAGGTGAAGTCAACCTGCCCATCAACATTCCAGTAGGTCCATATACCTTCTGGCTTGGATATTTTCTTCACTAAATTTGCAGATAAATGACCTTCTTTTTGCTTGTTGCCATTTCCATAATAGTAAGTTGTAAGCCCATCTCTAATATTATTTTTATGAAAACCTTGTTCTTTAATTGTATCACTTTTAGCATACCAAATTACCCAAGGACCATTAGCTATTTCTTTGCCCTTAGGTGTTTCACCCTTATAGGTAACCATTTTTGATCTAAAGCCATTTACCCAAGTAGTAGAAGGGCCATTAAGTTTCCCTTCTTTCCAAAACTTTTCATATTCTTTTCCTAAGGTGTCTGAAGCGGAAACAGCCCATTTAGTTTCTCTACCATTTAGAACATCATTTGAGTATGTAAATTCTTGTTCCACATCACCATTTTCATTATAGTAAAGCCATAGGCCAGATAATTGGTTTTTTACAAAAGCTCCTTCTTTATATTTTACCCCATTTTCATACCAATAAACCCAGGCCCCTTCTTGTAACCCGTCTATATAGTATCCTTCTGATTGTTTATTATCATTAAGATACCACCACCAGCTCCACAGTTCATTATTTTCATCTTTGTACATGCCATCCTTATATTGCCAGTTTCCGTTTTCAACATATTTAAGAGTGGGGTCTTCTTTATACCATTTTGTCCATCTTCCGTGTGGTAGACCTTTTTTATATCTTTGTTCCTCTTTGAGGTGTCCATTATCAAACCAGTATTTATAAAGGCTATCAATTTTCCCAAAACTAAATGTTCCCTGTTCTTTTGATTTGCCATTAGTGTACCATAGTGACCATTCACCATGTTTTTTACCACGGTAGTACTCTCCCTGAACTTCAACCTGCCCATTGTCATACCACTGAACCCATTTACCATCTCTTTTCCCATCCAAAAATCTTCCAAGAAGCTTATATCCTCTTTTTCCACCTGTTTCTTCAACGATACCGCTATAAGGTTCATATTTGCCGATTTTATATGTTATGCCATCACGTTCTTCAATTTCACCTAACTTGACACGTTCGAGCCCATCGCCATAGTTAAACTTGAGCCATCTTTTTCCATCACGCTCCCAGTATGTCCATTCTCCTTCTTTTTCATTACCTCTCATAATCCCTTGTCGATCAAGCTTCCCCTCTTTATACCATTTTGTAACCTCTCCATCAATTTTCCCATCTACAAATGTTTCTCTGTGAAGCTCATGGTAAGAGGTTCCTGACGAATCGTTCCAAGCCGTCCATATACCATGTTTTTCTTCATTCTTATAATCACCTTCTTTATCCTTAAGCCCGTTTTTTCTCCACCAGACCCAGTGACCATTCTTTTTCCCATCTTCATAATGGGATTGGATGGAGTCTATTCCATTAGTATACCAATAATGCCATGACCCATCTTTCTCACCATTTTTATAATTAATATAGAAATTTTTATGTTGATCACTTTTATCATCAAACCATTTTATATGAGCCCCGTTTTTCACCCCGCTATTATATTTTATTTCTTCAGTTTTTTGCCCGTTCTCTGACCAATAGGTCCACTTGTTATGTTTTTTATTATCAAGATAGTCACCATCTTTTTCTTTAATTATACCGCCATCATACCAGCTTATATATTCCCCATTAAGGTTTCCATTTAAGTAGGTGGCTTGTAATTTTTTATTTCCATTTTCATACCAGGTGGTCCATATACTATCTCTTTCTCCATTAGAGAAATTCCGCTCTCTTTTTTTCTGACCGTCACTAAACCATTCTGTCCAGAGTCCTTGTTGTACTCCGTCTTTATAATATGTTTCCTCCTTTTTTATACCGGTTTCTTCAAAAAATTTAGTCCAGAAACCTTCTTGCTTTCCGTTTACATAATTTTTTTCTTCAATTTTATTACCATTTGGATGCCAATATGATTGAAGACCATTAAATTTCCCATTAGAATAATTGAGCTCAGTTTTTCTTTTTCCGTCTTCATAATATTCAGTCCAGGTTTCATCTCTGTTGCCATTTATATATTTACCTTGAACCTTCAATTTTGGTTTAAAATCAGGAATTACTACCTCCACTGAATCCCATCTATTATTATTTTCCAAGGTATCTTTTGTGTTTGCCTCTCCATCTTCTCCATAGTCATACCACCAAACTTCTTCCAAATATTCGGCCCAAGCACCATTACGAACACCATTAACGTAATTCCCTTCGGTTTTAACGCCACCGTTATCGTATTTTGTAATAACTAGACCATCATTCTGTGACCAGATTATTGATAGTAGAGCAATAGCAGCTAGTAACTGTTTATTGTTATGTATATACATATTTTATTATACAAATGGAAGAAAGGTAAATGTAGATTTACCCCCCCTCGGATTCCTTTTGTAATTGAAATTTAAGACAACAATGTCATAAAGTCAAAAAATGAATGAAAAATTTAATTTTTCTTATTTAACCTTATCCAAAAGCTTTGTCCAAATTTATCATTTAGATTTATGAGGCCTTCATTCGCGTTGTTTGTGCCTAGAAAAGCAGTTTCAGTCTCGAATTTATTATTTGTTCTAAGGTATCCTCCACCATCAGTAGCATTGCCAATAAAGGTAGTCATTTTCCCGAATCTATTGTAGGTGCGAAAATAGCCACTTCCTAAAAATGAACCTGTTTCACCGGAGTTATCATATACTCTTATCTGACCAGAACTATCAGCACCAGTTCCAATATAAATACTTTCTTGTCCGCTAAAATTATATGTTCTTAGGTATCCACCGCCATTTGTCCCGGTGCCTAGAAAAATTGTTCTTTCTCCAAATTGATTGTACGACTGAAGATAGCCATCTCCTAGATATGATCTGGTCTCACCCTGCTTGTCATAAATACGGAGTTGTCCGGAATTATCAGAACCCGTTCCTAAATATGAAGTCTCTCTACCAGAATTATTATAAGTTCGTATGTAGCCACCACCCATTCTTCCTGTACCAACGTACGCGGATTCATCACCTTCTCCGTTATATGCTCTTAAATACCCACCACCATCTTTTCCTGTTCCAACGAATAGTGTCGGCTCTCCGAATGTGTTATATGTTTGCATGTAGCCATTACCCATATAGCCCATTACGACACCTCTATCATCTTCAATTGTAATGCTTTTTACTACAAGATGCCCGAGCTCATCGGTTTCTGGTCTAAAACCATATACAGACAAAATTAGTAGAGTAATTAAAACTCCAATAATTATACTTTTTATATCAATGACTTTCATTGTTCCTCCTGAAATTTATTGCCATTGAAAAAACTCTGTTGAATTTAATCATATTCATATGTAATTATGTTAATTAGTATTGGGTTCCCATTCTTTCCTGGTTTCAGCATATCGTAATCATGAATTCTTGATAATCTTCCCCTGCTATCATATCCGATTGTTTTCTTTTGTATTAATCTGCTTTTCCCATCAAAAGTAGCATCAATAATTTTATTATTGTTACTGTTTTTCCTAGTTTCAATTCGGCGTATTAGTTTTTTTGATGGGTCTGTAATAATGTGTGTTTCTCTATTTTCCTGATCACTATAAAGGAAAGTAGAGGTTTTTTCAAGGTTGCCCTCTAGATTAAAATAATTAATTTTAATGGTTCGTTTAAATTTATCATATTCATAGCTTTCAGAGCCAATAGAAAAGCCGCGTCGAGAATTAATTTTTTCATGAATTTGACCCTTATCATTATAATAAAAAGTTGTTTTTTTCATTATAGATGGGTCAAAATTCTTTACCTTAATTTTTGGTGCACCGCTGGTATCTATATCAAAAATAGTTGATTCGAGGATATAACCCCCATAAAACTCTTTATGTTCTTGTACGGTACCGGATTCATTATAACTAAAGGTTTCACCCCATGGCATATTGTTTGGATCAGGCAAGGGGGCATCAATTTTATTTTCAGGATTAACTTTTGATGGGTCAAATCTGATGATTTTCATTAGGTTCCCATTGCTATAATATTTATAGAATTCGTGCCATTTTAGTGAATCATTATTATTCCCATATAAATACTTAGAAACAAGGTGGCCTTCAATGCTGTATTCATATTTGAAATGCATTAGCCTTTCTATTCCTTTAAGCTTTTTTAGCGACTTTCTGTCATTAAAGTTTATATAGCTATATTTTTCAGATAAAGGAATATTGTGAATGTATAGGGTACTATCTATAACCTGTTGTTTTGAGTTATATCTGACGAATGTTGAGTGTGAAAGTTCTCTGGTTTCTGTACCAAAGTTGCGAGTGATAGTGTATATTTTTATCGTTTTTGTTTTTATTGCCCCGGTTAAAAATGAACTAATAAATATGGAAAGATGTAGTAAGAGTATTATGGGTTTCATCAAAATATAATTTTTATTGCCTGTTCTAAGTTAAACTAGCAATTATTTATAATAAAGTGGATATGTTTTTTTTCAATTATTACTATGAATAGAATTGATGAATCTTAATGTAAACGTTTTGTTAAAAACCTTGAAATTTCATGACTTAAAGTTTTGCATTATATCGGGGATGATCCCGTAAAGTGCTATATATCAATAGTATAGAGAATATTATTTTATTGTTGACATTACAATAAATATTGTTTTAATATTACTTCATTGCGGAGTCCAATATGTTAAAAATAATAAAACATATCATGCTATCTACGTCTCTGATCGTATCAGGAACGCTGGCGTCTACACTTGAGGATATCAAGTATGATCCTAAGAGCAATGGCCTTATGCTTAGTATTGAATATTCTGAACCAATACCTGACGATAATATTATTGGCTGGAAATCGGATAGAAACTGGCTTTATATAACGTTATTAGGAGTAAACCATCAGAATGAAATTCAGCCTAAAACTGATCCAAATAATTTAATCAAAGAGTTGGTCATAGATACCTTTGATGAGTCTGTCCAAATTGCAGTTCTTTTAACAAAAAAAATTCACTGGTATGATATCATCAATTCTCAAAGTACTTCATCTGCTGTCGTATTCATTCACACTGAAATGAAAAATGATGTACAGGCTAATTTAAAACGCCATCTCGATAAAGATGGTAAATCCGTTTTTTCTGAAATATCTCAAGAAGGGTTTCCTACTTATAATACCAGTTTTCAAGCAGCTTTTAATAAGGCAAGGGAAGAGCTTGGGTCAAATGCAATTTTTAGATATAAGGGGAAACTTTTTCACACTAATCATCCTGGTGAAGGGACTGATAAATTATTGTCTAGCCTTGATAACAATAATAAATATGAAGAATCAATAGATGATTATTTTTCACAATATGCGGAAACATCTTCAAATAGTAATAATGTAGATTGGAATGATGGCGGTACTACTAATAATTCCAGCTTGAATGATGTAGTAGATGAATATTTTATTGAAAATGAATCGGGGCAAGAACTAACGGAATGGTCAGAGTCATCTGAAAAACAAGACCAGGCAAGTAATCTGGCTCTATGGGATAAGATTACCGCAGCAAAAGAGAATGATGAAAAAGCCAGGTTGTTTGATAACCTAGAGTCTTCAAAAGGGCAGCTCATTGAAGAACTTACTGAGCATTCTATAATCCAAGATGAGTTAGATGGAAGAATTATAAAAGTTCCTAAGATATCTTGGTGGAAAAAATTACCGTTTGTTTCAATCTCAAAAAGCAGACTAGACAAGCGCAGAAAACAAAAGAATGTAAACGACGAATTATTATCAGGGCAATCAGCAATAAGAGTAGATGCAAATCTTGAGGGTGTCCCTATCTATATAGATGGTAGATATGTGGGACATACTCCTTTAAAAACACCTATCCGAGTAGAGCCAGGTTGGCATCAGGTTAGTGGTTTCTCTCCACAATATTTAATGTATTTAAATACAGGAACTATAGACTACGTATCTAATGATCCAATGTTGCACAATCAAATATTTGGTACTGAGACGTTGTATGTTGAAGGTGGAAAAATTGCAAGATCTGAAATGAGATTTGATTATGTTGGGCCCTCACTTCCTGTCAAAAAGAAAAATGGAGGCTGGTTAGTTGGGTTTCCTGTTATTGTGAGTTTCTTTTATTTACTTGCTTGGGGTGTTGCATAAAGCAAAGCCTCGTGTTTCTCCTTTAAAAATATATCAATATCCTCAGTTTTATATCATAGGGAGATTTTTATTTGTAATCTTGTGCATATAATTATTCATGCTCAAGAGGTTTTTATATTCTTATTTTCTTCCTTAATTTTCCAATCCAATTCTGATAAGAATAATGCAAAACCAAATAACAAATGATTCAATAGGAACAACCCTACGAACTGATAAATGGTGGGTAGAACCATTATGGACTGGATTGGGGTTTCTTATTTTTGTGGTATATACCACATGGGCAATGTTTCAGGGGAACCATTACTGGTGGAGCGCAGGTCAAGAGGGCTTTGGTGGTTATTTATCTCCGTTTTATTCACCACTTTTATTTATAAAAGAAGGTGTTGATGGGGCGGCTCCTTTGGGACATGCTTGGTTAGGATCTTGGCCAGAATGGTGGCCAAAATTAATTGTTTCTTCTCCCGCGATTCTAATTTTGGCGGGGCCTCTATCCTTCCGCATGACGTGCTATTATTACAGAAAGTTTTATTACCGAGCATATTTTTTATCGCCTCCTGCATGTGCTGTATCCGGGGTACCTCAGAAAAAATATAAAGGTGAAACGGCCCTTATGGTTTTTCAAAACTTGCACAGATATACGCTATATATTGCTTTAGGATTTTGTGCGATATTATCCTATGATGGTATTTTATCTTTATTCCGTGGCGGAGAATTTGGAATAGGAGTTGGTTCCATAATCCTATTGATTAATCCTATTCTTTTAGCCGGGTATGTATTTGGCTGCCATGCGTTCAGACATCTTGTTGGTGGGAAGATGGATTGTTTTTCCTGTCCAAATGGTCAGAAAAAACTAAGATATAATTTTTGGAGAGGCATTTCTTGGCTTAATGGGAGACACATGTTTTGGGCTTGGATTAGCATGGTTTGGGTAGCTTTTACAGATTATTATGTACGAATGGTTTCCTCAGGTCAGTGGACTGATTATAGTACTTGGAACCTATAATGCTTGACATTGCTGATATTCAAACTATAGAGCATGATGTAATTATAATTGGTGCTGGAGGAGCAGGATTACGTGCAGCAATTGAATGTTCCAAAAGAGGATTAAGCACAGGATTAGTTTGTAAATCTTTACTCGGTAAGGCTCACACTGTGATGGCTGAAGGCGGTGTAGCAGCCGCACTGGGGAATGTAGATAATCGTGATCATTGGAAAGTGCATTTCCGAGATACAATGCGAGGTGGTAAGTTTTTGAATGCGTGGCGCATGGCAGAGTTGCATGCAAAACAAGCGCCAGATCGTGTTCGAGAATTAGAAGAATGGGGAGCCGTTTTTGATCGCACAAATAAAGGACTAATTAACCAGCGAAATTTTGGGGGGCATCGTTATCCTAGGTTGGCACATGTAGGTGATCGAACCGGGTTAGAAATCATCCGGACACTTCAAGATTATGGTGTTCATCAGGGGATAGAAATTTATATGGAATGTACAGGTTTAGATCTCATTAAAGATGGGGATAAAATTTCTGGGATGGTAGCAATGTGGAGAGATAGTGGACAATTTATCATTTTTAAAACAGGAGCTGTAATAATGGCGACTGGAGGAGGAGGAAAAGCTTGGAAAGTTACGTCTAATTCTTGGGAATACACTGGTGATGGTCACGCTATGGCCTATGAAGCAGGAGCTGAACTAATTGATATGGAATTTACTCAATTTCATCCAACAGGAATGGTTTGGCCCCCCTCTGTACATGGTACACTAGTAACTGAAGGTGTCCGAGGTGAAGGAGGTATCCTTTTAAATAGTGAAGGACGTAGATTTATGTTTGACAATATTCCCAAACGTTTTGCATCAGAGACTGCAGATACTGAAGAGGAAGCAGGAAGATGGCTAGCAGGCGACAAAAATGCTCGTAGACCTCCAGAGCTTCTTACTCGAGATGTAGTAGCGAGGGCTATAAGAAAAGAGGTTAAAGCCGGAAGGGGGTCTCCACATGGAGGGGCATTCTTAGATATTGCAAACCAACGAAGCGAAGAGGATATTAAAAAGAAGCTTCCCTCTATGTATCATCAGTTCAAAGTACTTGCAGAACTAGATATTACTAAAGACGTAATGGAGGTAGGGCCTACATTGCACTATATGATGGGTGGTATACGAGTTGATGCTGATACACAAATGTCTCGAATACCGGGACTATTTGCTTGTGGCGAATGTTCGGGAGGAATGCATGGAGCGAATCGCTTAGGCGGGAACTCCTTATCAGACCTTTTAGTTTTCGGAAAACTCGCAGGAGAGGGAGTTTCAGACTATATCAAAAAATTAAATCAGAAACCGCAAATCGATGAAGATCAGATAAAATTCATTATTCGTAATGCAACAGTAATTCTTAACAGGGAATCTGGTGAAAACCCCTATCTTCTGCATGAAAAACTTGTGGAAAATATGCAAAACAGTGTGGGCATTGTTCGCACTGAAGAACTCTTATCTAAAGGCATTACAAAACTAGAAGACTTGAAACTATCTTATAAAAATATTAAAGCAAGTGGTGCTTCGCAGTACAATCCAGGTTGGCACGAAGCTTTGGCGCTCAGGAATTTAATTATTACAGCTGAATCAGTGGCTAAATCAGCACTCATGCGCGAGGAAAGTCGCGGAGCTCACACACGGGTTGATTTTCCAGGTGAAAAAGATGATTGGCTTGAATACAATGTTGTAATTAGTAAAAATGAAATAGGGGAAATGAAAACAAACAAAGTACCCAGAGAAAAACCAGATAAAGAACTTCAAAGAATAGCAAATTTATCTATGGAATCTTTAGAAAATGAAATATTTTCGGAAAAGTAGACTACAATGTCGTTGAGAAATTTTAAACTTTATCGCGGAAATGATTCAAGTGGACAATTAGTTGACTACCAAATCAAGGTAGAACAGGGTATGGTTGTTCTAGATGCTATCCATCGAATTCAAGCTAAGGATGCTAATGATTTAGCCATTCGATGGAATTGTAAAGCAGGAAAGTGTGGTTCTTGCAGTGTTGAAATCAATGGAAAACCAAAACTTGCATGTATGACCAGGATGAATGAATATAAATCTGATGAAACCATATCTGTTCGTCCGTTGAAAACTTTTCCTACAATAAAAGACTTAGTATCAGATGTTTCTTGGAATTACAAACAAAACAAACGTATATCTCCTTTTAAACCAGACCCATCGCAAAAAGATGAAAAAGGAAATTATAAGATGTTTCAAGAAGATGTAGATAGGATTCAGGAATTTCGTAAATGTATTGAATGTTATTTATGCCAAAATGTATGTCACGTTTTACGCGACCATAATCGTAAAGACAATTTTGTAGGACCAAGATTTATGATTCGACTGGCAGGTTTAGATATGCACCCTCTTGATAGGGAAGATCGAATTCCAGCTGTCAAAGAAGATTTTGGATCAGGAATGTGTAATATTACCCGTTGTTGTACAGATGTTTGCCCGGAACATATACAAATTACTGATAATGGAATTATTCCATTGAAAGAACGTGTTGTTGATCAATTTTATGATCCTATTATCTGGTTATGGAGAAAATTATTTAAAAATCAGGCATAAACAGATATAATAAATAGAATACCAAAAAATTTGTGCACAAGAAGAATATTTTAAATTAATCTAAGGTCTTTTTATTTTAGTTTAAAATTCACAGGAATTGAAATCCAGACTCCGACAGCTCTTTCTCTTTGTTTTGCAGGGCGGAATCTTGTTTTCCTTATTGCTTCCATTGCTGCTTCATCTAGCCCAGTATTAGGAATTCCTTTAAGTATTATTGTTTCTTTAACCCTGCCTTTTTTATCAATAAATGCCTGCACCACTACGACACCTTCAATTCCCGCTTCTTGAGCAATTTCCGGGTACAGAGGTCTTATAGGACTTATAGGGTTTGGGGGGTCATCGTATGGTATAAACTTTACTTTGGGGCCACTAGGTGCTGGTGGCGCGTCCCAGGCTTCAAAATCATCAAAGTCAAGGTCATCTAGAGTAACATCATCCGCAATATCTTCATCATCTGTTGGGACTGGGATAGAAGGTCTAGCTGGAGGAGGGGTATTATCTATTTGCTGAGTCTGTGGAATATCAATATTTTCGATTATAATTTGATCAACAGAACCGAATTCAGATTCATTGACAAACCTAGGAAATACGAGAAAAATAAAGATTAAACCTAATACTCCAGAAAGCCCAGCTATTCTTACACTAATCGGATACTTATCTTTAAGTGGGTTTGTGTTGAGCCGCATTACCTAACAAGCGTTTTTGTAGAATAATTAAGTTTTAATGCATCTGCTTCTCTTAATTCTTCATGTATAGAGGATATAAGTCCCATTTTTGCCTCTTCATCTGCTTTTAAGGACACAATGACTTGTGGGTCAGATACTCGCTTGTCATACATTATTTTGGCTACATCTTCTACTGCAAAGAGTCTATCATTTATTGAAACCAGCCCTTCTTTAGAAACCCAAATATGTGCTGTATGGCGCTTGCCTTTTAATTTTTCTATTTTTTCAGCTTTTGGAATATTTACTGGTAGTCCTGAATATTCACGCAGGACTGTTGTTACCATAAAAAATATCAATAACATAAAAATGATATCTGGCATCGATGAGGTTGGTATTTCACTTGAAATTTTTGTTTTACGAGAAAATTTCATCAATTTGAATTAGCTATAGATATTTTTTTGGCATTAGCGATTTTTAATTGATCGATGACCATTACATAATCAGAATATGCAGTTTTAGGGTGCGATTTTACAGAAACTATTAGAAGAGGATTTTGGGCTAATCTTTTTTTAACGATACGTCCGATTTGTTCTATATCTGTGGGCTCTTCATCTAAAAGAACTCTACCTTGAGAATTAATAAGACAGTTTAAGATGTTCTTTTTTTTGATTTCAATCTCAACATCTCCCGCAGGAGGCAAGACTATTCCCAATCCTTTATCAGTGTCTATCGTTGTTGTCACTAGAAAAAACACCAGGAGCAAAAAGGCGATATCTGCCATAGAACCAGTTGGTATTTCCCCGCCCTTAAATCGCCGGTTTCTGATCATTTATATAATTATTTTATAGAGTTATGCAGGTATTCAACAATCTTAATTGATTGTTCTTCCATATCGAGAATGAGTTTATCAATCATAGATACAAAAAAGTTTTGAGCAACCTGCATTATCATGGCTACAATAAGCCCAAAGGCTGTTGTTAATAGCGCCTGTGATATGCCACCAGCAACAACAGCTGGAGATATATCGTTAGCCATTTTTATGTCTTCAAAAGCTTTGATCATACCAACAACTGTACCAGTGAAACCAAGCATAGGAGCTATAGTAATTACTGAGTTGATCCAGATCATATTCTTTTCTAAAAAAGCCATTTCAAGACCACCTGCATTTTGAACCGCTTTTTCGATCTCTTCTTTTGTTTTTTCCATTTTTGATAGGCCTGCATAAAAAATAGATGCTACAGGTCCCTGAGTGTTCTCGCAAAACTCTATGGCTTGTTCTTTCCCGGAATCATCATATATGGTTTTAACATCATCAAAAAATTGATCAGTGTTTGAACTCGAATTAATTAAAGAATATGCTCTTTCTCCAATTATTGCTAGACCAAAAAGCAAAGCTATAAGTATGGGCCACATAAAGCCGCCACCTTGTACAAAAAAATCAACCATTTATTACCTCCATAATTATAAAATTAATTGATTAATAAAAATTTATATATGCTTCTAATTTATATATAGCCCGTAATTTAATTACGGTATCCCAAGAATGCATTAGCTTCATTAAAATATTTTAATGCCTCTGAAACTTGGTTATCGAGGGAAAGTCTAATGCTTGTTGATTCATCTTTACCCCAAATTGTTCCTGCTATCTCACTTTTGATTCTGTTATAGATAAAAGGTTGATCTTTTAATAAGGAGTCTGGGTTAAATGATATAGAATCGCTGTCTAAATAATCAAGAAACTGAGAATATACAGATTGATTAACCTGCCAGTTTTGTTTATAATTTTTAAAATCTTTGAATCCTAAGTCATTCTGAGTTGCATAGGAAGATGAAAAATTAAATATTGGGCGATGTGGATTTCTTAATAGCTTCTGAGTTTCTTTTGTTAATATGCTTTTATAAGGAATGTATATATCAGGTGTAATACCACCACCGCCATAAACTGTTCTTCCTTGTCTTGTTTTATATTTTGGTCGTAATTGTTTTAGACTGTCTAATATTGTTTCTCTGTCTTTCGCATAAAGCTCTTTATAATAAGTAAGGTCATCCCCTTCTTCATAGGGTCTTTGGATTAATCTTCCACTTGGAGTATAATACCGGGCCATTGTTATTCTTATAGCTGATCCACCCTCTAATGGAAGCTGTCGCTGAACTAGCCCCTTTCCAAAGCTTGTTTCTCCTACTATGAGTCCTCTATCTAGATCTTGAACTGCGCCTGAAACTATTTCGCTAGCGCTTGCTGAGCCCCTATTAATTAAAATGATGAGAGAAAAATCATTTCTTCCCTTATGGGGTTCTGAGATAAATGCTTGATTGGCATCTGAAATTTTACCTTTAGTATACACTAATGTGTCTCTTGTCGATATAAATAGATTTGACACCGCCGCGGCTTGTTCAAGAAAGCCACCGCTATTACCTCTAAGATCAAAAACCAGTTTTTTAAAATTTTGACTATCTAATTTGTCTATTGCTTTATTTACTTCATCGATAGTAGTAGCTGAAAATCTTCTTAATAGTATATAGCCTGTTTCATTATCTATCATAGTAGCGGCGCCGACACTGTAAATAGGTATATCATCCCGAATTATGGTTACATCAAATGGTTCATCAAGCCCTATTCTTTGGATTGTAACATCAACAGAGGTTCCTTTCCTCCCCCTGAGTTTTTTTATAACCTCATCCTTTGTTATTTTGTATGCGTCATCGCCATTAATTGCAATAATTCTATCTCCTGATTGTAGTCCAACGTAGTCAGATGGGCTATCTGGGACGGGCGATATTACCGTTATATAGCCATGGAGCACGTCAAACTCAATCCCAATCCCTTGAAATTTTCCGCGAAATAACTCATCAATGTTTTCCTGCTGTTTGGCGGGAATGTATGTTGAGTGGGGGTCTAATTCTTCCATCAAACCATGAAAGGCACCATCCATGATTTTATCCATGTCTACAATGTCAAAGTAGAAGTGGTCGACGTAGGAAATAATCTGTTGCATCACGACAATCTTATCTTTTAAGATTCTGTATATACTTCTGTTTTTAGAATAGGCCTCTGGTATAAATATTAAAAAGGCAAATAAAAAACCAAATATTGCAGAAGTCGCCAATGGCCAAAGGCGAATAAATTTTGTTTTAAGCATATTTAATTATTTAATAAAAATAAGGTAGGGTTATTAGAGACCCAGATATAGCATGGTCCTAAAAGTAACACCTTGTAGAGAATATTCCTCTGAGTCCCCAATTAAATATCTACTATTTAGCTTCCAGCGGCCTTGACCTATAGTTCCTTTATTAAAACCCGCGCTGATACGTAGACCAACCCTATCCAGAAGTTGCCACTTGATGGCAACATAAGGCTGGAAATTGAAAAATGTTCCACTTAAGTCAGACATTACCCCCGGGGCATTTGCAGCGTTAAACCCGGAAATAGGATCACCAACATCGGTAACAGCATAATAATATGTAAGCGTTGAATCGGTCCCATCATCATTTACGTCCCATGCTTTTGATCCATATGAAAAATTGAACATTTCTCCCCATTTAGGGTTAGCAGCATACTGATCTATAGATAAATTCAACCTACCAAGACCCATCATTGCGCCAGCTGATATTTCAAGGTCTTGAAATATTGGCATAACATATTCTATTGATCCGGCACCTAGTGAAAGCGTGATTTTTGCTTCGATAGTTGGATCAAAATTTCCATCATAGTCTACAGCGGTTTCACCATTATAGCCTGTTTCTGCTAGGTCTACATATAACTGAACATTGGTTATTGTACTTATACTTGAGCTGCCTATTCCGGCATAACCACCGATACGCCATTTCCCTGTCATATGAGCAAAACCCTCTCCACCATGAACGACAAAGGGGGTGTTAAACTTGGTTGGATCTAGGCCGAGATTTTTTAGTAAGTCAGTTGCAGGAAATTCATCTATACTGATATACATTGGGCTATATCCAATACCTCCGCCAAAAAAATCGGTAACCGGGTATAGGTCAAACTGTCCGAATAGTGTTGATAATGAAAGTAATATATATGTTAATGCTCTTTTCACGATATAAGACTTCTCCGCATGTATTTGATAATCCAAGCAATTTATGTACTATCATGCAAATACAAAAGAAAATATATAGCCATAATTTAAGCAAAAAACAGGAAAACTTATTTTTGGGCTTTTTCTTGGAAAAAACTGATCTTTAACCTATATTTTTTGCTAAAGTAAACGAGGTAAGGGAGTTTATTTCTAAAATCTCCTCTAAAACAGTTACGTCTTGACGGTATTATCTTGATAGACAGAAAATATTATAATGCGGGAAAATAATAATGCGGGAAAATAATAATATTATTAGTATTTGCGGATATATACTGGCGTGTATACTATGCACGGAGGCTATGTTTGCTGGACAGCTCAATAGAACTAGCGGTCTTTATGACCTTGATGGCGACGGCCGAAAAGAGGTTTTGATTATTAGCAGCTCTGACCGTAAAGCTGTACTAGTTGAGCTTCAAGATAAATCTATTGTTGACACTTTGTGGTCCTATACCCTTCCAAAAGGAACTTATTTTACTGATGTTTCTGTAATAGATATTGATAGTAATGGTCAGCCAGATCTTGTTGCAACATCAAAAATTAGTATTGACAGTAAAAATACAGGATGGCTATATGTTTTTCAGGGCACTACGACAGGATTTTCTGATTCTCCATTGGTGGCTGGGAAATCTGGGCTGGAGATAGACAATATTCGTCCCCTAAATCTTTCTAAGATTAATGGCATGCCTGGGTATCTATCTGTTTCCTTTGGTACGCCCGTTAGAAAAACATTAATCATAAAGCCCGATATTACGAACGACCGCCTAACAATCGATAACGTTCACACTCTTTCTGATCCAGTAATTCAAAATGGTTTTGGTCATATGTACTCAGGTGGATTTTTGTCTGAAAACAATAATTATGTTGCCCAGTTTTCTGCAGAGCTCAGCACGCTAAAAGTTGCAATATTTAATGTAAAAAATAATTTTAAACATGTAACTACAGAGATTGTAGGAATGGGTAAATCTAGAGGAATTATAGGCGCAGAAGTTCAGGCTTATAGCAATTTAAAAAAGGGCGAACAGGGACTTTTAATTCCATTCAGGACTGGAGAAGTAAAAATACTTAATATAATAGACAACAAAATAAGTTTAACAGAATCTGAATTTTCACACGAAGATTTATTTTTGGAAATGACAGATCCTAATAAATCAGAAATATTAGACCTTGTTAGTTCTAGAATTGAATCGGGATTTTATAATAAGACCATCACCAAAAAAGACTATATAAAAGAGGCCAGATATAAAAGCCCTGGCTATAAACCTAAAAATATAGATGGCCCTACTCTAGTAGACTATTTAAATGAAGCAGGAATTGTAAAAAAATCTAATGTAGACAGTAAAGTAGAGATACCAAATAAAAGCAATGATGATATGGATAGTAAAATTTGGGCCGCAAAAGCATCTGTAAAGATTGAACAGGTGGACTCAACATTATTGACTTCAAAAGATTCATTGTTTATTAACCCAATCCCTGACGAGGATAAAGAAGTTGCTTTTCATAAAACCATATTTGGCCCTTCTGACTCAGTATCTGCTATAAACACTTGGGAGGATACGGTTCGTAATGTGCTAGTTCCTGAACCAATTGATCTTTCTGGGGCAGATGATTCTAATGATAGATCAATAGATCTTTACTATGTTATGGTAATGGCCCCCTCAAAAGGAGAAAAAGATAGATATGTTTTTGATGGCGAAGCTCCTTTTGGTATTAATGTTAACCAAATACCGCCAATGGGAGAACCAACACATTTCCAGCATAGTGTGTCAGCCAACGTAAGCTACCTAAGGAGAGGGAATGATTATGATTTTGCATATACACTTAAAGAGCAGGTGTCAGACAGCGTAACAACCTTGACGATGGTTCATGATATGCAAACAAATATCATATTTATGTCAATTTCTCCCGAGCTTGATTCCATATCTCAATCGTATCAGCCTGAAGCGTTTGATCCTAAATTATTTGAATTTCCTGATTATTTCTTTGAAGGATTTCCTACTAGCTTGGGCATGGATTTTAAAGATAAGTTAATCAAATTTTCATTTGATGACACTGGCGACAGCATAAACTATCAAGGGCTTTATCTTTCATCAACAACACCTTCAAAGCCATCTCAGTCGCTAGCAGTATTTCTAAATGAAGGAACGCTTCAAGCAATACGTGGTGAGGTAAAAGTCCGTGAGAATGGCTCAAAAAAAATAACAACTGAATTTGATATAGCAGGTTATTTGGAGCCTTCAGTAATGTTCTCCCGTTTGATCCAAGAAGAATTTCCAGACTCACTAAAAACCAATCTTTTACAGGGGACATATTTAGAAGAGCCGTTATTTGGGCCTAATGGGAAATTGCCAAAGGTAATTCATGAAAAGAGGTTGCCAGAAGCTCAGTTTGATCAACAAAATCCAAGTATTCCTGTGGAGCCACTGAAGGGTATTTATCCAGAAGGACAGGGAGTGATTAGCAACTCGAAAGCTAAAACAGAGACCCCTGCACCGGATCCTCAAAGCCCAATAGAACAAACTGCTTCACCAGATTCTGAAATAATTAATGATGGTGGACAAACGGACACGCTGAATTTGGAAAATATCAAAACTGTACCAGCTTCTGAAAAAAGAGATAATGTTTTGAACAGTATAAACAGTGGTAATAACCTACCAGAGTCAATAAATACTAGTGCTGACTCTAGTGGATTAAAACCATAGGGGAATTATCAGTTACCAATACTGACCAACAGTTGATTATGAAAATATATTCAAAAAAACAAAAACTTATAATAGCCATATTATTATTGGTTATGGGTTTTTCTTTTGGACAAAAGATTGTGCATATGGATGGTTCTTTTGACTTGGATGGTGATAATCTTCTTGAATTTATTTCGCTTGAGCTAGA
>Ga0209019_1000209_pt1 | contig 29359 bp, 25 predicted proteins | sample METZYME_3_300m_FD_187549 | JGI IMG/M metagenome (GOLD analysis project Ga0209019, IMG submission 187549) | Marine microbial communities from oxygen minimum zone in mesopelagic equatorial Pacific - METZYME_3_300m (SPAdes) (version 2) | ecosystem: Environmental > Aquatic > Marine > Oceanic... | reverse complement strand
GGGCCCCCAGGATCGGGGAAGTCAACGCTCATCGATGGGCTGATTTCCGCGTTGAGAAAACTTTCACACACCGTCGCCGTCATAGCTGTGGACCCATCCAGTCCGATCAGTGGTGGCGCAATCCTTGGTGATCGATTGAGAATGGCCAGCCACAATGCCGACGAGGGCGTATTTATTCGATCGCTTTCCACCCGGGGCCACCTTGGTGGCCTAATACCCTCTGTTCATAACGTCGCCAACATACTCGAATTCGCAGGCTTCAACCACATCATCCTGGAAACTGTAGGGACCGGACAATCTGAAATCGAAATCGCTGACATAGCGCAGACTACGGTTGTTCTGTGTACGCCAGGAGCAGGCGACGATGTCCAGGCCCTCAAAGCTGGAGTGCTTGAAATAGCGGATATCCTCGTTGTCAACAAAGAAGACTTACATGGTGCGGATAAAACCGTTCAGTTGCTAAAAGCCATGCTGACACTTCGAGCACCAGGACACAAAAAAGCACAGGTAATCAAAACATGTGCGACTACCGGTAGAGGGATTGATGAACTGGTTACCCTAATCAAGCATCACTACACAACAACTTCCTGTAACACAGACAAAGTGCTTCGAGAAAAAAGTCGCCGATTGCTAGCAACAAAAGCGGCTGCTCTATTAATGCAAGAATTGTTGGACGCCAGAAATTCTGAACTGGATACTATTTGCGCCGCATTTGAACGTGGCGAACGCACGCTTGCCCAATGCGTTCGAGAAGCGCTAAAACTCAAATCGCACTAATAGGGCCGATACTGTGTTTAGTTATATCTGGCAAAAAGTCTCGAGATGTTTGTCAGTGAGGAAGGTAATGGCACTGTGACCAGAATGTGCCCTAAATGCGTCCACTCCAGTCTATTTGAGTCACATACACACGGGATCGGTGTGCGTATGTCGTTGATTTAACGTTATACCCGGTAGAAAGTACTGCCTTCACACGGCAGGGGTCGCTGGTTCAAATCCAGCCGCGCCCACCATTTTCCACTGCTTTTAGGTCATTTGGCCGACTGTTTTCTCTCTCGTTTTTTCACTGTGCTGAAAATCCAAGATTCACAACTGCATCGTGCAGGTGATCGGGGGCAATCATTGGTTGACAACCTTGTATGCCGCAGCAGAAAGGCCGCCTAGAAGGCGGCCTTTCTGTGGAGCGATAGAGTAAACCGCGCTTAGACCTCTTTCTTAGGGGGTACCGAGACGTCAGCAACGGACTTCTTCAACAGTGACTGCACACTCTCGGCATAATCACGGCCAAGCGCGACCGCTTCCTCGGAATCCTTGGCAATACTCGCTAATAGATCACGGGCAACTTCAGCCTGCTTTTCCAAGTAACCCTTAGCATCGTCGAGGTCTTGGACCCCCAGCCCTGCACGGGTGTTGCTAAGTGCGAGGTCGGCATAGTTACGCGCTGCTTTGAACTGTAAGTTGATCAGTTTCTCGAAATGCTCAAGTGCAGCCTTGCTGACATCGCTAGCCGCCTTAATTGATTCGTCTAATTGGATGGGGGTTGTTTTCATGGTTCAGTTCCTTGTTATCGGGTGACGTAAATTATCATGTTGCAGTGCAGTATAGCTCTAATTTTTGTGCAGTGCAACATTTCTTCATAAACTATTTACTACACTGATTCAACAACTTATAGATTCCCTCTTGCGACGATTACCGTTTCCTAGGCCCTGAAGTAAGGCGACGGGAAAGATTAATGGCGGATTACTGTACTACCCTGTCAGATAATGTTGTTTTGGTCTGGGCTTATTCCGCCCAGTATTGGCTTGATTCACTAATTCTTGCCAGACACCACAAAACGGCGCCTCACTTTCGTTGGCTTCTGGTTAAAAACTGATTACTTGCTGGATCCCCGGTGTTTTTCATCCTGGGGCTCCTCTTTAGCAGTCGTCGAACCGGTATTTCGGTTGGGGGCAAGTCCTGCGGACGCGAGGAAATTTTGTTGTACTTCCTGCCAGATCTCAAGATTCTGCTTCGCCAGGTTAGACAGTGGGCCGACCGAGGATTTTTCCAGAAGGTCTGCGAACTGATCCTGGTAAGCCTGTTGCTGTTCCATGAAAAGCCCTAAGCTCTTGTTCAGGTAATCCGAAAAAGCGTGCTGGGTAGCATCACCATAAAAACGGATCATCCGAGTTAGAATTTCGGTGGTAAGAAGCGGCTCTCCTCCAGCTTCCTGTTCGTTGATAATCTGAAGGAGAATATTTCGGGTGATGTCCCCGCCTGTATTGGCATCTTGTACTTTGAAATCGACGCCCTCAACGATCAGCTGTCGAAGGTTGGCAACGGTGATATACCGGCTGAGTTCGGTGTCGTACAGTCGCCGGTTGCGATATTTCTTAATAATCCGAGGCTCGCTCATCACTGTTCTCTGATTCTATTGTGCAACGCAATAATAAAATAATTGGGCTAACCTCGCAATCCATCGACACCAGAGCCGGGCAATTCCTCAGTACATGTGCTGGCCACCGTTGATCGAGAGCGTCGATCCAGTGATAAAAGAGGTCTTCTCCTCTACCAGAAATCCTGTTGCGTGCGCGATATCTGACGCATACCCAAGGCGACCGACTGGTATCCTGGCGATGATCTTTTCCAGCACTTTCTCGGGTACTGCCCGTACCATATCAGTATCCACGTATCCCGGTGCAATTGCATTGACGGTAATCCCTTTGGCTGCGTTTTCCTGGGCCAGTGCCTTGGTAAATCCGTGAATTCCAGACTTGGCTGCAGCGTAATTCACCTGTCCGTACTGCCCTGCCTGACCGTTAATCGAACCAATGTTGACGATCCGCCCAAACCCACTCTCTCGCATACCTTCGATGACGTTCCGACACATGTTGTAACACGAAGTTAAATTGGTTTGCACCACGGCATTCCAATCGTCAGGACCCATCCGGTGCAAAGTGCCATCACGTGTGATGCCAGCGTTGTTGATCAGAATTTGGACGGGGCCACCGAGGTCCTCGGCAATCTTTTTAACGGCGGCAGCGCACTCATCAAAAACAGCGACGTCGAACTTGTAGGTCGCAATTCCAGTAGCTTTACTGAATTCCTCCGCAGCCTGGTCGTTACCTGCATATGTAGCAGCAACCTTGTGGCCCGCCTCGCTGAGTTCGATCGAAATCGCCTTGCCAATTCCGCGAGTACCACCTGTGACAATTCCAACTCGTGACATTTTCTTCTCTCCAGTTTTCTCAAATCGGCCATCAATAGCCGCTGTTTACCGCAGTAGATCGGATTTGTAGATTCATCCCCGTTCTATGCAAAGTGCAATGCCCATACCCCCACCGATGCACAACGTAGCCAAACCGCGCTTCGCTTCTTGGCGGCGCAGCTCATGCACCAACGTTACCAGGATACGTGCACCGGAAGCCCCAATTGGGTGGCCAAGCGCAATCGCCCCGCCATTCACATTTACGATCGATGGATCCCAGCCCAGTTCCTCGTTCACCGCCAGTGCTTGTGCAGCAAACGCTTCATTGGCTTCGACCAGATCAAGATCGGATACGCTCCAAGCCGCTTTTTCGAGAGCACGACGGCTAGCCGGTATGGGTCCGGTACCCATGATGGATGGGTCCACACCAGCGGTGGCCCAGGCAACAATTCGAGCCAACGGTTCGATCCCACGACGCTCTGCCTCTGTTGCGCTCATCAGCACCATAGCTGCTGCACCGTCGTTAAGACCGGAAGCGTTCCCGGCCGTGACCGAACCGTCTTTGGCAAACGCGGGTCGTAATTCAGCTAATTTCTCCGCGGTAGTGCCGTGCCGGGGAAATTCATCCTGTTTCACTACAGTTTCACTCTTGCGCGTTTTTACCGTGACAGGAACGATTTCCTCCGTAAAATGGCCAGACTTCTGTGCGGCTTCTGTTTTGCGCTGGGAGTTGGCCGCGAACACATCTTGCGCTTCTCGGGAGATCTTGTACTTGTTGGCAACATTCTCTGCTGTATTACCCATGTGATAGCCTTTGAATGCGTCCCATAAGCCATCTTTGATCATGGAGTCGACCATCTCTAGCTGCCCCATCTTCTGTCCAGAACGGAGATACGCACAGTGCGTTGACCGGCTCATGCTCTCTTGTCCACCAGCGATCATGATATCGCTGTCGCCAGTAAGGACCGCCTGATAGCCCATTGCCACTGCCCGCAGACCCGATCCGCAGACTTGGTTGATCGTAAGCGCTGTTTTCTCGACTGGAATGCCTGCTGCGATGGCCGCTTGGCGGGCTGGGTTCTGACCTGTTCCAGCAGTCAATACGTGACCCATGATCACGTCCGAGACCGCCTCCGCGTCCAGATCTGCGCGTTGCAACACTGCTCGGATCACTTCACATCCCAAATCAGTCGCAGCAAGTGAGCTCAAGCCGCCGTTAAAAGTGCCAATTGGGGTTCGCGCTGCACTGACAATAACTACGTCGCTCATATCCTTGTCCTCGTTTGCTTGGTGGCTGTTTGCTGCTATTGAACCGAATCAGGAATCATCGCCTCAGCATAGAATCTACTCTGGGAAAATGACCGCCGTTTCAGACGGCCATTTATCGATACGATCAATAAAGACTAGCGTTATCCCACCTTTTTGGCAGCAACTTCGCCAACGGACTTCTTTACCAACGATTGCAGGTTCTCCGCATAACTGCGGCCAACTATGATCGCTTCTTTGGAATCCTTCGCAATATGGTCAAAGACACCACGGGCGACTTCGGCCTGCTTTCCCAAGTATGCCTTGGCACCATCAAGGTCTTTGACCTCCAGGACTGCCTGGGTGTTTGTGAGCGCAACATCAGCATAGTTGCGAGCAGCATTAAACTGTAAGTTCACCAGTTTCTCAAAATATTCCAGAGTGATCTTGCCGACCTCGTTGCTTGCAGCGACGGCTTCATCGTATTGAATTGGGTTTGCTTTCATGGCTTGATTTCTCGGTATTACATGGATTTAACTAATTGGTGCAGTGCACAATATCATGATTCTTTGTGCATTGCAACATTTTCTTTTCTCCTATATACTACATTTTATTATCAATTAGTTAGATTCAGACAACGGGTAACAGAAACACCCTCAGGTAACATATTGGGAAGCACATATATGCATTGTGCGGTGCATCAATACCACTAATCGAGGCGAGATCCGGGAAGTATCGGTTTTCCAGCCCTGTTACCAACCGGTGCTACCGACGACCCCTGTCTCATGTTACCTTGGCAACCTGAGCGGCTGTTCACCGAACAAGTAGGCTATGACCACCACTGAGCCCGAAGATCAGCAGGCAGGGGCATCTGTCGATGATCAAGAATTGGGCTGCAGGAATTTATGCAGACGGGGCTGAAACGATGATTTCGCAACTTAAAACAGCTCTTTCGCTGGTCAAGATTCGGGCAAGAATGGGAACGTTATCCGGAACAGAAGGGCTGATCTCTCCACATCATCTATGTGGCAGCCAAGCCTGAAATGGGCGGAGATCTAGCACTGCACGGGTGCAGGTAAGGGCCGAGTAACTAAGGAGATTGCGGTGAGTGGCTATGTATCCGGGAACATTAACGCGGGGTTAGACAGCCGTAACCGCTCTATCCACGGTGGCTAGCAAGAATACAAACAGGAGACCGATTATGGTAGCTACAGATGACAAAAATAACCAAGACAGTGTCGCGGAGTGGACTGATGCGATGAATTCCCTTGCTAGCAATTGGCAGAAAGCAATGGATGACTGGCCCTCTATGTGGAGTGAAAACATTAATTCATCACTGAATGCTACCGGCGAGTCACTCAAGGACAGTTTGCAGAAAAATCCTACCGATCTTCTCGCTAATCTGCCATTGGCCAACGTCGACCGAGCCAATATCGTTTCCGCACAGACGGAGCTGTGGCAGGACTATCAGAAACTCTGGCTACACACCGCAAGTCGACTCCTCAATCCCGACAGTGTGCCTTTAGAAGACGATAGCAGGGATCCCCGTTTCAAAGATCCACTGTGGTCGGAGAATCCTGTTTTCGAATTCATCAAGAAGTCCTATCAACTAAACAGCAAGTGGCTGTGCAGTTACCTATCCAACATCGCGGGTCTTGATGAGGCCACCGGCAAGAAGGTCGAGTTCTACGGTCAGCAGATGGTCGATGCAATGGCACCGACCAACTATCCGTTGACCAATCCGATGGTATTGAGAGAGATCGCGGATACCAAGGGTGAAAACATTATTCGCGGATTCGATAAATTGGTGGAGGATCTGAAAGATGGCTTTGGTGGCTTTCGTCCTCGGCAGTCGCATGTTGAAGATTTTGAGATCGGCAAGGATATTGCGGCCACCCCGGGTGATGTAATTTTTCAGACCCCGATCATGCAGCTGATACAGTACGCGCCAACGACGGTGAACGTCTATAAGAAGCCCCTGTTGATTGTGCCACCTTGGATTAATAAGTTCTATGTTCTCGATCTTCACTCGGATAATTCATTTATCAAGTGGGCTGTCGATCAGGGACATACAGTCTTCGTGGTCTCCTGGGTCAATCCCGACGAGACGTATGCCGACAAGAGCTTCGACGATTATGCGACCGAAGGTATTCTTGCTGCACTCGATGCTATCGAACAAGCTACTGGCGAAAGGCAGGTCAACGCTATCGGCTATTGCATCGGCGGTACGTTGATGGCGGCAACACTGGCGTACATGGCTCAGCACAATGATGACCGAATTACCAATATCACCTTTCTTGCTACCCAGGTTGATTTTGAGGATGCCGGTGATCTTACGTTGTTTACGGATGAAGAGCAGGTGGCCTCCATCGAACAGCAGATTACGGACAAGGGATATCTGGACGGTGAGATGATGGCAACGGCTTTCAATCTGCTGCGCGCCAATGACTTGATCTGGTATTTCCATGTCAACAATTACCTGATGGGAAAAGAACCGCCGAAATTCGATCTCCTGTACTGGAATGCGGATGCAACCCGCTTTCCGGCCAGGTTACTTATCGACTATCTGCGAGGCTTCTATGTTGAAAACAGGCTTTCAACACCAGGGGCCTTTAAGCTGTTGGGCACCCCGATTGACCTGGGTAACATCAATATTCCCGTCTACCTCCAAGCTACCATCGGGGATCACATTGCCCCGGCTGAGTCTGTGTTCAAAGCAACAAAGCTCTACAGCGGCCGTGTGCGGTTTGTCCTGGGCGGCTCAGGTCATATCGCTGGGGTTATTAATCCGCCCAAGCCAGGCAAATATCAGTACTGGCTCAATAGCAAGCGCAAGAAATATGACTCAGTTGCAACCTGGAGAGAAGATGCTGTCGAACATCCCGGTTCCTGGTGGCCAGATTGGAACAAATGGCTGTCGACAAAGTCCGGCGGCAAGGTGCCGGCACGGAAAATTGGTAGCGGCAAACTCAAGTCGTTGGAACCTGCGCCAGGCTCATACGTCAAGGTACGATCTTAAAAGGATTGGCCTGCCACACTGACTGGTCCAGTCAACCGGAATTCAGGCCATAAGCGGGATTATGCGATACGACAAAATTTTCTAGAATGATGTAGGTAAGCAGCAGCGACTGGCGCGCGTAGTGGATGCCCCCATGACACAGGCCGGTAGCGGTGGCTTTCCCCACACTCTGGTTGTAACCGCTCAACCTTCCGAGTAAATCGGATCGTCTTCTTTCGCCAAGCGCGACCCACGAAAGGGCGCCTTTGCAACCTTGTTTCCGGTGACCGAATTCACCATGCCAAATTGGCTTCAGAATTAAATACCTTTGCGCTACGGTGACCCGACAGTACTACTTTACAGACTGTGATTAATCGCGATCATTATTCTTGGTGTCTGGCGAAAACTGGGCGAATAACTGTTCCGGGAAGTTCTCCCAAGCTTTAGCTGCAGCAGGCATCCAGGTTTTCATCAGCGTTTCTGGATCCATGGCGCTGATCTGGCTGGACATTTGTTCCTGCACCTGAGACATCATCATGTCATTAAGTTTTTCTACATTAGGTAAGCCAAAAAATTCACGGGCCTCCTCAGGCGAACATTCGATCTCGATCTTGAATATCATGTTGGAATCTCCACTTTCGACAATCACACCTTAGCATAGCAGTACGCGGGGCCAGAATGACTTCGTCGACCTGTTCGCACTCCACCCCGCCGCGCTCTAGCATGATTCGGGGCCCTCAATGAATACATGTCATCCTTAATAATTCTCCACACCGGCCATATCCGGGAGCTTGTGGGCAATTCCTTTATGGCAATCGATGCATGTTTTCTCGCCGTCCGCTAACTGCGTCGAGTGAGCCTTATCGGCGCGTTTACCTTGCCGGGTGAAATCCATGTATTCGAAGTCATGGCAGTTGCGACACTCCAAGGAGTCATTGGCCTTTAAGCGCGTCCACTCATGTTTGGCGAGCTCAAGTCGTTTTTCGAGAAATTTCTCACGAGTGCTTATGGTGCCGAAGATCTTTCCCCACACCTCCTTGGTGGCCTGGGTTTTTCGGGCGATTTTGTCGGTCCAATTATGTGGCACGTGACAATCGGGACAGGTAGCACGCACACCGGACCGATTGGTGTAATGGATAGTGGCTTTCAGTTCCTGGTAGACATTGTTACGCATTTCGTGACAGCTGATGCAAAATGTTTCGGTGTTGGTGGCCTCCAAAGCGGTGTTAAAACCGCCCCAGAAAATGATTCCGGCGATGAAACCACCGATAGTTAAGAACCCAAGACTGAAATACCGACTGGGCGTTCTCAACACTGTCACCTGCTTTTTTGCCCATTCGATCATGGCAAGCTCCCGATCATAGCTCCTTACCAACCCGTCGTAGAATCAAGTCAACATCCTCGAAGGTGTTATCGACCAGGGGCCTGGTTTCAACCTGTGTTACATGGCACTGGTTACAGAAGTAGCGCCGAGGTGACATCGCAGCGAGAAAATTGCCGTTTCGATCCACGTAGTGGGTCACACTGACCATCGACGCTCCCGATTGCTCAGTATGTCGGCGGTTATGGCATGAAAGGCATTTGTTTGTAAACAAGTCAACCTGATACTCGTCTATATTGTGAGGAATGGTCGGCGGTTGCATTGGGTAATCGCGCTTGCGCTTGATGTCGTTATCCTCGACTTGCTCTATCCGTGGCGCCTTGGGTTGCTGCGCGATCGATACCCCACCCCTTAGCGTAGCAATATTGTTGTCAGCGTACGCGGAGCACATGACGCCAAACAAACCTATGCAAACTATCATCTGTTTCATAACAAGCTTCTAGACCTTGACTATCTTCACGGCACACTTCTTATAGTCGGTCTGTTTTGAGATCGGATCGGTCGCATCCAGAGTGACCTTATTGATGAGCTGGCTGGCATCGAACCAGGGCACGAAGACTAGTCCTCGCGGTGGTTTATTGCGGCCCCGCGTTTCCACCCGCGTACGGATCTCGCCGCGGCGTGAGACCACGCGCACTTCTGTGCCCCGCCGCATGCCGTTGTCTTTGGCGTCATCCGGATGCATGTAGACGACGGCATTGGGAACGGCGCGGTAGAGCTCCGGTACCCGCTGGGTCATGGAGCCGGAATGCCAATGCTCCAGTACCCGTCCGGTGGCAAGCCAGAACCGATACTCGTCATCCGGAGATTCTGGCGACGGCTCATAGGGCAGCGCAAAGATCACCGCCCTGTTGTCCTTCTTACCGTAGAACTGATATCCGGTGCCCGGCTCAACGTACGGATCACTGCCCTCCCGATAACGCCAGCGTGTCTCCTTGCCGTTGACCACCGGCCAGCGCAGGCCACGTTCCTCGTGATATCGGTCGAAGGGCGCCAGATCGTGCCCGTGGCCACGGCCAAACTGGGCGTATTCCTCGAATAAGCCTTTCTGGATATAGAAGCCAAAGTGCTTGGCCTCGCTGTTAGCAAAATCCGGATCCATTTCGCTCAGTGGATACTTGTCCACTTGGCCGTTGCGAAACAACACCTCGTAAAGCGTCTTGCCTTTGTATCCGGGATTGCGCTCAAGGAGCTCCCTGGGCCAGACCTCGTCGGTAGTGAAACGCTTGGAAAACTCCACGATCTGCCACAAATCGGATTTCGATTCACCCGGTGGGTCTACCATCTCGTGCCAGAATTGGGTGCGCCGCTCAGCATTGCCGTAGGCACCCTCCTTCTCCACCCACATGGCCGTCGGCAGGATCAGATCCGCGGCCTGGGCGGTCACTGTAGGATACGCATCGGAGACAACAATGAAGTTTTCAGGATTGCGGTAGCCGGGATAACCCTCCTCATTGAGGTTGGCGGCGGCTTGCAAGTTATTGTTGACCTGTACCCAATAGGCGTTCATCACACCATCGCGTAACATGCGGTTCTGCAGTACGGCATGAAACCCGGGCTTGGCGGGAATGATCCCTTCTGGCAGCTTCCAAATCTTCTCCGCTATGTCGCGGTGTTCTTTTTTCGTTACCACCAGATCAGCGGGCAGCCGGTGGGTGAAGGTGCCCACCTCACGGGCGGTGCCGCAGGCCGAAGGCTGACCGGTGAGCGAGAACGGGCTGTTGCCGGGGGTCGCGATCTTGCCGGTCAGAAGGTGCAGATTGTAGACCAGGTTGTTACACCAGACCCCCCGGGTGTGCTGGTTAAAGCCCATAGTCCAGAACGAGGTGACCCGGATGTTCGGGTTGGCATAGAGCTCGGCCAGCTGATCCAGTTTTTCCTTGGGAACGCCGGAGAGCTTCGACACTGACTCGGCATCGTAGGCTTTGACGAACTCGGCGTACTCTTCGTAGGTCATGGGTTGGGCCTCGCCTGCTCTGTCGGCGTTCTTCGCCTTTTGCTGCAGTGGATGCTCGGGGCGCAAACCGTAGCCGATGTCGGTATTGCCACGCTTGAAGTTGACGTGCTTATTAACGAAGTCCCGGTCGACCCGGTCATGCTCGATGATATAGCGGGCGATGTAGTTAAGGATGGCAAGGTCGGCCTGGGGCGTGAACACGATAGGCAGATCGGCCAGATCGAAACAGCGGTTTTCAAAGGTGGAAAGCACCGCCACCTTAACGTGGGCCGCGCTCAGCCGGCGATCGGTCACCCGGGTCCAGAGAACCGGGTGCATCTCCGCCATGTTGGAACCCCACAGTACGAAAGCATCAGCGCTTTCCATGTCGTCGTAGCAACCCATGGGTTCGTCCATGCCGAAGGTACGCATGAATCCCGCCGCCGCCGAGGCCATGCAGTGCCGGGCGTTGGGGTCGATGTTGTTGGAGCGGAAACCGGCCTTATAGAGCTTTGCGGCGGCATAGCCCTCCCACACCGTCCACTGGCCTGAGCCGAACATGCCGACAGCCGTGGGTCCCTTTTCCCGCAGGGCCTTCTTAAACTTCTCCTCCATGATGTCGAATGCCCGGTTCCAGCTGACGGGCGTGAAGTCACCGCTTTTGTCGAAAGTTCCGTTCTTCATACGCAGCAGCGGCGTCGTTAAACGGTCTTTGCCGTACATGATCTTCGACAGAAAATATCCTTTGACACAGTTCAGGCCCCGGTTCACCTCGGCCTTGATGTCGCCGTGAGTCGCCACCACCCGACCGGCCTTAACGGCCACGTTGACACCGCAGCCAGTGCCACAAAACCGGCAAGGTGCTTTGGCCCATTTCAGCTTCGTGAATTCGGAATCGGTAATTAAATTCGTACTATAGGCGGGCGAATTGACACCGGCCGCTACAGCGGCGGCCGCTACAGCGGAGTCTCTGATGAAATCACGTCGCGTCATTGTCATCGGTCGATCTCCTGTTCTAGTGAATCACGTGGTTCGCAGTGATGGTAGACGAGGGCAGCCGACAGGACTCCCTCGATTGCACTAATGAAAGCCACCCGTTCTGTAATCTCTGCTTCGTTGTTCGTCTCCAAGAGCACAATAAGCTTGCCCTGATGCGCACCTAAGGGAACTTCCGCACGCGGAAGTTCCCTGATCATCGCGGCGATAGCATCCAGTTGGGTAGGATTGCCTTGCACAACGAGGCTCGAAATGTGAAGTTCTTCTTTCACGCTAGAGAGGAGACCTTATTTAGCAATCAAGATGACGTGCAGATCCCGTGGGCCATGGGCTCCAATCTGTAGCGTCTGCTCTACATCGGCCGTCTTTGAGGGGCCGGTGATGAAGTTTACGGTTCGCGGTATCTCGCCGAGGGCGCGCAGCTTCAGCCAAACATCCTCGATATGGGAGACGAGCTGATCCTTATCGACGATGACGATGTGCACATCCGGCAGAAAGTTGAGAGAAGTGGGGCTTTTATCGCTCGAAAGCAACACCACGCTACCGGTTTCCGCCACCGCACAAAAGACGGGCGTGACACTGACCAGATGGTCGCCGCGGGTGTTCCCATAGCTGGCCTCGAGCCCCTCGCCCCACGCCATTTCCTGTAGTGCGGGAGCCACGCGAATCTTCGCCACCACCCCATTGGTTTGCAGATAGGCGGAGATGGCTGCGGGCGCCTCGCCCGGCGTGTCGCATTGTTCGAAGGTACCGCCACCCTGCGCCAGTTTTTCTCGAAAGTGCGCGAATAGATCGCCGGGCAGTTTCGGGCGGATGTGTGGCGGCACCCGATCTATGCGTTGCTCTAGTTCAGCCCGCCACCCGTCTTCGCGACCGCCAGACACAGCGTCACGGACTCTACCCAATATGCGCTCTCTAGCTGCACTCATGGTCAATTTTTCCTTGCTTAGGCTGGTCGGAGTCGTTGTTAGTGAACCAGCTGGGTGACACAATTTGCTGGCGGTCATTGTATTGGGGGTCCTGCAATCAACTGAAACATCCAAACAAAAAAACCGTAACCTCCGACCAGAACAACCGAAAGTATCGGTGCCAGAATAATCGTTAGAAAGGCAAATACCCTCAATTCGGAGCCTTTACCCTGATCAGATTTATTTCCCATCTTCGTCTTTGCAGTCAGCATTCGCCGTTTTCGCCAGGCCATGTGGAAAGTCTTGCCCTGCGGTGCCGGCAGGTCACGGGTATCGGTCCAGCCACCGACCATAGGCAGGCTGCGAAAGCGTCCCTTGCGGCGCCCCACCATACCCATCATCCTCATTCCCAGGGCGGTGAGCGGCTGGTAGAGCTTCGGTCGCTTGGCCAAAAAACCCCAGCTGGCCAGGGCAAAACTCGCTATCTTGGGCGCTAGTTTTGCCTCAAACTGGCGCCGACGGTGTTCCCGCAACAGATCCGGTAACGGGATTTTCATCGGACAGATGCTGGCGCAGCGACCGTTGAGAGTACAGGCATTGGCCAAGTCGCCGGCCTCCTTGAGGCCGAGAAAGTGGGGTGTAAGCACCGAGCCCATGGGGCCGGGGTAGACCCAGCCGTAGCTGTGACCGCCAATCGCACCATATACGGGGCAGTGGTTCATGCAAGCACCACAGCGGATGCAGCGCAGCATCTCTCGAAACTCATCGGCCAGCATTTTGCTGCGACCGTTGTCTACCAGCACCACGTGGTATTCCTCCGGCCCGTCCAAGTCAGCGGTACGACGCGGCCCGGTGCTCAAAGTCGTATAGCTGGTGAACTCCTGGCCGGTGGCGCTACGCGCCAACAGGCGCAGCAGGGCACTGGCATCGTCCAGCGTCGGTACTACCTTGTCGATACTGGCAGTGACGATATGAACCCGCGGCAGGGTGCAGGAGAGGTCACCATTCCCTTCGTTGGTCACGATAATGTTGGAGCCGGTCTCGGCAATCAGAAAATTGGCGCCGGTGATGCCCACGTCCGCTTCCAGATAGCGTGATCGCAGCACCTCGCGCGCCTCGTTAACCAGGTCGGGTACGCTGTCGAGCTTCTTGTCGTAGCCGAGCTTTTGATGAGCGTTGTAGAACAGCTCTGCAATCTGCGCCTTGGTCTTGTGGATGGCCGGTGTGATGATGTGGCTGGGGGGTTCCTTGGCAAGCTGCAGGATATATTCGCCGAGATCGCTTTCCACCACATCCAGACCATAGCTTTCCAGCGCCTCGTTGAGGGCCACCTCCTCGCTGATCATCGATTTGCCCTTGATCACCCGCTTCGCGTCGACGCGCTTGCAGATATTACGCACGATGTTCTGCGCGTCCTCTGGTGTCTCCGCCCAGTGCACCTGTCCACCATGTTTGTCCACGGCGGCCTCGTAGCGCTCCAGGTAGTAATCCAGATTGGCCAGCACGTGGTCGCCAATAATCTTGCCCTGTTCGCGCAGCTGCTCGAATTCGGGCAGTATCTCCACCACCTGTGCGCGCTTGCCGACGAAACCGTCCTGGGCCTTGGCCAGCGCCTCCTTTAGTTGCTCGTCGACTACTGCGCACGCGGCTCTGCGTTTGAAGTCATGGCTGCGCGGTTCCATGGTTAGCCCTCGGGGTCGCCAATACCCGGCAGGGCGGCCATATCAGCCAGCACCTCGGCCACATGGTAGACGCGCAGGTTTTTATTTAGGCGCTTGAGTCGACCACTCATATTGAGCAGACAGCCCATATCGCCACCCAGCAGCGTGGTGGCTTGGGTCTTTTCAATGCCCTCCACTTTGTCGCTCACCAGACGGGTGGAGATCTCCGGATACTTGACGCAGAAAGTCCCGCCAAAGCCACAGCAGGTTTCGCTGTTGTCCATCTCTTCAATCGCTAGCCCATCAACGCTGCCGAGCAGTTTGCGCGGCTGCTGCTTGATGCTCAGCTCGCGCAGACCGGAGCAGGAGTCGTGGTAAGTGACAGTGCCCTGGTAACTGGCCTGCACCCCTTCGACCCCCATAACGTCGGTCAGAAAGCTCAGCAACTCGTAGCTGCGCACCGAGAGTTCGTTCGTTCGCACCAGCCATTCCGGATCCTCCTTGAAGAGATCGGGGTAATGAGCCTTGATGGTGCCCATACAAGAGCCGGACGCCCCGACGACGTAGTCGTAGCCCTCGAAGGCCACCACCACCTGCTTGGCGATATCACGGGCGGTCGCGTAGTCGCCATTGTTCATGGCCGGCTGCCCGCAACAGGTCTGTGCTCGCGGCACTTCCACTGTGCAGCCGGCGTCCTCCAGAAGTTTCACGGCGGCGAACCCTACGTTGGGGCGATACAGGTCGATCAAGCACGTAACGAAAAGGCCCACGCGGGGTCTGGTCACGCTGGTCGAAGACGGCTTGTCGTTGTTGCCACTGTTCATTGCGTTATACCTTAAGTATTAGCGTTAATCCTGCTGAACCCGACGCGCTGGCTACACGACCTTCGCGACCAAACTGACTTCGGGTCCGCCACGACCCGGTCTCGTTGCTCAGGCTGGTGCCAACGTCAAGCGTGATGGCAAAGGGATGGCAAAGGGATGGCTGGTCTCGGCGGACATGGGTCGGTTCTCCCGATCAAATATCTTCTGGCACCATCTCGATCGCACCACAGGGGCATTCGGCAACACAAAGCCCACAGCCTTTGCAGTAGTCGTACTTGAACTCGAAGCGCTTACCCGGCCCAAGTTTGTTCACCGCATTGTCCGGGCAGATGCCATAGCAGGTATCACATTCAAAACAGTTACCACAACTCAAACACCGCCGCGCCTCGTACAGGGCATTCGCCTCATCGAGGTTGCCGAGTACTTCCTCGAAGCCTGATTGACGTCGAATTAGTTCCAGTACCGGCTGGATGGTCTTGGGCGCATCCGCGTAGTACCAGGGATTGAGAGTTTCAAAAGCCGCCAGGCCATGTTTGGGTGGAGCAGCGTAGGTCTCACCCCGAAGCCAGGCGTCGATGTGGCGTGCCGCTTTCTTACCGTGACCAATAGCACTAGTCATGGTGCGATCAGAGGGCACCATGTCGCCGCCGGCAAACAAACCCTGGTGACCCGTCATCATGTGCTCGTCGATCTGAATCACGCCATCGAGAACAGATACCTCGTCGATGCCCTCTACCAGACCTGTCTCGACCTCCTGGCCGATGGCCAGGACTACCGTATCCGCCTGCAGTGATTCAAACCGGCCGGTTGGCTGGGGCTTACCCTGTTCATCCAGGGTCATTTCTTCCAGAGTGATGGTTTGACCATTGGTATTCTTTATAGCGCGAAGCGGGTGAATCTCGCAGCCTTCTTCAAGCGCTTCTTTGATCTCGAAATCATGCGCCGGCATCTGTTCACGATTCTCTAAAACTGCTACGTTAACTTGAGCCCCGAGGCGAACGGCAGAACGAGCCACATCCATCGCGACATTGCCCCCACCATAGGTCACCACGTCGCGACCGAGGTTCAACTCATCGCCATCGGCGCTATCTTCAAACTGGCGCAACACATCGATAGCATTGACTACCGCAATACCGCCATCACCAGGAATGTCCAGGGTACGGCCACGCTGCGCCCCGATGGCCACAAACAGGGCGTCATAGCCGCCAGCCTCCCTGGCCTTAAGTAGATCTTCAATGTAGGTGTTCATCTGGAAGCTGACACCCATCTTCTCGATCCGCTTTATGTCACCGTCCAGTGCTTCGCTGGGCAGGCGGTACCGGGGAATCCCGTACCGCATCATGCCACCTGCCTTGTCTGAGGCATCTGTAACGGTGACGGCATGGCCCATGCGGGTCAGGTGATAGGCGCACGCTAGGCCTGCGGGGCCTGCACCAACAACCAGAACCTTCTTACCACTGGGCTTGGCCTCGTATTTAGGCATCCAGCCTTGTTTGTTCGCCTCGTCACCTAGAAAGCGTTCCACCGCATGGATGCCCACCGCCTCATCCACGGCACCGCGGTTACAGGCGCCTTCACAGGTGTGATAACACGCCCGGCCCATAACAGCAGGCAGGGGATTATTCTTGAGAATCTCCTGCCAGGCGCCCTCGTAGTCACCTTCTTCGGCCAGATACAGCCAGGCCTGGATATTCTCACCAGCCGGGCAGGTGTTATTGCAAGGCGGTAGGCGATCGACATAAACCGGCCGCTGGGTCCGCCACGACCCGGTCTCGTTGGTCAGGCTGGTGCCAACATCAAGCGTGATGGCAAAGGGTCTGGCCGAATCCGACATCAGTCGTCGCTCTCCTCTTTGAGTAGGTCATAGTCGCGAATGTAGGCGTCAGCCATAGCCTGGAGCCTGGCGATTCGCCCGCTGTCCACTGCACCCTTTTTGAATAAGTGGGCGAAGCGGCGCTGGGGCTTGAGGTAATCCTCTACCGGCACCTTCTCGCGAATCGGAACCGAACCGGTAACCACGCCATGTTCCGCCTCGAACAGCGGGAACAAGCCACACTCATGGGCCAAACGGGCGATCTTTATGGTTTGATCTGCCGGCAAACCCCAGCCCAGTGGACAAGGCACAAAGATGTGCAGGTAGCGGGCCCCGCGAAAAGTCATGGCCTTTTGCACCTTGGCCTCCAGGTCGTGCAAATTGGAGACGCTGGCCGTAGCCACGTAGGGAATGTTGTGGGCCATGGCGATCCGCGGCATAAACTTGCCGGTACCGAACACATTGCCTGGCTCCTCACCGAGGGGCATGGTCGTGGCGGTGCGAGCCGTCGGCGGTGTGGCGCTGGAACGCTGGACGCCTGTGTTCATGTAGGCCTCGTTGTCGTAGCACAGGTAAAGCACGTCGTCATTACGCTCAAACATGCCTGATAAGCAACCAAAGCCGATATCGAGGGTCCCGCCATCACCACCCTGAGCGATGACGCGTATGTCTTCTCTGCCTTTAACCCGCATCGCTGCAGCAACCCCAGTGGCCACCGCTGGCGCATTACCAAACAACGAATGCAGCCACGGAATCTGCCAGGACGTCTCCGGGTAGGGGGTGGTAAAGACTTCCAGACAGCCAGTCGCATTGCAGGCGATGATTTGGGAATTAGCGGCACGCATGGCTGAGTCCAGTGCGTAGCGCGCGCCCAGTGCCTCACCGCAGCCCTGACAGGCCCGATGACCGCTGGTAATAGCGTTGGAACGATCCATACTTGCCTGTACCGAACGCCGCTCTTTGTCAACCAGTCGGTTACCGACCGTAAAAGTTCCTTTCTGGTAAAACCTGACTCGCTGTTCCTGATTCGTGTTGGCCATGACTGTTCTCCTCAAACGGCTTTGGCAACGCCGGGACCCAAGTCCCGAAGAATGTTCTCGGCTGTCGGGCCGGAGGTAATAGATTCCCGCGCGCGATCAAGCTCGCGATTCACCACCTCCCAGTCCAAATCGAGGAAATGGACGTCTTCAAGTTCGTCGCGGCCCGCTTTCTCGAACAGAGCCGTCAGGGAAGTCCGAATAATCGGCCGCCCACCCAGGCCAGCGACAGCTGTGTAAACGTGCACGCCGGTTCGCTGCATAGACATCATCACGTTGTTGGCGACGATACCGCCGAAACCCAACGCAAAGCTCTTCTCCAACACCACCACCCGTTTGGCCTGCTCGAGGACGGCGCGGATCTGATCCTTGGGGAATGGGCGGAAAGAGCAGATCGAGACCACCCCGATCCTAGTACCGTTCTCGCGCATCAGGTCGACCGTATCCTTTACCGTGCCGGCGACTGAACCCAAGGTCACTACGATGGTCTCAGCATCCTCGGTCAGGTACGTGTGAATGAGACCGCCGGAATCACGGCCGAATAAAGCCTTGAATTCGTCAGCAATTCTGGGAATCACGTCAAGGGCGCAGATCTGGCGGTCATGGGCCAGGTAACGCACCTCAGTAAAAGCCTCGGGGCCGACCATAGCGCCAATAGAGTAAGGATCAGCCGGATCGAGAACCTGGCGCGGTTTAAAAGGCGGCAGGTACTCGTCGACCATTGCCTGCTCGGGAATATCGACTCGTTCATAGGCGTGGGTCAGGATAAAACCATCCATGCAAACCATCACCGGCACACTCAGTTCCTCAGCCAGCTTGAAGGCCTGAATATGCAGGTCGGCGGCTTCCTGGTTGGTTTCGGCAAAAAGCTGAATCCATCCGGCATCGCGCATAGACATGCTGTCCGTATGGTCATTCCAGATATTGATCGGTGCACCGATAGCCCGGTTACCAATGGTCATAACTATAGGCAGGCCCAAACCAGCAGCGTTGTAGACCGCCTCCGCCATAAACAGCAATCCCTGGCTGGCGGTCGCGGTGTAGGTGCGGGCACCGGCCGCTGAGGAGCCAATCGCAACGCTGAGGGCAGCAAACTCAGACTCGACGTTGATGAATTCGCAGTTCTTCAGTTCACCGCTTTTCACCAGATCGCCGACCCCCTCGACAATATGAGTCTGCGGGGAAATCGGATAGGCACAGATAACCTCGGGTCGGCACAGCGCAATGGTCTCGGCAACTGCGTGCGAGCCTTCGATTTGTTTTAGCATGACAACATCTCCCTTAAGCGGCCTTGGCAGCTTCAAAGGCAGCAAGCGCAGCGGCTACATTACCCTCGCCGATCTTGCCGCCGAACTTTTTGCGAATCGCGGCATCGACCGACTCGAATTTAAGCCGGCCGGTAACCGCCGCAAAACCTCCGAGTAGCGCCGCATTCGGTACCGGGCGGCCAACGTGCTGAATCGCCAATTCGGTTGCACCAACAGCACAAACATGGCCTTTAGGAAGCGTTTCAAGATACTCGCTGATCCCCAACTCCTCGAAAGGTCGGGCTGAATTGATCAGAACGAAACCTTCCTGGTGCAACCCCTGAAAAACGTCCACGGAATGAAACAGGGTCGGATCCTGAATAATCACTGCGTTGGGATCCAGGATTGGCTCACGCATGCGAATTTCCTTGTCGTCGATTCGGCAGTAAGAGACCACCGGTGCACCAGTACGTTCGGAACCAAAACTGGGAAAGGCCTGGGCGTGCATACCTTCAAGGAAGGCAGCAACAGACATCATCTCTGCCGCCGACACCACGCCCTGGCCGCCACGGCCATGGATGCGTATCTGAAACATATCGAGGGTCCTCCTGATCACTGTCGAATCACGTGTAACCACGCCAGCGGCCTTTTTATAACGACCAGTACAAACTACCTCAACACCCGCCAGCCCACGATAACCTCAAGCGGGCTCGCACCGCTAAAGATCGGTTGGTCTGCTGACGTTTGGTCTGGTGGTCTGACCAAGCATTATACGCTAATCTTGATTTTGGTTAACCACTGGTACCAACAATTTCGCTGCCGGCAGCGCATGATGACCTCAAGTGGGCCCACACTGTTGATTATTGCTTGCTAAATTGGTCTAACCAGGCCGCATAAACTAATGCCGGCCGCTACCCATTTTTAGTTCAGTTTATCCCTGCAACCAGCAGCACCCTACCTTCTTTTTACCGACTTTGTTTCCCGCCACCCTAAACAGAGTCATCCAACGGCCGGTCGCTGTTTTATTCTAAACAGCGTTAAGAAAAAATCGCCACTACCCAGCCCCCACATGGCTTGACTACTAGCCAACCCTCTACGCGGTCATAAAAACATAATTGTCTAGGTCTGGTACTTTTCGACTCGTCCACAATCCGATTAGCCACAACACTTAACTTCAAGCAAGCATCAGCGCTGTGTTATACCGGTTGCGGCGAATAGCTTGGCGTCAGGCAGCGGTTGGGTGCCAACCTGCATCGGCCCAGAGTTCACCGCTCACTACACAATTGCTGATCATGAAGCAGATCGCATCTGCAATCTCCTCCGGTTGAATCAGGCGGCCAAGTTGGGTGCCGGGTAGGATGTGTTTCTCGACAAAGCCTTCGGGCATGGCTTTGAGCAGGGGTGTATCTACGAAGCCTGGATGAATGACGCCGGTTCGCACACCGTGAAATATAGCTTCCTTCATCAAGGTAGAGGCTGCCCCCTCAAGCCCCGCTTTGGTGGTGGCATAGGAGACTTGACCCTTGTTGCCCAGAGATGACACAGAACCTGTGAAGATCACAGTACCTTGCACGCTTTCCGCAGCGCTCCATTTACCAAGACCATTTACCCGGCGCTTTTCCGCAATGCGCGAGATTAATTCGATCGCCCAGTACACGGGGTGGATCAAGTTAACCTCGAGCACCTCGCGAAAGGTCTCAATTGGGTAGATGTCAGAACTTCCAGAATTCTTATCCAATTGGACAGCCAACCGGTCACGTAAAATACCGGCAGCCGGCACTAGGATATGGACTGAGCCATAGCACTCACACATGTGGTCGAAAACTTTCTTCCGAAAGGAGTCGTCGGTTACGTCACCGATAAACGGAATTACAATTTCACGTTCGGCGCCATTGTTAATTTCACTTGCCACATCGTTGATATCGCTGTTTATGTCGACGATGGCAGCAGCATGAATACCCCGCGCCACAAGGTCTGTGGCAGTAGCTTTGCCAATACCGCTGGCAGCTCCAGTAACGACGGCGACCCGATCCTTTATCTGCATTTAACACTCCTTATCTGGTTAAGTGACGAGACTTGCTCCGGACCGGATCATGTATGGCTACCGGCCCTCATGTAGAATGGGTATGGTGCTATGCACCATTATTTCTGTCAACCATACTTTAGATCATTGATGAAATAACTAACATAATATCAATGATTTAAAGAGTTGAATTTAATAGGAAACGAAGCGACATTATGCGATGCAACAAATAATTTAGGATGATGTAGCCAAGCAGTAACGACTGGCGCGCGTGGCAGGAACACCTGTTTGACGCACTGATGACACAGATTAAGGAGTGATAATGGCGTGTCACTGGTGGTACATGACTAATACCTCAGTGTCGTCCTCCGCTAGACCGACTCGTTCACAGGCCTTCTCTTTAACCTCTTGTCCGACCACTGAGTCGGAGGCGCGTTCACAATTCCGATACTCTGGTATATTGGTCGTACCAATATATCGAGCAATCCACCATGAACTATCACAATTTTTATTCCCACAAAATATAAGTGTTTTAGAATATCTTTTTCATAGGATCTGGATCGCTATTAGTTTCTATTGTTTTCTACTACATAAGAGAATTTTCTTCCTTTTGGGATGAATACGATAGAGGTGGAGAATTACCGCTAGTTCGCACTAGTGGTTGATCAGCCTGACCATTAAATGGTCAACTACCTCATTCCAACAGGGGGTTTTCGCGCAGCCAGGTCAACATTGCTGCTAACGGTTTACGACACCCCGCCTGGAACGACCCGTCCTGCGGCCAGGTCCAAACAACCGGACCCGGCCTCAACATACACCCAAGAAGATAACCACATAGGAAATGAACATGAAGAAAATTTTATCCACCCTGGGAATGGCCAGCGTCATGTCGTTGACGCTAATCGCCACCCCACCGGCATACGCGGGCAAGGTAATACTGAAGGTACCGGTATGGTTTCCGACCAGCTTACCTGCCCTCGGCACATCGCCAAAATGGATTGCAGATCATATCAATCTTATTGAAAGCTCCGATATGAGAATAAAAATCTATGAGCCTGGGAAACTGGTGCCGCCCAAAGAGATGCTGGAAGCGGTGTCTAAGAGGCAGGTCGGAGCCGGGTACACAACACCTGGTTACAACCAGGGCAAACTGGGCAAGAAAGGCGCTATTTTTTCAGCAGTGCCTTTTGGTCCTGATGCTCCCGAGTTCCTGGCCTGGGTCTACTATGGCAACGGCCGTAAGTTGTGGCAACAGACTTATGACGATGCGGGCTTTAATGTGCAATCTATCCCGTGTGGGATTATTGCGCCCGAGACCTCTGGTTGGTTCTCTAAAGAAATCAATTCGCCGGCCGATCTGAAGGGCCTGCGCATGCGCTTCTTTGGCCTCGGCGCCCTGGTCATGGAAAAACTGGGCGTATCGACCTCTCAGCTACCTGGCGGTGAGATTGTGCCCGCCCTGCAGAAAGGCTCCATCGATGCCACCGAGTTCTCCATGCCGGCGATTGATAAGCGACTGGGCATCAATAAGATTCTCAAGTACAACTACTTCCCCGGATGGCATCAGCCAGCCACCTTGTTTGATTTGATCGTCAACAAGGAGATCTGGAACGATGTTATGAACGAAGGGCAACGTACGATTATCGAGCTTGCCTGCAAAGCGGTTATGACCGATGCGCTGGCAATGGGCGAGTCGATGCAGTTCGATACCATGAAAGAGAATGAGGCAGCCGGTACTGTAAACAAGTACTGGTCAGACGAGATGTTGGCTACATTCTCATCAAAGTGGGATGAGGTCGTTGCCGAGGCAATCGCCGAAGATCCAGGTTTCAAAGCAGTGTGGGATGATCTCCAAGAGTTCCGTGCGAACTATGAAATCTGGAATAGGTGGGCCTACCTGCCGCGTCCAGGGACCTCACGCGATTAAACACTAACCATTTGTCAGTCTCTAATAGCGGCCCGCGGCAGAGAGTCAATCTTTGTCGTGGGCTTAGCATTTAGAGCAAGCTTTTTCGGCTTGAAACAATAATTTTTCGATTAGTTTATATTGTTTTTATTCCCCCACTAGAAAGAGGTGATTTATGGCGACTGTCATTAGCGGCGAGACCCACCATGTGCCGATCACCGAACTCCTCAATAGATTTATAAAGCGGGTTGTTGAGGCTGTTGCATGGCTGAACTTCGTCCTGATAATCGTCATTATAGGGACAGTTATCCTGCGTTATGGATTTCATCGCAACGGGCTCCTTCTGGGATGGGGGCTGGTGCCAATGGAGGAACTCGAGTGGCACCTGTATTCGGTACCGTTCATGTTCGGATTGGCTTACGCCATCACTAATGACAGTCATATCCGCATCGACATCGTCCACATGAATTTGTCCAAACGGCTCCAGCATTTTTTTGAAATCTTCGGTATTGTTTTCTTGCTGATGCCGTTTCTTTTGATCCTGCTGGATTTTGGCTTTGATTATGCGATGTATTCCTTTACCCACAACGAATCCTCGCAAAGCCCCAGCGGCCTGCCCTACCGCTGGATTGTCAAATCGGTGATTCCGTTGTCAATGTTGCTGATGATCATTGCCACGCTAGCCCGCCTCATCCAGGAGACGGTACTGCTGTTGTATCACGGCAAGGAAGCTAACGAGACGATTCCTACCGGCGTATCAATCCTGCGCCGGATGTTTACTCCCCAATTAAAGGACTCAGGCTCATGAATCTTGCCGCAGAAAATTTCCTTGTGATCGGCATGTTTGTGTCATTCATCGCCCTGTTGTTCACAGGATTCCCGGTCGCCTGGGTGCTGGCCGGAGTCGGCATCCTTTTTAGTGGGGTTGCCTGGTGGACCGACAACGTCATGGGCTGGACCATGACAGGTCTGGACTACAACACGCTGGGTCTGCTGGTAGGCCGAATCTTCGGCATCATGGACAACTGGGTATTGATTGCATTGCCGATGTTTATCTTCATGGGCCTGATGCTCGACAAGTCCGGCATTGCTCAAAAAATGCTGCATTCGATGCAAAAACTTTTCGGGAACATAAAGGGCGGGCTTGCGGTCACAGTCACATTGATCGGCATCATTCTGGCCGCTTCCACCGGAATTATCGGCGCCTCGGTGGTGTTGCTGGGCGTAATGTCGGTGCCGATCATGCTCAAACAGAACTACCATAAACCCCTGGCGCTGGGAACCGTAGCCGCCTCGGGCTGCCTTGGAATTCTTATCCCGCCTTCGATCATGTTGGTCATTATGGGGGATCAACTGGCAATCCCGATCCTTGACTTGTTCATGGGTGCGGTTTTTCCGGGGCTGATTCTTGGCGGGCTGTACATCCTGTATATCCTGGGTTACTGCAAGATTTTTCCGGATAAAGCGCCACTCGCTGCAGATCACAAAGAAGTGAATCTGAAAGACCTCGTGCATGCCTTAATCGATATCATTCCGCCCGCTGCGCTGATCTTGATGGTGCTGGGGTCGATTTTTATGGGTATCGCAACCGTGACGGAAGCTTCCGGGGTTGGTGCACTGGGGGCGACGTTGATTGCCGCCTTTTACAAGAAATTAAGTTGGCAAGTTCTTAAAGATGTGGTGATTAACACCATGAATACGGCCGGCTATATTTTTGCGATTTTTGTCGGCGCGACGATATTTGCACTGGTGCTGCGCGAGTGCGGTGGTGATGAACTGATTGAAACCGCATTAACAGGATTAGGGCTTGGCCCTTATGGGTTGATTATCTTTGTTCTGGTTGTGATTTTCTTTCTGGGCTTTTTTCTTGACTGGATCGAAATCAGCTTGATCATATTGCCCCTTCTGGGGCCGGTGATTGCGGGCCTTGACCTACCGATCAGTGGGTACGGTGTTGTTGATTATCCCAGCTTGACCTGGTTTGCGCTGTTGGTTGCGGTCACCTTACAGACCTCATTTCTAACTCCGCCGGTGGGTTTTGCACTCTTCTATCTCAAAGGGGTATGCCCACCAGAAGTGAAATTGGTGGATATTTATCGCGGCGTAGTGCCTTTTATCGTGCTGCAATTAATCGCCCTGGTCTTGGTGTTTGCTTTCCCGGCATTAGTGACCTGGTTGCCGGCACAGGCCTTCAAACCACTTTGAGAATATCTTTTTGCGAAGTCGGGTAGGCGGCGAACTTCCAGACAGCTGACTTCGGGCCGGGTGAAGGTTGCAACGTCTCGATCCGATATAGCGCAGGCGATAGCCGCGTAGTCGACATCCGTGGGTGCCGGATTGCTGCTCGAAATATTCCGCCGCTTTATGGAAGTTGTTCAGCGGAACTTTCGAAGAGCGCGTCAACCCTTTCTTCCCACCTGCTCTGCAGCCGGATGCAAGCTCGCCTTAGCACTTGGACGTGCATCTATTCGTGCGAACCACGCGCTGATGTTCCGCAAGCTCGAGTCGATACTCTGGCCAACCCCAGCGGCGAAATCCGTACAGCAATAGAGCACGAGGTCACCGTCCGGATACTGCTCGGATGGTGCAAAGCCGTGGGTCACGGTCTGGAAGGAACTGAAGCGGTCCGGATCCAGACTCATTCAAATATCAGCAACAAGTCTTTCACGTCGACCTGCTGGCCCGGTTGCACTTTAACTTCCCTGACTCTACCGTCACGCTCTGCACGAACACTGGTCTGCATCTTCATCGCCTCGATGGTCACCAGCCCATCGCCCCGCTTGACTTCTTCGGCTGCCTGCACATTGATCTGCGCGATGAGACCCGGCATTGGCGCACCAACGTGGCAGGGGTTGCCCGAATCGGCCTTGGGCTGTACCACCCGGGTGACTTGGTGGGTCCGGTCGCTTACTTTTATCTGCCGTGGCTGGCCGTTCACCTCAAAGAACACTGTACGCATACCGTCATCATGGTGATCGCTGACCCCAAGATAGCGAATGATCTGGGTATGCCCGGAGTCCAACTTGACACTGATCTCCTGACCGGATTCCATACCATAGAAAAAGACCGCCGTCGGTACCATCGTCAGGTCACCAAACTGTTGTCGTGCCTTCGCGTATTTGACGAATACATCCGGGTACATCAAGTATGATGCCAGCTCCTGGTCGGAGACACGTCGCTCTACCCTACGTTCAACCTCTTCGCGGGCAGCATCAAGGTCTGTTGGCGGCAGTATCGCCCCGGGTCGCTCAGTCAGTGGTGCATTACCACCCAGTATCTTTTTTTGCAGGCCAGCAGGAAACCCACCGTACGGCTGACCCATGTCCCCCCGGAAAAGAGAGATCACTGATTCGGGAAAGGCCACGTCAAATTCGGGGTCTTCAACTTTTTCACGCGTCAGGCTGCTTGTCACCATCATCAGTGCCATATCGCCCACCACTTTGGAACTTGGGGTAACCTTGATCAGGTCACCGAACATATCGTTGACCTCGGCGTAGGCAGTGGCGACCTCCGGCCAGCTGTCTCCTAGGCCCAGCGAGCGCGCCTGCTCCCGTAAATTGGTGAATTGCCCACCAGGCATTCCGTGCAGGTATACCTCAGAGGCCCCTGAGCGCTCTTCACTTTCAAAAGCGGCATAACCCTCCCGAACGGTCTCCCAGTAGCGGGATAGCGTTCGGATCGCGCTGCCTTCAAGCCCCGTTTCCCGGGGACCATGGCGAAGTGCTTCAACAATGGAACCAAGATTGGGTTGCGAGGTCATCCCGCTCATAGAATCTATCGCACAGTCAACAGCATCGACACCAGCCTCGCACGCACTCATGATACTCGCTGCAGCAATACCACTGGTGTCATGCGTATGAAAGTGAATAGGAAGGCCGATCTCGTTTTTCAGCGCCGTCACCAGTTCGCGTGCCGCCTGTGGTCGGCACAGGCCGCCCATGTCCTTGATTCCCAGAATGTGTACGCCGGCGGACTCCAACTGACGGGCAAGATCGAGGTAGTATTTCAGATCGTACTTAGTACACCCCGGATCACTTAGGTTACCGGTAAAGCAGATCGCACCTTCCACAAGCTTGCCTGCTTCTCGCACAGCATCGATAGAGACACGCATGTTCTCGACCCAGTTCAATGAATCAAAAATGCGAAAAATGTCGATATCTGCCGCGGCTTGCTGCACAAAATATCTCACCACATTGTCTGGATAATTGGTGTAGCCAACCGCATTGGATGCGCGCAGCAGCATCTGGGTCAGTATGTTGGGCATACCCTGCCGGATCGTGCTCAACCGCTGCCAGGGGCATTCGTTCAAGAATCGCATCGCAACGTCGAAAGTCGCCCCACCCCAGCACTCCACCGAAAACAGTTCCGGCAGCAACCGTGCATAGGCATCACTCACCCTGATAATGTCGTAACTTCGAACTCTTGTCGCAAGCAACGACTGGTGGGCATCACGAAAGGTCGTATCTGTAACCAGCACCCGAGGCTGATCCAGCATCCACTGAGAAAACCCATCAGCCCCAAGCTCCACTAAACGGTCCCGCGTCCCGACTGGCATCGACAGATCGCCCACCTCCGGCACCTCGGCCACCTTCATCACATTCGGTCGACGACGTCCCGCAACTACCTCATTGCCATTGACTGTCACGTCTCCGATAAAGCGAAGCAGGCGAGTGACCCGATCGCGCCGGCGTGGGAAGAGCAACAGCTCTGGAGTCTCATCGATAAACCGCGTGGTGTACTCTGCCTGCTGGAATTGGTCGTTTTGTAACAAGCCGACCAGAAACGGCATATTCGTGTTGACGCCACGGACGCGAAACTCACGTAATGCCCGAAGCATGCGCTGGATTACTTCTCCCGATGTGTTGCCCCACGCCGTTACTTTCACCAGTAATGAGTCGTAATGACGGGTTACACGCGCACCAGCATAAGCAGTGCCTGCATCGAGCCGGATACCGAATCCCGCCGGACTGCGGTATGTGTCCACCTCACCGTAATCGGGTATGAAGTTGTTCTCCGGATCCTCTGTCGTGATACGACACTGCATGGCATAGCCGCGCATTGTTATTCCAGACTGCTCCGGCACCCCGGAAGAATCGCTGCCGATCGCACATCCTTCGGCGATTCGGATCTGGGCCTTGACGATATCTATTCCAGTGATAGCCTCCGTCACCGTGTGTTCAACCTGGATTCTCGGGTTGACCTCTATAAAATAAAACTCACCACTGACTGAATCCTGGAGAAACTCCACCGTGCCAGCATTGCGGTAGCCAGCGGCCCGGCACACGGTGAGCGCGGCCTCGCACAACAACTGGCGCTGTTCACTGGAAAGATATTGCGCAGGCGCCCGTTCAACGATTTTCTGGTTGCGCCTTTGTACAGTGCAATCTCGTTCGAACAGGTGCACCAGATTGTTGTGGGCATCACCCAGCACCTGCACCTCGACATGCCGAGCCTGGCGCACCAGCTTTTCAAGATAGACCTCGTCATTACCGAAGGCAGTCTTAGCTTCCCTGCGGCCACTGGTCACCATCTCGGAGAGCTCACCGGGCTCGTCGATAACCCGCATGCCTCTACCACCACCACCCCAGGATGCCTTCAACATCAGTGGGTAGCCAATCTGGTCGGCAAGCTCCGCGACTTTTGCCGGATCGTCGGGCAAAGCACCAGTTGCCGGCATTACTGACACATCGTTAGCGAGGGCCAATGCACGGGCCGCGACCTTGTTGCCCAGTCGGCGCATGACCTCGGGCGGTGGCCCAATAAAGATCAGGCCCGAATCCAGGCAGGCCTGGGCAAATTCGGGACTCTCAGACAAGAACCCATAACCAGGATGCACTGCGTCAACTCCAGCATCAATTGCAGTGCGTACAATCTCATCGATCTGCAGGTAAGCCTGTACCGGGCTGCAACCCTGTCCGATCAGGTATGCCTCAGGAACCTTGAACCGATGCAGGGAAAATCGATCTTCCTCCGAATAAACAGCGACACTGGCGATACCAAGTTCAGAAGCAGCACGAATCACACGAATCGCGATCTCACTGCGATTAGCGACCAGAAGTTTGCGGATCTTTTTCATAAGAAATACGTGTTCCTGAGAATCACCAGGCAAACGAGCGACGCCCATCGATAAAAGATACCGTGCAGGTTCACACCTGCGTCTCGATAAGCGCAGTTCAACAACGTATTAAAGCAGCAATACC
>Ga0209019_1000207_pt1 | contig 29452 bp, 27 predicted proteins | sample METZYME_3_300m_FD_187549 | JGI IMG/M metagenome (GOLD analysis project Ga0209019, IMG submission 187549) | Marine microbial communities from oxygen minimum zone in mesopelagic equatorial Pacific - METZYME_3_300m (SPAdes) (version 2) | ecosystem: Environmental > Aquatic > Marine > Oceanic... | reverse complement strand
GGATCGGACGAGCTTGAAGGACCCCAAACACTGGGACCGCCAGTTGCTCGCAACTACGTGCACCGATACCGTCACCCGATTGGTCGCCGAAGCATGTCTATGGGTTTCGGTTGGCTCCATTGGACCGAGGCCGAGGCTCGCAACATTGTCGTTGGGGAATCGCTTCGGTAAATCGTAGCTTCGATAAAATCGTAGAGGAGAATGCATGAGGAGTAGAACGCTCGCTAAGATCACGCTCCCCCTCCTGGGCTTTGTTGTGCTCGGGTTCGCACCGGCGGTAGCGCAGCAGTCGCTGACCTACGAGCAGGCAAGAACCGCCATGGATGCCGCCGAGCGCGATGCGCGGAGCAACCAGTGGAACTTGACGATCGTCATTGCCGATGCTCAGGGCGTGCCCATCTACGTCAGGAGGATGGACGGCGCGAGCTCTCGCACATTCGACGTCGCGATGCGTAAGGTGCGGACGGCTTTGGCAGCTGGTATGGCCACCGGCGATTATGGCCAAGCCTTGGCCGCTGGTCGCGTCGAAGAGATTCCCGACGGCGTCACGTTCGAGGGCGGGTACCCCATCCGTCTCGGTGGAAACATGGTGGGCGCGATGTCCGCGAGCGGCGCGAGCGGCGCGCAGGACGCGCAAGTCGTGCGGGCGGGCATGGCAGCCATCGGGGTGGAGCCCTAACAGACAAACTGGCTCAAAACGCTGGCTGAGGTGAGTTCCTAGATCGTCTCCAACACCCCCACCGGCACCCACCCCACCCTACCATCTTCAAGCGCTACCTCGGCCCACTCCTCTGAGAGGCGATCGATACGAACCTTGGTCCCCTCGTGCACCGTGAAGATCGTGAGGGTCTCGTCGTCGAGAGGAGCGCTCAGCACGTCGACCTGCGGTTGGAGCACGACGGCCTCCTGCGCCTGTCCCACTTCGAACTCCCGAACGGCCAGGTTGAGTCCGAACAACAGGAACACGACCGCCGACGCCGATGCGATCCGTCTGCCCCACACTGCCGCGGGCGCTCCCCTCTTCAGGATGAGCAAGAGGACAACACCGGTCCCGACCAGGTAGGAGGCTACGACAACGGCGATGAGCAGCGTCCGTGGAAGAAGGCCGACCCACCAATCCGCCGCACTGAAGAGCCAAAATCGCGGGAGCGGTGCGATCTCGTCCACGGTCAAGGATCGCGCGAGATCCAGGTTGGCCTGAACGTCTTCATCCCCGGGGAGCAGCCGGCGGGCACGCTCGTAGTACAAAATCGAGTGAGCAACATCACTGAGTTTGAAATACGTGTTGCCGATGTTGTAGTAGACCTCGCCACTCTCGAAACCGGCCTCCACCAGTCGCAGGTAGCTGGCGAGCGCCCCCTCGAAGTCCCCTTCCTGGTAGAGTCGGTTCCCCTCCTGGTAGAACTCCACCTGAGCTACTGCGGGACCTGGGGTGCCGAACATGCCGACACCACACGCCGCGGTCACAGCGAAAAGGATCGTGCGCATCAGGAGAGTCCTTCCTGTACCGCAGTCATCGCCTCTGCGGCCCGGTCGAAAAATCCGGACTTCTCCTCTTCGCTGGAACCAGGGGGAGCGAAACGCGCGCGGTCACACTCACCCAAACAAGCGAAGTACTCCTGCGTGGCTACGGTGGGAACCCCACGTCTACCGAGCTCAGCCTCGGCAACCTGGGACATGAATCCGGCCTCGGCGACGTTGAGTTTGTCGGCGAGGAAGCCGCGCAACGCTCTCTCGACTTCGGCGTAAAAAGCGCGGGCGTCCGCCTGTGACATCACGGCACGTGCATGGCTGAGGCGCTTCTTGGCAACCCGCCCGGCGCGCCGTCCCCTCGCATAAGCTACATCACCCTCCAGCCGGTCCCAGTGCCGTCGTAGACCCAGGGCTCCGAGCAGGGCGACAAGAGGCAGCAGAGCGACGATCCAGAATCCCGGTGCGGCGGTCAGCGAACCCTCGAGCGCCCCGAGGTTAGGGGGACCGATCTGGATGAACCGGATATCTTCGCGCAAGGTCTCCACGCCCGCCCGTCCTCCTCCAGCCGCCCCGATGACGGGATCGCCGGTCACGTCGAGTCGAAGCGGTTGTGAGGCCGTGGAGGCGTATAGCGCACTCTCAGCGTCGAAGTAGCTCATCTCGACAGGTGGGATGATCTTTCCCCCGGGGGACCTCGGAATCAGCACGTATTCGTAGGTTCTGGTCCCGCGGACGCGGGCGTCACTACGATCGATAGACTCCGTAACCTCGGGTGGGAAAACCTCGAAGTCGGTCGGAAAATCGATGACGGGCGCCGCCAAGCTCCGGAGATTTCCCTCTCCCTCGACGGTCAACTGAAGAGTCACCGCGTCGTTGGTCTCGACACTGGATCGGTCGACGGAGGCGCTCACATTCAGCCGGCCTACGAGTCCGGTGAAACTCCCAGGTCTCCCGGGCACCGGAAGGGGCAAGACTTCGACCTCCACGGGGCGTGACGTAATCACGGTCGGTTCCTGCGATCCGAAGAACGTACCCCCACCGAAGAAGTCGTCCAGAAGACTCCGTGACTGCCGACGAACCCGCACGCTGGCTTCGACGCTCATGGGCTCGATCGTCCTCGTGCCTGGCCCAGTGGGAAAGAGGACGACACGGCGAACCACGGCGGTTGTGTAGGGTTGCCCGTCGACAAGTCTCTGTTCGGCCGGAGGATTCCGTATACCTGGAACCTCCTCCACCCAGAAGCCCTCGTTCTCGGCCAAATCAAAGAGGCTGTAGGAGCTCACGTTCACACGCGTGAAAAGCCGGTAACTCACCTCGATCGGCTCGTTCTCGTAGACGCGCGTCTTATCGACTTCAGCTACGATGAAAATGTCCTCGGCGCCGACTCCAGACGGGTCGGGTCCAACTCCGCCCGCCACTGACGTGGACACGGTCAATGTGACCGGCCGCGTCCGGAGCAGCTGGCCCCCGGCCTCCACCTCCACAGCCCCGACCTGAAACGCGCCCTCACGAATCGCCCGATATCGGTATTGGATGGTCAGAGAGACCGTCGTCACACCGTTGATCATCTGCATACTGGTGGACGAGCTCTGGCCGATGTAGAGGGAAAAATCTTCCATCGCCGGAAGTGAGGGCTCCGCGTCGACCCGATTGGTGCCCCTCAGCTCCACCTCGAGTGTGAACTGACCATTCAGAGGGACAACGGCTGGGGAGACCGAGGCGTTCACAGTGAGTTGCGGGGCGGCGGCGTCCAAGGGTGAGGCGACACCCGAAACGATGACCGCAAAAAAGACGCTAGCCGCCCAAGCCAAGCCACGCATCGTCCGTTTGCCTACCAGGGCTTGGTGGGGCGCCGCCCCCGCAATGGGGGTTGGCGCCGGCTTACCTCATCGGGGTCCTCCTGAACCCCTTGAAGCAGGCGCTCAGCCTCTTCTTGAGTCATCTCACCGGGCTCGGGCTCGGGCTGCTGAGGCGACTCGGACTCCTCTTCTTCGGGAGATCCTTCGGGGGGAGAATCTTCACTCGAGTCCTCATTGGGATCCTGCTCCTGGTCCTCTTCACTCTGGTCTTGTCCGTCGTCCTGTGGCTCCTCGTTCTGTTCCCCGTCTTGATTCTCTTCCTCTTCGTCCTGCTCGCTCTCCTCCCCATCCTCAGACCCTTGCTCTTGTTCCTGCTGCTGGAGCTGCTCGAGAGCCCGTTCGAGATTGTGCTTGTAGTCGATCTCTCCCGAATCGATGCGGAGGGCCTCTTTATACGCTTCGACGCTCTCCTGGAACCTCTGCTCGCGGTAGAGAGCGTTCCCCAGGTTGTACCACGCGGGTGCCGCGATCGCCGGATCGCCCGATTCGATCGCTCCCTGGTAGGCCTCCAGAGCCCGCATGTACTCTTCCGATTCGTAGAGCGCGTTACCATCGTTAAAGAGAGCGAGCGGCAGACCAGGCGCATCTCGCAGGGCCTCCAGATACTTTTCGTGGGCCTCCCCGAAGCGGCCCTCCTGGTAGAGGCGATTTCCGTCGTTGAGCTCGGCGCGGCCCCGCTGAGCCGCAACTCCGCTCGGCACGCTCCCAATGAGCACCCCCGCCACGGCTATGGCGGCCGCCCATGTCGTCGAGAGTTTTCTGACGTTCATGAGAACCTCCCGGCCCACACCTCTTCCCTCCGCCGGCGTTCGGGGATCAATCCCTCGACGAAGAGTAGGATCAAAGCAAATCCGAGAAAGATCTGGAACTGTTCATCGAACTGTGTGACCTCTCGTGTTTCCAATTCGCGACCCTCTGCCCCGGTGACCTCCTCGACTAGGAGATCCAAGTCCGCACCAGCCCCCAACGCGGGGAAGTATCGACCCCCTGTGGCCTCGGCGACACGCTCGAGCGTCGATTCATCCAACCGTGTCGTCACGACGGCGCCCTCCTCGTCTCGTATGAAGCCGGTCCGTTCACCCGAAGCATCGAACTCGGGGATCGGGACCCCATCGAGCGACCCGATACCAACGGTATGGATCTGTACCCCTTCGTCGCGGGCACGCTCCAGCGCCTGGTCGATCTCGCCCTCGTGGTCCTCCCCGTCGGTGACCACGATCAGCACCCGATGGTCACTCGTCCCCTCCTCGAACGCATCCAAAGCTACCGTGAGCGCCTCGCCCAAGTTGGTGCCCTGGAGGGGGATCAGATCTGTGTTCATTGAATTCAGAAAGAGGGCAGCCGCGCCGTAGTCCACAGTGAGCGGGCTCTGGACGAAGGCGTTCCCGGCGAACGCAACGAGGCCGATGCGGTCTCCATCCAGACGCTGAACAATACGCATGATTTCCAGGCGCGCGCGCTCCAACCGGTTCGGATTCACATCCTCGGCCAGCATCGAGCGAGAAACATCGAGCGCCACCATCACGTCCTGTCCCTCACTCGTCACCGTCTCTACGCGCGTCCCAAACTGCGGACGAGCTAGGGCCAAGACGAGAAAGGCGACCACCAGGAGCATGAGTACACTCTTGGCTGCCCGAGCCCTTCGGTTGAGGGTCGCGCTCAACTTCTGTACCAACACCAGATCCCCAAACTGGGCGAGGGCCCGTTTTCGTGCCTGACGTGTTCCCCAGAAGAACGCACCCAAGACGGGGACCAGAAGCAGCCCGAAGAGGGTCTCGGTCGAGAGGAAGCGGAACACGGCGGTAAGGTCTCCTTAGGTAGGCGGTTAGGGTAAGGTACGAAGGACAGATTGCCCGAGGCCGACCTCGAAAAGCAGAAGTAGCAGGCCGGCGGCGAGAGGATAATAGAAGAGTTCTCCATAACTCGTGAAGTTCTCCACTTCGATCTCGGTAGTCTCGAGAGCGTCGATCTCCCTGTAAACCTGGCTGAGTCCCTCCCGGTCGGTTGCGCGGAAGTATTGGCCACCCGTGGTCTCGGCCACCTCCCGCAAAGAAGCCTCGTCGATGTCGACTTCGACACTGGCATATCGGCCACCTCCGACCGGTACTCTTGCCATACCGCGGCCCCCAGCCCCGATGGTGTACACCCTGACGCCCAGCGCCTGAGCCATCTGTCCGGCCGTCACCGGGCCGATCTCCCCCGTGTTGTTCCGCCCGTCCGTGAGCAGGACGACCACCCGCGACTCGGCGTCTGAGGCCTGAAGCCGCTTGACCGCCGTAGCGAGTCCCATCCCCACCGCGGTTCCATCCTCGATCATGCCGGACTCCATCTGGCCGAGCAAATCGGTGATCACCGAGTAGTCGAGCGTCAGAGGAACCTGCGTAAACGCCTCAGCGGCGAACACTACCAACCCGATACGGTCGTCGCGGCGGTCTTGGATGAATTCCGCAGCCACCGCCTTCGCGGCCTCCAAGCGGTTTGGCTCCAGATCTTCGGCCAGCATGGAACTCGACACGTCGATCGCGAGAACGATATCGATCCCCTCCGTATTCATGGTCTCGCTGGTGACCCCGCTCTGTGGGCGGGAGAAGGCCACGACGAGGGCAGCCAACGCGACTATTCGCAGGGCGAAGAGAACGTGCCGGTTCCGGCCAGTGTGTCGCACATCGGCCCGCTTGAGGGATTCCACATCCGAGTACCGGATCGCTGCGGAGCGCTGGCGACGGCGGCGCACATACATGTACACGAAGGCCGGAATCGCCAAGAGAAGAATCAGGATTTGGGGATCTTCAAAACGGTACATCATCCCCCCTCCGTGTGGGCAAAGACGCCGGCATCATCCGCCGAGTCCGGTTCGCCGAACCCGGCTCCGTCGTCGAAGCCCACCCCCCCGTCCAGGTGGTCTTCACGGGGGCGGGTCCGATCCACGAACGCACGAGCGGCATCGAGGGAGTCGCCACAGGCCTCGGGCGAAGGCCGAAGCTTGGCGAACTTCACGAGGTCGCAGCGGCTGGCGAACCACCCGAAACCCTGGACGGCATCCTCGGGCACGCCGGTGCCGTGAAGGCCCTCGATGACCTCACCCGTGGTCATCTCCAACGCACACACGTCATACCGGCCTTCGACATAGGTCCGGATGATCTCCGAAGCGAGGATGTGGTACACCTTGATCTCGCCGCGCTCCACGAAGCCGGACGCTTCGAGTCGATCGAGCGCTTGGTACGCATCCTCGTGGGGGAAGCTCGGAATTACCACCGACCGGCGCGGACCGACCTCTGCGGGCCTGCGTCTGACCCACAACCAGTACCCGAGTGCACCGAGGAGCGCCAGCAGAAGGATCCAAGGCAAGACGTAAATCACACTCAATGGGATGCCGAGCGGCCCCCGGATGGCACGGATGTCCCCCCCCTCATCCAATCCAACGCTCTGCACCGTGATCAAGTAGGGGCTGGTTGAAAGTGTGGTCGAGGACCCGGCCGACGCCTCGACAAGAATGTCGAAGCTCGGAATCTCGAGGTCTCCGAGCTCGAACGCAGTCAGCGCGAACCGCCTACCTGAGATGACGCGCCCCCCTTCACTTACCGGCGAAAGGGTTTCGGCTCCAAGCACTTCGACGGGTCCCAGATCAAGCGAGTCCGGCCAGACCACTGAAGCGGCGGGATCGTGCTCCACCCGCACCGTGAACTCCATTCGTCCGCCAACCGACACCACCGCCGTGTCCAACTCGGTACGGACCCGGGGAGACTGGGCCCGGAGCATTCCCGGCACCAAGGTCATCAGAAGTACAACCTGCCAGCGCACTAGGGCACTCATCGGAATCGCCCTTCACGTTCCTTGAAGAAACGCATCAGCGGCTGCACGTACGGCCGGTCCGTCTCGATGTCGATCGTGTCCACGCGGCTGTGCCGAAAGATGTCTCCCAATTCGGCACGCTCGCTGGCTACTCGTTTCTCGAACTCGGCCCGGAAGCGGGGATCGGCCGTATTGACCGTGTGTAACTCACCGGTCTCCGCATCCTCGAATTCCATGTATCCGAGCGCGGGCATTACGGCCTCCCGCTGGTCCCCGAGATGAACAGCAATCAGATCATGCCTCCTCCCTGCGACCGACAAGGGCTTCTCGAACCGGGGAGCCTTGAAGTCCGACACGAGGAACACAACCGCCCGACGCTTGATCACATGACTCAGGTATTCGAGCGCACCGCGGATATCCGTCCCACGCCCCTCGGGCCGATGGTAGAACAACTCCCTGAGCACCCGAAGCACATGAGCACGGCCCTTTCTGGGCGGGACGAACTTCTCGATGCGATCGCTGAAAATGATCAACCCGACTTTGTCGTTGTTCTTGATGGCCGAGAACGCCAGCAAGGCGCAAATCTCCACCGCTACTTCACCCTTCATCCGCTCGCGCGTCCCAAAGTCCCCGGATGCGCTCACGTCCACAACCAACATGACCGTCAGCTCACGCTCCTCCTCGAACACCTTGACGAAGGGGTGCCCTGTCCGAGCTGTCACGTTCCAGTCGATGCTGCGGATATCGTCGCCGTACTGGTATTCCCTTACCTCGGCGAAATTCATCCCGCGTCCCTTGAAGACGGAGTGGTATTCACCTGAGAAGACCTCGTTGACGAGGCCTCGGGTCCTGATCTCGACGCGGCGAACCTTCTTGAGGATCTCCCGCGGGATCATCGGAGTCGTTCCAGCAAGGTGCGTTGCGCCATCGAGGTCATGTCATGCTCCTTCAACAGTCAGGAGGGTGACCGGAAAGGGGGGTGGGTCGCGTTGCGGATGCCTACCCGCCTTCGGCGGGTGTTCCAACGGACCCAGCTCCTAGGCGGAGCGACGACGCCATAGCATTCGCTACGACTAGGAGCTCCAACAACGGAGATGGGGTCGTGCCACCACAACCCTTCAACTTGTGTGGTCATTCCATTCATGTGCGCAACCCGCCCCCCTTCCCGATCACCCTCCTAGGGGACCTCGATATGGTCGAGCACACGCGTCACTACGTCCTCCGACGTCACCTCTTCGGCCTCGGCTTCATAGGTGAGGAGCACCCGGTGCCGCATCACGTCGAGGCCCACGGCCCGGACGTCCTCGGGGGTCACATAAGCCCGGCGTCGGAGGAAAGCATGCGCACGCGAAGCCTTTGCCAGGTTGATCGTCGCCCGGGGCGAAGCGCCGAAGTGGATGAGGTCCGCCAAGTCGGCGAGACCGTGTGCGCCAGGATCACGAGTCGCGAAGACGAGCTCGACGATGTACCGCTCGACTTGGTTGTCCATATAGATCATCTGGACAGCGTCGCGCGCACGCAGGATCTCGTCGGGTGTGACCACGGCGGAGACTTCATGAGCCGGACCACCCGCCACCCGCCGCAGGATCTCCACTTCCTCATCCTTGTCGGGGTACCCGACCGACAACTTCAACATGAATCGGTCGACTTGGGCCTCGGGAAGGGGATACGTTCCCTCCTGTTCGATCGGGTTCTGCGTGGCGAGAACGAGGAAGGGGTCGTCGAGCGGGAAGGTGTTCTGGCCGATGGTAACCTGATGCTCCTGCATGGCCTCCAGGAGCGCCGCCTGTACCTTCGCCGGCGAGCGGTTGATCTCGTCGGCCAGGATGACGTTTGCGAAGATCGGGCCCTTCTTCGTTTGAAACTCAGACGACTTGGGGTCGTAGATCAACGTGCCAATCAGATCAGCCGGCAGGAGGTCGGGCGTGAACTGAATGCGTTGGAACGAAGTCTCGATCACCTTGGCCAGCGTGCTGACCGTGAGCGTCTTCGCCAGCCCTGGCACACCCTCCATGAGAACATGGCCATCCGACAATAGTCCGATGAGTAAGCGCTCCACCATGTACCGCTGCCCCACGATCACGCGGGCCACCTCCTCCTGGAGGCGGCCTACGAAGGCGCTCTCCTCTTCGATCTTAGCCTGAATGACCTCAATGTCCGCATGCATTGCAGGCGCGGATCGGGCTTCGGGCACCGAGTCTATCACGTCTTGATCTGACATGCGCGTCTTTCGGTCTCCTGGTGTGTCGAATAACAAGGCACCAGGGCGATCACCCTCTCTTGGCCGATCGCCCTGGAACCACCGCGAGAATATACCAGATGAAGCACCCTCAAGGTTCCGGAAAGAGCCGATCTGCTGATGTGAGATCAAGGAAGTCGCCCCACCTCCACCGCCTCAAGCTCATCGGGGGGGCCGGGTTTCTTAGCCATCCTTGAAAAATCGGCAGGAACACCCGCTGTAGGAAAGCTTTATCTTCCGTGTGGAACTTCGAAGGAGCGCCCGGCGGCGGCTCGTAATACCTCGAAAACAGCCGTCAGAAGATGGCGAGGGGGTTGAGTGGCGACCCGGTGCCCCCCTCGACCGCGAGCGGCGCGGCTACCAGCATGAACTCCCAGCGACCCTGGCGGGCGGCTTCGGCAGCCACCGCTTCTAGGTCCAGATTGTCGAAGAGCGGGGTGCCCAGAGCCACGAGCATGAGCTGGTGAACCGGCTGTGTGACACCTTCGACGCCCGAAGGTAGTACGTCGTTGGTATAATCACTGCCCAGAATCGCGACCCCACGCTCACGGAGCCACGGAACCACGGAAGCGTGCAGCCCAGCCGCCTCCCGGCCGGTCGCCCAGGGACCGACTTCGGCCCGCCGAGCCCACCGCCCGCTGCGTACCAACACGATATCCCCGCTCCCGACGCGGATGCCGGCCTCCTGCTCCCAGGCCTCAAGGTCCTCCACGTAGATGGGCGTTCCCGGCTCGAGATACTCGACCCCCTTGAGGCGTGCGATGTCCATCAAAATCCCACGGGTGACGATCCCTTGCTTGAAGTTGATGATCGCCAGCTTGTTGCACCCGGCCTCCGTCACTTCGTCGTCACGTACGTACCCGTTGTACAGCCGACCTTCATGCATCATGTGGCACAAAGCGTCCAGGTGAGAATGCGCGTATCCGTGGTAGGAGATGCTATACCGGTCGCCTACGAACACTCCGCGACCCCCGACCCCGGACATCTCGTGCACGAACGGGGAGGTCGCGTCGGCGGCCCTCTCCTTGAGATAGTTGTGCGACAGCGACACCGAGGTCCCGACCCGCACCAAGCTACTCGCTTGGAGGCGCTTCTCGGGTGTAATCAGGTTGAGGGTCCCCAACTGATCATCGTCCCCCCATCGCCCCCAATTCGACAAATCCGTCATCCACTGCTCGACCATCGACTCGGTCACGTCGCGAGAGGCCTGCCCCAAGAGGGGCTGGCTCGCTGGACCCACCAGCAGGAAGCAGCTCCACAGAATGATCTGAATCCGGACGGCCCCGCCGCATCGTGTCGTCATGAGTTTCTCTCCAAAGTGTGAAGCCCGAGGGCGGACCGGTTTCGCCGGCCCGCCCCCGTAGTGTCACCAAAGCTGTACGTCTGCTCGTACCAACTGCGTTCCCTCTGGACTACCGAGCCAAGTGCTTACGTAGCGCACGGGGACCGACTTCGGCACCGTAGACGTTGCCTTCGTTGTCCACGGCGACGCCCTCCGCCGCACTCGTTCCGCCTCCCATGGGATCAGGATCGGGGATGAAGGCAATCACGAAGCCGGTGTCGAGGTCCATCACTCGGATCCCACGCCTGAATCCCGGGTTGCGAGAATAATTGGATTCAGAATCCGCCACGTAGAGCTTGTTGTTGCGGATCGCGATGCCGCTTGCACGCCCCATGTTGTAGAAGTCCCGAACGAACGTGCCATCCTGTTCGAACACCTGGATCCGCCGATTGCTGCGGTCTCCCACGTATAGGAGGCCGTCATCATCCATGGCGAGCGCGTGCGGTGTCCTGAACTCGCCGGGGTTGGAGCCCGTCTCACCCCACTCCATGAGATACCTGCCATCACTTGAGTACTTGACGATCCGGTTGTTTCCGTTTCCGGGGTGCCCGTCGGCTACGAAGATGTCTCCCTCGGGCGTCACCAACACGTCGTTGGGTTGGTCGAGCGTGGTCCGGGTCCGCCCCGCCACACCGGCTGTGCCCAACCGTAGCAGGACCTCGCCGTCCGGGCTGAACTTGATCACCTGATGACCCCGCATGAGTTCCTCATTCCCCCGGGCATCCACGACCCAGACGTTGCCATCATCGTCCACGTCGATCCCGTGGGGCCAGGCGAACATTCCCGCTCCAAACTGGTTGAGGATCCTCCCCTGCTTGTTGAACTGAAACACGACGTCCAGGTCATCGTACTGGCCCGCCCCATTTTCGACCCGTCCAATACAGTCGTTCGTACCGCAGCGGTCGACGGCCCAGATGGTTTCCCCGTCCGGGGAGACCTCCACTAGGCTGGTCGAACCCCAATCCCGGCCATCCGGAAGCGCGGCCCAGACACCAGGCACGGTCCGATACGGGTTGGGCGCATCGTTCTGAGCCTCCAACCCAATCGCGGTCGCGCCGATTCCGGCGCCGACGAAAACAAACATCAAACCAATTCGGCTAGTGTACGACATGAAACATCTCCCTCGACGGATGGAATTAGGACCGGTGCCAATCGACACCAGCACTCGGAGCACCAAAGGGGGCTCTTGAGCCCGACCGACTGGGACCATAGGGAAGAGAAATTGAACCGGCAAGTGTCCATAAAACACCGAGAGGGTCGTCCGATTGGACGACGTCTGGCGAGGGCCGAACTCGGCGAGTACGTTGGCTGGCCGGTGGCGCCGAGTTGGCTTCGCCGGCCACATTCCGTCTGTTGTGTTCCCTATCCCAGCGAGCGTATCGAACAATGTCACAAAAGAACCACTTACTCGTCGTGCTGGCGATCGTCGTCTCGGCCATGACCGTGCTTCCCGCGGTGGTCGCGGCCCAGGCCGACATGGCGCCGGTGAACGACATCCCCAATCCCTACACCACCATGGAAGGGTGGGCCAAGCTGCACGATGGAAGAACCTGGGGCTCGAGCAGTTCCGTCGATCTCGACCCCGACGGGGTGAGTATCTGGGTGGGCGAGCGGTGCGGCGCAAACATCGGCGCCTGCACAGCCAATCCTGACGTGGATCCCATCATGAAGTTCGATCCCAGCGGCACGATGCTCATCAGCTTCGGGGCCGGGCTCATCAACTGGCCCCACGGAATCGACGTCGACGCGGCTGGTAATGTCTGGGTAGCTGATGGGCAGAACAATGCCCCCCGCGGGCGGGGACGTGGCGCGGGGACACCTCCCCCGGCTCCCACGACACTCTACGGCCATCAGGTGCTTAAGTTCAGCCCAGAAGGGGAGTTGCTCATGACGCTGGGCATACCGGGCGGTGGCCGGGGTTCGGGCTACTTCTTCCAGCCCAACGACGTATACGTCGCTCCGAACGGGAACATCTTCGTTGCAGAGGGTCACGGGAACAACGCGCAAAATAATCCCGCCAGGATCCTCAAGTTCAACAGTTCAGGTCAGTTCCTCATGGAGTGGGGCAGCATGGGCGACGGCCCCGGCGAGTTCCAGCAGCCGCACGCGTTAGCGATGGACTCGCGGGGGCGCCTCTTCGTGGGCGACCGCAGCAACAACCGCATCCAGATCTTCGACCAGGATGGGAACTTCATCGACATGTGGTACCAGTTCGGTCGGCCCAGCGGTATCTACATCGATCCGAACGACGTGCTCTACTCGGCTGACTCGGAGTCGGGCTCGGTCAACCCTGCCCACGGAGACTGGCTCCGAGGGATTCGCGTCGGGAGCGCGATCACCGGTGTGGTGGATTATCTGATTCCCGATCCACAGCCCGACTGCCGGGGCACGTGCACCGCCGAAGGCGTCGTGGCGGACAGGAACGGCGTCATTTACGGCGCCGAAGTCGGTCCCGTCGGTGGAATCAAGCGTTACTCCAGATAGGCGTAGCACCGCCATCAGCACGAGGGCCCTCCCGTTCCCGCCGCAGGCCGGGCCGGGGGGGCTTTTTCTTTACCGCCCCCCGGATCCTTGCTCGACAAGTGTTGGGCTACGATACTGCCCCGAATGACACAGGCACGCGGATGAATCGGCGCGACTTTCTCCGGCTCAAGACCGAGCGCGGGATCCGCACGGTCGAACTTTCCTGTCAGCAACTCCACATGCATTGCCTCGAGAGGCGTGTGACATGCGGCCAGCTGGACCAGGATTTGGCTCCCCTAGAGGACGGCGAGCCCCCCACGGCTTTTGACAAGCCTACGACCGAGCAACTCTTCGAGAGTCTGGGACACGACCTGGTCGGGGTCGATCTTCTTCGGGTCGTCGAGCACCGTTGGCTCTCAGAGGGGGACGAAGAGCTGCAGCGGGAGTTCCATGCACTACTCGCCTCCTTTCGGGCTGGGGGCGGCCGGGTGGAGTTCGGTACTTCTCCGGCAGTCTCCTGATGCCCGACCCGAACGACCTCCGGCCCCCCCTCACGGCCTCGGCACGCCGCCGTCGTGCCTACGCCGTCATCTTCGGCCACGAAACTCGAGCGGGTCGGCTTTTCGACGTCTTCCTGATCGTCGCTATCCTCATCAGCGTTCTAGCCATCATGCTGGAAAGCGTCGCCTCGGTTCGAGAAGAGTATGGCGGGGTGCTGCGCGGGGCGGAGTGGTTCTTCACGGTGCTTTTCACGATCGAGTATGGGCTGCGCCTCTGGTGCGTGGGGCGGCCGCTGGCTTATGCGAAAAGCGCGCTGGGCCTCATCGATCTGCTGGCCGTGCTTCCGACCTATGTCTCCTTGGTCGTCCCCGGGGGACAGGTCCTCACCGTCGTGCGAATTCTGCGCGTACTGAGGGTCTTTCGCGTCTTGCACCTGAGTCACTACGTCGGGGAGACCGGCGTTCTGGTCCGGGCATTGAGCGCCAGCCGTTACAAGATCACCATCTTCGTCCTCACCGTTGTTACGGTCACCGTCATCGTCGGCTCTCTCATGTACCTGATCGAGGGACCCGAGAACGGCTTTACCAGCATACCGCGTGGCGTCTACTGGGGTATCGTCACGCTCACGACCGTGGGCTTCGGCGACATCACACCTCAGACGCCCTGGGGCCAAGCCCTGGCGAGCGTCGTGATGATCATGGGGTACGGCATCATCGCCGTCCCCACGGGAATCGTGACCGCACAGCTCGTGTCCTCGGTCCGATCGCAGGACGGCCCGGCATGCCCTGTGTGTGATCGGCGGGGCCACGACGGCGACGCCCAGCACTGCAAGTGGTGCGGGATGGAATTGTCCGGAAAGTAGGGGCGTCCAGTCCGCCTACTCGGGTAGCTCCAGCAGATGTCCCTCGGGGCCGGCGTTCAGCACCAAGGTTTCTCCCACCGTGGAGCGCTTCCCCCAGCACCCGTGAATATGCCCGCACACCACCAAGCGCGGCGTTGCCCGCTCGATCGCGTCAAGCACGGCATGGCTTCCGAGATGCCGGCCCCCGGCCTCATCCACGTGCCCATAAGGAGGGGAGTGGCTGATGAGCACACCGTCGTTCGGGCATCCGGTCAGCATCACATCGGCTTCGGCTTCGGTCAGATCGAAGCTCCACTTTCCAAAGGGTGTCACGGGAATGCCTCCGCCTATCCCATAGAAGGGAACACCTTCCAACTCGACGCCCTCACCGTGGAGTACATGGGCCGAGACCCACCCTGTACAGGCCTCCCTTAGCTCGACGTCGGACTCACCGTTGCCTGGCACCAGAACAGTCGGCCTGTCTACTTCCTTGAGGATTCTGATCACGTCGTCGACGCCGTGCCGCATGACGGCGAAGTCCCCGGCGCCGATGAGGATGTCCGCCTCGCCAGACCGCTCCACTAGGGATCGAGCCGCAACTTTATCCCGGTGCAGATCGCTGAAGACGAGGATTTTCATGGATCCTGGCTCGTGATGACGGCCACCCTTAGGATTTTCCGGTGATGCGGCTGACCGGCCCGTATTCCGGGGCCGCCTCAACCCTATCGTTTGGCTATTCTTGGGCCATCCGGCGGTGTCGCTCCTCTTGGCGTGATCGTGTTCGCTGCAAAACGGTAACGCCCCACCTCCGGATAGGCCATCATGAGATCGGGCCGATGCTTGCGAGGTCCAGCACCCAGCTTCTAGCATGCTGAAAAGCCGCCACTGAGTAGGGCAACCTGATGCGTTACAAGAAACGGGGGTTACGTCCATGAGTGAGCAGGGATCTGAACGTCAGAAAGGATCTGAAATCGACCGACGGAAATTCGTCCTCCACAGCGTAGGACTAGGGGCAGGCGCCTTGACTCTAAGCAAACTGCCCGAGGCCAGGTCGCGCCGGAACCAACAGGCCGCTGGAACCCCCCTCGTCGTCACCAGCCATTCGAACGAAACCGGAGGGGAGGCGATGCGACAAGCGTGGGAGATCCTGGACGGCGGAGGCACAGCCGTGGACGCGGTCGAGCGCGGCGCCAACGTGATCGAAGTGGACCCTGAGGATTCTAGCGTCGGCTACGGGGGCCTTCCAAACGAAAACGGTGTCATACAGCTCGATGCCTCCATCATGGACGGGAGGACGTACAACGCCGGAGCCGTGGCCTCCCTCGAGAACATCAAGACGCCCTCTTCCGTCGCCCGGCTCGTGATGGAGCGTACGGACCACGTCATCTTGGTGGGAATCGGCGCGTTGGAGTTCGCTCGCTCGTTCGGCTTCCAGGAAGAGGACCTGCATACCGAACGGTCCCGCGCTGCTTGGCTGCGGTGGCGGGAGGAACACAGCGATCGGGACGACTGGGGCCCGCCCGATCACTTGCGAAACCTGCCCAGCCCAGGCCCGGACGGGCGCGACGCCAATTCGGGAGCTACCGGGCCCGGTACCAACTCACGGCTAGGGGATGAACCCCTCGACTTCCACTATGGAACGACCAACGTCCTGGCCGTCGACTCCAATGGCGACATCTCCGGCATCACGACCACGAGTGGATTGAGTTGGAAGGTGAACGGACGCATCGGGGACTCACCGATCATCGGTGCCGGGCTCTACGTCGACAACGACATCGGCGCGGCCGGGGCCACGGGTCGTGGAGAAGACGTCATCAAGTCGTGCGCCTCGTTCTACATCGTCCTGCGCATGGGCCAAGGCCGCACCCCGCAGGAAGCGTGTGAGGACGCGTGCGAGCTGATCGTCCAGAAGTACCGGAACGTGAACCCAAACTTCTTCCCGTCGGAAAAGTTCGTCGCGGTCAACAAGGCGGGTGAGTACGGTGCCGCGTCGATGGGCAACAATCGGGGCCGGCCACGTATGACCGTCCGTAACGCGGAGAGCCTGCAGGTCCACGAGGGGACGACCCTATACACAGGGTAGCTCACGAGGTAGATCGCTCGGAAAAGAGGTGCACTCGAACGAACAATAGACCCGCTGAGGCTGTATTAAGGGGGCGTCAAAAAGTTCTGCGCACGTCCTCGAGTTCCGCGCACGTCCTCGACCCCACTCGAACGCAGGTCTTCCGAGCGCGTGCGGGGTTCCTTGGGAGAAAATGACTTGAAGGCCGCCTTCGGCTTTGTGATCTGCATATCGCTCCTGGGCTCAGGCCTTGCCATCGGTGGGCCCGAAGCGGTCGGGACCGCTCCGGGCAATGACACCCGCCAGGCTATCCCCTACGCAGATGTCCAACGCGTCCTCGACGGGAAGTGCACATCCTGCCACACGGGCGCCGACGCCGCACGCGGGTTGCACCTCGATTCCTGGCAGGCGCTGATCGCGGGCTCTGACCACGGCGAGGCGGTCATCCCTTTCGACGCCGTTCGTTCGCTGTTGGTCGAGTTGACGACCAAGCTCGTGGGCGGCCCGCATCCCGCGGAGGTGGGCGGCGAGCGCTTGACCGAGGCCGAGGTGGCACTCCTGAGCGAGTGGATCGACGAAGGCGCCCCGTCGGAAACGGGTGGGATCCCGTATGCCGACGCGCAGCACCTCCTTTACGCGGCGAATCAGAGCGTGGCGGTGGTGTCCGTGATCGATATGGAGACCAACCAGGTGATCCGCACCGTGGATCTCCAGGAGCTCGGTTTCCCGGAAAACGCATCACCCCATCACATCGCGGTCGAGCCGGACGGCTCCCACTGGTACGTGTCGCTCATCACCGCCAACCAGATCCTCAAATTCGACCGCGATAACAACCTGGTGGAGCGCAACGACTTCGTTCGGCCGGGCCTGTTGGCGCTCGATCCCGATGGCGAAAATCTTTACGCCGGCCGGTCGATGGCGGCCGTTTCACCGCCGCAAGCCATCGGCGTGATTCGCCGATCCGACATGACACTCGAAGAGGTGGGCATCTTCCTGCCGAGGCCCCATGCGTTGGCCGTTCAGCCAGGTACGGGCACCGTCTATACGGCCAGTCTGGCGGTCAACCAGATCGCGACCTTCTTTCCCGAGGACGAGGCGGTCGAACTCGACGAGTTGGAGGGCGACCGCCAGCACACCATGGTCGGGTTCGCAGTCTCGCCGGACGGACGATGGATGATCGGCACGACCGAGCTTACGGGCACGGTGTTCGTGTTCGATCTCGATCGAGCGCCCCTCATGACCCCGGTGGATACCATCGCCGTAAACGCCGCCCCGTGGCATCCGGTTTTCACGCCGGACGGACGGTGGGCCTACGTGGGTAACAATCGGGACAACACGGTCAACGTGATCGACATGGAGACCCGGACGCTCACCAAGGTCATCGACGGCATCGGGCTCGCCCAGCCCCACGGGGCCGCCGTATCACCGGACGGGCGCTTTGCCTATATCTCCAGCCGAAACCTTGAGATGTCCGACGACCGAAGCAGAGCCGGCCACGTGTACACACCTCGCTACGACCTGGGCGGCAACACCCGGGCGGGCACGGTTGTGGTGATCGACACCGAGAGTCAGGAAATCGTGAAAGTCATCGAAATCGAAGAGTACGGCTCGGGGCTCGGGACGGCCGTACCGAACTAAGACTCCAGGGGCCGGAGCGTGACCTCCACCCCCCCCTCCCCCACCCTGCTCCAGGACTCACGCGGCACAGGGTCCGTCTCCGGAAAGTCGACGCGCGTGTGGAGTCCTCGGCTCTCCTCCCTCGCACGGGCAGCTGTCGCCATGATCAACCCGGCGAGCGAGATATTGCGAAGCTCAGTCAGGTCCGACGACGGCTGGCTTGTCCGGTAGAGGTCGCCCGACCACTCTTTCATCTCCGCCAACCGGGTGACGGCGCGATCCAACCGCCCGCGTGACCGGACTAGTCCCATGTAGTTCAGCATCAGGCTGCGGACCGCATCCCACTCGTGGTCGAGGATCACTCCCTGGTCGGGCAGCGGCGGGTTCGTCCCCGGGGGTGGCGGCGGCGGCGGCTCGGGTCCCTCGGCGGGCTGCGGTGTGATGCCTCCGGCCCGTTCGGCCAACACCGAGGCCTCGAGCAGGGAGTTCGACGCGAGCCGGTTGGCTCCATGGACACCCGTGAACGCCACCTCTCCGGACGCGAAGAGCCCCTCGACTTCCGTACGCCCATCCAGATCTACCACCACCCCACCACACATGTAGTGGGCCGCGGGAACAACCGGAATGGGGTCACGGCCCCCAACGATCCCGAACGTCTCGAGGCGCGCCGAGATCGCCGGAAATCGCTCCCGAAATCGCTTTTCACCGATGCTGGACGCATCCAGGAACACGAATTTATCGCCTCGACGCTTGGTCTCTCGATCTATTTCTCGGGCGACCACGTCGCGTGGGGCCAGGGAGCCAAGCGGATGGAGGCCCTCCATGAACTCATCCCCCGCCAGGTTTCGGAGCACGGCTCCCTCTCCGCGAACCGCCTCCGAGATCAAGAAGCTCTTCGCCTCGGAATGGTGAAGACAGGTCGGGTGGAACTGGACCATTTCCATGTTCCCGAGCGAACATCCGGCTCGAGCCGCCATCGCGACCCCGTCCGCGGTGGCGATGTCGGGGTTGGTCGTATACCGGTAGACCTTTCCGCAGCCTCCGGTGGAGAGCATCGTGTGGTCGGCTCGAACCAACCCGGTGGCTCCGGTCTCCTGGTCGAGAAACGACGCGCCGTAACACCGGCGGCCTACCTCAGCCGCGCCTATCCAAAGATCGAGGGCGAGGTGCTGCTCGAGCACCGTGATTTCGGGGTGCTTCGCCACGGCGGCGAGCAATGTACTCTCGATCTCCTGCCCCGTGCGATCCTTCGAATGCACGATCCGTCGTCGGCTGTGCCCCCCCTCCAGACCCAGATCGAGACCCTCGGAATCGCCGTCCCTGTGGGCAAACGTGGCGCCCAACTCGGTGAGACTTCGAATGAGAGCCGGCCCTTCCCGTACCACGGCCTCCACCACATCCCGTCGGCACAGGCCCGCCCCCGCCTCGAGGGTGTCGGCTACGTGCAAGTCGAAAGAGTCGGTGGGACTCAAAACCGCCGCGAGCCCGCCTTGCGCACGGTTGGTCGAGGAGTCGCTCCGGCTCTTCTTGGTAAGAATGAGGACGGGACCGAACTGCGCCGCCCGAAGCGCATAGGTCAGGCCAGCCACCCCACTACCCAATACCAGTGTGGTGCAGCGATGCGTGACGGAATGTGCGCTCATGATGTCCCGTGGAGTGTTGAACTTCGGCGGCGTTGCGAGTTTGGGTGGTAGTGCTGGTTGGGGCGGCAGTACAACTTTTCGGCCGCAGTGTAGACCATCTGGCCTCGGAACGACAGATTTCGGAGATTCGTCCAGCAAACGCGGCACACGAGGAATCCCGATGGCCAAGAAAAGTTCGTTCGATGTCTCCACTGGCGTCGATCTCCAGGAGGTCGACAACGCGGTCAATCAGGCGCGCAAAGAAATCGCCACCCGTTACGACTTCAAAGGCACGGACTGTACGGTGGAATTCGACCGGGACGGCGGCGCGATCAAGCTGGAGGCGGACGACCAGCATCGCCTCACGGCCGTCCTTCAGGTGGTCCGTGAGAAACTCTCGCGGCGAGGGGTTCCGGTGAAGAATCTGGATCAGGGCGGGATCGAAATCGGCAGTCTGGGGCGGGCCCGCCAGGTCCTGGGTCTCAAGCAGGGGATCGACCAGGAGACCGCGAAAAAGATGGTCAAGGTCGTCAAGGGCCACGGATTCAAGAAGGTCCAAGTCCAGATTCAAGCTGACGAATTGAGGGTCACGAGCCCCTCCAAGGATGAACTACAGCAGGTCATGGCGTTGCTCCGAGGAGAAGACTGGGGGATGGAACTCCAATTCGGCAATTACCGTTAGGTGGCTGGCTCGGCAACCCCGATCCGCTTAAGCTGCTTATCGGTCGGATGAGGCACCCGATGGTCGTGGAAATCGATAGGAAACCGATGGAAGTGAAGAGGGTTCTGGTTGTCGTGGCCTTCCTGGCCGCCGCCGCCCTAGTGTTCCTGGGTGTTCCGTCACCCTCCCATGCGCAAGAACTTGCGTGGGACCTCACGGCCATTCCAGGCCTCAAGGTCGGTCACTTCACCTTGAGTGAGCGACCGACCGGTTGCACGGTCGTTCTGGCCGAAGGTGGGGCGGTGGGTGGTGTGGACGTCCGCGGCGGCGCGCCTGGTACAAGAGAGATCGCACTGCTCGATCCGGTGAACTCAGTGCAGGTAGTGCATGCGGTCGTGCTCTCCGGTGGCAGCGCCTTTGGATTGGACGCTGCGAGCGGGGTCGTGCGGTATCTGGACGAGCGGGACATTGGGTACCGAGTCGGGCCGAACACCGTGCCGATCGTGGTCGGCGCGATCCTCTTTGACTTGTCGGTCGGCGACGACCCAAGCATCCGGCCCGACGCGGACTGTGGTTATCGCGCGGCGACCCACGCCAGCAGCGAGACGTCCGCCGAGGGCAACGTCGGCGCCGGCGCCGGCGCAACGGTCGGGAAACTGCGTGGCATGGCCCGCGCCATGAAGGGCGGGATCGGGACGGCCTCGGTCACTCTCGACAGCGGACTCACGGTGGCGGCCATCGTCGCGGTCAACGCGGTGGGAGACATCATCGATCCGACGACACAGTCCGTCCTCGCGGGGGTACGTACGGCCAATGGACAGGGGCTCGCCGACGCGCGTCTGCTGCTTCGGGAGGGCGCGTCAAACGGACCCCAGGGCGGCGCCAACACGACCATCGGTGTGGTCGCAACCAACGCGACACTCACCAAGCCCGAGGCTACGAAGGTCGCGCAGATGGCCCAGGATGGCCTGGCGCGTACCATCTACCCCGCCCACACACCCAGCGACGGAGACACGGTGTTCTCTCTGGCCGTGGGCACCTTCTCCGGGTCCGCCTCCGTATCGACGATCGGTGCGTTGGCGGCCGACGTGATGGCGGAGGCGATCGTGCGCGCCGTGCGGGCGGCTACCGGGCTTCCCGGGCTCCCCGCCGCCGGCGACATCAGCGCGGGCAGGTGAGGGACCTCCTCCTACGCCACCACCAACATTGAACCTCACACTCGTCCTACTCCTGGCCTACGCAGCCGGGCTCATCGGACTCGGCGTATGGATCGGCCGTCGAGTGGAGAGCAGCGGAGGTTTTTTTGTCGCCAACCGCCGGCTCGGCCCGGTGCTCCTCTTCTCCACGGTGCTGGCGGCGAACATCGGTGGCACCAGCACCGTCGGGGCCGCCGGCCTCGGGTACCTCGATGGCCTTTCCGCCTGGTGGTGGGTGGGGTCAGCGGCCGTCGGTACAACGGTCCTGGCGCTTTGGATCGGCCCCAGAATCTGGCGAATTGCAACGAGCAATGGGCTCTACACCATGGGGGACTATCTCGAACACCGGTACGGAGGATCTGTACGCGCGACGATCACGGTGTTCCTCTGGATCGGGATGCCCGCACTCCTGGCGGCCCAATTCATCGCAATGGCCAAGATCTTGAGCTTCGTCGCGGGGACGCCGCACTGGGCCGGTGTCCTCATCGGCGGAATCGTCGTCACCGCCTACTTCACCGCCGGAGGACTCCTCACGTCGGCGTGGGTGAACCTGGTGCAACTCCTGGTGCTCACCGTGGGATTCGCGATCGCGGTACCGTGGGCTCTGATCGCCGCAGGCGGCTGGAGCGCCTTGGTCGCCGCGGCTCCTCAGACGACCGACTACATGAATTTTTGGCGAGGAGGAAGTTCCGGCTGGATCTACTTGGCACTCGTGGCCCCAAATTTCATCGTTTCCCCGGGGTTGATCCAAAAGGTCTACGGAGCGGTGGACGAGCGAGCGATCCGGATCGGTGTGGGAGCTGCGGCCATGGCACTTCTCATATTCGCGATCGGGCCACCCCTCTTCGGTATGATCGCCAGGGTCTACGACCCGAATCTGGTCGACAATGAACACGCCTTGATGGTGGTGCTGACGACGGGGCTCCCAACCATGGTGGGGGCCCTCGGGCTGGCGGCGGTTGTATCGGCAGAGATCAGCTCGGCCGATGCGATTCTCTTCATGCTGTCCACATCCCTCTCCAAGGATCTGTACAAGCGATTCGTACGCCTTGATGCGAGTGACGCTCAGGTGCTCAAGATGGCGCGCTGGGCCGCCGTCGGGGGAGGAGGGCTTGGCGTACTCCTGGCACTCGTCTTGCCGTCCGTCATCACGGCTATAAGCATCTTCTACGCTCTGATGGCGGTCTGCCTGTTCGTGCCGGTAGTGGCGGGCTTGTACACCCGTCTACCGGGGGTGCCCGAGGCCTTGGCCGCCAGCGGTGTCGGGGCGATCACACTCATCTCGATCAGGCTCGCCGACCTATCCGGGTCATCTCCCTGGCTGGACCCCACTCTCCTGGGGATCAGCGCTTCCGCGGTAGCCTTTGTGGTGGTGGCGGCGTGGCGGCGTGGCGGTCGTCCAAGGCAGCTCCGGTAGAGCCAAGAGCCAAGCTGACAGCGATTCACCCCGCGATACGTTCCGCTCCTGCATAGACGTTGAAGCCCTCGGACCGCGTGAAGCCGAGGAGGCTCATGTTGAAGTTCCGAGCCAGGTCCACCGCTAGGCTAGACGGGGCCCCAACGGCGACGACCACGGGAATGCCCGCCGCCAAGGCCTTTTGCATGATCTCGAAAGAAGAACGTCCGGAAACGGCGAGAAGGGTCCTTCTCATCGGAAGCCCACCGGCTAGAAAGGCCTCACCCACGATCTTGTCGACCGCATTGTGTCGCCCCACGTCCTCACGCACTGAGACGAGCTCGCCTGATTCGTCGAAGCGGCCCGCTGCGTGGATACCACCCGTGCGGTCGAAGAGTCCTTGTTCGACTCGGAGCTTGTCGGGCAGGCCACTCAGAATCGCAGGGTCCAGACTCATGCCCTCGTCCGGGATCTGCTCGCACCCCCGGACCTCCACCGCCTCCAACGATGCCTTCCCACACACCCCACAACTCGAGCTCACGTAGAAATTTCTGGAAATTTCCTCCGGATCGAAGGGGACACCGGGCCGCAGCTTCACGACGACGATGTTGTACGTCTGGGGCTCGTCGGTCTGGCAGTAGCTGATCTCCGCGACGTCCTTGGGTCGGCGCACGAGCCCCTCTCCATACAGGAATCCCGCCGCCAGCTCGAAGTCATGGCCTGGCGTTCGCATCGTGACCGAGACGGCGGACGTCTGCCGCTCTCCGTTCAGAGTGTACTCCACACGGATTTCGAGCGGTTCCTCCACCGTCACGAGGTCCATACGGTCGCCGAGGCGGCCGTCGTCCAGTCGAGAAATCCGGACCCGTGACCAACCTTTCCCCGGTGAGATCACGATGAGGATTCGTCGGATGCAAAGGGGACGAACGCCACGACCCTGAGTGGACCACCACTCCCACCAGCGACCTTCATGGGCAGCGCGACCACGAAGGCACCGACCTCTGGAATCTCTTGGAGGTTGGCCACGTTTTCGAACCCGGGAATGTTGGATCCATAGATGATCACATGGGCCTCGAACCCGGTAGACTGACCATAGTCGATACTGGGCGTGTCGATGCCCACCGCGGCGACGTTGCGTTGATCAGTGATCCAGCGGGCCGCCTCAGGGTGAATGCCGGGAAAGTGCAGTTCCGCCACAGCCTCCGGCCCGGTGCGATCCGTTCCCAAATAGCCGAGCCGGTCGGGCCAACGTTCCCCCCACCCGGTCCGTAGGAGCAGAATCGCGCCGTCCGGAATGCGTCCGTGCCTTCGTTCCCACTCTTCGAGATCCCCAACGTCGATCAGGTAGTCGGGGGTGGCGCGGGCCGCTACGTCCACGACCACTGCAGGAGCGATCAGCCGATCGAGTGGGATCTGCTCAGCGGACATGCCGCCACGAGAGAAGTGGATCGGCGCGTCGAGATGAGTTCCACCGTGCTCCGCCGTCGAGATCTTGTACGAGCTGTAGAAATAACCTGCCTCAGTCTCGCCGTACGCGAGCTCCTCGAGGTGGAAACCATCTTCGGTCGGCCAATAGAGGGTCTCTTCGGAGTACGCATAGCTGAGGTCGATCCAGCGTCCGCCCGACCCGTCGAATACCGCCGAGTAATCAGGCTGGCCGGCGGAGCCTTGGCAGGCGGCTGCTACGATCAGGCTCCCTAGCGAGACGAGCACTGCGCGCATGATTCCCTCCTCCGACTGAATAGGCAGTGAGAACCAGGCTTCCTCACCTCGGGTGGAGGGAAATCCTGGTTTGGGATGACTACGCAGTCGACGGAGTCGGGCGAATCACTGCGTGGATTCTTCGTCCGTTGCAGGATCGAACGTAACCAGACTCAGCGGCACCCCATCGGTCTCCGAACGCACGAGTGCGATTCTGCTGCCGTCCGGGTTGGTGAGCTGTGCGCAGCAAATGCCGAAGGTCCCAGGTGCTCGCGATGGCTGACCAACGGCCCTGATCGGGTCACCAGCCTTGATCGTTTCAGGGGTCCAACCACGGCGGGACATCATCACGGCCGGGCCCATTTCGACTTCCCATTCCACCGTCTCACCATCTTCGTTCTCCCCCTCGATAAAGACGAACGAGTGCGGATTCTGGAAGCGGAATCTTATGACGACGCCAATCGCCTCTACGCTCTTCGTGTCATCGTAGAATGGCGCACTGGCATGGTGTGCCTCCACCGGGAGACCCGCAATGACGAGTCCGGCGACGACAACGGTGGCGAGTGACGAAATCCAGAGAAGTGGCTTCAACGTTCTGTCTCCTAGTCTTAGCAGATTTTTTATCGGTATTTCGGAACCATGAACTTCACCGCACGACGCGCGTCTTCCGCGTCACACTCGTACGGGTTGAGCTTGGAGCCCTCACCGGCGGGGAGCCAGCGGGTCGTGTACGACGCAGGTTCCCTCAGGAACAACGGATCCTCGACCGTCAGGGTCAGGCGCAACTCGTCCCCCTCGCGCCAGTACCGCTCAGTCACCTTCTTTAATTGGGACGACGGGATCCCGTTGTAGTCGTCGAATCCTGTGATATCGAAGGTGAATTGCGTGGTTTCGACGAGGAGCGCGTCGCCCTCGTATCGACCGACCGAGAAACCCTGGACGGTGTATTCGTTCAGGGGAGGCTCGCGCCCATCCAGCCACACGCTACGAAGCACGTCATCTTTCTCGTACCGGAACATGACCCGGTCCGGCCACTGAACGACCTCCATGTTGTACGGGTCGTATTGGATCGCCGGCGACGCCGATGGCACGCAGTCGTACTTCGGTGCAATCGCCTCATCGAAGATGCCCTGAAAGGCGACGGCACGCTCGTTGAGCACTGGAAAATTTTCCGACGTCCAGGGCTGATTCGGTCCGTTGACGGGACGCGCCCCAAAGCCGCCGTTCCAGACCCCCACCAGGTCGGGAGCCTCGGCCGTTTGGGCGGTGACTCCGACCGATCCCCCAGAAATCCCCAGCGCAAGCAGGGCAACCGCTGCCGCCAGACACGCGAGTGTTCGAGAAAGCATCGGGCTGTCTGTCGCTCTCATCCTTCCTCTCCTTGATTCCTGCGATCTGTGGGTCTTTGTGAGACCGCTCATTCTCGGGACACGACACGCCAGGCGCAACCTAAGCCGGCTCGCGGTCAGGGTACAAGATGGGTGGCGTTTACCACCGGCATCATTCTCGTGAACGTCATGTCCGAAGAACTGCCCACGGGAAAGGAACGTCGCCCGCGCTATTTCCTGGTGCGAGTAGCAGTGTTTGTAGTGATGTCTATCCTCGTGCCGCGGACGTGACTACGCAGTCGTCTTTGGTTCGTTCACGCGCTGGAGGAGCGCGAGGCCTATGATGAAGAGGACCATGATCACAAGGAAGCCGGGCCGTTGGTTGCCACCGAACAGGAGCGCGGCCCCCCCGAAGAGTAGCGGTCCAACGACCGAGGACGACTTTCCGCAGAGCGCGTAGAACCCGAACATCTCCGCCTCCTTGCCCTTCGGGATCAGCGAAGACATGAAGCTACGGCTGGCAGACTGCACCGCACCCAGACCCAATCCGACCACAACAGCCATTCCCCAGAACACCATCGGGTTCTGGATGAAAAATGCGGACCCACTTGCGACGATCCAGAGCACGAGCACCCCGTTCAGGACCTTCTTGGGCCCATACGTATCGGTAGGCTTGGCGAGAGCGAACGCACCCACGAGCGCGGATATTTGAACCACCAGAAAGAGAACGATCGTCTCGGTGCCGGTGAAGCCGAAGGTTTCTGTAGCGACAGTCCCTGCGCTCACGATGATGGTGAGCACACCGTCGATGTAGAAGAAGAAGGCGATCAGAAAGTTGCGGAGGTCCTTGAGCCGCCATACCTCGCTCACGATCTCACGAAAGCTGGTGACGCCCCACGCGGCCGCCTGTGGCACGCTCATCCCCCCTGCCCTGTCATGAGGGAGGTACAGGAACGCCGGGAGTGAGAAGATCAGAAAAAAAGCCGCTACGGCCGGCCACACCAGCCCAATCCGATTCTCAGCGAAAGGGAGGACCATGAGCAGGCCTAAGGCCGACCCCAGATACCCCACTCCGAACCCGAGTCCGGAGACGAAACCCCGCTTCTCCGGCGGAGCGATGTCCGGCAGGTAAGCGTTGTAGAAGACCAGCGCGCTCTCGAACCCCACATTCGCAATCACGAAGAATGCGAAGCCGGCGATGACCATGCCGGGTCGGAGACCCATCATCAGAAGCACCCCGATCAGGCACACGGCCGTGTACACGAGCATAAACTTCTTCCGGGCACCCGCACGGTCGGCGATCGCGCCGAGCAGCGGGGACGTGACCGCAACGATCAATGCCGAAACCGCCAGAGAGAGACCCCACCACCATTGACCCCGGCCAGTGTCGTTCCCGACGACAGTGCCGACGTAATAGATCGAGAAGACCGTGGTGGTGATCACCGCCGGGTAGACTGAGTTCGCGAAGTCGAAGAGCGCCCAAGCGCCGACTTGTTTCTTGTTCATCCACGGCTCCGGTGATGCAACGGAAGTAGGTGCTTGGCTCAGCATCAGCCGAACGTGATTCCGCCCTTGATAACGATCGGGTCGTTGTCGAAGTCCGGCATCGCAGTCAGTTCCTCGTTGAACTCCCAGCTCGCCTCAAGGAACAGGGAAACGCCGAGGTTCAACTCGACACCAAGGCCAAGCATGGCTGCGCTCTCGGTGTTGCTAACTCCCATAGAACTCGTCCGACGCCATTGCCACCCGCCGATCCCGTAGGGGCTGATCATCGGTGTCGGGAGCGCGTACCGGGCCGCGATCGAATAGGTGGAGTAGCTGTAGTCGTCCTCTTCGGGGAAGTAGTAAACACCCTGGCCGAGCACACCGATCGGAAAAAGCGGCACCTTGAAGCCCACGCGAGCGCCCAAGCCGTACGTGTCTTTCAGGTTGGGCGCACCCGCCACAATCGTACCCAGGTCGTCAACACCGCTGATAACGGCACCTTGCGCGCTGAAATTGAACTGAGCGTCCGCGGGCGCGGCGAGCACCACGATCGCGCACACCGTCGAAAAGGTCAGAAGTATGCCGCGCATAGTCGAGTTATCCGAAAAAGGTGGCCCTAGCTCACATGTCTACAACGAAAACATGGGCGCTCTTTCAGAAAGTGCAACAAAGGAATCAGTTGGGGCTTACACCCGAGCACTTATGTTATTGAGAGAGAGATGGACCCCACTTGAGGAGTGCTAGAGGCGACACAACTGATGAACGAGATGCTCTCACGCTCCATAGCCGACATCGCTTCAGCGCTGCGGCGCGGTGAATTTTCGGCGACGGAGCTGATAACGGCTGCCCTCGATCGACACAGCCTCTTCGGGGAACGTCTGCAGGCATACAAGCTCTTCGATGCAGAGAGGGCGCTTGAATCGGCGCGTGCGGCAGACCAGGTACTGGGGAACGACGATGATGCCCCGCCCCTTACCGGCATCCCGATGTCGGTCAAGGACCTCTACGGTGTCGATGGTCTTCCGACCTTTGCGGGAACGTCGAGACAGCTACCCGAAAAGTGGTCACGGGACGCCTGGCTCGTCGCTCGACTCTGTGAGGCCGGCGCGATCACGGTCGGCAAGACACATATGGTGGAGATGGCGTTCGGAGCGGTCGGTATCAATCCGAACTGGGATACCCCCCGCAACCCATGGGACGACAAAGTTCACCGGATACCCGGTGGGTCGTCGTCGGGCGCAGGCGTGAGCCTGTGGGAGGGTTCGGCGCTCATCGCTCTCGGCTCCGATACAGGAGGGTCCATCCGTATCCCGGCAGCCCTCACGGGGACCGTCGGTCAGCGGACTACGAGAGGTCGCTGGCCGACGGAGGGCGTGGTGCCCCTGAGTCACACCTTCGACACTGTTGGTGCGCTCACCCGCAACGTCGAGGACTATGTCTACTTCTTCGGCTGTGTGGATCCACAGTGGGGTGCCCCTCAAGATCTGTTGGAGCGACTTGCCGCGACAGAACTGAAGAGCGTTCGCATGGCTCTCCCGCAGTGTGGGATCTGGGATGACTGCGAGGTCGACATCGTCGACCGACTCAATTCAGTGACCTCTGACCTGAGCGGCCACATCAGGAATCTCGTCGAGATCGATGGTGGCCTCCTGGACGACGCCTTCGAGCTTTCCCTGGGTCGCCGGGCCATCGCCTCTACAGAGTGCCGTGCCTTCCTCGAGAGTGAGTTGCCTGAATGGCTCGACATCCTGCATCCGATCGTGAGAACCCGGATCAAGCAGGGGTTGCGACCCGATGACCCGGAGTACCGGGCTGCTCTAGCGGACCATCGTAGAATGGCGAACGAGGCGGACAACCTCTTCGATGACGCCGAC